>Ga0187855_10004027_pt1 | contig 10689 bp, 8 predicted proteins | sample June2016WEW_8_10_2_FD_132969 | JGI IMG/M metagenome (GOLD analysis project Ga0187855, IMG submission 132969) | Peatland microbial communities from SPRUCE experiment site at the Marcell Experimental Forest, Minnesota, USA - June2016WEW_8_10 | ecosystem: Environmental > Terrestrial > Soil >... | reverse complement strand
CGGGATATTGAAGGACTTGGAATATCTGCGTATGTTTTCCGAATCGCTCAAGACCCCCGATGAAGACGCACTCAGGCCCTCGCGCCTCATTTCCAATTACGGCGCCTTCCTCGGCAACCGGATTTGCCTGGGCTACGCGATCGTGAACGGGTTTTGCTGGGCCGGGATTTTCGCCTTTCTGTCGGGTTCGCCCTTCGTGTTCATCGAGGTCTATGGCGTGGCGCCCGCGCGTTACGGCTTTTATTTCGCGCTCTCGGCGGTGGGGCTGGTGATGGGCGCGCTCAGCAACAAATGGCTGCTGCGCCGCTTCGGCTCGAGCCACGTGCTGCATGCGGGTTTCGCCATCGTGGTCGCGGGCGGCGCGATCATCTTCGCCGCCTGCCTGACGCGTTTCGGCGGCCCGTTGGGCATCATGGCCGGGATGATGCTCTATATTTTCGGCCAGGCCTTGGTGATGCCCAACGCCATGGCGGCGGCGATGGAGCCGGTGGCGCACATGGCGGGGAGCGGCGCGGCCCTGATCGGCGTGGTGCAGATGCTGTGCGGCAGCGTGGCGGGCTACGCGGTGAACGCGCTTTACGACGGCACGCCCACGCCGATGGGCGCGGTGATCCTGGCGACGGCGCTGGGCACGGTTGCGATTTACTGGGCGGCGTTGCGGCGGCGCCACCGGGCGGCTTAAGACTCACCCCTTCGGCCGCATGGTGGGAAAGGCGATGACGTCGCGGATCGACGGGCTGTCGGTGAGCAACATCACCAGCCGGTCGATGCCGATGCCGAGGCCGCCCGCGGGCGGCATGCCGTATTCGAGCGCCAGCACGAAATCGGCGTCCAAGGGCTGCGCCTCCTCGTCGCCCGCCTGGCGCGCCTCCATTTGCGCCTCGAAGCGCTTCAACTGGTCCAGGGGATCGTTGATCTCGGAGAAGGCGTTGGCCACTTCCCAGCCGTTGATATAGGTCTCGAAACGCTCGGTCAGGCGCGGATCGCTCCGGTCCGCCTTGGCCAAGGGCGAGATGTCGCGCGGGAAACCGGTTACGTGGATGGGCTGGATCAGCCCCGCTTCGACCTTGGCGGCGAAGGCGCCTTCGAGCGCATGGCCCCAGGAGGCGTGTTTGGGCAGCTCCGCGCCGAGCTTCTTCGCCGCGTCGCGCGCGGATGCCGCGTCCTTGAACGCGAGGAAATCGACGCCGGTCTTGTCCTTCACCAGCTCGGCCATGGATTTGCGCGGCCAAGGGCCTTTGAGTTCGATGGCGTTCTTACCGTAGGGGATGCGGGTCGCGCCCAGCACCTCTTGCGCGATCGAGCCGATCAGATATTCCGCCATCTCCATCATGGCGGTGTAGTCGACGAAGGCCTGGTAAAGCTCAAGCGAGGTGAATTCGGGATTGTGGCGCGGCGAGATGCCCTCGTTGCGGAAATTGCGGTTGATCTCGAACAGCTTGTCGGAAAGCCCGCCGATCAGCAGCCGCTTCAGGTGCAACTCGGGCGCCACCCGCATATAGAGGTCGAGATCGAGCGCGTTGTGATGCGTGACGAAGGGCTTGGCCGAGGCGCCGCCCGGCACGGCGTGGAGCATCGGGGTTTCGACCTCGAGAAAGCCGCGCTCGATCAGCAGGCGGCGCATCACCGCGACGATGCGCGAGCGGCGGCGCAGGGTTTCGCGGCTGTCCTCGTTCATGATGAGGTCGAGATAGCGCTGGCGGTAACGGGTCTCGAGGTCGGTGAGGCCGTGGAATTTCTCCGGCAGCGGCATCAGCGCCTTGGCCAGCACGGCGAGCTCGCCGCCGTTGACGGTCAACTCGCCGCGCGGCGTGCGCCGCACCAGGCCCGTTACGCCGAGGATGTCGCCCAAATCCAGCAGCGGCAGGATCGCCAACCCCCCGGCGGAGAGCTTGTCCTTGTGGTTGAAGACCTGGATCTTGCCGGTCGAGTCATGCAGATCGATGAACATGCCGCTGTTGCGGATGGCGCGGATGCGGCCCGCCACCGAAACCCTGTCCTGGGTTTCGGTCCCGGCGGGCAAATCCTTGTACAGGGCGTTGAGCTCGGATGAAGAGGCGCTGACCGCGAAGCCGTAAGGGTAAGGATCGACGCCGAGCTCCTTGAGCTTGGCGAGCTTCTCCAGCCGCTGGGCGCGGTATTGGTTGTCTTGTTCTTCTTCATCCCGTTTTTCCGCCATCTTTCCCCCGGATGGTTCCTTGTAACGGCTTGGCGGCAAAGCGCAACTGGCTTGCGGCGCAACTCTTTTAAGGTTTAGCCGGGCTTCGCCCGGCGGGGGCGGTAAAGCGCAACTGGCTTGCGGCGGGATTCTTCAGGTTTTGGCCGGGCTTGGTCCGGCGGGAGCCTTGAACGCCGCCAGATCGACGACGCGATCGTGAAAGGCCTTGAGGCTTTCGCGGTGGCCGACGCTGACCAATGTCGGCCGCCAAACGCCCTGGCGCAGCCGCCGGTAGAATTCGCTCTCGGTCGATTCGTCGAGCGCCGAGGTGGCTTCGTCGAGGAAGAGCAGATCGGGCTTGGCCAGGAAGACGCGCGCGAAGGCCAGACGCTGCTGCTCGCCCAAGGAGAGCCGCTGCGGCCAGTCCTCGGCCTCGTCGAGCCGGCCGGCAAACGCGCCGAGGCCGACCGATTCGAGCGCCTCGGCCAGCTTGGCGGCGGGCTCGTCGCCGGCGTTGCGCGGATAGGCCAACGCGTCCCGAAGCGAACCCAAGGGCAGATAAGGCCGCTGCGGCAGGAACAAGGCCTGGCCCTGCCCGAGGCGGATGTCACCCGCGCCGAAGGGCCAGATGCCGGCGAGCGCGCGCAACAGCGTGCTCTTGCCGATTCCGTTGGGGCCGGTGACCAGGATCGCCTCGCCGGGCGCCACCTCGAGCGAAACGTCCCGCAACAGCCCGGTCCCGTCGGGCAGATCGAGGGCGAGATTTTTCACTTCCAGGCCCCGGCCCGAACGGATTTCGCGGATCGCCTGCGGCGCGCGCAAGGATTGGGAGATTTCCTCCATGCGCGCGTCGAAGGTGCCGAGGCGCTGGGTCACCGCCGCCCAGTTCGCGATCTCGGGATAGGCGTTGATGATGAAGGAAAGCGAGGCCTGGACCGTGGAAAAGGCGTCGATCACCTGCATCAGCCCGCCGAGCGCGATTTCCTTGGCGAAATAGCGCGGCGACACCACGATCACCGGGAAGATCACCGCCACCTGGGCGTAGCCCGAGGTGAGCCAGTTCAAAAGCTTGCGGCGTTTCATGATCCGCCAGAAGTTGTCGTAGAGGAACGAAAAGCGTTGCCGGAAGATGTGGAGTTCCGGCTCCTCGCCGCCGTAGAGCGCGACGCTTTCGGCGTTCTCGCGCAAACGCACCAGGCTGTAGCGGAAATCGGCCTCGTAACGCTGCTGCGCGAAATTGAGCGGTATCAGCGGCCGGCCGAACTTGATGGTGAGCCAGGTGCCGAAGCCGGCATAGACCAGCGCCGCCCACACCAGATAGGCCGGGATGTGGACGCTGCCCCAGCCGTAGAGCGGGATTTCGGCCGGACCCGAGAGCCCCCACAGGATCACCAGGAACGAGCCCAATTCCACCACCGAGGTCAAGAGCCCGAGCGTCAGGGTCATCACATAGGAGGTGAACTGGTTCAAATCCTCGGAGATGCGCTGGTCGGGGTTGTCGGTGGTCTGGCCGTGGAGCTGCATCCGGAAATAGGTGCGGCCGGCGAGCCAGCGCATGAGATAGCGCTTGGTGAGCCAGCGCCGCCAGCGGATCTGGAGCATCTGCTGGAGATAAAGCGCATAGACCGACATCGCCATGCTGGCGGCGGCCAGGCCGCAGAAGATGCCGAGCTGGCGGAAGAATTCGGGCGCGTTGAATTCCTGCAGCGCGTTGTAGAAGGCGTTGTTCCACTGGTTGATGCGCACGTCGATATAGACGTTGCCGAGATTGAGCGCGATCACCGTGAGCGCCAGCGCCCAGGCGGAGCGCGATTCTTCCGAGGTCCAGTAATGCTTGGCCAGGTTCCAGGCGACGTGCAGCATGTTGCGCCGCGCGCCGTTGATCGCCGGGCCGGGCGGCGCGTCGTCCATCGCCGGGCCGGGAGGAGAAACGATGGCGATGTCCGGTCTCCGGCGGCGCTAGCGCGACGCGCGCGCGATGGTGGCGGTGGTGCTGTAGCCGGGAACCAGTTCGGCCAGCACAACCTTGCCGCCGTAACCCTGCACGATGTCGGCGCCCACCACCTCGTTGAGCTTGTAATCGGCGCCCTTCACCAGCACTTCGGGGCGGATTTCCTTGATGAGTTCGACCGGGGTGTCGGCGTCGAACACCACCACCAGATCGACGTCCGCGAGCGAGGCGAGCACGGCGGCGCGCGCCGCTTCGTTCTGCACCGGACGGCCCGGGCCCTTGAGGCGCTGGACCGAGGCGTCGCTGTTGATGCCCACCACCAGCCGGTCGCAGGCCTTGCGCGCCTGCTCCAAGAGCGCGACGTGGCCGGGATGGATCAGGTCGAAGCAGCCGTTGGTGAAGCCCAGCTTGAGCCCGTTGCGCCGCCAGCGCGCGACATGGTCGAGCGCCAGGGGCAGCGGCAGCACCTTGCGGCTTTTGAGGGTGTCGCGGTCGATGAGCGCGGAGGACAATTCCTTGGCCTCGACCACCGCGGTGCCGACCTTGCCGACGACGATGCCGGCGGCGGCGTTGGCCAGGCTCGCGGCGTCCAGGAGCGAGGCTCCGGCCGCCACCGCCGCGCCCAGCGCCGCCATCACCGTGTCGCCCGCGCCCGAGACGTCATAGACCTCGCGTGCCTCGGCCCACAGGCGGTGCACCTTGTCCTTGCCTTCGACCAGGATCATGCCGTCCTTGCCGCAGGAAACCAGCATCGCGGCAAAGCCGTGCCGTTTCATCTGCTCGAGCGCGGCCGCCACCACCTCGTCGTCGCCGTCGAGCGAAACGCCCGCCGCCTGGCCCAGCTCGCGGCGATTGGGTTTCAGCAGAGTGGCGCCGCGATAGATCGAATAGTCGCTGCCCTTGGGATCGACGATCACCGGGCGCTTGGAATCGCGCGCGGCCTTGATGATCTCCGCCGCCATGCCGCCGCCCAGCACGCCCTTGGCGTAATCCGACAGGATCACCAGCTGGTAATGGCCGAGCGCGGGTTTGAGCTGCGCCAGCAGATCGGCGCGCAGCTCCGCGCCCAAAGGCTCGATGCGTTCCTGGTCGGCGCGCAGCAATTGCTGATTGTCGGCGATGTAGCGGGTCTTGACCGGCGTCACGCGGTTGCGCGCCGCCAGCAGATGGGCTTCGGCGTTGCCGAGCGCGGCCATCATGCGCGAGATATCGCGGCCGGCCGGATCGTTCCCCGTGACGGAAATGAAACAGGTCTCGGCCCCGAGCGCGTGGAGATTGCGCACCACGTTGCCGGCGCCGCCCAGGCGGCTTTCCTCGCCCTCGACATGCAGCACCGGCACCGGCGCCTCGGGCGAGATGCGTTCGACCCGGCCGCGGATATAATGGTCGAGCATGACGTCGCCGACGCAAATCACGCGCGTGCGGGCAAGCGCCTCGACCAAGGCGACGAGATCGGTCTGGGCCATGGCGTTCCTCTTATGGCCTGGCATGGATACTGGCAAGCAAAACCCGCCGGGATCGCCTATATTTCAAGCATGAAAGCCGAGTCCCAGAAGAAGGGTAGCGTAGGCCCTGCACCCAGGGTACCGGCGGGCGAGCGCGTTTACGCGATCGGCGACGTGCACGGCCGACTCGACCTGCTGAAGCGCCTGCTCGGGCGCATCCGGGAGGACGCGGCCCAGGCCAAATCCCTGCGCAAATCCCTGGTCTATCTCGGCGATTACGTCGACCGGGGGCCCGAATCCAAGGGCGTGATCGATTTGCTGCTGAGCCGGCCGATGAAAGACGCCGGGTTCGAGGAAATTCCCCTCATGGGCAATCACGAGGACATATTGCTGCAATTCCTCGCCGATGTCCGGGTCGGCCCGCATTGGTTCGCCTATGGCGGGATGGCGACGCTCGAAAGCTACGGCGTGCGCCCGCCCCGGCTGATGGCCGCGGAGGAGGATCTGGTCCGCGCCCAGCGCGAGCTCGCGGCAAAGATTCCCTTGGCCCATCTCGAATTCCTGCGCCGCATGAAGTTGAAGCACGAGGAAGGCGACTATCTCTTCGTCCATGCGGGGTTGCGCCCCGGCGTGGCCCTGGATCAGCAGATCGGGCAGGATTTGATGTGGATTCGCGACGAGTTCCTGCAGAGCAACGCCGATTTCGGCAAGCTGGTGGTGCACGGCCACACCATTGCCGAAGAGCCGCAGGTGAAGGCCAACCGCATCGGCATCGACACCGGCGCCTATGCCACCGGCGTACTCACGGCCCTGGTGCTGGAAGGAAACGAGCGACGGTTTCTGCAGACCGCCGCGCGGGAATAAAAAGGCGCGTGATTCTAAAAAATATGCCGGCCGATCAGATAGAGCGCGAACCAGGGCGTGGCGGCCAATGCCAACCAGACCAGGGCCTTGGCGAAATCGAAGGATGAAGCCGGTTTCGAGACGGCGAAATAATTGGCGCGTTCGGCCTTGAAACTCATGGGGGAACTCCCGGTTGCACCCCGAGCATCGCGGCAATTTGGTTAATGCGAGGTTAACGGCTTCAGGCCGCCGGACGGTCAGAGAAACGCGGTCGAAATCCAGGGCACCGCAGCGACCAGGGCCAGCGCCAGCAGCAGCGCGCCGAGATAGGGCCAGATGCGGCCCATCGCCGAGTCGGGCGGCACGCGGGCGATGGCGCAGGCGGCGTAAAATCCCAAACCGAAAGGCGGCGCGAACAGGCCGATGCCCATGGCGAGGATCACCACCATGGCGTAATGCACGTCGTTGATGCCGAGCGCGCGCGACACCGGAAACAGCAGCGGCCCGAACAACACGATCGCCGGCAGGCCTTCGAGCACGCTGCCCAGCACGATGAAGGCGGCGATGGAAACCGCCAGGAATCCCGCCCTTCCGCCCGGCATCGCCGCCATGGTCGCGACCAGGGCCTGGGAAAAACCCGATTGGGTCAAGGCCCAGGCCATCGCCGTCGCGGTGCCGATGATCAGCAGGATCGCGCCGGAAAGCGACGCGGTCTCGACCAGCAGCGGGTAAAGCCGCGGCCAATCCATCCGGCGGTAGATCAAAATGCCGGCGGCGAAGCCGTAGGCGATGCCGATGGTCGAAACCTCGGTCGCGGTGGCGACGCCCTCGACCACGGCCGTCCGGATGACGAAGGGAAGGACCAGCGCGGGCAGCGCGATGATGAAGGTCCGCCCGACCAGACGCAGCGGCGCGCGCCTGGCCACGAATTTCTCGCCGCGCGAGCGCAGCCGGGCGACCACGACCAGCGCCAGCGCCAGCACCAAGGCCGGCAGCAATCCGCCGTTGAACAATGCGGCGATCGAGACGCCGGTGACCGAGCCCAAGGTGATGAGCACGAGCGAGGGCGGGATGGTTTCCGACATGGCGGCCGAGGACGCCAGCAAGGCCACGAGTTCGCCGCCCTTGGCGCCGCGGCGCTGCATTTCGGGGAAGAGCACCGGGGCCACCGCCGCCATGTCGGCGGCCTTGGAGCCCGAAATGCCCGAAACCAGGTACATCGCGCCCAGCAGCACGTAATTCAGCCCGCCGCGCACATGGCCCAGCAGCGAGGCGAGGAAATCGACCATGGCGCGCGCCAGCCCGGCCATCTCGATCAGCAATCCCAGAAAGACGAACAGCGGCACCGCGAGCAGCGCGATATGCGACATGCCCTCGTCCATGCGGCCGACCACCACGGTCAGCGGCACATGCGTCACCAGGATCAGATAGCCCAGCGTCGCGACGCCGAAGGCGAAGGCGATCGGCACGCCGGACGCGACCTCGGCGGCGACCAGCAGGACGAAAAAGACGATCAAATTGTAATTGCCGATGGCGAGGAGTTCCGGACGCGCCAGCCATAACGCAACCGCCACGCACAGGATGACGCCCGAGCCCACGACGATCTCGCGCCGGCCGGAGCGGGTGAGAAGCTGCGCGAGCGCGATCACGGCCATCAGCAAGGACCCCACCGCCAGCGCCGAGGCCCGCCAGGTGTTGTGAATCGAGAGCGCGGGGGTGATGATCGCCCATTCCTCGTCGGCGTAACGCCAGGCGGGCAGAACGATGAGCAGCACGAAGACGATGATCACCAGCGCCGCGATGGTTTCGAGGAACCGCCGCGCATGCTGCGGCAAACGGCTCGCCACCGCCGTCAGGCGCATATGCTCGCTTCGGCGCAGCGCGATGACCGCGCCGAGCATGGCGAGCCACAGGAACAGGATCGAGGCGAGCTCGTCGCTCCAGGTGAGCGGGCTGTGGAAGACGTAACGCGACACCACCCCGGCGAACAGGATCACCACCTCGAGCGCCACCAGCAGCGCCGTCACCGGCTCGGTCAGCCGGATCAGCAGGGAATCGAGGTGCTGGCCGAAGCTCCGGTGCGCGGCGCCGGCCGCCTTAGGCGAGCGTGCCCGCATATTTCTCCAGCACCGCCCAGGCTTCCGGGCCGTACTTGTCGCGCCATTGGGCGTAGAAACCCGCCTGTTTCAGCACGGCGCGGAAAGCCGCCGGATTGACCTTGTTGAAGGTCAGCCCCTGGCTTTCGAGCTGGCCTTGGACCGACGATGCCAGTTTCTGGAGATCGGCGCGTTCGGCGACCGCGCCCGCGTTGAGATTGCGCGCGGCTATTTCCTGCAAATCCTTGGGCAGGGCCTGCCAGGCCTGCTCGTTGGCCAGCAGATGATAGCCGTCCCACATGTGGCCGGTGAGCGAGCAGTATTTCTGCACCTCGTAGAGCTTGGCGATTTCGATCAGGGTGAGCGGATTCTCCTGGCCCTCGACCACCTTAGTCTGCAGCGCCGAATAGACCTCGTTGAAGTTGATGCTGGTGGGCGACGCGCCGAAGGCCTCGAACATGGAGGTCCAGAGCGGGCTCACCGGCACGCGGATCTTGAAGCCCTTGAGATCGTCGGGCGTGCGGATCGGGTGGGTGCTCGAGGTGATCTGGCGATAGCCGTTGTCCCACATCTTGTCCATGGCGCGCAGGCCCGATTTCAGAATCTGGGCGCGCACGTAATTGCCGAGCTCGCCGTCCATCGCCTTCCAGACCTGGTTGTAATCCTTGAAGGCGAAGCCGATGCCGTTGATCGAGGCGACCGGGACCAGCGTCGCCAGGATCAGCCCCGACAGCATGAAGATCTCGATCGCGCCCGAGCGCAATTGCTGGAGCATGTCGGTGTCGCCGCCGAGCTGGTTGTTCGGGAAAACCTCGATCACGAGACGGCCGCCCGATTGCTGCTTGATCCGCTCCGCCGCCTCGCGGGCGCGGACGTTCATCGGATGGTCGACCGGATTGTTGTTGGCGAATTTATAGGTGAAATCGGCGGCGCGGGCGCGGCGCGGCAGGATCGCGACCGATCCGAGCGCGGCGGCGGCAACCGCGCTGCGCATGAGCCTGCGGCGGCTGATCTGTTGCATGGCTGGTTTCCTCCCCCTGGATAAAGCCCGTTCAGTCGGGCACTGCGCGCATCCTACACCGGCCTTGTGGTCGAGTGCGACTATCCCGCATTCCGGCCGCCGCTCCGGCGCCGCGCGAATACAAGCCGTTCCGGCCGCAATTTCCGGCGGCGGCCTTGACCCTCGCGAGCCCGCCTTCTCGCCGCTGTTTCAGTTGTTGGAGGCCAGCTTCTGCTGCATCGCCTGATTGAGGCTCGCGACCGAGCCGCCGTTGCGCTGGATGATCGAGGCGAACTCCTCGCGCTCGGTCAGCGCCATGCTGACGCCTTCGACCTCGACATCGACGATCTTGAGGCCGTTGTTTCCCTTGTTCACCTGCCAGTTGACCTGGGCGGGCGGCGAGCCGTCGGGGTGGATCAGCTGGCTTTGCACGACGTAGCTGGTGTCGCTTTCCGGACGCGCGCCGGTGACGGCCACGGTTTCGCCGCTGTAATCCTTGAAGCGCGACGAATAAATCCGCACCACCCATTTCTCAAACAGATCGTTGAAAGCCTTCAGGTCGTCGGCGCTCGCCGCGTTCCAATAACGGCCGAGGACGAAACGGGAAATGCGCGGGATGTCGAAATTCTGATCGAGCAGGGCCGTGAATTGCCGGTCCCGCGCGCCGTCGTCGAGCTTCTGGTTGCGGATGAGCGCCAGCGCCTGCCGCACCAGGCCCTCGACCATGGCCTTGGGGTCGGCGGATGCGGCGGCCTTGAGCCGCGCGACGGGGAAAACGAAGGTGGTGATGAGCGCCATAAGCGCCAGCGAGCGTCGCGAAATTGAAACCATGTGACCCCCTTTGATGACTAATCCTCAAATGAGCCGCGGTTCCGAGTCGTATAGAATGATAGCCGTTTTGGCTCTTTTTGACAATTCCGTTTGCGGTAAAGTCAGCGATGAGTAGCCATGACTATCGAATCCGATTTAGGGCGCGCCGGATCACGATAGGCAGATGAGATTGCCGCTCCGACGCCCGGAACAGATTTTTATGGGGGATGTCGGTTCCATGTTTAATCGTTGGGCGGCGGTGGCGCTGGCCGCGGTTCTATTGTCGTCTCCCGCCCAAGCCGCGCCAGCTACTGCCGGGAACCCGCCGCGGCCCGACCACGTGGTTTTGGTGGTGTTGGAAAACCACACCCTCAGCGAAATCGTCG
>Ga0187855_10004026_pt1 | contig 10690 bp, 6 predicted proteins | sample June2016WEW_8_10_2_FD_132969 | JGI IMG/M metagenome (GOLD analysis project Ga0187855, IMG submission 132969) | Peatland microbial communities from SPRUCE experiment site at the Marcell Experimental Forest, Minnesota, USA - June2016WEW_8_10 | ecosystem: Environmental > Terrestrial > Soil >... | reverse complement strand
ATCCGGTTTGCGAGAAAACGAATCCACACGGAGGTGTCTACCAAAACCATCAGGCCGCCGATCTTTTTTTGTGAGTCCCTGGCCGGCGCCGCGGAACGTCTTTCTCGTCCGCATCGGAACCTCTGAGCTTTCGCAATCTCTCATAGGCCGAATGCCGGATCAGAGCTTCAAGGCCGAGCCGCACGGTTTCTGTATCGGTCACTGCGCCACAGGCTTTCTCGCGTCGCGAAGCGTGACTTCATCAATGTGAAGCGTTTTCTTCATACATCTAGAATTACCATATCGATACAGCGATACTAGCCATACCCGATGCGGGCTGTCTTGTAGCGAACGAAATACAGGCTTAGCCGATGCTAGCCGGGCGAGAGACGGCGGTCCGGCTGCGACTCTGGCTGTCAGGCGCGCCTGGACTCGCGGCGCAGATCTTCGTGGGCGAGCATTTTGAGCAGGGTTTGGTAGCCGGTGCCATGGCGCGTTGCCAGTTCTCGAGCCTTCTCTACATCCGAGCCGAGCAGCCGCAATGCGACCTGAACGCTTGCGCCGATTTCTGCCTCAGGAAGTCTCGTCCTGGGCGACTGGCCTACAAACGCCGAAGCCGCCGTGCAAGATCGTCCTTCTTTTGCCCGGCATCAAGCTTGTACGCGGTAACGGCGCGGATTCGGCCGTCGCGTTCCGTTAAGACGACCGCAAACGATCGTCCAAGCGGGACTTAAAAGTCCCGCCGGCACGCTGAAGCGCGCGCCACGGGCTAGCGGAAGTCATCACGAGATATGTCCAAACTCCAGAGACGACCGCAGGCGGATAACGGATCTGAAATGAACGCCGATCGGACCCAAAGCTCGGCACGGGGGCTGTCGAAAACGCGGACTTGTGACGCGGTTTACCAAGGGGTTTGTTTAGACGAGGCTGGTTCGGAAGGTCAACCCCATTCGGCCCCCCAGATCCGCCAGTACTTTTTGCCGGGACAGGGCACATTGCCTAAACCACCGCATTCGGGTGATAATAGAACTGTACCCGTATTTCCACCCCCGGAGGCGGGAGAGGTGCATACCCTGGAGGCAACTGCGTGAAGCGTGCCGGATCCGATGAGGCCCTGCGATGTTCGTTCTGTCACAAAAGTCAAGATGTAGTCGGGAAGCTCATCTCATCCCCTAGCGATTACCCGCGAGCGTACATTTGCGATGAATGCATCGCAGTGTGCAACTCGATTTTGGACGACGACAAAGTCGACCAGCCTTCCGGGATGCCGCATAAGATCCCGAAACCGTTGGAAGTAAAGGAGCATCTCGACCAATACGTTATCGGCCAGGAGGCTACCAAGAAGAAGCTGGCGGTGGCGGTGTACAACCATTGCAAGCGCATCCACATGAACCGGATGAGAAACTCCGACGTGGAGTTGTCAAAATCCAACATCTTGCTGATCGGTCCGACCGGAACCGGCAAGACCCTCATGGCGCAGACACTGGCCCGGATTCTGGACGTACCTTTCGCCATCGTGGACGCCACCACCTTGACTGAAGCCGGTTACGTCGGCGAGGATGTCGAGAACATCATCCTGAAGCTGCTGCAGGCGGCCGACGGGGACGTCCAAAGGTGCCAGCAGGGCATCATATATATCGACGAGATCGACAAGATCTGCCGCAAGGACGAGAATCCATCGATCACCCGCGATGTTTCCGGTGAGGGGGTGCAGCAGGCTCTCCTGAAGATCCTCGAAGGCACCATCGCGAATGTGCCGCCGCAGGGCGGGCGCAAGCATCCGCACCAGGAATTCACGCCGGTGGATACCACGAATATCCTGTTCATTTGCGGCGGGGCTTTCGTGGGGTTGGAGAAGGTGATTGGGCGGCGCGTGGGCAAGAAGTCCATGGGGTTCCTGCCCGAAGAAGAGAAGAACAAGACCATAGATATCGCCGGCCATCGGGATATCAACCTGCTGGCCCAGGCGCAACCGCAGGACCTGATCAAATTCGGGTTCATTCCGGAGTTCATCGGCAGGCTGCCGGTGAACGCGGTCCTGGAAGAATTGGACAAGGACTCGCTGGTGCAGATTTTGACCCGGCCCAAGAATGCCATTGTCCGGCAGTATCAGAAGCTTTTTGAATTTGAAAACGTGCGGCTGAAGTTTAGCGACGACGCTCTGGAGGCGATCGCCGATTTGGCCCTGGAACGGAAAGTGGGAGCGCGCGGTCTTCGCATGATCCTCGAAGATCTGATGCTGGATCTCATGTATTACCTCCCTTCATACAAGAAAGTGAAAGAGTTCCTGGTCACCAAAGAAATGGTGCTTTCGCAGAAAATCAGCCTTACAATACTAGAAAAGGCCGGCTAAACCAGCCAGCGCACTTTTTTTGCGTCTTGCCTGCCCAAACCGGCCGCGGGTCGCCGGGAGCTAACCCTTGCGGAGAAACATGCTTACTTTAAAGGAAAAATCGGATACAAAACGTCTGCCGATGATGCCCATTCGGGATGTAGTGATTTTCCCGTATATGATGACCCCTTTTGTGGTGGGGCGGGAGTCCAGTGTGCGGGCGCTCGAAGAGGCCATGGCCGGCGATAAGAAAATTTTCCTGGCCACGCAGCACGACGCCTCCATCGATGAGCCTAAGCCGAATGAGATTTATACGGTCGGCACGGTTGTCAATATCGTGCAAAGCCTGAAGCTGCCGGACGGGAACATCAAGGTTCTGGTAGAGGGCGTAGAGCGGGCTAAAGTTTTTTCCATCACCGACGATGAAGGGTTTTTTCGGGCGGTCGTGCGCACGTTCAACTTCAAAGTGGAGCCCGGTCCGCAGCTTGACGCGCTGACCAGCCGCGTGACTACTTTGTTCGAGCAGTACGTCAAGTTGAGCCAGAACCTGAACTACGAAACCATGATCGCCGCCATCCGGGTGGACGACGCCGGCAAGCTGGCGGACACCGTGGGCGCCAATCTGCAGTTGACGATTGAGGAAAAGCAGGAACTGCTCGAAATCTTCGATCCCGTAGACCGGCTTACCCGCGTAGCCGAGATGCTGGACATCGAGATCGAGAAGCTCAACGTGGACCGCACCATACAGGGCCGCGTGAAGCGCCAGATGGAAAAGGCCCAGAAAGAGTATTACCTCAACGAGAAGATCAAGGCCATCCAGAAGGAACTCGGCCGCGGCGAAAAGAGCGAGATCGATGAGCTGAAAAAGCGCATCGAGACGGCCGGCATGACGAAGGACGCGCTGGAGAAGGCTATGGCCGAACTGAAACGGCTGGAGAACATGCCGCCCATGTCCGCCGAATCTACCGTCTCGCGCAACTATCTCGATTGGCTGCTGGCAGTGCCGTGGAAGAAGAAATCCAAGGAAATCCGCGACCTGAAGTTCGCCGAGGGTGTACTCGAATCGGACCATTACGGGCTGGAGAAAATCAAGGAGCGCATCCTGGAATTCCTGGCGGTGCGCCGCCTGGTGAAGAATCCCAAGGGTTCCATCCTCTGCTTCGTGGGGCCTCCCGGAGTGGGCAAGACCTCGCTGGGTATGTCGATCGCCAAGGCCACCGGACGCAAGTTCGTACGCATGTCGCTGGGCGGCGTGCGGGATGAAGCCGAAATCCGCGGCCACCGCCGCACCTATATCGGCGCGTTACCGGGCCAGGTGATCCAGATGATGAAGAAGGCCGGCACGCGCAATCCTGTCTTTATGCTGGACGAAGTGGAAAAGATGTCGATGGACTTCCGCGGCGATCCTTCCGCCGCCCTGCTCGAAGTGCTGGACCCCGAACAGAATTTTATGTTTGTTGACCACTATCTCGATGTGGAGTATGATCTGAGTCAGGTCTTCTTCATCGCGACGGCCAACGTTCTGCATACGATTCCACCCGCCTTGCAGGACCGGATGGAGGTCATCCGGCTTTCCGGCTACACCGAATATGAGAAGCTGGAGATCGCCAAACGTTTCCTGGTCCGGAAGCAGATGGAGCAGACCGGATTGTCGAGCGACGATATCGAGTTTTCCGACGAGGGATTGCAGGGGCTGATTCAATACTACTCGCGAGAGGCCGGCGTGCGGAACCTGGAGCGGGAAATCGGCAATGTCTGCCGCAAGATGGCGCGCAAAGTAGTGAACGCGCAGAGCAGTAAGGATAAGAAGCGCGCCGAAAAGATCGTGATTACCGGCGAGATTCTGCCGGATCTGCTGGGGCCGCACAGGTTCCGCGATCTGGTGGCGGAAAAGAAGAACGAAATCGGGGCGGCGGTGGGGTTGGCATGGACCGAAGTAGGCGGCCAGATCCTGACTACCGAAGCGACCCTCATGGAAGGGAAAGGTAAGCTGACGATTACCGGCAAATTGGGCGAAGTGATGCAGGAATCCGCCCAGGCGGCGATGAGTTACATCCGCTCGAGGGCGCATCAGTTCGGGCTTCCGCGGGACTTTTACCGTAACCTGGACGTGCACATCCACATTCCCGAAGGGGCCATCCCCAAAGACGGTCCGTCGGCCGGCATCACCATGGCGACCACGATTTGCAGCGCGCTGACACGCATTCCGGTGCGCGGCGATGTGGCCATGACCGGCGAAATCACTCTGCGCGGCAAGGTATTGGGCATCGGCGGCTTGAAGGAGAAGCTGCTGGCGGCGCACCGTCACGGGATCAACGAAGCCATCGTACCGATGGACAACAAAAAGGATTTGCCGGAGATCCCGGAAAATATTCGCAACGAGATGAAGATCAATTTCGTCGAGTCGATGGACGAGGTTCTTAAGATCGCATTGGAGCGGGAGATTGTCGCGTTGCCCATGCCGGCCACCTCAGGCGTGGAAGTCGCCGCCCAACCGGAAGAAATTGTCGCGCACTAGTAGGACAGGCCCCAGGCTTGTCCCGCGGCCAGCTGGCAGGTTTTGGTAATCGACAGCACTTTTGTAACATCATCGGCCAAGCCAGAACAGTTCCCCTCTGACGGCTTGCCCGAGATCGCCTTTTTAGGGAGAAGTAATGTAGGGAAGTCCAGCCTGATTAACGCCCTGGTGGGTCGCAAAGGGTTGGCCTTCGCCAGTAGCACTCCGGGTCGCACGCAAACGCTCAACTTTTACCGAATCAACGGGTCGTTCTATTTTGTCGATCTTCCCGGGTACGGTTACACCCGGGTGCCCAAGGAGGTTGCCGGGCCATGGCAGGACCTGATCGAGAGCTACCTCTTAACAAGACAGACCTTGGATCTTTCCTTTTTGATCCTGGACGCCCGCAGGGGCTGGATGGAACAGGATTTGCAACTCAAACAATGGCTTGAGCTTCACAACCGGCGGTACCAGGTGATCGCCACAAAAACAGATAAGTTGAATCAATCGGAACAATGGCAAGGTCTGGCGGCTATCCGCAAGGAAAACGTCGAACCGGTGCCATTCTCGGCCTCCACAGGCCGGGGAGTGAGGGAAATTTGGCAAGCGATAACGAAAACACTCCAGACGCGGTAAATACCACACCACCGCAAGAAGAACAGGACAAGCCGTCCGAGCGCCCGCACGATCGGCCTGCCCGCGAAAATGGGCCTGCCCGCGAAACCTCAGGGCCCGCCCGCGATACATCCAAAGAACAGACCACGAAAGACCAGACCGCCGCCGCCCCCGACGGCGCCGCGGGCTCCGAGCCACGCACGCCGGCTACCGCCGAACGGCCGGACCAGGGAGGCGGTCACCACGGAGGCCACCGGCGCAACAAACCGCCCGCGCAGGCCAAGAATGGATCTCCGACCCTGGACCTGGTCGAACTGAAGGACATGAGCATCCAGCGGCTCAACCAGGTCGCCAAGGATATGAATGTGGCCGGCGCCGCCGGACTGCGCAAGCAGGAGCTGATCTTCAAGATCCTGCAAACCCAGGCCGAGAAGAGCGGCCTGATCTTCTCCGAAGGCGTGCTCGAATGCCTGCCCGACGGCTTCGGCTTCCTGCGCGCGCCGGAGTACAATTACCTGCCCGGCCCCGACGATGTGTATGTCTCCCCCTCGCAGATCCGCCGCTTCGATCTGCGCACCGGCGACACCATCTCCGGCCAGATCCGCCCACCTAAAGAGGGCGAGCGGTACTTTGCGCTCATCAAAGTCGATGCCATCAATTTCGAGCCACCCGAGGAAGCCCGCAACAAGATTTTCTTCGACAACCTGACGCCGCTTTATCCCAACGCGCGCATCAAGCTCGAAACCGTGCGCGACAATTTCTCGGGCCGCGTCATGGATCTGCTGACGCCCATCGGCAAAGGGCAGCGCGGGCTGATCGTATCGCCTCCCCGCACCGGCAAAACGATGCTGCTGCAAAGCATCGCCAATTCCGTCACCACCAACCATCCCGAGGTCACCCTGATCGTGCTGCTGATCGACGAGCGGCCCGAGGAAGTCACCGACATGCAGCGTTCGGTGCGCGGCGAAGTGATCAGTTCCACCTTCGACGAACCGGCCACGCGCCATGTGCAGGTGGCCGAGATGGTGATCGAAAAGGCCAAGCGCCTGGTGGAGCATAAGAAGGATGTAGTCATCCTGCTCGATTCCATCACGCGGCTGGCGCGCGCTTACAATACCATCGTGCCTCCCTCCGGGAAAGTGCTGTCCGGCGGCGTGGATTCGAACGCCCTGCAGCGCCCCAAGCGCTTCTTCGGCGCGGCGCGAAACATTGAAGAGGGCGGATCGCTCACGATTATCGCCACTTCGCTGATCGATACCGGCAGCCGCATGGACGACGTGATTTTCGAAGAGTTCAAGGGCACCGGCAACCTGGAAATCCACCTGGAGCGCAAGCTGGTGGATAAACGCGTTTTCCCCGCTATCGACATCAACAAGAGCGGCACGCGCAAGGAAGAGCTGCTGCTGCCCAGGGAAGAGTTGAACCGGGTGTGGATTCTGCGCAAGGTGCTGAATCCACTGTCGCCGGTGGAGACTATGGAACTGCTGCTCGACAAGCTCGGCAAGACGCGCAGTAACGCGGAGTTCTTGAACTCCATGAGCGGGTAGTTCGCCACCGCCTGCGTTATACTCAGGACATGGGTACGTCGGTTCTGGTATCCGAGCACGAGTATCTCACCACCAGCTACGAGCCGGACTGCGAGTACGATGAGGGCGAACGCCTGGAGCGTAACGTGGGGGAGAGACCGCACAGCGTCCTGCAAGGTGAACTCAGCGGGTATTTCCGCGATCTGCGGAAGCAGCAGCGGCTCCTTCGCGCTTTTGTCGAGCAACGCGTCCGGATCGCGCCCCGCAAATACCGCATCCCCGACGTGTGTGTTTACAAAGAACCGGCGCCCCGCGACCGCATCTTCATTACTCCGCCTTTCATTGCCATCGAAATCCTCTCGCCCGACGATCGCATGAGCCGGGTGCGCAAGAAGATCGACGAGTTCCTGACGTTCGGCGTTCCGTATGTCTGGGTGATCGATCCGGAAGAGCGCCGCGCCGATGTCTACACCGCATCGGGTTTCTACGAGGCGAAAGACGGGGTGTTGCGCACCGAAAACCCCGCCATTGAAGTTCCGCTGGCCGATCTGTTCCAGGCCCTGGATGACTAACTCGGGCGATGCCATTCTGCTGCTTTCCTTCGGCGGTCCCGACCGGCCCGAAGAAGTCTTGCCGTTTCTCGAAAACGTGCTGCGGGGCCGCAACGTGCCCCGCGAGCGGCTGCTGGAGGTAGCCGGGCACTACCACCACTTCGGCGGCCGCAGCCCCATCAACGATCAAAATCGCGCGTTGATGGAGGCGCTGCGCCAGGTGCTCTCCGCCGAGGGGCCCGACCTGCCGGTTTACTGGGGCAATCGCAACTGGCATCCCCTGCTGCCGGATACGCTACGCCAAATGACGGCGGATGGCGTGCGGCATGCCTACGCCTTGGTAACCTCGGCGTACAGTTCCTACTCCGGCTGCCGGCAGTATCTGGAGGATCTGGCGCGCGCGCGGGAGTACGTGGGTCCAGGAGCGCCGGAAGTGCTGAAGCTGCGCGTTTTCTACAATCACCCGGGATTCATCGAGCCCATGGCGGAGCGTGTAGGCAGGGCGCTCGACCGCATTCCGGCAGACAGGCGCGCCGCCGCCGCGCTGGCGTTCACGGCGCACAGCGTACCCGTGGCCATGGCGGAAACCAGCCGCTACGTGACGCAGGTGGAAGAGGCCTGCCGGCTGGTGGCCGAACTCGTGGGGCGTCCGTCTTATCGCCTGGTGTATCAAAGCCGCAGCGGAGCGCCCGGCCAGCCCTGGCTGGGTCCCGATGTGCTCGAATACCTGCGCGAACTGGCTGCGGCCGGCGCCACCCGCGACGTAGTTCTGGCGCCTATCGGATTCATCTCCGACCACATGGAAGTCGTGTACGATCTGGATACCGAGGCGCGACAGTTGTGCGATGACCTGGGTCTTCACCTGGTCCGGGCGGAAACCGTGGGCGCCGATCCGCGCTTCGCGGCCATGATCCGCGAACTCGTGCTGGAACGTATGGGCCGCGCCCCGCGCCGCGCGCTGGGCGAGCAGGGTCCCGGCCATGACGTCTGCGCCGCGGATTGCTGCCCCGCCCCCAGAATGGCCCGGCGGCCCTAAGCAGGCCGTTCCACGCCGCTTCCTACAGAACTCCGGCGAGCCCGCCGATAGAACTACTGTATGGATTCTGCAACCACTGGATGCGCGCCCCAGATCGACGCCGTAATCGATGACCGGCACGCATGCTCCGCAACGTCGGAAAGGCCTTGTTCCACCGCAGTTGAGCAGGTTGGGCGAGGCCGCGTGGCAGGACCCGAGCATTTCTAAGGTGGGATGAGATTTTCTCCCCATCCTGGGCACTAAGGTTCCGAAATCCAACGAAAGTGAGCCGGCGGTGATGGACGATCAAGAGGTCATCCGAGAGTTCGTCATAGAAAGCAACGAAAATCTGGCCCGTCTGGACCAGGAGATGGTGGAGCTGGAAAAGCGCCCCCAGGATCCGCAATTGCTGGCGGGTATCTTCCGGACCATCCACACGATTAAGGGGACTTGCGGGTTCCTGGGCTTCGCATCTCTCGAAGGCGTCACCCACCTGGCGGAGAACCTCCTGAGCCAACTGCGCGACGGCAAGCGCGAACTGTCGCCCGACCTGGTTACCCTCATTCTGGAGGCGGTAGACGTAGTGAAAACGGTCCTCGTCTCCATCGAAGCGACCGGCGGCGAAGGATCCGAAACCTACGACGAACTGCGCAAACGCCTGCAAGTCGCTTGCGCCGCGACCCCTTCGGGCGCGCCTTGCGCGGCCTTCCCTTTAGCTTCGCCGAGCGCGGAAATGGCGGCCGCCGCGAAAGGTCCGACCCTATCGGATTCGAGTATTCGCGTAGATGTCGGCCTGCTGGACAAGCTCATGAATCTGGTGGGCGAGCTGGTGCTGGCTCGTAACCAGATTCTACAGTTCAACGCGCAGCAGGACGATTCCACCCTGAACGCTACCTCCCAACGCCTGAACCTCATCACCACCGAATTGCAGGAAGGCGTCATGAAGACCCGCATGCAACCGATTGGCGTGGTCTGGAACAAATTGCCGCGGCTGGTGCGGGATCTGGCCACTTCGTTTGGCAAACAGATCCGGTTGGAGATGCATGGGGCGGACACCGAGTTGGACAAAACTATCATCGAGGCCATCAAGGATCCGCTCACCCACATCGTGCGCAACTGCTGCGATCACGGGATCGAAAAACCAGAAGTGCGCGTTCGGAATGGCAAGCCGGCACAGGGTAAACTGACCCTGCGCGCCTTTCATGAGGGAGGCCAGGTAAACATCGAGATCGGCGACGACGGCGCTGGGATCGATGTGCAGGTTGTGAAAAACAAGGCCGTCCAGAAGGGCCTGATCCGGATCGAGCAAGCCGAGCGCATGACTGAGCGGGAGGCGCTCGCGTTAATCTGCCTCCCGGGATTCTCCACCGCGGCCGAAGTGACCAGCGTGAGCGGCCGTGGCGTGGGGATGGACGTCGTCAAAACCAATATCGAAAAAATCGGCGGTGTGGTGGATCTGGTCAGCCGCGCAGGCGAAGGCACCACGCTAAAACTGAAAATCCCGCTGACACTCGCCATCATTCCGGGCCTGGTCGTCACGTTGATGGAGAGGCGGTCGGCGCCACGTGAATCCGGGGGCGGCGGCGTGCGCTACGTGATTCCCCAGGTCAGCCTCCTGGAACTGATCCGCCTCGAGGGCGATGCCGGAAAACGGCAGATCGAACGGATCCACGATACGCCGTTTTACCGCCGGCGTGGAACTCTTCTGCCGCTGGTTTATCTGGCGGATGTATTGCAGCTCGGCGGAGGAGGCGAATCCAATGTGATCAATATCGTCGTTCTGCAGGCCGAAGACCGGCAATTCGGCCTGGTCGTAGATGGCATCAGCGATACACAGGAAATCGTGGTCAAACCGCTCGGCAAGCAGTTAAAGGGCCTGAGTTGTTATGCCGGCGCCACGATCATGGGCGATGGCCATGTAGCCCTCATCCTGGATGTATCGGGAATCGCACAATTGTCCGGCGTCGTGCAGGAATCCCGGGATAAGGCCGCTTCGGAGAACCAGCGTCGGGACTATACGGACAACGAGCGCCAGACCTTCCTTCTGTTTCGCGCGGGATCTTTCGCGCGCCTGGCGGTCCCGCTTTCCCTGGTCGCCCGGCTGGAGGAAATCGCTCTTTCCAAGATCGAACACGCCGGTGGGCAGCGCGTCGTCCAGTATCGCGGCCGCATTCT
>Ga0187855_10004025_pt1 | contig 10691 bp, 11 predicted proteins | sample June2016WEW_8_10_2_FD_132969 | JGI IMG/M metagenome (GOLD analysis project Ga0187855, IMG submission 132969) | Peatland microbial communities from SPRUCE experiment site at the Marcell Experimental Forest, Minnesota, USA - June2016WEW_8_10 | ecosystem: Environmental > Terrestrial > Soil >... | reverse complement strand
GCCGAAGTCGATCGCGATACTAAATGCCTCGAGATTGCCCTGGATGAAGCGTTGGCCCATGTGGGCACTTTCGCCACCACAAAAGCAGAGTTACGAACTTCTAAGAGTGCGGACCGTCGCAGAACGCGGCGATCGTGAACGACCCTGCGCCGACGGTGAATCGCTTCGTGACCGTCGTTGGATCCGCGCAGATCAGTGAGGATGATCCCCGTTGGGAAGGTGCCTTCGACTTAGGTCGAAGGTTGGCCGACGCCCGATGGACGGTTGTCACTGGCGGCTATCGCGGACTGATGGCGGCGGCGGCTCGAGGCGCGAAGTCCGTCGGTGGCAGTACTGTCGGCCTTCCAATCTCCACGTGGACTGATTTAGCACCAGACGAGTCGCATGACGAACTGTGGTGGTGTGAGAATTTCGCCAGCCGCGCGGACCACATTCTTTCCACCAGGGCGGTCGTGGTTCTCGATGGCGGAGTTGGCACGTTGTCCGAACTCGCAATGGTCTGGAGCACGGCCCAAACTGAAAATACAGCACCGTTGTTGTTCCTAGTTGGTGAGATTTGGCACCGTCTCTATCCCATCCTTATCGGTACACTTCTCGTCTCCGCTGACGACGCCGAGGTTCCCGTCATCGTCTCGACCAACGGTGACGTCGTGCGGCACCTCGAGATGAACGCCCCACGACGCAGAGGAAGCGGACCACGCGGATAGTGCCGGATTCGCTCAATTGAGAGGCACTCGAGGCATCGCTGAAGATAGCTCTTTCAGAGCTTTCCTGGGCGCCCCTTACCTTGATCTGCCGAGAAGTGGTGAACACCTCCTGAGATCGGTGGTGGCTTGGATGCAGCCAGAATTCAGTAGCCACAAGTGTTTGGCGTCTTGCTACGTCCTTTTCCAGTGATTTTGGGCATTCAACGGGCATTAACTGGGCGTTAACGGCGTCATTTTTGCCTAAAAATGGCACTTTCGATGCAGATGTTCGCTAGACGAAAATACGTTTTCACCAGGAATTACGAAGCACCCCCAACGGGATTCGAACCCGTGCCGCCACCTTGAAAGGGTGGACACGGCATTAATGAGAGCGAACTGAAAGTGCTGATCAGGGACCTAGTCCTGATCCAGCGATGCAGTGCGAATGTGGATTTGGGCATCAACTGGGCATTAGCGCCTTTCCGCGCCGACTAATTGCCGTCGTGGGCATATTTTCTGGCTGAACCGTGTCAGTCAAGTTCCGGAAATCCTTCGCTCCGCCGGACTGTAATGATGGCAAACCGGGCATCCGTCCCTAATGCCAGATCATCCAGCACACTGTTCGCTTCGCAACCTCCTTAGCTGGAGGACGGTGGACGATATGCCAGTTCGTGCCAGAACAATGGATTACTTGAACCTCGCCAAATGAGAAGGTCCTTCGAGGTTACGCTGAGCGGATGATTGACGCCCGAGGTGAGAATGGACAGTTCGCTTAACGACAAGTCGGGTGAAATATTCGGGGCGATCTTTGCGTCGGCGCCGGATGCTGTGGTCGTCATTGACACGGAAAGCAAGATTGTTCTTACAAGCCCAGCAGTAGACGCACTTTTCCAATATTCATCTTCGGATTTGATCGGCGAAATGATCGAAGTATTGATCCCTTTGAAGAATCGGATTCCTCACCTGTCGCCAAAGTATGACGCTTGCACGAACGCGGTGGACCGACAATACGTTGGGACCGCAGGTGACGAGCCGCTGAGTAGCCTCGGCTGTGGTCAAGCCCTCTCGTCGACTATCCATTCTCGTAAGTACTGCGCGAACGTCGAGGGCTGCTGCCTCTTTCAGGTCGACATTTGTGATCGCACTTTCTTGAGATTGTGAGATCTTCATGACGATTAGACAGTAGCGAACGTCCTCGTGGACCGTCGTGCGTAAGCAGGGCAGCGTTTACATCAAAAAACGGTCGCCGGTTCAGGGGTTGGCACGCAAGTCACCGAGACGGTGGCACACATTGCCAGCTCTTGCCCATGTTCGTTGTCACGTGCGCAACGTTAAATCGATCCACCCTTGGTTGCTTCGAAACCCGCTTACACGGTGTCCGGCCAGTGCGGATCGAGTGCGACTGCATCGCACGTCACGACGAACTTCGAACATCCAGTTCTACGACGCGGCGCAACTTTTTGTTCCAACGGGACTTGGGTCGAGGGCACTCGTCAGATTGCAGGCGTTGCCATCGTCGTACGCCATTCGTTTGCCTCGAAGCGAATGCTCAATTCCTCGGGTGGCATCGGTCGGGCAAAGAAGTACCCTTGCGCCGAGTTACAACCGAGTTCTCTTAGGTAGATCGCTTGGCTGGCCTCCTCAACTCCCTCAGCAATGGTCTTTAAGCCCAGGCCCATCCCGAGATCGAGAATCGCTCGCAAAATGGCGTCACCGCCAGGGTCACCAGCCGTCGCCGCGTCAACAAAGGTCTTGTCAATTTTAAGAATGTCGATCGGCAACTGTCTCAGATACGCGAGAGAGCTATAGCCCGTGCCGAAATCATCAATCGCGATCGAAACGCCAATGTCCTTCAATTTCCGAAGACACTCCACCACGACGTCGATCTCGTTCATTAACACCGATTCGGTTATCTCGATCACGAGGCTCTCTGGCTCGAGCCCCGAACTCCCAAGTATGCGACGAATGTCGGATACCAAGCTCTTGTGGTTGAGTTGGTGACCCGAAACGTTCACCTCCATGACGAAGGGCTGTCCTGGAGCTAGTTCGTGGCGCCACGCGACGGCCTGCGCGCAGGCTTCTTCAAGCACCCACAGCCCGATGGGGACGATCAGCCCAGTCTGCTCGGCGATCGGGATGAAGACATCGGGCATGACGACGCCTGTTTCATGGTGCTTCCAGCGGAGCAGCGCCTCAACCCCTTCGAGGCGTTCCCCGTCAAGATCGATGCTGGGTTGATAGTAGAGGACGAGTTCGTGTCGCTCCAACGCGTGATTGAGATCATTGATGAGGCGGAACTCCTCGTTTGCGCGAGAATGCATGGCAGTTTCGAAACGGTGACAACGGTCGCGACCAGCCGCCTTCGCCGCGTACATGGCGATGTCGGCGTCGCGAAGCAGCGAACTAGGTGTGCTGGCGGCTCCAAGAGACGTGGCTATTCCCATGCTGGCACTTATTCGCACTGTTCTGCCTCGGAGAATGAACGGCTGGCGCACGATTTCGAGAATTCGGTTCGCGACGTCCTCGACGATCGTAGGTGCACCAAGCCTTTCAAGGAGGACGACGAACTCGTCACCGCCCAGGCGAGCAACGGTGTCACTTGGGCGGGCAGATCGAAGGATGCGCGCTGCAATCTCCTTCAGCGCATCGTCTCCGGCGTCGTGGCCGAGTCCATCGTTGATGGACTTGAATCCATCGAGATCAATCATCAAGACGGCGACAGAGTCGAGGGACCGGTCACTTCGGGTGAGAGCATGACCGAGACGGTCGAGCAAGAGTGCTCGGTTCGCGAGTCCCGTCAACGAATCCTCGAATGCCTGACGGGCCAACTGCTCTTCGAGGGTCCGACGCACAGTGACGTCGCGCGAGTGCCACGCTACGGAGGGTAGTCGCGACTTCAATGAGAGATCATCCGCCGTCATCTCCAGAGTGCGCCAACCGCCGTCAGCGTGGCGAACGTGGACGTCGAACGGGTCAATGACGCCGGCAACGTGCAATGTCGCCAGTGCGTCGAGTGCCACTTGCACGCTATCGGGATCTAGGAATCGATCGAGTGGCTTACTGCAGAAATCCTCGGCGGTCACTCCAAAGAAGTGAGCCGCGGAAGGGCTGCAGTACTGGGGCTGGCCACTCTCGCTCGTGAGAAAGATGAGGTCGCTGCTGCTCTCAATGATGGTCTCGAACCGAGCGCTGGTCTCCTCTCGTGTCTCCGCGACCGCTTCGATTCGACGACGTCGGGAGTACCAGAGGAGTCCGAGTGCGATCAAGAGGACTACTAAGACGAGGGCGAATATTCCGTCCAAGCGTCCTTCGACGGACGAGCGGTGCGCAGAGCGCTCCACCTGTGTAGCAGCTCGCTCTTCTAGGTCAGCGGCGTACGCGGCTGCGCGATTTAGCTGTGATGTTCGAATCGCAACGGCAGCCCCTGAGTCGGAGAGGGCACGCTGAGCAATCGAGAGGTACGCCCGCGACGCGTTGATGGCGATCATAAGGAGTGGCGGAGCATTTCCCGCCTCCACAATTTCGCTGATCTCGTCCCGGGCGCGCGCGATTGCCACTCTGACTTCTTCATGGATGCTCTGCGTTTGATACGAAGCCGGGAGGCCAAGGTCTGAGGCGATATGGAATAGGTCGCCGCGCAGGTCGTATGCGTTAATCGCGTTCGCGTTTTGTCGTTCCGTTGATTCACTGAAGTCGTAGCTAGCGACTGTCCCAGCCACGAGGACCGCAACCATGACCAGCGCAAATGCGAGCCCGGCGACTCGGCCGCGAACTGAGGGGCTCAACCGAACGAAATCGCGACCACGTGTGGCCTCGTCGGTCGCAACCATTGTGCCACCCTTCGATTCGCGTTGACGATATGAAGTGCGAACCGGATTTGGTTCCGTACGAGACGCTCAAGTCCAAGGTAGTTCGCATATTCGGATTCGAGGTATCAATTCTGTGACACTGCTTCCCTATGGGACGACTCGCCGACACCCAATAGAGTTGCAATTCTTAGGAACCCGGACGGCATCAGGCTTTTCACCGCGCATTGAATCCAAGCCGACTCGCGGTTGAGGAAATAGGCAATTGAAACAAATTCAACACAATATGGGCATTTAGGACTTCAACTTTTGCGAAAACCCAGTTTCCCCGCGTGACATCTTCCGCGAGTTAGGTGATGGGCATTAGACAGGCATTGACACCTTTCCTTGAAATCCTTTCAAGGTCCAAGTGATCAGAGTTCAGGTATTCCCGTTGAGTAGTCAACAACGACTCGTCAATTAAAATGCATTGCGAATTCAGCTATTTCAGCCCCAAAAAATATTCGTCCGATCGCGTTCGATTTCTTCGAGGACTTCCTCAATGGAACTGGGTGCCATGAGGTCGAAAATGTGCCATCGACTGTTGCTGTCCGACCAGTAAAGCGTCCATTCATTTTTCGCATTATCGAACTTCATTCGAGCGACCCCTTGTCGAGTCCACTCGGGTCCGAAATCTTCCCTCCAGGGAGGTCGGCATTCAACAATCGTCACCGTCTTGCCTCGGACGTCAACTTCCATTCTGATCTGATCCTGAGATTCTGGTGGCACGACTCTGGCTGCGTATCTATGAATCTTCCGTAGGTCGGGGTCCGGAATGCCGGTCATTGAGAAACTCTATGCAGCTAAGTGGTTGGAGTTCCGAACAAATTCCCGCGAGAGTTAATCATGTGTCTGCGTCCAAGCAATCGCGAGTCCGAGAGCAACTCCGGCAGCAATTGCACCGAGTTCTTCCTTTTCTCCACCTGGCAGAAACTCCTTGAGACTCCTAGCCACATCCTGAGCGATTCCGATCCGACCGCCTCCCGCTGCTACAGCGCTTCCATTTCTTAGAACTACTAGTTGCTGAACACGCTGGTGTGAAATGCCGAGAAGTTCCGCCGCATCGCGTAGAGACAACTTCGCATCCGCTGTTAGCGCTTGAGCTGCGGTAGTCATTAACTCACCAGCTGCAATGGTTGCACCTTCTGCAATCTCTCGAGCAGCTATTGCTTCATGAACTTTCGTCAAAAGAGTGGAATCTAATGCTGGAGGGCGATATTCGATTCGATCTTTTAATGATTCAATAGGTTCGTTAAGCCAAAGCGCGAGAGCATCCACTACATATTGACGTGCCTTTCCAAGAGTTCGTCCGTAAGTATGAACATGAGGAATCTCTTCAATCTCAGCGAGCCAAACTCCGCTCTGATCCAACTCGAAATTGGCATGATACGTCGATTGCAATAATTGACTCTTATTCACTTGTCAACCAATCCTCTCCTAAGCATGGTGCGAGGTCTCGAACTATCGACTTGAGAGTTCCAGCTGGAATGTCTCCACCGTGAATCGGAATCACGGTCTGACACGTTCCACACCGAACGATGAGATGCGAGCCCGATTGACGTACTTCGACACAGCCAGCCTGGTGAAGTAGACGCCTCAGATTCCGTACCTTCACCTTATCAGTCTACTCTAATAGACTGAGCGGGAGATATTCTTTGAAATTGAGTCGTTGAGCCCGTTCAGAAAGAAAATTGATCCTCCGCAACCTGGGCTGGTTTGGACACCACCTAAGACACCACCTAATGGATTTGGGCATTAGTTGGACATTAACTGGGCTGGAAACAGCGGTGTTTCGTGGTTACTCGTGGTTACTCGTGGTTGGTCGCGGTGACACCAAAACCCTTGCCAATCAAGGGTTTTTGGGTGATTTTTCAGAGCACCCCCAACGGGATTCGAACCCGTGCCGCCACCTTGAAAGGGTGGTGTCCTAGGCCGCTAGACGATGGGGGCCTGCACTACGTGTCACCTGGTACTTCATCGGTGGTCGGGCTGCCGGGATTTGAACCCGGGACCTCTGCGTCCCGAACGCAGCGCGCTACCAAGCTGCGCTACAGCCCGCAGCGAGTTGCCTCGCAGCCCGCCAATACTAGCCGTTGGAGGGTAATTCGAACATCGCTCAGATGACCGAGGGGATCTCCGGCGCCGCGGGCTTGTGGTATTCGATCACGATCTCGCTGATCCGTCGACGTTCGACCGACTGCACGCGAAAGGTCCAGTCCTCGTAGGTGTAGGTCGTTCCCGCTTGGGGGATCTCCCCCGCGAGATCGAGGATGAAGCCAGCGATCGTGACATACTCGCCCTCCGGAATCGAGATCCCGAGGGCCTCTTCGACCTCGTCGACGTGGGTCTGTCCGTCGACCAACCAGCGGTCCTCGCGGATGCGAACGATCGTGGGTTCCTCATCCTCATCGAACTCGTCGTTCAGATCGCCCACGAGCTGTTCGAGGATGTCGCGGATCGACACGACGCCGGCGACGCCCCCGTGCTCGTCGAGGACGAGTGCGAAGGTCCGGCGTTTTTCTCGCATCTCACCGAGACTCTCGAGCAGGTCCATCGTCTCGGGCAGCATGAAGGGACGTCGGATCTTGCGCGCGATCTCCGTCGCCGAGGGCAACGAGACACCGATCGCGCGCTTGGTGGTGGTGCTGCGAAAGAGGTCGTTGACGAAGAGGACGCCCTCGACATCGTCGAGGTCGCCGTTGACCACCGGGAAGCAGGAGTGGCCGGTGTCGCGGATCGCCTCGGCGATCAGCTCCGGCGTCACCGGCGTGGTGAGGAAGTCGACGTCGGTGCGCGGCGTCATGACGTCGCGGAGTTCCAGCTCACTCAGTTGGTCGACGCGTTCGTGGATGGCGACCGCCTCGGGCGACATCGGGCGAGTCTCCTCTCGTCCGACGATGCGCTTTCGGAGTCGAGACAGTCCCGACGAGGGGGGCTGTTCACCGCTCATTGAACGTCGGCACTCCCGACGCGAACGGTCGCGGGGCGCAGGGAGTCGTCCTCGTACTCCTCGCCGCGCAGCAGGGCGCGTACCGCGTTTCTCACGCGCTGTGGGTCGAGCGGCTTGACGAGGAAACCTTCGGCGCCACTTCGACGAGCCAGGAACACGTCGGGGCGACGATCGAGGAGCATCAGGACCGCGACCGGTTCCGCGGCCCCGTAGGACTCCTCGTGTCGCAGTTCCATGCAGATCGCCATTCCCCCCATCGTCCCGATCTGCAGGTCGACCACGACGAGATCGACGCCACCTCGCTCGACCCGGGCTATGACCTCGGGGCCGCTGGCGACCTCTTCGATGACGAGGTCTGGTCCCTCGAGGGTGGCGCGGAGGTCTTTGCGCAGTGAGGCGAGGTCGCTCGCCAGAAGAACAATGGCCATCGGTTCAGCGTAGCGGAGCGCGAAATCGATCTCTAAGCGGTGCACCACGGGATCAAAAGTTCTTCTTGCCCGTTCGTCCGTGAGTGGTTATCCTGCGTTTCTAGGTCAAACCGGGGGGGAGTGACTTATGGCGATTACGCCTTTGGATTGGACTGACGCCGCCGCATGTCGCAATAGTGAGGGCGCGCTCTTTTATCCGGCGGATAGCGCAGAGCGCAAAGAGGATCGGCTGGAACGTGAATTGGTCGCCAAGCGAATCTGTGCGAGCTGTGACGTTCGCGAGGAGTGCCTCGAGGCGGCGCTGGCTCGACACGAGTCCTACGGGATCTGGGGCGGGCTCAACGAATTCGAGCGACGCGGCTTACTCCGTACGTGACCTGACCCACCCGAGTTGCGCCGGGCTCACGATGGTGAGCACGATGAGCAACGCGAACGTGATGACGTGCACGCCCGTGCAGTACAGGCAGATGTGGTCGATGATGATCAGTTCCGCGTAGAGCAGCCACAGCACGAAGCACATCGAGACGATGGCGATTCCGAAACGCGCGACGTGGAGCCAGTAGTTCTTCGCCCGCCACCCCCACGGGGAGTTCAGTGCCGTCATCACCAGGTACGTGCCCAGGCCGAGGAACGCCACCGGGATACCGAGCAGACGCGACTGCGCCGAGGTCGTGACGGCGGCGCAGTCGACGACGCCGGTGCTTGTGCAGTAGAGGGCCTGAGGATCGAAGTGCGTGATCGTCAGGTACGTCGCGAGGCCGAGACCGATCAGACTCAAGAGGAACGTCGTGATCTTGGCCCAGGTGGGGACCGGACCGAGCGTTCGGTTCACTTAATCTTCATGGCTTTCTTGGCGGCCAGCACGCCCGAGCTCGTGCACACGTTGGACGGCATGTCGTTGGTCAACGAACAGATCGCCGCCGTCTGGTAGTTCGCCGAGGCAATGATCGCGTCGGTCACGGGACTCGACGCGTCACTGAGTCCGGCGGCGATGTCGGTACGCGACAGGTTGGTCAGAGTGTCAGGGGAGTAACTGGCTCCGGAGACGAGGAACTTGTTGTCAAAGGTCATGAAGGGGATGGGAGCGCCATCGGACGTGGTGAGACCGTGGATGTACTTCGGCGTGTCGTACTTTTCGATCAACGCCAACTGCGCCTTGGTCGGCGTCTGGAGGAGCGCGTAGTTGGTCTTCGCGGCGTTCAGGTAGTTGGTGTACTCCTCGACGCTCTTGAAGACGAGGTACTTCGACGTGTAGGTCGCGCGCACGAACGTGAAGGTCTGCGTGTTCGGGTAAGTGTCGTGGGCGTAGCTCGCCATGTTGCCGAGGTTCTTCCACGTACCGAAACGACTGAGCGCGATGATCGTCGGCCAACGTTGCGCGGCGCAGTACGGGCAGTACTCCGCGCCGGCGTAGAAGATCTCCGGCACGGTCGCGCCGGCGCTGTTCTGCGCGGTCAAGGGGGGCTGGCCCTTCACCGGAATCGGCGGGCTGACCTGCACGACCGCGGAGTTGACGCCGACCGTGTTGAAGACCGACATCGGCACGCCGGTCAACTCGGCGAAGGTCGTGGGGTCGACCGGCGAGAAGGCGGAGTCCCCCTTGGTGGTCGGCGTCCCGCTCACGACCTTGATGATGACGAGGGTCGCCACGATCACGACGACGAGTCCGATGGCGAGCCACGTGAAGAGACCGGCCGGTCGCCCCCCCGATGACTTCACGGGCCGGGCGGGCGTTCGATTGGCAGGCGTTCGATTGGACGCCTGCGTCGCGGGGCGACGCGCAGCGATGTTCTTCTTCGATGCGGGGGACTTGGCCACAGTGCTCCTAGGTGCGCTTAGGACAACAAACTTAGTGGACGGGACATCGACGCCAATTGCAGGCGCCGCGCTAGGTAGTTTTCACTATGGCCGAAATTTTGAGTCCCCGACCGGCCGCGACCGTGATCACGCTGCGCGACGCGGCGAATGGTTACGAAATTCTTATGCTCCGCCGCAATCTCAACAGCGATTTCGTGGGCGGCGCGTACGTCTTTCCGGGTGGTCGCGTCGACGACGCCGACGCCGGTCCCGCGGCCCAGCGCCGCACCTTTGGGCTCACCGATGAGGAGGCTTCGCGTCGACTCTCGATCGAACGTGGCGGTCTGGCGTACTACGTCGCGTGTCTGCGAGAACTCTTCGAAGAGGCCGGGCTGCTCGTGGCCTGTGACGACGAGGGGAAACCGGTGCGCATCACCGACGAGGCGTCCATTCGTCGACTCGCGGACAGTCGTCGCGAAGTGAACGCGGGCACGCTTGACTTCATCGAGATGATGGAACGAGAGGGACTGGTGCTGGACCTACGCGGCCTCGAGTACGTCGCGCACTGGGTGACGCCCGTCGGACCGCCCCGTCGTTACGACACCCGTTTCTTCGTGGCGCTCGCGCCCACCGGACAAGTGGCCACGCACGACGCCGGAGAAACCGTGGCCGACCAGTGGATACGACCCGCCGACGCACTGGAAGCGCACGGGCGCGGCGAACTCGAGATGATCTTCCCCACCATCCGAAACCTCCAGGCCATCGCACACCTGCACTCGTCCCGCGAGGTGCTCGACTACGCGCGGGCGCTGAAAGACATCGTGCGCTTTGAGCCCAAGATCGTGAACCGAGACGGCGAGATCGCGATCCTGCTGCCCGGTGACGACGGCTACGGCGACTGAGGAACACTCGCGACGGCCTGCGTGATCGCGTCGAGCATTCGCGCCGAACAACCGACCGCGCCGAAGGGCGGCGCGACGTCATC
>Ga0187855_10004014_pt1 | contig 10704 bp, 7 predicted proteins | sample June2016WEW_8_10_2_FD_132969 | JGI IMG/M metagenome (GOLD analysis project Ga0187855, IMG submission 132969) | Peatland microbial communities from SPRUCE experiment site at the Marcell Experimental Forest, Minnesota, USA - June2016WEW_8_10 | ecosystem: Environmental > Terrestrial > Soil >... | reverse complement strand
TGTTCGGCGTCGCCCGCAACCTGCAGTTGAAGACCACCGAAAGCGCCGAGTCGGCGACACGCTCGTGGAACGCCTTGCCGGTGAGCTCCGTGCCGCAGAGCCGACCATGCGCCCGCCGATCAGCGACCCCCTACAAATCGCCCTCGACGCTGGGCTGGCGGCGCTTTCTGACCAGGACCGCGAGATCCTCACGCTGACGGCGTGGGAAGGGCTCACGCCAAGACAGATCGCCACAACGATGAGCATCTCGGCCAACGCGGTCCGCATCCGCCTGCACCGCGCGCGCAAACGCCTCAGCCAGGAACTGGCTTGTGGGGACAACGCGTCAACCCACACCACGCCGCTGGCGGTCGAGTCGGACAGATAGCCGGCCGTGACAGCCTTCTAGTCACGTTTTGCTCAGTACGCGACCCATATAGACCGCGAACGACGGCGTGCTGAGCGCAAAACGGGGGACTCGCGTCGTCGGCAAGCTGCCGCGGTGCCGGACGACGTCGTGATGGCTTCCGCGTCTAAACCTACTTAGACGCGGTGTTCCGTTCCGTCCGAGTTGACCGGCATCCTCGGCGCTGGCACTATGCGTAGGCTGGTCCCGGTGATCGGCCGGTGCCTCGTTCGAGCAGCTCTCGCATACGCTCGAGCGCTCGCGCGGTGTACGGTTCCCTCGGGCAGGCGCAACGCCTGGGCGGTCTCGGCGACTGTGAGGTCTAACATGAACCGGCAGGCGAGCACCTCGCGCTGAGTTGCGGGCAGCCGCCACGTCGCGCGCGTGATCGCGTGGCGCTCGTGTCGGCCACTCTGGCGATCTCATCGGCCGCGGGCCGGTCTGGGAGCTCGCGCTGGTGGACAGTGCGCGGGCGGCGCTGTTCGTTGCGATACCCGATCGCGGGAGAGGTTCACGAGCACCGTGAACGTGTATGCGGCCGGAGCCCCCGTGATCGCGCCCCGCCGCCGGAGCGTGCGCAACAGCGCGCTCTGCAGAAGATCCTCGGCATCGTTGCGATCGCCCGTCAGAACAAGGGCGCTGCGGAACAACGCCGGGGACGCGGATGCCACGAACGCCTCGAAACCACGGTCGTCTTCCGCGCGTGCACCCCGCCCGTGATCGCTGCTCATAACCGATAAGACTCCCGACTGACGGGTCCGGTTGCATCGATCTCACTGGTCAGGCACCCAAGTCTGACCGGTCGCCGGCGATGTCGCTCAGGGATGAAAGGAGCTTGCAGGGGTAGACCTGCTGCAGACCTGAAGCAGCGGAGATCTGGAGGTGCCGCTAGCGGACGGTGAACGTTGCCGAGCCGAATGGTGAATAGGGGCGATTGTGGTCGTTGAGGACGGAGATGCTGAGCCGGTACGTGCCGGGGCAGTTGATAGCTCCGAGCGGGACGTTGTCCTCGTACGTGTCGCCGCGGACGGTGGGTTGCTCGGCCGCCGGCCGATCGATCGCGCCGTATCCAGGCCCGGTCGGATCGTTCGGGTTGGACGTGATGCATCTGCTCCGCGGACCGCCGGTGACGCGCACGAAGTAGTTGCGATCGTTTAGCAGGACGTTGAAGAAGAACGCCGGGGCGGGACCGAGGCTGGCCGCGCGCAGCGTGGTGACGCGCGGAACGATCACGACGGGGTTCGGCGTCGCCGGATTCCGTTCAGCCTGGCGTGATCGTGTGGTCTCGGGCCCTGGGATTGAGCCGTCCCAGGTCGTTCTGAGATAGAAGTGGGCGCTGTTGCTCGGGTTGGTGGACCTTGAGATCATGGTTCCGTCGGCGGCGTAGAGCACGATCGTCTCAGGGAGGATCTGCTCAGCGGAGGCGAACCGTGGTGGGGCTGCAGCAATGGCGATGTTGTCCTGAACGGTTGCCGAGACCGTGACCCGCGGCACGAACCTGAGCGCCGTCGAGTCGAACTCTCGCGGCCAGCTCCAGCTCAAGCGCGAGACGTCGTCCGGGACTACCGCGACCATCCGGCCGCCGGGAGCGGACAGGAGGTTGGCGCCGGGGATTTCACTGGGTAGCTGCCGGGACCTGGCGGGGCTGGTCGCGATCAGTTGAGCTTGCCCGGATCCGCCGATGCGCGCCCGCAAAGTGTATGCGGGCTGGGAATTGCTAAGCCGCTGGAGCATCGATAGGCGCTGGCGCGTGGTGTTTCGGGCTGCCGCCCGCGGGTCGTTGCCGGTCACGGTCGCCTTCGGGAGCGTGTGGCTTGGGATGAGATGCTCGACGAACAGGGACACGCTCACTCCGTCGATGACCACCACGCGAGTGAGCTCAGGGATGTCTTGGTAGTGCGCCAGCCCGGTGATCCGAACCCGGTAATAGAAGCTTCCGCCCCCCCGGCGTCCGCCGCTTCCGCCGAAGCCACTCCCCATCCCCGGCAACCTCGGCAACCTCGGCGCGGGCCCGGCGTCGCGGCGGTCAGCCGTTGTTTGAGGCCTGCGCAGAACCGCGTACTGCGCCAGCAGGGCGCGTTCGCCAGCCGCCGTGCCAACCGCTGGATGGTGGTGGGCCGGACGAAGGAGCAGAACCGCGGCGAGCGCGATTGCGACTGACACGGTCACTGCGGCGGCCGGAACGATCGCCCCGGGCAACGCGCGGATGGACCGGCCGAGGAACGAGCGCTGCGGCCGGCGACTATCTGAGCCGTAGGTCCGGGCTGCGAGGTCGACGAGCTGCTGCTCGAAGTCGGGAAGGATTGTCATGGCTTGACCTCCAGACGGTCGCGGATCCGTGATAGGCCCCGCTTGACGCGTTGACGCACAACACTCTGGGAGCACGCGAGCGCCTCAGCCAGCTCGTGATACTCGCGCTCCTCGAGCACGCGGCCGGACACGGCCCCCCGCAACGCTTCAGACAGCCCGTCCAGCGCCTGGAGCGCTGAGCCATCCTGAGATGCGAGCGCCTCGATCCGCTCAAGAGCATCGTCGTCGACGACCACCGGCGCCAGCCCAAGCCGTCGCCGCGTTTCGTCCTCGACGCGACCGCGCCGGATACTCCGGGCCAGGGTGTTCTGCGCGATCCCGAACAGCCATGCGCGAGGCTCCCCGCGCTCTGGTTCATATCGCGGCAGCGACTCAAAGGCTGCGGCGAACGTTTCCGCCGTCAGATCGGCGGCCAACTCGGCCGATCGAGACCAGTACAGGAAGAACTTCAGGACCGCCTGCTCGTGGCGCCGGTAGAACTCGCCGAAGGCCTCCGGACTCTCGGGAGTCGCCACAAAGAGCTCAGCGTCAGACCTCGAAGTCGGTCGTCTCATCTTGCCTTCTTCACCGCAGGCCCAAATCTGTGACATCCGATCTCTCCTGGCGAGCCTCCTGCTCGCCGACTCGAGCACCGTACGCGGCATGACGGGTTAGGGAAATTAGGTTCCTGACCCGTGCGACAGGCCCGACGCGGGTTCAACGCCGGGAAGCCAAGACCCCGAGCGACAGCCGCGACAGTCGCCGGTTTGTATCAGGCCACAAACCGCGGCCATTCCGACAATCCCGCGGCTGACGTCTGCTTGGCCACGGACGCAATCGCACTACCGGAGCGTGCCACGGCGTCCTGTGACGACCCACGATTGGTGCCCGATCACAACGGAGGGCGTCCGCAGCGCGAGATCGGCCTTCCCGGTCGGCGATCAAGGCGCTCGACGGATACCCAGCCAGGCAAACCGAGTCCTGGACCGCGTCTAACGCGAAACGTACAAAACTGCGCCGTTGCCACCGGAAGGCCTTGCGGAATCCAGCCACTTGGGTGCGGACGCCGCGCCCGCGTCGCGCGCGTCGTCCGAGCGGGGGCGTAGGGTCGCCGTTGTGCTGGTAACTGGATCTGTGCGCTTCGCGGACGGATCCACGCGCGAGATGCCGCTGGCTGAGCTGACCGCGACGCTGGTGTTGTCGGCGGTTCCGTGGCGGGCGATTCGCTCGCATCGTGGGCAGCAGCATCTGCCTGGTCTGTATTGGTCCTCCACGACCGACGCGCATGTTGTCTATGAGAGTCGGCTGGAGCTGGCGCGGTTGTTGCTGGCGGACTTCGATCGCGGGGTCGTCGGGATCGCGGCGCAGCCGTTCCTGGTGCGCGAGGTGGGTCGTCGTCATGTCCCGGACTTCTTGTTAAGCCGGGTTGATGGGTCGGTGCTGGTCGTCAACGTCAAGCCCGCAGACCGGTTGGATAGCGCGCGTGATGCTTTGGCGTGGGCTGGACGCGTGTTCGCGGATCGGGGTTGGGAGCACGAGGTGTGGAGTGGCGCGGACGCGCAGTTGCTCGCGAACGTTCGGTTCCTGGCGGGTTACCGACGTGAGGCGCTCGTTGGGGAGTTGACCGGTGTTGAAGCGGTCCTGCGGACGGGTGCGGTGCTGACGATCGCCGGGGCGGAGGCGGCATTGAAGGGCGCCGGCGTGGCTGAGCCGCGGACGGTTGTGCTTCATCTGTTGTGGACCGGAGGGTTGCGCGCGGACTTGGATCGTCCGTTGACTGGCGAGACTGAACTGGGGGTCCTGTCGTGAGCGTTGCCTGTCTGTCGGTCGGATCGAGGATCGCCCATGACGGCGGGGTGTGGACCGTCCTCGCGCTCACCGGCGTCCGAGCGACGATCGAGGACGGTGCCGCCCGGCAGACGCGCTCGGTGCGGATCACGCACCTGTTGTCCTCACCGGGGAGTCGCCTGCTCGATCCGCCGTCAGGCCCGCCGGTCGGGGCGGTCGGGCCGCTGCTGGCCAACCTCTCGGAGGTTGAGCTGCGCGTGGTCTGTGAGCGCGCGGCTGATGTGCGGGAAGTCTTGACGGGTTATCGCTCGGGGAGCCCGGAGGACGCGTCGGCGGGTGAGCCCCGCGCTTGCTACCTGCCAGGAACGCCGAGGATGGATCGCTACGGTGCGAAGTCGCGCGAGCTGGGCGTGAGCCTGGCGACCCTGCGCCGCTGGGTCGCGGCGTACCAGCACGAAGGTGAGGCGGGGTTGATCGATGCTCGCCACCAGCGTGCGAGCGACCCGTTGCGGGGGATCGACGCTCGCTGGCTTGATGAGCTGGGCAGGGTGCTGGACGAGCATGTCGGCGCGAGCCGGCCGACCCAGAAACTGCTGCTCGACCGCGTTGACGCGCGCGTGCGCGAGCAGTACGGGGCCGAGGTCGTGCCCGCGCGCTGGAAGGCGAAGCGCGCCGTGGGCGAGGTTGCGCGCGGCACGAACGCGCTGGCGGGCAGCACGAAGGCCAAGCGCAGCATCGCGAATCGCCCGTCGGCGCCGTACGGCCGGCTGGTGGCCACGCGTCCGGGTGAGTATCTGCTGCTGGACACCACGACGCTTGATGTGTTCGCGATGGACCCGGTCACGCTGCGATGGATCGGCTTGGAGTTGACGATCGCGGTGGATCTCTACAGCCGGTCGGTCGTGGCGTTGCGGCTCTCGCCGGTCTCGACGAAGTCGGTGGACGCCTCGCTGGTGCTGTTCGAGGCGATCTGCCCGGGCTCCAAGGCGCACACAGGCGGCGGGATCCTGCCCTACGCGGGTGTCCCGAGCCGGGTGCTGATCGCTTCCGGTGATCGGCCGGCTTGTGGTCTGCCGGGGGTCGCGCCGGAGACGGTCGTGATCGATCACGGGAGAATCTACGTCTCGGCACATCTGCGGTCGGTCTGTCAGCGGTTCGGGATCAGCATCCAGCCCGCAAGGCCGTTTCAGCCGACCGACAAGGCTGTGGTCGAGCGGATCTTTCGCACGATCGGCGAGGATCTGCTCGCTGCGCTCCCGGGGTACAAGGGTCCGGATGTCTATGGCCGCGGCGAGCATCCGGAGGATCTCGCTTATTACTTCGTTGATGAGCTTGAGCAGATCATCCGCGAGTGGGTCGCGGAGCGCTACCACCGTCGTCCGCACGAGGGGTTGGTGGTTGCCGGGGTGCCGGGTCTTGAGTTGTGCCCGAACGACGCGTTTGAGATCGGTGTCGCCCGCGCCGGGCGGATGCTCGTTCCCGCACGCGCGGACCTGGCGTATGACTTTCTGCCGGTCGCGTGGCGCACGATCCAGCATTACGGCGTTGAGCTGCACGGCCTGCGCTATGACGGCCCGGGGCTGAGCGCCTATCGAAACCGCCGCAGCGACATCACCGGCCGGCACGAGGGGAGATGGCCGATCCGCTTTGATCCCGACGATATCCGCCGCGTGCTCTTCCAGAACCAGGAGACCAATGAGTGGCATTCGCTGCCCTGGGAGCATTACGGCAAGATCGAGGTGCCGTTCAGCGCCGAGGCGCTTGAGTACGCGCGCCGTCTCGCGCGTCAGACCGAGCGGTTCCCTGATGAGCGCCGTGCGCTCGCCGAGCTGCTCGAGCGGTGGGACGCTGGGCTGACGCGCAACCCGACCGAGCGGCGGATGGCGCTGCGTTTGGCTCAGCAGCGAAGCGACCGGCTGCTGGCGGCCGGGGAGCCGGCCGCGAGCGTGACCGATCTCGCGAGCGTGCGCGAGGTCGCGCAGCGAACCGGCGTCGCCGACGGGCCGGACGGGCCGGACCGGGTGCTTGCCGGGGATGACGACGATCCCGCCGAGCTGGACGCGCTGGCGGCGGACGAGCTGGACAGCGACTACTACCGCGACGCGTTCGGGACTTTCTCGTGAGAACCGGCGAGGAGGGGGAGTGCGATTACACGCTCTCGCGCAAGGCGGGCTGGTTCATGCGCGCGGAGATGGCGCCGCGGGTGTCGCCGGGGGTGTGCACGCGGGCGGCGCTGGATGCGTTGGGCGGCGCGGAGCGCCGCCGGTATGACGACGCGCGGGCGGTCTGGCACGCCAACCTCGGTCCGATCGTCACGCCGCAGATGCAAACCCTGTTTGACGAGCTCGAGGAGATCGTGCAGTCAAACCGACAGGACGGCGACCGGGTGCGTGGCTCGGCGGTGCTCTCGGCGCTGCCGGGGTTGGGGAAGAGCACCGTCGCTGTCTCCTACGGGGTGCGCTACCACCGCGAGCAGATCGAGCTGCACGGCCCCTCGACGCCGGGCGGTCACGACCGCATCCCGGTCGTCTACCTCGGGTTGACGTCGAGCACGACGATGCGCAGCTTGAACTCCGCGCTGTGCCGGTTCTTTGAGCATCCGGGCTGGGAGAAGGGCAACGCGGCTCTGCTGGCTGACCGAGCGACTGACTGTGTGCTGTCGTGTCAGACGCGGCTGATCATCATCGATGACGTTCATTTCCTAGACATGAACCGCCGCGACGGCCGTGAGGTCGCAAACCATTTCAAGTGGCTTCAAACCCAGTTCCCGGTCACGTTCCTGTTCGTTGGCGTCGGGATCCTAGAGCGGCAGATGCTGACCGAGGGCCTGTGCCCCGCCGACGCGGCGCTGGCGCAGACCGTGAGGCGCTGGACCGCGCTGTCGTTGAGCCCGTTTGAGATCGCCTCCGAGGAAGGCCGGCGGACGTGGCGACGGCTGCTGTTGGCGATCGAGCGCGATCTCGTGCTCACCGACGCGCGCCAAGGGATGCTCGCCGACGACCTCTCCGACTACCTATACGCTCGCTCCACTGGGCACTTCGCGTCGCTGATGACGCTGATCATGCGTGGCTGCCGCCGAGCGATCAAGACCCAGTCGGAACGCCTGACCACCGAGCTGCTCAGCCAAGTACGCAACGACGAAGCCTCCGAGAGCGCCCGCCAAGAGCTTGAAGCAGCGTTTGAACGCGGGCTGCTCACAACCCGCGTGCCCCCAGCGCAGACCTCGCGCGCGAAAGCAGCATGACCACGCTCGGTACCGACGGCCGGATCCCGATCCGGTTCGAACCGGTCCACGGCGAGTCCTTTGACGGATGGCTGGATTCCTACGCGCAACGCCTGTTGATGTCAGGGGTGGAATTAGGCGCCGCGCTCGGCGTCCGACGCGAAATCCTGCGGTTGCGCTGCGCTACCGTCGCGCTTGGCGATCACACGCTCGACGCGGACCGCGTCGCTGAACTTGCGTGCGACATCGACCCGGCAGCCGTCAGGGCGCTGTGGCTGGGCCTAGCGAGATATCAGCGACTCGTCACGGCGCGCACGGACGGAGGCTGGCTGGCCCGCGCAACTCGCCCGCTGGGCTGGAGTCGCTTCTGCCCGGCCTGCTTACGCGAGAACGGGGGACGCTGGCTCGCGGCATGGCGCCTGCCTTGGTTCCTCGCGTGCCCGAACCACCTTGTACTCCTTGCATGCACCTGCGCGCGCTGCGGCGGCACGCAGCGCGAGGGCGGTCTGCGCATAGATCACGTCCCCGAACTGATGACGTCGTGTTGTCGTGCAACCGCCCCTCAGGCGGGACGCGGCGACAATCGCTGCCGAGCTGACCTGACCGCCCCCGCGGCGACCGCCCCCGCGGCGCATGATCTGCTTGCCTTTCAGACCGAACTACTCGCCCTCCTGGATCCGACGCTGTCAGACGGCCAGGCCGAGAAACTCGTCGAACGACTCGTCGACGTGCTCGTCCTCGCCACGCATGTCGGTCTTGACGCGCGCGCAATCGACGGCGACCGGCGCAACGCGACAAGCGTCCTCGCCGGACCACTCGGAGAAGCCCACGTCGCTCTCACCAACCCGCACGGGCCGCAGCTGCACGCGCTGGCCAACGACGACCGCAGCGCCAGACTCTACCCGCTGCCCACCTCCTGGAACGCAGCGAGCCCGGCACTCACGATCGCGCTGCTACAGCACCGCGACACCCGTTTGCGCCCCACCGACCGTCTCCGTTTTCGCAGCATGACGGGCTCGGGCCGGCGTCCCGAGGGCGCCGACTGGTCCAAACGTCTTCGCGCAAGCCCGGTCGCCTTGTGGCCCGACTGGTCGATCCGCCTGCGCCCCCCGGTCATCGAGGAGACCAACTTCCGGATCTCCGCCGCGATCGCGCTATGCGTGCCGGGAACCATGGAAACCGTCGGTGAGATCATGCGCAACTGGCCCGATCCGCATCCCGTCAAGAGACTGGTCCGGTTTTGCCGGATCGTGGCCCACGACCCCCACGGCACAGCCATCCTCGGCGTGCTCTGCGCTCTGAGCGACGAACTCGATCGCAACGGCGCCCCAATCGACTACGACCGTCGACGAATGATCGCCAGCGAGACGGAACTGCTCACTGCGTCGACATGGGCGTCGATGTGCCGAACCGGCGGCACGCCAACTGGCGGCGCGCCCAAACTGCGAGAAGCCCGTCTCTCGCTGTGGGAGACGCTGACCGGCGGCCTCGCAGGACAGGCGCCCCCCTCACTACGCATGCAATCCAGCCTGGACGTCGCGCGCCATGAGCGATTCGCGCTACGGCTCACCGGCGACACCGCACGAGCTCTGCGCGACCACGCCCGCGGCCTGCTCGACGCCAACGACTGCCGCGACGAGCCGCTCACATGGTCACCCTGCGGGGACCGCGTCGCCCAAGACAGGCTGCCCGGGCCGGATCCCGACACATTCGACCCACAGCGCGCTCACGCGCTACTTGGTCGCCAGATCGCACACAGTCGCATTGCCGAGCGACTCGGCATCACGCTCGAACATCTGCGCTACGTCCTTCGAGAGCATCCCCCTGATGACCCGTTCGGCGAGCGCCCGCGAGAGAACCAACCGTCTGCGCCTCGACGCAAGGCACGATTCGCCGCCAGGATCACGCCCGACGAGCTGCGTCAACTCGTCGACGACGGCAACACGCTCACCTCGATCGCAGATAGCTATCAGGTGGACCGCAGCACGGTCCACGCGGAGCTCGTGGCGCACGGCATCCCGATCCCCCGCCGCCAGCCGCGCTTCACGATCGAGCGCGACTGGCTGCACGAGCAATACATTGAGAAACACCACTCGATGCCGGAAATCGCGGCGATGACAGGCGCCGCTACAACGACGATCCTTCGGCTACTGCGTAGACACAAGATCCCGGCTCGCTCCCCTGGCCACCATCGCCTCACCGTCATCGACAGCTACCCCGAGCCGCTCGCCAGCGCGGTCCGACGTCCCGGCGGCGCCGAGCGAGTCCGGCGGTTCCAGATCTATGCCCGCACCCGCTCGCTGCGCTCCGCGGCCCAGCGCCTCGCCATCAAATCGCCCACGCTCACAGCGCAGCTCGCCACGCTCGAGGCGGACTGCGATGGCGCCCTCATCGAACGCACCACACCGCTCAACCAGAGGTCTCAGCAGATCACCGCCCTCGGCCAGACCCTCCTTGGCCAAGCCGACTGCCACCTCGGACCCCACCCCGACGCGCCGCCCAACGCACCCGAACCACTCGCCAGCGTTCTCCGCGACTTCCGCGGGCATCACAAGCTCGCCACATTCGCTACGGCCGCCGCATGCCGATCGCTAGCCGAAGCCGCCACGATCCTCACCATCAAGCCGTCCAGCCTCCAGCGCACGGTCCAGAAGCTCGAAGGGGTTGTCGGCGCACCCCTCCTGACCGACCACCGCAGGATGGCGCCGCTGCAACTCACCCCAATCGCGCGCCGACTCCTGCAACAACATGCCGACCACGACGCTACCCCCGCCGACCCGGCCGGGATCAGGCCCGACCTAGCGAAGACCTAGCGAGATCCCCGCCACCCGGAAACTCCAGCGCGCTGCGGAGCACGGCCTCCTGAAAGATTGTCCATCTATCCCCGACCGCACCCCATTGCCGAGGCCCCCGATTGCTCATCTATCCCCAGGCCCAGTGCCCATCTTCGATCGATCCCTACAACCACGCAGGGCAGCAGCAGCACCACGTCCAGGCTGCCCAGAGACAGCGCACGGAC
>Ga0187855_10004010_pt1 | contig 10711 bp, 9 predicted proteins | sample June2016WEW_8_10_2_FD_132969 | JGI IMG/M metagenome (GOLD analysis project Ga0187855, IMG submission 132969) | Peatland microbial communities from SPRUCE experiment site at the Marcell Experimental Forest, Minnesota, USA - June2016WEW_8_10 | ecosystem: Environmental > Terrestrial > Soil >... | reverse complement strand
GGTGGCGGTTAAATCCTTGCGTCGCGGAAAATTGGCCGCACGTCCACAATCGGTCGAGATTCGGTCTCCGGGTTCGACCGTTCGGTCACCCTTCGAATTGTCGAGCTGGTCGCCGTGCGGACCACTCCGCGCGATGGGACGCAGGAGAGGGAGGGGACTAACCGAAGGCTCAAAGCCCCTATTCGGCTCCGCCCTTTGATGGCCGATGGTTCCGGGAAGCGCGCACTGATTACCGGTATCACCGGACAGGACGGAAGCTTCCTCGCAGAGCAACTCCTCACCAAGGGGTACGAAGTCTACGGAATGATCCGGCGCCTATCGACCCCCAATACGCGGAATATCGGTCACCTACTCGACCGCATCCACTTGGTGGACGGGGACCTCCTGGATCAGGCCTCGCTCCAGACCGCGGTTCAATCGGTCGAGCCGGATGAGGTGTACAACCTGGCCGCCCAAAGTTTCGTAGGTGTTTCGTTCACCCAGCCGGTCGTGACGGCGGAAGTGACTGCGGTGGGTGCCCTTCGCCTCCTCGAAGCCGTCCGAACGGGTGCGGAGGACGCCCGGTTCTTCCAGGCATCCTCCAGCGAGATGTTCGGGAAGGTCCAGGAGAGCCCACAGAACGAGGAGACCCCTTTCTACCCCCGCAGCCCCTACGGGGTCGCGAAAGTCTACGCCTATTGGGCGTGTGTGAATTACCGCGAGAGCTACGGGATGTTTGCGAGCAACGGCATCCTCTTCAATCACGAGTCGGAGCGCCGCGGGCACGAATTCGTTACTCGGAAAGTGACCGACGGAGTCGCCCGAATCAAACTCGGGCTGGCCAAGAAACTGGCGCTTGGCACTTTGGAGACTCGTCGAGATTGGGGGTACGCTCCCGAGTACACGGACCTGATGTGGCGCATTTTGAATGCATCACAACCGGGAGACTACGTGGGGGCGACCGGAGAGACACACTCGGTCGAGGAGTTCGTCCAATTGGCATTCGATCGGGTGGGGATCACCGATTGGAAACCGTACGTTGAGATCGACCGTCGGTTCGCTCGACCGGCCGACGTCGATCACCTGTGCGGCAATGCGGGCCGGGCTCGGGAAGAGCTCGGGTGGACGGCCTCCACTCGACTCCCTGACCTCGTCCGCAGGATGGTGGACCGAGATCTAGAATTGCTCGGCCCGGCGGGACGTTCTGGGTCATCCAGTTAGCCGAACCTTGACTAATCTCTCAGAGAGTTCCAAGTGGGTGTAAGGGGCATTTCACCCAGCGTGACCTCGCTCCGATCTCGAACGGTTGAAACGATGGCCGACAATATCCTCGAATCGATTATCATCACAGCGTTCGACCGATCGGCATATTACGTTCAAGCTGTAAATTCTGTCCTCCCGATCGCCAGAGGGCGGACCGACATCGAGATTGTACTCCTCAAGAATTTTGAAGACAAAACAATGGACGCCGCCTTCAAGGCAAAAGGCGTCCGACTGTACAGCGGCTCATCGCCGCTCAGTGGGAGGACACTTCGACGAGCGATTGAGGTTTCCAGAGGCAGTTACCTTGCTTTTCTGGACGACGATGACCTATTCAAACCGACAAAGATTGCAAGATTTGAGCATGTCCTTCAGCGGGTCCCGAACCTCGGGTACTATCATCACCAATTTGATCTTTCACTCCAAGATAAGGCGGGGATCGGGGCCTGGGACCGCTTCTCACTCTCACACCACAATAGTCGAAGGGCCGGCACTGACTTCCGAACCTTCAAAGATCCAACTGCCCCTGGACTGTTCCCATTTCTCGCCTACAGAAATCGCGAACAGAACCTGAGTTCGACAGTCATTCATCGCGAGGTCGCCGGCCGAATCGTTCCGATTCTCGACTCGCTCCCCGTAATGACGGACACAATAATCCTCACTGCGGGCCTCATATCCGAGCAAGCTCTCGTTTTTGACGAATCTGCACAATCGACCGTTCGGAGACATGGTAACAATTTCTCCAACAGTCGTAAGAATCTGGATGCGCGCTTGGAAGTCTTTGAAAGGTTAGAGCAGTTCTGCGCAAATTCAAATGCACGGCAAATGGTTCTTGACTACCTTCGTCTCAGAGCAGCCAGAGAAGTGATTTATCAGGGCCTGATTGGGAAGGCACACTCGCAGGCAGAGACTCGGCGTGCTGTAAGAACGCTCGGTCACTTTTACCGCAGACTCACCGGCCCGCGAGACCTAGGCTATCTAACTTTAGGGAGTCTCGAAGCGGTCTTTCCACGGCTCCTGCCCCTCTTGCATCCCCTGGCCGTCGGGTCCACCGATTCCGATTCAAACCCCACCCTCGATATCCGATTTGATGACAACGCGTCGAGGTCAGGCATAGAACCGGGTCAAATCGCCGCTCGGACCGATGCGAATCCACCGAATACCATTCGGTCTGACTTCCGCGGATACCGCACCGAGAATGCGCGGTTTTCAGATTCTGGACCCGTAGGCGTTGGCCGGGTTGGGTCTGAAAGCACAGTCGGAGAGCGCAAGATAGGTGACCGAGAGGGCTGCTTGTTATCGGTCGTCGTCACCGCGCACGATCGAAGAGAGTATATTGGGGAGGCGATAGCGTCCGTTTTTCGCCAAGCACCAACTGAACGCGATGTCGACTTGGTCGTCCTCGCGAATTTCGACCCATCCTACTACGGCGGCTCCGGCGGCGTCACGGCACCTCGTTGGATTCCCGACCCGTCACCCAATGTCGGTGAAACAATCGTTCGGGCTGCGGAGTGTGCGCGGGGTGAAGTGTTGGTGTTCCTAGATGACGACGACCTTTTCGATCCGCGTAAACTTGCTCGGGTCGAAGCTACCTTCCTTGCCAATCCCAAACTCGCGTATTATCACAATGATTTCTCGCAGTTCTATCGGTCGCGCGGGCCTTCGGACCCGGCCTCACGACGTGATGAAGAGGACAGATCGCGCCACCTTCATCTGGGCCGGCAGATCACGTTTCAGGCCGACGATTCTGACCGAATGTTACCTTTCTTGGCTCGGGCAAATCGCGAACAGAACATGAGCTCGGTTGCGGTTAAGAAGGACTTGATAATTCGAAACCGTGACTTCATAAAGAAGATTCAGGGCCTCCAAGATACGCTCCTCCTTTTTTGCGCCATATCGGGAGCGGGTTCTGTCATTTTCGACGACTCTCGACTTACGTGGGTGAGGAGGCACGCAGGGAATGTCTCAAAGACAGTTGTCGATGCCGAGAGACGAGTCAGGGCGTGGCAGGTGGTCTCCGATCTCATTCAATCAAACGGACCCTTGGGTTTGGCCGCTTCGTACTTCGCAATCCGACACTCGCGAGCTACGATCTTTGAGCGAGCAATGGGCGCCCAAGTTTCAACTCAATCCATAGCCGAAGCGCTCCGGACCGTACTCAACTCCGCCGCGGTATCAGGATCCCGCAATACTGCAATCTACTCCCTCCTTGCGTTGATGGATCTCGGACCCCAATCTGCCACAGCATTCCTAAAGCCGATGCTTGCCCGATAGTCGTACGGCCTCCCGCATCTTACACAACGCTGCAAACGATCTACCAACCGGTGCCGCAGCCAGCCAACCTCATCCGGAGTGTTCCTCCCCGTGGTTGGGCTAGTCGGTGACCGGGAGGTTTGGGACCGGTGATTGTGCCCCCCGGTCGAAACCCGGAATCTATGACAAGGATCCTTGGGGGGTGACCAGAACCCCCATGAATCGGAGGGCTGCAGCACCGGTTGGCTCGTATCCGGGGAACTCCAGCCGAGACAGGAAGGTCGGCGCCGTAAACAGAAGTGTGAAATTTTCCCAAGTGTTAGACGACGAGAAGTTGCCCAGGTCAATCAGTGTCGAATTGTAAAACGTGGTCGTTCCGTTTACGGGGTCATACTCGGACACCGCTAGAATGATGATTGGGTCGGTCTTAGGCATCGTAGCGGACACATTTAGGACAAAGGTCGCCGAATAGTGGCCCGGCGGTAGGATCGTGTAGGGACCGTACCAGAAGTCGCCAGCAGGAGAACCGGAGTAGGTCGCAACGCCGTCGGTAAATTGACCCGCCGAGAGTTCGAACTGAGTGGCGGGAATCCAGAGACGCGCGAAGAGTTGTGGCGGGCCGACATATCCACGCTCCAGCAAGATGACCCCGTCACCGAATGCCACTGTCCCGAACTCGCCAGAGGAATAGGCCACCCCGATGTAAGGGTCGAGATAGGCAAACCAAAACTCGGAAAAGGCGTTGACCGAATTCGCCCCGAGAATGAACTGGAAGCGACTCACATTTCCGACCGAATCAATGCCTGGGAATGCCCAGGCCACATCGCTTCGTCCCGACAACTGGGGGATGTTGTTTTGGGTCAAGACAGAAGCGTCCGCGGGGATCAAACCGATGACTCGGTTAAGGAAGTCGACCGCTGAATTCCCTTGCGTGATTTCCTGGTATCGCTCATTCACATCTTGGAGCAGCCCTTGATGGTTGTTGAATGGACTGATTGGCGAGTACGATAAGGATAGGATTAACCCGATCCCGAACGCGCCTACCACTCCCCATCGGGCTTGCGTTGAAGGCTCCAAAGACCACCGACTGGCAATTCGGCGCTGTTGACGTACGACGCGCGAGCTCTGGGCCGCCCCATGACTCAGTTTTACGACAGTGGGGCGCGGCGTTGCTTCCGAGTGTCTCGACGCAAGCCACATTGTGAATCCAGCTGTGAATGTAGCGACATACTCCATCGAATCTTGGTGACCAAAATATCCGAAGTATTGGGTCGATCCAATGACTAGGAACACCAACAGAGGGGAGGACAGAATGACTCCATCCACGGTAAGCAATGTGAGTCCTAAGAACGGTGCCAAGGTCATTATGAAGAATAACTCGCGTGTAGGAATTGTCGACACGTAGGTGCCACCAACCGCGGTCCCAACATGGTATACGCCGATGCTCCCGACCAGCCACTGAAGCGCTAGTGCCGAGACTAATGCAACGGCTACCGCGGCTCGTTCCGGCTCAAGTCGCAGACTCCTTGAGAAGCGAGCAAGGCGCGACCGAATCGAACCTCGCTCGAGCGCGGATTTAACCGAGTCCATCAACGCGAGGGCTACGACCACTCCCAGAGTGAGGGGGTTGATTAGACCGGCGAGAATCGCGGTTACCGCAAAACTCCTGCGTCGCCGTGTCTGCAGAAAGTAAAGTGAGGAGAAGAAGAAAAGCGGGAAGAACGACTGCATGTGAAAATCGTTGAGGGCGGCCCCTTGGATCTGAAAATTCAGAAGGTAACTTGCCGACGTCACCGCCGCCCATGACCCCGGCAACTTGACACTTCGAGCGTAGAGGTACAGCGGAATTGCGGCAAGTGGGACAGCTACCCCTTGCATCAGCAACAGAGAAGCGGGACTCTCGTAAATCGCGTAAATCGGCTCGAGGACCAAGAAGGAAGAGCTCGACCATGGATAGACTGCGAAGAAATTCGATTCCGTCGGGCCTGATGCCCATGCTCCAGGGCCGCCGTGCAAAGTAATCCAAAATGCCTGATTCCAGAATCCCAGATCGTTGAAGCTACTGTTAAAGGTTTGAAATCTTGCGATGGACAGACTGGTAAAGACCAGGCCGAAGATGGTGGCGCCGAGCGTCACCACTGCGACTGGCCAAAACCTCGGCAGCCTCGAGGCGAGCGAACTCTTCCTTCGACCGTCGCCTACCGATGAAGTAAGTGACTCCCCTTCCACGGCATGTTCTTTCATCTGAAGTGCGACATGAGCTTACTTCGAGGCGCCGGTGGACTTCACCAGAAACTGGGCCAAATTGCCGGTCGATTCATCGATGGCGAACCGCAGTGACTCAGTTCTGCATTGAGCCCTAACTGCATCCGGGGTCCCATCCCGAATCACCTTTTCTGCTCGCTCGATAAGCTTGGTAGGATTGTCCTCAAGCCAACCGTCGACCCCCGACGTGATCAGTTCGGGCGCCCCACCTTGACTGAGAGCCAAGACAGGGGTGCCGCATGCCAGGGATTCGGCAATTGAGTACCCGAAAAACTCCTGATGGCTGAATGACACAGTCAATCTCGCGGCGGAGTAAAGTCTCACTATTTCGTCTTCTCCGACCTTCCCTCGATTATCCGCGCTCTGTACGGTAGCGCCCCCCACTACGACTACCGGCACCCGACGCGCCAGCCGTGTGACGAACGGGAATGCGGGTTCCTCGGTCCGCCTCAGCACCGCGAAGACGTACTCTTGCCCAGCCGGAACGGTTTGGCGTGGCGTGAATGCATCCGTATCAACGGGCGGGTACACCACGCCATCGAACGAAGTGTCATACAGATACGACATTAGGCCCCTTGTGAACTTACTATTGGCCAATAGGACGTCATATTCTCGAGCGAGCCGAGCATGGCTCTCCAGTTGGTTCACCAAAGAACGGCTGAGGCTCCAACCCACGACAGGCGCTCGCTTCCTGAACTGCCTACTGAGCAAGAGTAGGCTCATGTCGCCGTTGCAAAGGAAGATCCACTGTCCCGATTCCCTCTTTCTGATGATCGGAAGGGCTGCGTCTTGTGTTACAATATACGCGTCGCATGGCGGCTCAGTTGCTACAATCTGGCTCAATTTCGCGGCGAGGGACGGGTCATAGCGCATGAGTTTGAGCTTCGATATCGAGTTTAACTGCTCCGCCCGGGAAACGACGTGGATACCGAGAGTTTGCAGTCGCTGACGAACCGAGAATTCGCACGCTAGGGCGTAAATGCTAGTGTCGAACCTCCGCCTTTTCAGGCCTATCGCAAGGTTGATCGCCTCACGACTCTCGCCACTTTGGGGTTCCAGATAGTAAACGAGGATGCCGATCTTCATGATGTTTTCAACAGAATATTTCGAATGACCCCTTCAAAACACTGAGTGGCACCGCGGTTTACACCTGTGGCAACACTGCGGCTCGGAGGATAAGCCACTCTCCTGCACCAGAAGCCCTGGGACAAGGACACCGGTTCGTTCGCCTGAGAACGTGCCGAGAGGGCCGGAAAGCAACCCAGCACACCGTGCCAGATATCTGAAATCTCGAAAATCGTCGCCGATCCGGGCGTGAAAGACTCTTCGAAGCGAGGTAAACGCGACCAGCCCGACCTATGACATTTCTGCTTCTCATCTGTTAGGTGGACCTCCGTCTCTTAGCCGAGCGATCAATTTTGTAGTCTCCTCGCTTGAACGCATTCGTCTTCGTGCTGACGAGTTGGGCCCTCGGCCTTCCTTCTTGATCGACAGAAGCATCATCGCGATTGTGCGGGCGGATTGTTCAATGTCGAGGGGGTCAATGAATGTACAATCCGCCTCTATCAAACCGGAGAATTCTCGGAGAGCCGGCAAATCGTACGCGACGATTTGAGCGTCAAAACCAGCTGCGACATTCAGGGCTGCAGAATACCCCCCGGTGGCCATGTATGGTAAGAATACCAAGTCCGCTCGTCGAATGTAGGAGGATAGTTTCTGCTCGTCGACTTCGCCGACAAACTCGAAGTACTGAGAGGGTAGTGCTTGTTTGACGCGTTCGAACCGAGTGGCATATTCTGGAAAGTGGGTGTTGACAGATCCCACCACCCAGACATGCAGCCGGATTCCCCCCTTGATCACTTCATGAAGAATCTTCAGCCCTCCGGGGAGGTCCTTCTGGGGTCCCCAGAATCCGAACAGGAGGACATTCTGCCAGCGGGGAGTCCCTCCTGCCTCACTGTCCGGTATCCGATTTCCTGATCCAGACTCGTCGTCGAGTGCAGAGACCGCCTCGGCGTAAGGCATGACGAAACTCTCAACATGCGCCGAAAGCTTCCGGCGGGCAACGTCCCGTTGTGAGGGCAGGGGAACGATCAGGACCGTCCTCTTGGCGATCAGGCGCTCGACAGAATGGACGATGACCTTCGTGAGTAACCCAGGCGTGTATCCGAGCTTCTCTACGTCTTGAGTTTCGAGAAGGTTGTGCATGTAGGTGAAAGTTGGCACTCCCGCCAAGGTCCGAGAGAGGGGGGGTAAGCAAAGCCCTAGCAAGTTCGAAACCCGTGACTTGCCGAAACAGGTCAGGTGAATGTTGAAGAACAGAACATCGAACTCGTGCCGGTCGGCGACGAGGCTCTTTAGACATTGCAGCAAAGATACGGGGTCGCCGAGCCTCCAAACCGGGCGCAGAAGTATCTTGTCTCCGCTCCACCCCGGGGGGAGAAATGCGCCGGCTTGGCAGTAGACCAGTACCCGTTCTACCCCCTCGGCTTCAGAGAGGAGCTTGACATATCCGGTTGTCGTTGAACCAAGGCTTTCAATGCTTGGGAAGAAGCAGCCGAAGACTCCTATTCTAAGGCTCCGCGGGGGCACTCGAACTGGAATCATCGACTGTCCTCAGGGCGCACTCGTCTCATGACCGTTCAAGTGAAGACCTTGGTATCCGGTATGGCTGGCGCCTCGTCTACCCTCCCCATGCCCCAAGACTGAGGCAAGTCCCTGGGTCTTGCCTGACCAAATCTCTTTTCGGATAGCCAGGCCAGGGTTCACACCCATCCGCCGTTTCACTAGGTCGGTCCGTATCTATGGGTGAACCACCGAATCATTCGAGGTGGCACCCGCCTACCCACTGGGGTGTTCATTACCCGTGCCCCAACCAATGAAAGAAACATCACAGGAATCGCACGCCCCACCGGCATGCGTGTATTCGGATCGTGCGACCAGGTGACGGGGATCTCTCTAACCGAGGCTCCTGCCTGGCGGACATGGTACAAGAATACCACGTCGAATGCCCGATTAGTGACTGTGACCGTCCGCAGAAGCGGTGCCACGATTGACCGCTTGAAGAACTTGGCACCACACTGAGTGTCCCGGATAGGAAGGAAAAGAAGGGCCCGGACCATCGAGTTCCAGATTCTACCGGCGAGGCGGTTAAACAGGGGTTCTGAGCGAAGAATGACTGAGCCCCGCATCCACCTAGAGGCGATCACACAGTCAACGTCCTTCAGAGAGTCGACCATGCTGTAGATTTGCGACGGGGCGATCGGACCGTCGGCGTCAACATAGCCGACGTTGTCGAACTGCGCGGCTCGCAGCCCTGCAAGAATGGCCCCCCCCTTTCCGAGTTTCTCGGGAAACTCTAGCACCCGGACGCCCCGGTCCGAGAAAGACCGCGCTACCTCCGCAGTCCGGTCTCGGATGCCATCCGACACAACGATTACCTCGAACGGATCCTTCCGTGATTCCAACGCCGGCAGATATCGACCCAAGGTTCGGGTCAGTCTGTCCTCCTCGTTCCAGGCCGGGATAACGATGCTAAGCCCGGGGAGAATCGGATCTGCCTTCGACACTGACCTATTCTACGATTCTGGCACTATATCCGCCTTCCCTTCGCATCGAGAGGGTCCGGACGCCGGAAAACTAGCCATTTGGACCAATGTGGCCGGAAATGAGTAGGTGCATTTGCACTTGCACCCAGAAGGGGGCGCAGGTGCGGGACTTACGCGGCGGGCCCCTTCGGGTCGCGCCGAGAGTCGGGATCCCTCCAATCGGCGAACTAGCCAGGCTCAGCCCGAGTGCCGCCCTCGCTCTTTCGGGGCGTCCTTGGGTGAAGGTGGGACCAGATGCCTTCTTAGGCCACAGCCCATCCAAGGATGGTGACCTTGGCGGCATCAAGCGAAGCATCCTCTAAACCGACCGATTCCACCGCAAGGCCTCGGCCGAGAATAGAGTCCCTTTCGGACATGGTATTCGGACTCGCCCTTTCGGTGGGAGCGCTCGCCCTCGTTGCGAGTCCCCCCACCAATTCGGGGGAACTCTACAGCGACCTCGCGACGTTTGGATTCAGCTTCCTAATCCTGATCATGGTCTGGTTCGCCTACACTCGTCTGATGTCGGTTCTGACCTTCGAGGACCATTGGGTCGTGACGTTCAACACACTCCTGCTGTTCACGGTCTCTGTAGAGCCATTCCTCTTCAACATCCTCGAGTCTCGGAATATCGCGATCGGCTTCTTCGATGCGGCGAGCCAAGCCTACGCGATCGACCTTGGGCTGATGATGCTCGTGTTGGGTCTCTTCGCCTGGGCGGTGTCCCTCTCGAAACAGCCCCCCCTAGCCCCTGATGTTCGGAAGGGGTTCCGTGAAGAGGCGGTCAGCCGCTGGATCACCGCAGGGATCTTTTTCGTCACGGTCGCCCCCGTATTCGCGGAGATTTGGATCTATGGCCAACCCCTCCGGACCTGGCTGTGGATCGTTCCCCTCGTCTTCTTCGGCTTCACGCGTCGGCACCGGGAGAAGGCTCAAGCGCACTGACGCGTACCGGCTCGACGGAACTCAATGCCAACCGAGCGAGAGGACCAACGGGCCGACCTGCTGGTCATCGAAAAGGAGGTCCACCTCGTCGTCCGCAGCGAAGGACCCGAGCTGAAGGTCGAACGGAAGTGGGGGCACGACTGGTACGTCGGCACGGACAGTGTCTGCGGAGTCTTCGGCTACCAACGCCATGTGGGGGTCGAATTCTGGCGCGGAACCTCCCTGCCCGACCCGACCCACCTTCTCGAAGGCACGGGGAAGAACCTGCGGCACGTCACTCTCCACTCGGTGGCAGACGTCCGATCCCCGGCATTTCACGCACTGGTTCGCGCGGCGATCTCGATCGACCGCGACTCGCCCAAGCGACCTCGCTAGCACGTTTCCCACACTCGGCCCGCCCTCGGCGGATCCCGGGATTCCCC
>Ga0187855_10004008_pt1 | contig 10714 bp, 9 predicted proteins | sample June2016WEW_8_10_2_FD_132969 | JGI IMG/M metagenome (GOLD analysis project Ga0187855, IMG submission 132969) | Peatland microbial communities from SPRUCE experiment site at the Marcell Experimental Forest, Minnesota, USA - June2016WEW_8_10 | ecosystem: Environmental > Terrestrial > Soil >... | reverse complement strand
TGAAGAGACATAGGGAAATTGTGACTTAGCCGAGAAGTTCGGTCGCCGGTCCGGAATGCGGCGCCACGTCCGCTTGGCCGCGCGGCTTACGCGCGCCACCGGCGCCTAACAAGCACAAAGCGCGGGCCACGCCATAGGCCGCGTACAACACGGTGAGCGGAAGCAGGTAGCTCCACTTCTTGCGCGCCATGCTAGCTTCGAAGGCGAGCGCCATCGGCCCCATCAGCAGGATCGTGATGCTCGCGAGTACCGCCGCGGCGTTACCGTGAAGTGCCCCCGCGCCCACGCCGACGATGGCCAACGCGATTGACAACAGCGTATAAACGGCGAAAAGCATGGCTTTGCGGGACTTCGAGTGCATGACATTGCGCAGGAACACGCGGTGCACGTTGATTCCGTGCCAGGATTGTTTTCTATAGAAGTTTTCGAGCGTCTGGGGTGTCCCTAAGTGCACAACGCTCAACGAAGGCACCGCCAGAACCGGCACGCCGGATGCGGCAGCCCGTTCGCAGAACTCCGTGTCTTCGCTGGTGACGATGGATTCATCGAAGCCGCCGATGTTCAGGAATAATTCGCGGCCGAGGGCCAGATCGCCGCCGGGGACGTAGGACACGGCCCCATCTTTCATCCGCCACAAATCGCCGTACCATGCTTTGGCGACCCACGACGAATCCGGCGGAATGCGATATTGCGCGCCGATGATACGGGAGTCGTCCGCGTGCAGCAAATCGGCGATTTGTTGCAGCCAGTGACGCGGCGCCGTGCAATCCGCGTCCAGGAAGGCCAGATACTGGCCCCTGGCCATAGCGGCTCCGAAGTTGCGCAAGGCCGAAATGCGGACGCCGGATCGCTCCAGCACGGTGACAGGCAACGAGCCGATAAAACTCCGCGCGATGTCCCTGGTCCGGTCCGTCGATCCGTTGTCTACCACGAAGACTTCAAAAGAGCCGGCGGGCATGGTCTGCCGTGTCAATGAAGACAGACACTGGGCCAGGACGCTTTCCTCATTCAACGCCGGGACGATAACAGATAGGAGCGGTTGCATGGATCTTATGCCTTTTGCGCCAGCGCCGCCATCACCTGAGATCCCAGCACATCGGTCTGTAACGGGCTGCCATGTTGCTTCAGATACTTGACATTGCTGTACAGGGCCGCGCCGTAATCGGATATCTGCCCATTCTCGAACGCGGCTTTGATTTCGTGGATGCCATCCTCCAGCGTGCGCGAACAGGCGAAGGCGAGATGACCCTTGATTTTGTCGAAAGAGACGCGATAACTGCGGCGGTCTGAGTTCTCGATGTGTTCGACCCGCGTGTTGGGGAAGAACTGGACGAGTTTGGCTGCCACATCGGTCAGAGTGTAGTTCAGGCGGCTGTCGCCCACATTGTAGATTTGCCCCCCGACCAGTGCCACCGGAGCTTCGAGCACCCGTACAATGGCCGCCGCGGCATCGGCCACGTGCAGGAACGGTCTCCATTGCTCGCCGTTGAAGATGGTAATCACGCGCTCTTTCAGAGCTTTAGCGGTGAGTAAGTTGACCACCAGGTCGAATCGCGGCCGGGGCGACAGCCCGAAGATGGTGGCGAAGCGCAAGATCGTGGGATGGAAGGTGCCGTTGGCCGCGGCCAGGAGCACTTGCTCGGAATCCACCTTAGTATCCGCGTACAGTGAGATCGGCTGGACTTGGGAGTTTTCGTCCATCACTTGCTCCGAGGCGCCGTACACGCTGCAACTGGACGCAAAGATGAAGCGCTGGCACTGTTCCCCTTTGGCGATCTCGATCATCATGCGCGTGGCGGCAAAGTTGATCTCCTGGGCAGTCTTGTGATCCTGATCGCAAGCCGGATCGCCCACGATGGCCGCCAGGTGAATGACTGCGCCCGCGCCGCGCATGGCGCTGACTACGTCCTGGATGTTGCGGCAGTCTCCGCGCATGAACTCCAGGCGCGGATGATCGAGCACCTCTTCGATGGCGGACGCGCCATAGACCAGGCTATCCAACACGCGCACGCGAAATCCGCGCTTGAGCAGCGTACGCACGACGATCGATCCGATATAGCCGGCGCCGCCCACGACCAGCACCAGTTCGCCGCGCGCGACTGTGGCCGGCCGTTCCGCTTTCTCGTGTTCAAACAGGGTGTGCTTGAGCCAGCGGATGCCTGGCGTACCGATAATCACCAATGTCGCAAAGACCAGCGCCGCCATGCGGGGGAGGGTCTGCGAGTTAGGCAGTAGAAAGCTGGCCGCCAACATGCCCAGGGCGGCGATGCCGGCGCTCGATGCCGCGCGGCGCAACGCCAGTGCCTTACTGTAGGTGCGGGAAGTTGTGTACAGTCCGCTCAGGGCGTAAAAGCCGGGAAAGAGGACCGACAGAGGCAGAAACAAGGTGATGTAATAGTGACGCAGTTCGGCCAGGCCCATGCGAACGGATTGTTCAGGGCCAGCCTGAAACTGCAAAGCGACGACCATCAACGCAGCCAACATGGCTGTCTGCACGATGAGGAAGTCGGCAATCACGCGCAGCGTGATTCGGAGAGAACTCGAGACGATGCCTGCCGGTTTCATTTCAGTAATCCACCATTTCTCGTAATGCGCGATCAATCGCCAGCCAGGGCCATCGCGGCCCAATTCTTCTTGCGCGACTTCCGCGCAATCTGCCGGACGGCTTTGGCGACGTGCTCCACCTGCGCCTCGGTCATGGCCGGGAAAAGGGGCAGAGAAATCAAGCGGGGGAAGAGTTCGAGGGCGGCGGGACACTGGTTCTGGCGCAGTTTGGCGCGGGCGGCGAAGAACGGATGCAGCGGAATCGGGATGAAATGGACGCTCGTGCCTACGCCGCGCTCTTTGAGCTGCTCGATGAATTCGTCGCGCCCTATGGACAGCCGGTCCAGGTTCAAACGCAGCGGATAAAGGTGCCATGCATGGCGGCAGTCCGCTTTGTCTGCAGGCACTTCCACTTCCTCGACTTCGCCTAACAGGTTGTTGTACAACTCGGCAAAGCGGGTGCGGGCTTCGATGAAGCCTTCCAGCTTTCTCAGTTGGTGAATGCCGATGGAAGCCTGGATGTCGCTCATGTTGTACTTAAAGCCGGACTCCAGAACCTCGTAGCCCCAATGACCGCGATCGGAGTACCGGTTCCACGCGTTCTTGCTGATGCCGTGCAGGGACAGGATCTTCATCCTGGACGCCAGCTCCGGGTCGTGGGTCAGCACCATGCCGCCCTCGCCCGTCGTCAGATTCTTGACGGCGTAGAAGCTAAAGACAGAGGCGGCGCTATGTTCACCGGTGAGTCGATGAGCCGCGCCGGCATGCCGCCCTTGGTAGAGGGAACCCGCCGCGTGGGCACAGTCTTCGATCACGTCGAGTCCGTGGCGTCTGGCCAGGAACCAGATGGCTTCCATATCGCACGGCAGGCCGGCGAAATGCACCGGGACGATGGCGCGCGTTTTATCCGTGATGCGGGATGCAATGGATGCGGGGTCGATGTTGCCGTCCGGTCCCACGTCCGCGAGCACGGGAGTCGCGCCGGTATGGATGATCGTGTTGACAGTGGCGCAAAACGTCAACGGGGTGGTGATCACTTCCATTCCCGGACCAATGTTGAGCGCGGCTAACGCGACATGCAATCCAGACGTGCACGAATTGACCGCCAGCGCGTGTGGAACATCGGCGTAGGCGCTGAATTCCTGTTCGAATTGAGCGGTCCGGGGACCGGTGGTGAGCCAGCCGGACCTAAGCGTGCGAACGACTTCGTTGATTTCTTCGTCTCCGATGCTGGGACGGTGATAGGGTACTTGAACATCTGATTGCATAACAAGCTCCTCCGATGAAGTTGATAAAATAACTGTCACTAACGCCGGGCAGCGGCACGAAACACCAGGCCGGCCGTGGCGAGAACGATCCTTACGTCCGTGAAGAACGTGCGAGCGCGCAAGTATTCGAGATCCATGCGCAGTTTGCGATCCATCACGTGGGCCAGATAATAGTCGTACGCCTGCGGGCCTTCCGGCAGGGTTTCGGATTCATCGTCGCTATCCAGTTGCACCTTTCCGGTAACGCCCGGTTTCACGGCCAGCACGACGCGCTGGCTGGGTGTGTACAGGGCGACGATGTCGGGCGATTCCGGACGCGGGCCGACCAGGGTCATGTCGCCCAATAACAAGTTGAAGAACTGTGGCAGTTCGTCCAGCTTAGTCTTGCGTAGGATGCGGCCGAGAGGCGTAACCCGCGGATCATTCTTGCCTGTGATCGGGCCCATTTTCGCCGCGCCGTTAAACATGGTGCGGACCTTCCACATCCTGAAATTACGGCCACCCCGGCCGGCTCGCCAGCCTCCGTAGAAGGGGTTGCCGGGGGACGAAATGCGGACTGCGAGTGCGACCACTACCAGAACCGGACTCAAAATGACGAGCGCCACGAAGGCGACGATGATGTCAACAAACCTGCGCATAAATGTTGCCTATGGGCTAGCGTGAAATTCGCGTGAAGAATGATTTGTTCGCCAGTGGTTGGGCGGTGGGCGCAAAGAACCAGCGGAAACCCGCGAGAAACCCCAGACCCCAGGAGAAGTGATACACCGTGAACACGGCCGGCAGATAGGGGAGCGTGCCCCAGCCCGACTTCCGCGCGGCGGCTAACGACGCAGCTACATTGGCAGCCATATAAGCCAGGACCACCGCCAGCCAAAGCCGGCTGACCATTGTGAATTCGCGCGAAGAAGCGGCCGCCGTGAGGATACACGCCGCGCACAGCAGGATATGGGTCAGTACAAACGCCACGGGCACCAGGTGCCGCCATGATCCCGGAATGCGGTGTTTGCGAACCACCGCAGCCTTCCAGAAACCGTACTGAAAGTACTGAAGGAACAGGGCTGTAAGAGTCGCTCGCGGAGCATACCACGACAGGATCGCGGGACTCTGCCAGATTTTCCCGCCGCTCCGGATCAAGCGCAAGTTCAACTCATCATCCTGATTCCGCACCAGGGTTTCGTCGAAAAGTCCGATGCGCTCCAGCGTTTCCTTGCGCCAGCAGCCGTATGGCACCGTATCGATCCAACCCTCGTAATTCTCGTCGTGGAACCTGGCTCCGGTGGAAAACGGGGAATGGTACGCCGCGGCAAAGGCGCGGGCGCGGGTCCCCTCGGTGCGGGTGCGGGCCGGACCGCCCACGTTGTCCGCGCCGGTGCGCTGCAACTCCGTGACCGAGCGCCGGCAATAATCGGGCGCGTAGAAGGTGTGCGCGTCCATGCGAATCACGATGACGCCGCGCGCCGCGCGAATGGCGGAATTCAACCCAGGCGATACTACCCGGCGCGGATTGTCGATGGTACGCAACCGCGGATGGCGCGCCTTGTATTCGGCTAAGATGTCCCGCGTACCGTCGTCACTCATGCCGTCGGCAATAATCGCTTCCCAGGTCATGCCGCCCATATTTTGCGCGAGCAGCGAATCCAGGAACTCGCGAATGTGCCGTTTCTCGTTGCGGCAGGCCACGATGACCGTAACCAGCACGGCGCTCCCCGCTGTCATGAACGGCTCCGATGCCACGCAGCCGGAAGGTCCACCTGGCGGAGACGATCGCGCAAGACGTCCCGATATAAATCGATATAATTCTGCGCGACCACCTCCGCGGCGAAATGCCGCGCGACGTGTGCGCGTCCGTTAGTGCCCAAGGTGCGCGCAAGTTCCGGATCCCGCAGAAGCCGGAGTATCGCCATCGCTAGACCGTCGACGTCTCCAGGCTCGCAAAGCAATCCCGTAGTGCCTGGAATCACTACCTTGGGGATCGCGCCTACGGTTGTCGCGACGGTTGGCTTAGCGGCGGCCAGCGCTTCGAGCAGGCACATTGGCATGCATTCCTGAAAGGACGGCAGCACGACGATGTCGAGCGCCCGATAGACCGCCGGCATGTCTTCCCGCCGGCCGGCGAAAACCACCTTTGCGGCGATACCCAACTTTTCGGCCAGCGCTTCCCATTCGCCGCGGGCCGGGCCTTCGCCGGCAATAACAAGCTTCGCGTTGGGGAACACGGCGAACACAGCCTGCGACGCGCGCAACAATATGTCGCCGCCCTTGTCGGGCACCAGCCGTCCCACGAAGCCCACCAGGCGCTCAGAGCCCCCGCCGAACTCCGTGCGCGGCGCCGGTTCCGCTTCGCGCAATGGCTGCATGTCGACGCCGTTGGGAATGGTCTTCAACTTGTCGGACGGAACCTTCCAGCGACCCAGGATCTCCGCGACCGGGCCGGACGCGGTGGCTACCCGGTCAAAGTGCCGTAAGGCCAGGCGGTCAATGGCGGCATAGGCGCGCATGCTCGGCAGGCGGCTGGGCCAGTTATGACAAGTCGCGACCAAGGCCAGGCGATTTGGCCAGGCCGCCGCCAAACCGAAGATGTCGGCCTTGTAACCGTGGGTATGCAGCACATCCACGCCATGCGCTTTCACTAACTCGCGGATATGAGTCACCGTTTTCCAATCCCATCGTCCGGAGCATGGCACCGCTTCCACCTGGAGACCGGCCTGCGCCGCCCGTTTTTCCAGTTCCCCATTCGGCGAGCGCGCATCGCGGAAGACGCCGACGATACTCCGGCAACCGAGCGTAGGCAACGCCCGGGCGAGCGCCAGCAGCATGCTTTCGGCGCCATAGTATCCCTGGCTGCTGATTAACTGTAGAATGGTCACGGTAGTTGCGGCTATGCCTGGCTAAGAACCGGCTCCGGCCGCGGTTTCGCCGGAACACTCTCGGCGGCGTGCCTGGCGCGCCAGGCTTTCCAGAACACGTTGTATTGAAACATCGCTGGAGAAAACCGGCTCGACAGTCCGGCAACCGTGGCCTCGCACACATTCACGCGCGGGATGGCCAGGCGATCGCAGCCGTTTGTCCAGGCTCCTCGCTGGGTGGTGAATGCGGCGGTAAATCCCTCTTCGGCCAGAATCCGTCGTGTGGCGGCCGAGGTGTTGCCGTTGGGATAGGCGAATAAGTCGCAGGGCCTGTGTAATGCCGCTTCGATCGCCTTTTTCGATTCGCGGATTTCCTGGCGCGCGGTTCGCGCGGGCACGGCCGTCAGAATCTGATGCGTATGGGTGTGACATCCAAACCTTACGCCTTCGGTATCCATCTGCCGGATGTCTTCCCATGAGACCGTCTGGTCGCCGTCGTATGCATTCCCGCCGCCGTCCTGGGCATGCAGTCTACATAGGCGGGAGATGAACTGTTCGCGGCGCTCTGTGGAGTAGGTCTTCAGATTCTCTATCAAAGACTCGATTTCGCCGGCGGCTGCCGGCGGCGATGCCTTGGTCAGCAGCGAAGTTACTAGCTCCGGCCAGAAGGGCAATGTACGCCCAACCAATCCAGGGCAAACAAAAACAGTCGCGGGTATGCCATGTGCGCGCATGATGGGCAGAGCATTCGTGTAATTGTCCTTCCAGCCGTCGTCGAAGGTGAACATGATGCGCATCTTGCCTGTGGACGCCGCCCCGGCCTGCGCGAAATCCACGGCCTGGCACTCGCCGGCCACGAAGCCGGCAAGGCTTTCGAATGTACGCCGGCGAATCACGATGCCGGCTAAACTGCAGGTACGTTGGCATTCCGCATCGTTTAGCACCCGATGGAATGTCAACACGACGATGGCGCCCCGGCGATGCAATTGGTGCTTCGCCCACCACAAACAACCGGTGGCCTGCAGGAAGCGGGCCCAGATTTGTTGCATAGCTGCGCGGGGCCGCCAGACTCGTCGCTTCACTTGGCCGCCTTTGACGCCGGCTGGGTGCGCGAGCCACCCTGATAGTAGCGGTAGCTCGGCGATTCACGCTTCCAGAGGAACCAGTCCGCCACGTCGTTGATGAGTACCCCGGTCAGCTTGCCTTTCACTTTGGCGAGCGCGCTCGCGAGCACAGGCCGGCTGGTGTGATCGGGGCGCACCACCAGGACGACACTATCGCAGGTGGCCGCAATCAGGTCGAAGTCGGCCACGGCCTCAACGGGCGGAGAGTCCACAATGGTGCGCTGAAACTCTTCCCGAAGGCGGGCGAGCAGCGCGCGCCAACTGGATGAGTCGAGCAATTCCGTGGGGTTCACTTCCGCCTGCCCTGCCGGCAGAACGTAGAAATTGGGCAGTTGCTCCACGCGCAGCATGGCGTCTTCAAGCGTGCACGTGCCGGCCAGCACTTCCGCCAGCCCGGGGGCCTTCGGAATACCCAGGCGCTCATGGACTTTCGAAAGCCGCAAGTCCGCGTCGATCAGGATCACTTTGTCTTCGCTCTTGTGCGCCAGTGCAGCCGCGAGATTCACCGAGGTCACTGTCTTGCCATCGCCCATTCCGGGGCTGGAAATCACCGTGATCGACGATCCCGGAAGGTGGTGAAAGATTCTGGTGCGGATGATTCTGTATTGCTCGGCGGCCCGCCGGTCTTCACGTCTGGGCGACAAGAGTGGACTCGAATCCGATAACCGGAAGGATACCTGCCTCGCCGCGGCTGGTTCCGCGTGGGGGAGACCCGGGACCGGCGGCATCTCAAACGAATCCGGCCAGCCTTCCCCGGCGGGCGCCAGTCTATCGTGGGATGGCTCTCGTTGCGGCAGCCGGACGACGGGCGTTTTCTCGAAGATCGGTTCCAGCACCGGCGCAATCCCCGCGCGCCGGCCGCCGGCTTGCCGCGTGTCCGCCGGACGCGCCTGCGGCGCCTCACGCTCATCGTCCAGGCAGTGCAGCACCAACTCCGGGATGTCGCCGTTAGCGGTCTTCAATGCATTTAGAATCTTGCCCATGGTGTCACTCCCCGGTCAGCGGCCGGCCGCGCTCATCTTGTTCCGTGAACGCGCGGCAATGTCCGACATACCCCACTTACCCGACTCTCCGGCCGGCGGCGCCAGGAGTTCCCCGTCCAGGGCATCCGACGAGTCGCCGTCAAGCAGATCGAGTTCGACGCAACTCTGACTCACGTGACTGGCTTCCACCATCTGACTTTGCTCTCCGAAGGCGGCGAGCAGAGCGTTGTCGCAAACCACATTAATCAGCCGGGGGATACCCTGCGACACACGCGCCGTCAGCTCCACGGCCTGCGGCGAGAACGGGGCGCGCTGCCGGCCGCCGGCGCGGGCCCATCTGCAAGCGATATATTTGCCCACGTCCGCGTCCGCCAGGGGGCGCAGCGCCACGCGCAACGAGACGCGCTGTTTCAACTGCACGCAGTCTTCACGATTCATCGTCGCGCCGAGTTCATTCTGGCCGGCGAGAATAATCTGCAGAAGCTTCTCCGACCTTTTCTCGAGGTTGCCCAGGAGCCTGACTTCTTCGAGAGCGTCCGTGGTCAACTTATGCGCTTCGTCTACGATGAGCGTGGCGATCTTGCCTTCCGTCTGTGTTTGCAGCAGATGCTTTTCCAGGCGTGCGAGCCGCTGCGGCTTGCTGGCGGGAATGTCCCGAATGCCGAATCCCAGCAGCACGGTCTCCATGAACTCCGCCGAGGTGACGGTGGGATTTACGATGGATGCAAACTGGACCCGGCTGGGAGGCAGCCCCAGAACCGCACGGGCGAGCAGCGTGGTCTTTCCCGTTCCCGCGTGCCCCAGCAGCAGGATCAGCCCTTTACGTTCCAGAAGGCCGTAGCAGAGCACCGCCAGCGCCTCGCGATGGGAGTCCGTGAAATAGAGCATCGTCGGATCCGACGTCAGGCTGAACGGCTTCTTCTTTAGACCGAATGACTCAAGATACATAATGGCTCAGACCTGCGGGTTCTCGATCAACATCTTTGGTACCCTGCCGACGACTACCGTCCCGGGAGGCAGTTCCCATTCGCCCAGGAATACGTTGCGCCTGGTTTCCAGTAAGAAGGCAATCCCCGCGGCGAATAGCAGCGACACCAGCACGGCGCCGGTCATAAATACCGGCCTGTTCGGCGATGTCGGCTTCTCGGGTACGCGGGCCATGTCCAGCATGACGAAGCGCTCAGCCTTTTGCCAACGTTCCATGTTCGCCGCCATTTCGGCCGCCAGCTTCTTGTCGAGGAGCGACTTGTAGTTTGCCTTGCTGGCTTCGTAATCGCGGGTCAGGCTGGCCAGTTGCTGCTCGCGCATGGGGAGCTTGTCCATGCGGCTCTGGACGGAGCCCACATCGCTCAGCACTCTTTCCCGCCTTTTCTCGAGGTCCGCGATTTCGCGGTCCGTCAGGGCGATCTGCGATTTCAGGCTGGCAACTTTCTCCTTTTCCGTTACCAGCATCGGATCGCTGTTTACCGGAATGGCCGTTGTGCCCTTCGTGCCGCCGGCTGCCGGCGCCGGGCCGGCATTCGCCGCCGCATCTTCCCGCACCGCCGCCTCCAGCGCCGTCTGTTGCTGCAGCAGCGCCTGCACGTCCGGATAGGTGTCGCGATAGCGCATGCGGAGCTCGCGAAGCTTGGCACGAACGCGTTCCAATTCGGCGCGCGGTCCCTGCAAGGGAAGCGGTTGCCCGGTTTCGGCGATTGGACCAGCGGATGAATCCTGGGTTGCCCGTCTCCGGTACAAATCCTGCAGCCGGTTGACGCTATCCTCGGCCATGGTCAGCGAGCCTGCCAGTATCAGTTTGTTCTGCTGTGCGCGGCTGATCGAATCCTGGATGCCCAAGAGCTCTGCTTTGTTCTGCCCGTTCGCGGCCAGCATACCAATCTCTTGCTCCGGTAATTCGCCGTTGTAAGTCATTTTGAATTCACGGAGCTTGCCTTCCTGCTCCTGCAGGT
>Ga0187855_10004007_pt1 | contig 10715 bp, 11 predicted proteins | sample June2016WEW_8_10_2_FD_132969 | JGI IMG/M metagenome (GOLD analysis project Ga0187855, IMG submission 132969) | Peatland microbial communities from SPRUCE experiment site at the Marcell Experimental Forest, Minnesota, USA - June2016WEW_8_10 | ecosystem: Environmental > Terrestrial > Soil >... | reverse complement strand
CAGGGCGTCAAAAGCGTGGCCCGGCTCGGCGCCACTTTCCTGACCGTTCATGCCTATCCGCAGACCATGAAGGCCGCCGTCGAAGCGCGTGAGGGATCGCTGCGCATCCTCGCCGTCACTGTGCTCACCTCCTACGACGATGCCGACCTTGCGGCGGCCGGCTACGACTTCACCGTGCCGGAGCTCGTCGCCGAGCGCGCGGCGCAGGCGCATGATATCGGCGTCGACGGCCTGGTTTGTTCCGCCGAAGAGGCGGCCAATCTGCGTCCGCTCATCGGGCCGAAAATGACGCTGGTGACGCCGGGCATCCGCCCGGCCGGCGCCGCAGCGGGGGACCAGAAACGCATCGCGACGCCGGCTTTGGCCGTAAAAGCGGGGGCCGATTATCTCGTGGTCGGCCGGCCGATCGTCGGCGCGGCCGATCCGCGGGCCGCGGCGCAGGCGATCGTTGCGGAAATTGCCCAGGAAGCGGCGAAGGAGGAATGACATGGCCAAGGCTTACTGGATCGCACGCGTCGACGTGCATAACGACGAGGGCTACAAGCCCTATGCCGCGGCCAATCCAGCCATCTTTCGCAAATACGGCGGCCGCTTCGTCGTGCGCGCGGGCAAGTTCGAATGCGTGGAAGGGACAAGCCGCTCGCGCAACGTGGTGATCGAGTTTCCCGATTACGCGGCGGCGCTCGCCTGCTACCGCTCGCCCGAATACCAGGCCAACATCAAGGTGCGCCAGCCGCACGCCAGCGTCGATCTCGTCATCGTCGAAGGCTATGACGGCCCGCAGCCGTGAAGTTGCGCGGCTGACGCGACGCACTCCCTCTCCCCGCTGGGGCGAGGTGAAAGTCTGCGCCGCGTTGCTGAGGAGGCTTAGGCCCGTTATACCCGCCCCGCAGGAACGAGTGACTCAATGGCTACGGCAAATTCCGACATGCGGCTGGTGATCGCCGGCGCCGGCGGGCGCATGGGGCGCACGCTTATTCACGCCATCGCCGCGACCAAGGGCGTGATGCTCGCGGGCGCCATCGAGGCGGCGGATACGGCCGTCATCGGCCGCGATGCCGGCGAGCTTGCGGGTCTGGGCGCAAACGGCGTCAAGGTCGGCAGCGACGCTGCGCCGCTCCTGAACGCGGTGGACGGATTGATCGAATTCACCTCGCCGGCGGTGACGCTGGCCTTGGCGGAACTGACCGCTGCCGCCGGCGTCGTGCATGTCATCGGCACCACCGGCCATTCGGCGGAGCAGGAAGCGATCATCGCCCAGGCGGCGAGCCGCGCGCGAATAGTCAAATCGGGCAATATGAGTCTCGGCGTCAATCTCCTTGCCGCTCTGGTCAAGCGCGTGGCGCAGACACTCGGCGACGATTACGACGTCGAAATCCTGGAGATGCATCACAACAAGAAGATCGACGCGCCGTCCGGCACCGCGCTGATGCTCGGCCGCGCCGCAGCGGCCGGCCGCGGCGTCGATCTCGACGCCCGCTCGGTGCGCGGGCGCGATGGAATCACCGGCGGGCGTTCGCCCGGCGACATCGGCTTTGCGTCGCTGCGCGGCGGCACCGTGGTCGGCGAGCACACGGTGATTTTCGCCGGACCGGCCGAGCGCGTGGAACTGACGCATCGCGCCGAGGACCGCATGATCTTCGCCCGCGGCGCGCTGCATGCGGCGCTGTGGGCGCGCGACAAGAAGCCCGGGCTCTATTCGATGGCGGATGTGCTGGGGCTTCGAGATATTTGAAAGCCCGCAGGCGAAGTAAAAGGACGGCGAATGGGTGACCGCATCCTGGTGCTGGTACGGCACGGTCAGAGCGAGTGGAATCTGAAAAACCTTTTTACCGGCTGGCGCGACGTCGGCCTCACCGACAACGGTGTCGCGGAAGCGAGCACGGCCGGGCGCAAGCTCAAGGCGCAGAATATCCGCTTCGATGTCGCCTTCACCTCGGCGCTCGTTCGCGCGCAACATTCGCTCGACCTCATGCTCGAGGAGATCGGGCAAACGAGCATTCCCGTGTTCAAGGATCAGGCGCTCAACGAGCGCGATTACGGCGACCTCGTCGGCCTCAACAAGGACGATGCGCGGGCGAAATGGGGCGCCGAGCAGGTGCAGATGTGGCGGCGCTCTTACGATGTCGCACCACCCGGCGGCGAGAGTCTCAAGGACACCGCCGCGCGCGTGCTGCCTTATTACATCCAGGAGATGCTGCCGCGCGTGCTGCGCGGCGACAACGTGCTGGTCTCCGCCCACGGCAATTCGCTGCGCGCGCTGGTGATGGTATTGGAACGGCTGTCGCCGCAACAGATTGTCGCCCGCGAGATCGCCACCGGCGTGCCGCTGATTTACCGGCTCAATGCCGATTCGACGGTGGCCGAGAAGAAGGATTTGGCGGGGTAATTCGTCATTGCGAGGAGCGGAGCGACGAAGCAATCCAGAACTTCCGTCGCGAAACTGGATTGCTTCGGTTCGCTCGCAATGACGATGTCGAGTACTACCCGCCCGCCCCGACCTGCCCCGCTTCCCAGCCGAGCATGGCGTGCTTGCGGGTGAGGCCCCAGTGATAGCCGGTCAGTTCGCCGCTTTTGCCGATGACGCGGTGGCATGGCACGACAAAACAAATCGGATTTTTGCCGACCGCGGCGCCGACGGCACGCGCCGCAGAAGGCGTGCGGACTTTGCCGGCGATCGCCGAATAGGTTGCGACTTTGCCCATCGGGATTTTCAACAGCGCCTCCCAGACGCGGACCTCCCAGTCGGTGCCGATCAGGATGACGCGCAGCGGTTGGCTCGGCCGCCACTGCGCCGGATCGAAAATACGCTTGGCGAACGCCGCCGTGGTGGCGGGGTCTTCGACATAGCGCGCCTTCGGCCAGCGGCTCTTCATGTCGGCGAGCACGCTTTGCTCTTCGCCGCGATCCGCCAGAGCGAGACCGGCAAGACCGCGCTCGGTTGCCATGATCAGCGCCGTGCCGAACGGCGACGGATGCAGGCCGAAGCGGATGGTCAAGCCTTCGCCACCCGCCTTCCATTCGCCCGGCGACATCGCTTCGTGGGTGACGAACAAATCGTGTAGCCGGCCGGGACCGGAGAGGCCGACCTCATAGGTGGCGTCAAGCACGCTCGCGGAATCGCGCAGCAGGCGCCGGGCGCTGTCGAGCGTCAGCGCCTGCAAGAAGGCTTTCGGCGTAATGCCGGCCCAGCGGCGGAACAAATGGTGCAGCTCGGTCGGGGTGACGCCGGCGGCTTCGGCGATGGCCTCGACTTCGGGCTGCTCGCGCCAATGGCCGCGGATGTGGCCGATGGCGCGGCGCACCACCTCGTAATCGCCGGCGGCGGTGGCGAGCGGCGTCAGGTCCGTAACGCGATCGGGCGACAGCATGGGTGCCTCCATTACTCATCCCCATCTAGGCCGCAGCCAGCGCTCAAACCACCCGATTCCTGTCTTGCCCCAGCACCCTGCGCGTCGGCCCGCGCTTGGCCTCGCCGAGCGCATTCGACAGCGCGCGGGCAAAGCTTGCCTTCTCGTTGGGCCCCAGGAAAGCGGCGATCGGCAGCCGCCGGCCGTGCGAGACCAGAAATAGCCGCTCGATGCCGAATTCCTCGTGCACGATGCGGTCGAGCCGCACCCACAGCGGGTTGAGCGTGCACTCGCGCACGCCGCCGCGATGGCTGACCTGGCGCACCTTTAGTTCGGAGGCGGTGACCGTCACCAGCTCATAAGCCCGCGCTGCGCGAAAGTTGGCCTGGAACGCCCAGTAGATCAGCAAGGCGTCGAGCCCGAAGAAGCCGAATACCGGCCAGGCGCCGATGACCAGGAACAATAGTCCGGAAACGAAGCTGACGGCGCCGACGCACGCCATCAGCACGAGAAAGCCGGTCTTGCCCAGCGAGCGGTGCGGGGTGATCACGGCCGAAAAGATTTCCGGCTCGGCGAAGGCGTCGGGGGCGCTGTTGTCGTCGTGCATGGCGCTGACTATACGGGAAACATGGCGCGAAAGACCACTCGGCAGAGCCGCAAGGCCGCCCACAAGGGCAAGGCGGCGCACGTCAAAAGCCGCAAGGCGCAGGGTAAGGCCGATGCCGCGGCCGCCGACGGCGCATTGCCGCAATGGACAACGGCCGAGATCGAAGAAGCGTTCCGCCGCTTCGCCGCCGCCAATCCGACCCCGCGCGGCGAACTCCAGCACATCAATCCGTTCACGCTCTTGGTGGCGGTGGTGCTGTCGGCGCAGGCGACCGATGCCGGGGTCAACAAGGCGACCCCGGCTCTATTCAAGCTCGCCGACACGCCGGAGAAGATGGTCAAGCTCGGCGAAGCGCGCGTGCGCGAGCTGATCAAGACCATCGGGCTTTATCGCACCAAGGCGAGGAACGTGATCGCGCTGTCGCGGCAGCTCGTGGCCGCGCACGGCGGCAAGGTCCCGCACGACCGCGCCGCGCTTGAAGCGCTGCCCGGCGTTGGGCGCAAGACCGCGAACGTCGTTCTCAATATCGCCTTCGGCGAGCCGACCATCGCGGTGGACACCCACATCTTCCGCGTCGGCAACCGCACCGGCCTGGCGGTCGGCAAGACGCCGCTCGAGGTGGAAATGAAACTGATGCAGGTCGTGCCCGAGCGGTACCGCCTGCACGCGCACCACTGGCTCATCCTGCACGGCCGCTACGTCTGCCTCGCCCGTCGCCCGCTGTGCGAAAAATGCCTGATCGCCGATCTCTGCAAATGGCCGACGAAAACAGTCAACATGCCGTCATCCTGAGGTGCGCGCCGGAAGATCCAGCACAAAGCGCCGCATATGCGATCCCACGTCCAGCTCGCGGAAACCGAGTTCGGCGCACATTTGCAGCATGGTGGTGTTTTCGGTCAACACATCGCCATACACGCGCCGCAGGCCTTTTTCTTTGGCGTAATCGATGACGTGCCGCATCAGCAGCCAGCCGAGGCCGTGACCCTTGAGGCGCGAGCGGACTAAGATGGAGAATTCCGCGGTTATTTCGTCAAGCTCGTCCTTCAAACGCACGAGCCCGAGCATGCGACCGGTGTCTTCATCGAGCGCGACGAAAGCCATGTCGTACCTGTAGTCGAGGTGGCCGAGCTTATCGGCCTCCGCGCCGCTGAGCTCGGCAATGCGCGCGAAAAACCGCAGCCGCAGATCCTCGGCGCTGACATCGGCCAAAAAATCCGGATATAACGCCGTGTCTTCAGGCCGCACCCGGCGGATCAGCACGCGCTCGCCGCTGCGAAGCGTTTCGCGCCATTCGCTCAAGCTAAAATCGCCTTGGTCCGGCATCGGCGCGACCAGTGCCCCTCCCGCTGGCCTTATTAATCGACTCCGAAATCCGACCGCTAAGCCCGCGCCGGCCAGTGCCGCTCGCGGAACCAGCGGCGGTAATCCGTCATCTTCGCGCGCTGCGCCGCCGGCGCGTGGCGCTTGCAGGTCGAGGCCTCGTCGCTCCCCGCCGGCGCGCCCCAGCGCAGCTCGACGCAGTCGTTCAGATTGTAGCCCATCTCGTATTCGGCGGCGCGGTCGACGACGTCCTTGAGCGACAGCGTCCAGGCCGAGCCGTCGCTGCGCGTATAAGTGAACTTGCGCGCCGCAAGCTCGGACGCCAAAACGCTCTGCATCTCGGCCTGCACGCCGGCGACGCTCTTGCCGAACGGCATGGCGTAGCGTTGCGGCTGCCGCGCCACGCGGTCCGGATAGAAGCGCACCACGTCGATCGCGATCAACAGCCGGAAGTCGCGCGCCGGCGTGGCGAAATCCTCCCAGGCGCCGCTGGTGGCGAAGATCGCCGGGCCGTCCGGCATGCCGGCGTCGCCGCCGTGCCCGCTCTGGTACTTGCGCCCGTTCTCGACCGAGCCGACGCGGGTCTTGACTTGCTCTTCCAGCGAGTCGATCGCCGCCTTCATGGCGCGGAACGGATCGAGCGGCTGCGGCGACATCACGTCGTCCATGCGGTCGTAAAAATCTTCGACCGAAAGCTGCGACTGTTGCAGCGAAAAGTCGCCGTACTGCGGATCCTTGGCGATCTCGGCATTACTCAGCCGGCGCAGGCCGCCGCCCGCTTCGCGCACGATCGGCCGGAAGCGCTTGAAGCCGGGGCTGCCGAGCGAGGGTTCGTGGGCAAACAGGAAAGTGCCGCGCCAGAACCGCTTGCGCGCCACCGTGCCGTCGGGCTCGCCGTCGACGGCGAGGAAGACGCCGGCGCCGCCGCCCGACTGCGGCACGCGCCGCACCAGGACCATCACATGCCCGTACGGATCGGCGTAGACGGTGCCCGGGCGCAAGGTCTGCTGCGTCAGCGGCACGGTGTAGAAATCCGTATGGTCGTCGTTGGCGGCGACGCGCACGGCGCCGGACTGCACGGCGTCGGCGACCACCCGCAGATATTCGGCGAACGACGCCGCCGGCCTTCCTGCGTCGGGGCTTTGATTGGTGAACCAGCCGTAGCATTTCGGCGGGCTGCCGCCGCCGCCGCGCGAGCACTTCGAGTAGCCGAACGGCAGTCCCATCTTGTAGGCGAAATAGGCGCGCAGGAAGTACACCAGGTCGGCGCAATCGGGGCTGATGACGATCTTCGCCTCGTCTTCGCCGCGGCCCAGATAGTTGAACAGCACGTTGCGCGCGCGGTCGTGCAGCACCTCACGCAGCGTCGGCCACGACGGCTCGGCGTCGAGCGGCGCGTCGAACAGCTTCTCGATCCACGCCGAATAAAGATTCTCGCTGGCGCGGTTCCAGTTGTTGCGCACCGGCCAGGTGCCGCCCGCCGCGGGCGGCGGCGAGGCGGCGTCGGCGACGACGATGTCGCGGGTGATCGGGCTGCAGCCGGCCGCCGCCAGCGTCGCGCGCCACGTCCCTGCCGCCGGCGACGGCATTTCGGCGAACCAGAAATACGGCGGCCCGCCCTGGCGGCCGCGCGATTTGGCGGCGACCCGGCCCTCCGGCGTGATCAGCGACAGTTCGCCGTCGAGCGGCTTCTCCGCGGCGACAATGACGCGCAACGGCCCCCCGGTCCACGGCGCCGCAGGCGCCGAGAGGACCGCGATATCGGCGGCGTCTTCGCAAGAGCCGAACAAGCCTGCGGCGCGCGCGTCTGCGGCCGGGAAAAGGGCCCCGAAAAGAAAGGCAAAACAGGCGCCTGCGATCGGCAATAACGCCGTGACGGCAGGAATAAACCGGCGTGCTGGAAATCGTGCTGAAAACAAAGGACCCCTCCGCCCGTGACGCAATTTGGACCATAGTACCAAAGCCTTGGCTGAATCATGGCATGATCGGGAGGGGGAATATCCGCCCCCGCGAGCGAAATGGATCGGGGGGAGGGGGACCGCGCGTAGCCGCGGTGGAGGGCGCGTTTCCCTTGCGGGGGAGGTGGGGAGGGGGTGATGAGGCATCACGCTCGCGCGAAAAACCCGATCACCGCCACCCGGGCGCGCACCGCGCCGCGAGAATGAATTTCTATTTCGTCATTGCCGGGCTTGACCCCTCAATCCATGCGGCAAGGCCGCTCGTTCATCGCGTGACTTGATTCGCCGGATTTCAGCAAGGACCACCGGGTTAAGCCCGGTGGTGACGAAGAAAGCGGGGCGCCTTCCTAGTCGTCGAGAATAGCCACCGCTCGCGTCCAGCCCGCCGAGGCGCGCTCGATTTTCATCGGAAAGCAGGCGACCATGAAACCGTTTGCCGGGAGCTGCTCGAGATTGTGCAGCTTCTCGAGATGGCAATAACCGATATGGCGGCCGGCCTTGTGCCCTTCCCAGATCAGCGACGCGTCATGCGTCTTCGCGTATTTCTTCGCCGTGTAGACGAAGGGTGCGTCCCAGCTCCAGCCGTCGGTGCCGGTGACGCGGACGCCGCGCTCGGTCAGGTACATCGTCGCTTCGTAGCCCAGGCCGCAGCCCGAGGCGACGTAATCGGGCTGCCCGAATTTGGCGCCGGCGCTGGTGTTGACGACGACGATCTCCAACGGCTTGAGCTCGTGCCCGATGCGTTTCAATTCGGCGGCGACGTCGGCGGCGCTGGCGACGTAGCCGTCGGCGAAATGGCGGAAATCGAGCTTGACGCCGGGCTGGAAGCACCAGTTGAGCGGGATCTCGTCGATCGTCGCCGAACGCTGGCCGCGGTTCATCGTCGGATGATAGTGCCAGGGCGCGTCAAGATGCGTGCCGTTATGCGTCGAAAGCTGCACGCGCTCGACCGCCCAGCCCTGGCCGTCGGGCAAATCCTCCGCCTTGAGGCCGGGGAAGAAGCTCAGGATCTGCGGCAGGCTTTGCTGATGGTCGATATATTCGATCGACGGACCGGTTCCGGGCGGATCGGCCGCGACGTGGTTCTGCAGCGGCACGGAAATGTCGACGATTGTTCGAGGCATCGCTGTTCTCTCCACTCTGCCGATCTTAAGGCACGACTATAGTGCGCAGCATTTTCTTGACCACGACAATCGGCCGGTGCTCATGATGCACTGACGATAGCGCAAAAGAACTGCCCGAAGGAGGATGTCATGCGACCTGTGGCCTTGCTAACCGGCAAAACGCGCGGCATCAGCCGCCCGGTTTCGGGGGCGTTGGTACTGGCGGCGACGCTCGCGGCGCTTTCCCAACCGGCCTTTGCCCAGACCAAAATGATCGTCGGCCTCACCCAGTTCAACGAGGTGGCGCCGGTGATGATCGCCAAGGAGGAGGGGTTTTTCGCCAAACACGGCCTCGACGTGACCATCCAGCTGATCCCGCTCAACTCGCTGATGCCGGCGGCGCTGCAATCGGAGTCCATCCAGATCGCGTCACTGACACCCCCGGTGCTGCTGCAGGCGGTCGACGGCGGCCTCGACCTCGTCGCCATCGCCGGCGGCGCCGTGGGTGGCAAGACCGACACCAATTTTGGCGTCGTCGAGCGGCCGGAAGCCGGCATCAAGGACGCCGCCGATTTCGCCGGCAAAAAAGTCGGCGTTCCCGGCATCGGAGCCACCCTGCAGGTGCTCTTTCGCAAGTGGCTGACGGTCAAGGGCGTCGATTATAACAAGGTGACCTTCATCGAGACGCCGTTCCCGCAGATGCCGGACATGCTCAAGGGCGGCTCGGTCGACGCGGTGGTGAGCGCCAATCCGTTCATGGGCCGCATCATCGACGCAAAGATCGGGAACTTGGTGACCAACATGGCGCCCGACATGCCGGTCGGCATGGCGTCGTTCTTCTACAGCTCGACCCGCGACTGGGCGACCAAGCATGCGGACGCCGTCAAGGCCTTCCGCGAGGCGATTGCCGAGGGCGTGGCTTTCGCCGGCTCCAATCTCGATGGCGCCAGGGCCGACTTCGGCAAACACGTCAAGCTGCCGCCGCCGGTGCTTGCCACCATCGTCTTCACCGGGTTGAACGCCGAACCGACGGTGCCGTCGCTGGCGGTGTGGATCGACACCATGAACGAGCAAAAGATGCTGAAAACCAAGGTGGTGGCGCAAAACCTCATCCTGCCTTGAGGCCGCGGCGTGCAACCGCTGCGTCCCGAAAGCGTGCGCGGGGAGCCGCACCCCGCGGAGCCGGCCATCACTTTCGATCGCGTCGATCTGGACCTTGGCGGCCGGCGCATCATCGAACAGCTGTCTTTCAGCGTGCCGCGCGGGCAGTTCGTCTGCGTCGTGGGTCCGTCGGGATGCGGCAAGACAACGCTGCTGCGCATGGTCACCGGGCTGGTCGCGCCGACGTCCGGCTCGGTGCGGCGCGAAGGGGTGGCGGTGACAGGCGCCACGCGCGAGGTCGCAGTCGTGTTCCAGGACTACGGCAAGGCGCTGCTGCCCTGGCGCACCGCCGCCGGAAACGTGGCGCTGGCGCTGGAGGCCATCGGCATGCCGAAGCGGCAGCGCGCTTCCCGCGTCGGCGAGCTGCTGAGCAAGGTCGGCCTCGCCGCCCACGCCGAGAGATACCCGGCGCAGCTTTCCGGCGGCATGCAGCAGCGCTTGCAAATCGCCCGCTGTCTGGCGCAGGAACCGTCGATCCTATTGATGGACGAGCCGTTCGGCGCGCTCGACGCCATCACCCGGCATGGCTTGCAGGACGAGGTTGCCGCTCTCGTCGCCGCCACCGGCGTCACCGTCATGTTCGTCACCCACGATCTGGAAGAAGCGATCTACCTAGGCGACCGGGTGATCTCGCTTAAGTCGAATCCGGGTCGTCTGGCGCAGGATACCGACGTTCCCTTGGCGCGGCCGCGCGACCAGCTTTCGACCCGCGAGAACGCCGACTTCCTGCGTCTCCGCCACCTGCTGTTCGGCTTCATCCAGGAGATGCTGCAGTGAAGATACGCGGGCGCGGCTGGGCGGTGCCGCTGGCGTTGCTCGTCGCCGCGGAAGTGATCATGCGGGTGAACGGCACTCGCAGCGACGCTCTGGCTCGTCCCAGCGACATTGCCGTTGCCGTCTGGACGGCGCTGACCGACGGCACCATCGCCACGCAGAGCGGCCAGACCCTGGGTGCGGCGGCGGGCGGGATCGTCATCGGCGGCGGCCTCGGGCTGGCCGTCGGCTTGTGGCTCGGCCTGTCGCGCATCGCCGCGCGCCTGTCGGTGGTCTCCGTCGAGTTGTTCCGGCCCATTCCGTCAGTGGCGCTGATTCCCATCGCGCTACTCGTCTACGGCTTCGGCTACCGCATGGAGATCGCGATTGTCTCCTTCGCCTGTTTCTGGCCGATGTTGATCCTCTCGCAGGCGGCGGTGGCGGGAGTTGAACCCCGCCTGCT
>Ga0187855_10004006_pt1 | contig 10717 bp, 6 predicted proteins | sample June2016WEW_8_10_2_FD_132969 | JGI IMG/M metagenome (GOLD analysis project Ga0187855, IMG submission 132969) | Peatland microbial communities from SPRUCE experiment site at the Marcell Experimental Forest, Minnesota, USA - June2016WEW_8_10 | ecosystem: Environmental > Terrestrial > Soil >... | reverse complement strand
GATCGGCCGGTAATCTTTGTTTTTCCAAAGGGATCCCATACCGACTGGAAACGAGTGGGCGTGGCAATCGACAAATGGAACCCAGCTCCATTGCTTATCTATGAAGACGACCCCGGTTCCTCGTTGTTCCCGGCGGCATTTGATGGAGTTTATGCGTGGGTGAATCCTGGGAAGCGCGGGTGGGCAGCAGATGGCAGCAACTGGGGAGATGATTACCTCGAAAACTTCTATGCCAAGATGCAGTCGAAACACCCTGACAAGATTGCCGTGGGCGGGGCCTGGGCGGGCTTCGACGATAGCAAAGCTTCGTGGGGTCTTAACCGGCACATGTCTCAGCGCTGTGGCCAAACCTTCGCAGACACGATGATGATGTGGCGGCAGTACTACTCCGCCGATCATCCCCTGCCCTTCTTATTGATTGCGACGTGGAACGACTACGAAGAGGGCACTGCAATTGAGCGCGGACTGGCTAAGTGTGGCCCCGGCGCTCAGCCGCGGTCGGGGCAATAACTCCTAAGCCACCCGAAAGGGCTTTCTCCGATCTTCTGCACGGCGACCCAGGTTTACTTGAGCGGCGTCGACTTGAGAAGCGCCGTAAACCTTGTCGATGATCGAGAGGGGCCGGCTGCGCACCTCGTCGTACACTCGTCCGAGATACTCGCCAAGCACACCCACGCTCAAGAGCAGGAGACCTCCGACGAGGAAGATCGCAGCGGCCACACCGTACCCCAAAGGATTCACCGGGCTCTTCGAAAACACGGTGCAGACGGCCAGAATCGCGGCTAAAGAGATCGCAAACCCCGCCAGCCCGAAACTCAGTCGGAGTGGCTTGTAGCTAAAACTCGTAATGGCATCCATGGCGTACTTGATCCGGCTCACAAATGTGAGCTTGCCATCGCCGCCTGCCCGGTCTTGCCGGTCGTAGAGAACGACGCCGGTTTTGTAGCCGACCCAGGCCCGCAGTCCGGGCAAATACCGGTTTCCTTCCCGCAAGGAATTAATCGAATCGACCGCTTGTCGATCGAGAAGACCGAAGATTCCCGCATTGAGCGGGATGGGAAAGTCGGAGAGTGCTCCCAGCAAGCGATAGAAGAGAGGGAACAGCAAGGCGAGAATCTTGCGTTGTTCTTGCCGGCTTCTTCTTACAGCCGTGACGACCTGTGCCCCGCCTCGCCAGGCAGCCACCAATTCCGGCACAACTTCGGGCGGGTCCTGGAAGTCGCCGTCCATCATGACGACGGCTTCGCCACGAGCAGTCCGCAGGCCGGCCGAGATCGCCCCCATGTGTCCCCAGTTGCGCGAGAGGTCTACGACTACCACATGCGGATCCTCGGCTTGCAATTCTTTCAGCAGTCTCAGCGACGAGTCCTTGGAGCCATCATTTACATACAGCACTTCCCAGGCTTCGCCAATTTCCTTCAATGCGCCGGCCAGGGCATGATGAAACGAAGATACAATTTCCTCTTCGTTGAAAATAGGTACCACGATCGAAATCATCTAGTGCCTTTCTGAGTCGTCCCTGCTGCTTCGTTTTTAATGCAATAGCGCTTGCAGTGTTACGGCGCTTTCTTACGATTTCATTCAGGCTTCGCCTGGAAAATGCGCACCTTCCAGCGCACTTCAGTCGGAGTCATAACCGCAACATAATGCGCGCGGACGTGCTGCGTGGTCTGAAGTTTGCCGTGATCCAGAACTTGCACGTCGTATTCAACCGTATCCAGCAATTGAATCGACAGTCCCTCGGGCGAATAAAAGACCAATTGAAGATCGTGTGAACCATCTCGATAGCGTGTCTGAATCCCAAGCTTGGCTTGGTCCAGAATTGTGTCTGCCAGTTTGTCTTTGGCCGTACCCACGAAACTTGCATCGAGCAGATCGGGTCGATTCCGTTCGAACGCAACAGTCAAGCTGTGCCAGGCTTCCAGGTAATCACGAATCACCGCTGTCTGGGTCTGCTTTTCGAGAGTCCGAGGCCCGACCGAATCCGTCGGCGCGACTCGAACTGCAGGGCCGTCTGACCCGAGCACAGACAGCGCGGTGAAGACCAGACACACGATCAGGGGAAGCGTTCGCGTCGTTCGTCTTTTTCTCTGCCCGGAAATACTCATCGCTCGTTTCATTCTCTTCCCAAACTGATTTCATTCCCCATGACCACGCCGGTTGCAACTGAGACTCTGGCCCCGTTGTAAGCCGGCATTTCTGTTCGTGCGATTCCGCGTTTGATGGGCACATCAACCGTGGCTTGACCCGCGCTGGAGGTTTCCGTGAAAGTCACAATCGTCCCGTCAGGCACCGCATTGCCGACGCAGTCGCGCACCGGTTCGGTTTCCAGCATCACCCTCTGACCCGATCGATGGGCGTTCATTCTCAAGCTGCACGGATTGCCTGGAACTTGCTGTATGACTCGGGCGGCGCTCACACTTCCTGCTTGAGCGACGAACTGGGCGGCAACTTCCTTCGGTCCGGAATCCATCTTTATCCAGGCCACGCCGTCGCGAGTGGTGACTGTCTGTCTTTGACCCCCGCCTGCGACCTCGGACAATTGAAACGATACTGGCAGCGGCGCGAGGACGAGGTTCTGAAAAGTGTCAAAGACATACACCACGCCGCTGATGCCACCGTGTAAGCCAACCGGAAGACGAGAAGGTTTCGCCAGAAAGCTCAGGGCCGCGGGCTTGTCCGCAGCTGTGACGTCGAAGACACCATGATCCGTCGAAGATCGGTCTGTCGAAGATTGGTCTCGCGAAGACTCTCCCACCAGCACTGCAAAGTAGTGACCGGCATTGTGGAGATCTCCGGGAGCGAAAGAAATCGTCTCTCCCAACTGCACGTCGCGTCGCAGCACCTGTCCAGGCCCAACGATGTAGAGAGTCGCCTTGCCGCTGCCAGTGCTTTGAATGGAGAATGCGCTCCCCGCTTCGACAGTTCGGGGCAAGCGCAGGGCTCCGGCTTGCGCGACGGCCATTTGCATGGTGGCGAGCGCCACGCCACCGAACAGGAGTGTGAACCTGAGCCTCATTGGAGCCGGTCCGAACTATACGTGGTCGTGACTGCGCGCTCAGTGCTTACTTTGCGCGCGATATCCGGCGGAATAGAAATAGCGAAGGAGACCGGCGTCCCCGGCAGTAATGCGCGGTCGACATATTGATCCGATACCCAGACCAGTTGGCCAGTGTTGTCGTAGAACGTTCCCAGAACGTGCGCCACATTGACGATCTGGCCGCTTTGATTGACAAGTTTTCCGGTAAGTGAAGCTCCGGGCGAGGGATTTAATTTCTGATCCTCAATCTCGATCACAGGGTCTGCCGAAGCCGCGATGAGGCTGGATGACGGCTCTATTTTCACGCTATCGACCTGCGACAGTTCCACATTGCGAAACGAAATGAGAAATGGAGTGACCTGCTTGGGCAAAAGAGTATGAGAGATTTTGTCGAAGCTGTCTTCCGATGCGATCGCAGATCCGTTTTTCGCGAGCAGAGTCGCTTTGACCGATACAAAGGCCGGCACTACATCTTCGTTCAGCAGTTCACCCAACAGGACCACTCCGTCGCTGCGCTCCACGGGATGCATGTCGACGATACGCACGTGCGGCGCTTCGACATCTTGAGCTCCCCAATCATCTTCGGGACCGCGATAAACGACGTCCCAGCGCAGGTAATTCACGGTGATCACTTGCGGCGGCACTCGCGGCTCTTTAACGAGGGGCCAAGTTACTTCCCAGCGGTCTCCGGCTCTTGCGACGCGCAGGTCGCGTGATTCGACGAACGTTCCCACCACGGTCGACCAGTGCAACTTGAGTTGAATCTGCTCTTCATCGGCAGACGCATGAAGCGGACGCAGTTCGACGTTATCCAGAGTCGCGTAGGTGCGAAGGCTCGAATAACTTCCCGTCAAGTCGCGCTTAAAGTCGTCTTCGCTGAATTCGTTCTTGTTGGCCAGACTGGAATACGCCCTGTCCCAGGCGTGCTGGCCGATTTCGTGTGCCAGATTTTCGACAGCCGCTTGCGCCGTCGATGAAGGATGCAGCAGACCTGCTCCGGAACCAGCCAGCGCGACTGCGGAGGCAGCGGGCCAGACCGTGCCCATAACAATGAAGGCCGCGGTCGCAACTGCAATAATCAGAGCGAGAAGGCGTCCGGTGCTCACGAGACTAACCTCTGAGCAACAAGCGTTGCAGGCTCTGCGACGGGCTGCGCGACGGGTTGTCCGATAGGTTGTGCGACCGGTTGAACAACCCGCCCTCTGAGCCAGCGTTTCTCTGGAATCACCACAAGCAGCAACGCGACCAAGCTACTGCCGATGGGCAGAGTCCCCCACATCAGTCCTTGCCAGTGTGGAGGAATCTGTGGCGCGTTGACAGATACCGCGGGCGGGACGTCGTCTTTACTCCAAACGGTGACGGTCTTATCTTCCAGTTCGTCGACCTTGCGCCAACCGGCAAAAACCAGGAGCGGTTCGTAGTAAGGATCCCGCGCAAACACCCATTTCAGGCCGTAACGATCCGCGTGATGAAGGATCGCGCTCAGCGCGTCGAGGCCGGCCTCGCCGAAGTATTTGGAACTGGTCAGCGCTGCCCCGCCATGCTGAGTCAATTCCGGCAGCATGCGGCCGGAATTCCATTCGCCATCTACACTGCTGGCGTCGGTCAGGACGGCCAATCGCGAAATCTTGTTGCCAAATCCCAGCGTGACATAACGGTAGCGATCGTGGCCGTCACGATTGAGCCAGGAGGCCACCGAGTCCACACTGAAATCGGAGGCATCCGCCGGCCGATACGTTGCCCAACCCACTGCCAGAGCACAGCTCATGGAGGCCGCTACGGTTAACCCGACTACTGCTCGCATTCGAAAGCGGTCAATAAGTTCTGTGGCCAGCAGCCCAACAAAAGGCAGCGCAAGCAACGTTGCCCAATAGCTGAAGCGCTCCATAGTGAGGACGTCAAAAGCCCGCCCTAACACGAGTCTGCCTACCGGAGTTGTTCCGCCGAGTCCGATCAAGAATGCCAACCAGAAGCCCATCAGCAATGGACGGAGCCGAGCGATGGAAGAGCCTCGCAACACGATAAATGGCAGGACCAGAATCAAGGCTCCGTAAGGAACCACGAAGTAGTTGAGGCCCCACTGGGGACTCAGCAGGAAATTCGCACGACTGGCGTGTGGAATTGGAGTTTGCGTTACGGGATAGTGAATCAGCGCAATCCAGAACGGCAGCAGTACGAGCGCGACCGCCGCACCGACGCACAGCGTAATCAGGCCAGTGCGAAGAAGGAATGCTGGAGCTGAGAGGCGCTTAACATCTTGGGCGTCCAAGTTGTGACTGTCTAAGTTGTGACGATCCAGATTATGACGATCTAGATTATGACTATCTAAGCTTCGACCGCCCAAGCTTTGACGATCAAAGATCACTAGCGCGAGCACGGGCAGTGCGAACAGCAAAGATCCAAAAAGCAGCGTGGCATGATGGGCCGCAGCGGCAGCCACGAAAAGTGCTCCGCCCTTAAGAAACGATCGCCACTCGCCATGCCGCACCCACCGGAAGAGGTAAGGCAGCGCGTTCAAATAAAGAGGTGCGGCAAAAGTGGTGGATAACTGCCCCGCGGAATAAACCAAGAAACATTCCGAGCCAAGAAAGACACTCGCGAGCGCCGCGAAGGCAGCAGCCCGCCGGTCCACCCAAAGCAACGAAAAACGATAAACACCCAACGCGAGAAGCAAAATCGCGACGAACTGAACTGCCATGTACGCCATATCTAGCCCGACGAGATGCGAGGTCAAAGCCAGCAACTGCTGTGGCAAAGGAGGATACGTGGTCTGCGAAAAACCCGCGTACCACTTGGGGTTCCAGGGATCGAACCAATTGTGCAGGTAGTGCGATGCGAAAAAAATGTGGAAATTCGCATCATACGATTTCAACGGCAACTTCATGAGCAGTAGCGGCAAGTGAACGACAAGAGCCGCCAGAAAGATCATGCTCAACGGTATCGGACCTGGTGTGGCTCCGCCGGACTCAGTTCTCTGCACAATCTCCCTTTCGGTTGGTTGGACTTGGATTCTCGGTCGTGGTTCCGGGTTGTATCGGCAGGGGTACCGCGGGCCATCGTGAGAAGCAACTCAGCCGAACGTATCTCAGTTACCTCCGTCCAGCCAACGCAGAAGGCCTTTCCCGAATCGAAGAGCCTTGCAAGCAAATGATCTGGTGGTAACCCTTTGAGTTCCGTGCGCCTGTTGAGGACCGCGTCCTTGTCCGTGCTCGTCATCATGTTTGCCGGCTCCCTCCGAGCGCAAACGTATAAGGTGGGGCCTGGCTCTGCGCAGACGCCCCAGGTCGATACCAATCAAACAGCACCTCCGAGTAAATCGCTCGGCTGGGGATCGAATATTCAAAACGCCCGTCTTGCAGGAGCCGCTGAATCAGCCCTGAAAGACGGCAATTATGCAGCAGCGGTTGACTACGCTCAGCGTGCCGTGCAGGCAACCCCGAACGATGCTCAGCTGTGGTTTCTTCTGGGATATGCATTGCGGCTCAACGGAAAATCGGTGCTCTCGGCGGATGCGTACAGCCGAGGCCTGCGATTGAGTCCGTCGGCGCTTGACGGAATTTCAGGACTCGCTCAGACGTACAGCACGATGGGCCGAGCCGCAGAGGCTGAACGTCTTCTGGATCAAGTGCTCTCGACGGATCCCAAACGAATCAATGATGCCGTGTTGCTGGGTGAGCTTCTCCTGCGAGATGGAGATTACCCCGCCGCACTCGACGTGCTGGGACGAGCGGAACAGATGCAGCCTGAAGCGCGGTCGGAATTGCTGATGGCGCTGGCGTACGAACATCAGAAGCAACTCGATCAGGCAAGCCGTTACCTTGAGTTAGCCAGGCGGCATGCCCCAGACAATCCCGATGTTCAGCGATCGCTCGCGGGCTACTATCGAGAGACTGGAGACTATCCAGCAGCCATTGCGGCTCTTAGTTCGCTGCACCATCCGAAGCCCGACGTGCAAGCCGAACTCGCTTACACCTACCAACTCTCTGGAAAACAAGATGAGGCCGCTAAGTTGTACGCCGAGGCCGCCAATGCCGCACCGCGCGACTTAGCTTTGCAGCTTTCCGCAGCGCAGGCCGAGGTTACTGTCGGTTCTTTGGACAACGCGGAGCCTTTTGTGCAGCGTGCGGCAGCTCTCGATGCGGAACACTATCGCCTGCACGCCCTCCGCGGAGAAATTGCCCGGCTCCAGGAACACACGGAAGACGCGGTTCGGGAATATAACGCTGCTTTGGCTCATTTGCCCCAAAGCCCCGCCGAAGGCCCACTGTACGGCATTCAACTGCACATGAATTTGGCTGAACTGTATCAGAGCCTGGATGATGCGACGGCCGCTCATCACCATATCGAGATTGCGCAAACGGAAATTGGCGCGCTAGACGACCGCGGACCCGACAGACTGCAGTTTCTGCGCCTGCGAGCGTTGATTAAAATTGCTGCCGGCGACCTTGATGGCGCGGGAATCGACCTCAAGGACGCGCTGGCGATCAACACCCAAGATCCGAACAGTCTGCAGCTCGAGGGAGATCTGCTGGCCAAACTTGGCCACTACAAAGAAGCGATTGTCGAATACACGAAGATCCTCGCGCTCGATCCCGTGAACCGGTCGGCTCTGATCTCTTTGGGTTATGCCTTCCGCAATGCTGGTGACGACCCCGACGCTGAGAAAGATTTTCAGCGGCTGGCGGCAGCCTATCCAACTTTGTACATGCCTTATCTTGCGCTGGGCGACTTGTACACAACGCACCGGGATTTTGCGAAGGCTGATGCCGCTTACACCAAGGGTTATGAACTGGCTCCAACGAACAGTCTGATTGTGGCCGGAGGAATGAACGTTGCGATCGAAACGAAGCACCTGCCGATGGCGTTAGTCTGGTTGACCCGCGCCACGAAGGCGATGCAGCAGGAACCTCATCTCATGCGAGAAAAAGAGAGGTACCTGAGTTTTGTAGGCGCGTATCAGCAATCCGCGGACGTTGGCCGCGAAGTCATCAAGAAACTTCCCACGGACAGGGATGTGGTGGTCTATCTCGCATACGATCTGCTGTATCTCCAACAATATGAGGATCTGCTGCAATTGACTTCGCACTACGACGCAGTGCTCCCGACCGAACCCGACATTCCACTGCTGACTGGTTACGCGCACAAACATGCTGGGCAACTGGATGAGGCGCAAAAAGATTTCAGCGAAGCCCTGGAGCGGGATTCCGACTTGGTTACGGCATACGTGAACCGTGGATACGTGTTGCACGACCTCCACCGTCCAGAGGCTGCTGCCGCGGATTTCGAATCGGCTCTCAAGCGAGAGCCAAACAACGGTGAAGCACATCTGGGACTCGCTTATGCCAGCCTCGATCTGCATCGCCCTCGAGCAGCTCTGCAGCAAGTCCAACTTGCACAGGAAGGAATGGGCGACTCCATGCCCATACACCTGATTCGGGCGACTGCCTATGGGCAAAACGGAATGTTGCTGAAGTCTGCCGGAGAGTATCGGGCCGCGTTGAAGTATTCGCCGAACAACGGAGATCTGCATCTCGCTTTGGGTGAAACGTTGTATGGCCAGCGGCGGTACCACGAAGCCATCGCGGAACTGCAGGTTGCGCAGAAGCTTTCTCCCAACGACGATGTCATCTATGCGCAGCTGGCGCGTGCGTATGCGCAATTGAAAGACCGGGCGGAAACACTGCGATATGTGCAACTGGCGGAAGAGTCATCCCAAACAACGCAGCTCACGGCAACCGATCACAAGCCGCATGAGAGCCGGGTACTTGTTTCCACGGGACAGGCTTTGAGCCTGTTGGGAGACCAGAAGGGCGCGATGGAGCGCTTTGAGAGAGCGCTCGCAGCTGCAGGCCTCGCGACTGCAGACCACGCACCTAGGGATAATGATCGCATAAACATACGCCTGGCAATCGCCCAGCTCATGGCAAGCCAGGGTCAGCTGGATGATGCAAGACGGCAGATCGCACTAGCTCTGATGGAAGGTCAGACAGACGAGACCTTACCGGCGACTGGTCAGCAATTGATCGAGGCAGCAGACATATTCCTTAGCATGCACGATTACCAGCTGGCACAAACTTATCTCCAACGTGCTCTGTTAGCAGGCGCATCCGAGACATCCGTGCGGGTCAGTATGGCCAACACCTATCTGGCGCTGGGCGACACCGCCAGGGCGCAGGATCAACTCTCTTTATTCAGCAGTTCAGCGGACAGCGAACCCGGTTATCAATATCTGCTCGCCAAAGCCAACGTGCTTCGTCAGGAACACCAAAACACCCAGGCGCTCACTGCGTTCGCGCAGGCCGCCGGCTCCGCGGGCGAAGATCAATCAGCCCAGCAGGCGCTGCTCCAGGCAGGCGCGAACGAAGGACTGCGGATCAGTCCTAACGCAAGCCTCCTTTCAGACTTTTCCGTGTCTCCGATCTTCGAAGATACGACGGTGTATGTTCTGGACTCCAAGCTGGACGTCCCAAATCCAGCGACAGGCAGCGCGGGACTGCTTCCGCCGCCGCGTTCCTCCATCCAGACACAATGGACCGCTGCCTATCATCTTCACCTCGGCGATTTGCCCGACTCGAGCGGATTCTTTCAAGTCAGGAATGCCCAGGGGCAAATATCGCTGCCGAGCGAGGCGTTGATTGTCAATCGTGATACGACCGATTACACGTTTAACTTTGGAGTGAACCCTACCCTGCATCTGGGCACCAATGTGTTGAACTTCAACGCTGGTATTCAGGAAACGGTTCGTCGGGATTCTCTATCTCCCCTGGAAATGAATCAGAACCTCTTTCGACAGTTTGTTTATTTGTCTACCAGCTCATTCTTCAACATGGTTTCAGTGAGCGGCTATGGTCTTCGTGAAACCGGCCCCTTTACCGAAAGCACCCAGCATTCGCGGCAGTTGGCGGGCGCGCTCAACTTCCGTGTCGGGCGGCCGTGGGGAAAGACTGCTTTGCTGACCGGTTGGGGAGCCAGCGACGAGCAGTTCCATCCGGTCGTCAGCGAGGATTACTTCACTTCCGCTTACCTCGGCATCCAGCGGCAGGTTTCCCAGCGGCTCAACTTCACTGTCGTCGCAGAAGATCTGCGGGCATGGCGCATACAGGGACCCACCTACGCGATTGCACAGGCTCTCCGTCCAGCTGGAAGCGTTCAGTTTGCCCCAACTCGCAACTGGAGTGTGCAGGCATCGGCCGCCTATTCCCGAAATATGGGCGCCCACGTTTACGACGCGGTCCAGAGCGGCTTTGCCGTTTCCTATGCGATGCCAATCCACCGCGCGTTTAAGGACGAAGGCAAGGAAGTCGAACTGCAATATCCGATTCGTTTTTCGGCGGGCATGCAACAGGAGACTTTCTTTAATTTTACGACTGGGCAGAATCGACAGCTCAGACCTTATGTGAGCCTTACGTTGTTCTGAGATCGGGATCCCATGAAAATCTGTTTAGTTGCGGCTTTTCCTCCCAGCGCGCGCCAGCTGAATGAGTACGCGTTCTACCTCGCGGGAGAACTCGAGCGTAATTCAGACATCAGTCTGACCATCCTCGCCGACGAACTGAGCGACTATGAATTCTCCACGGACAAGAACGGGAAGTCGCTAAACGGCTCTCAACCGGCGGAACTGCCAGGCTTCGACGTGATCCGCTGCTGGAAGTTCAATAGTCTGGCCACTCCTGTGCG
>Ga0187855_10004002_pt1 | contig 10724 bp, 9 predicted proteins | sample June2016WEW_8_10_2_FD_132969 | JGI IMG/M metagenome (GOLD analysis project Ga0187855, IMG submission 132969) | Peatland microbial communities from SPRUCE experiment site at the Marcell Experimental Forest, Minnesota, USA - June2016WEW_8_10 | ecosystem: Environmental > Terrestrial > Soil >... | reverse complement strand
CGCCTGGTTCGTGCACCTGGTGAGCCAGATTGAAAGCAATGGCCATTCGTTTTCGCTCGGCCGGTTCGACCAATACACTTACCCGTTTTATCGGGCCGACCTCGCAGCCGGGCGTATCGCTCCAGAACAGGCGCAGGAGCTGCTCGAGTTACTCTGGCTCAAACTGTTTTCGATCATCAAGATTCGGCCGTGGCATCATACGCGATACGGCATCGGTTATCCGACCTATCAGAACGTCACCATCGGAGGCCAGACCCCGGCCGGCCAGGACGCGACAAACGACATCTCCTACATGGTTCTCGAGACCATCCGTGAGACGCGCCTGACGCAACCCAATGTTTCGGCCCGGATCCACCTGGGAACACCCGATCGTTTCCTGCTGGAGTGCGCCAGGACCATCCGTCTCGGGACAGGCATGCCGGCCATCAAGAACGACGAAATCATCGTACCCGCCTTGCTCGACAAAGGCGTTCGATCCGGGGACGCGTACGATTACGCGATCGTGGGCTGCATCGAGGCCGCCGTTCCCGGTAAATGGGGCTACCGCAATACCGGCATGTCGTTCCTGAACCTGTTGAAGGTTCTGGAGTTGACCCTGAACGACGGTAAGGATCCCGCCACCGGCACACAACTGCTGCCCGGGCACGGCGATCTCACCGCTTTCGACTCCATGGAGTCCATATACACCGCCTACCGCGAGCAGTTGCGCTACTACACGCGCCTGAGCATCGAGGCCGATACGGTGGCGGACCTCTGCCTCGAAGACATGGCGCCCGACGCATTCTGTTCGGCGCTGGTGGACGATTGCATTGCGAGAGGCAAGACCATCAAAGAAGGCGGCGCGGTCTACGACATCGTCAGTGGCCTCCAGTCCGGCGCCGCGAATGTTGCGGACTCGTTCATGGCCCTGAAGACGCGCGTCTTCGACGAAAAAGTGCTGACCGCCGCCCAGGTAAAGGAATCGCTCGCCGCCGATTTCCAGAATCCCGGGGGCGAACTGGTGCGCCAGCGTTTGCTGCATGCCCCCAAGTTCGGCAACGATATTTCCGAAGTGGACGGCATGGCAGCCCAGGTTCTGAACGATTATCTGGATGAAGCGCGCCGTTACCACAATACGCGCCACGGCCGTGGTCCGATTGGCGGCGGCTACGCGGGATCCACGTCGAACATCTCGGCCAACGTACCTTTAGGGGCCAGTGTCGGCGCGACTCCCGATGGACGCCGCGCGGGCGAGCCGATCGCGGAAGGGGTGTCGCCCGTCCACGGCTGCGATACCGGAGGTCCCACCAAGGTGTTCTGTTCGGTTGCCCGATTACCGACGATCAAGAGCATCGCCCAGTTGCTGAACCTGCGTCTGTCGCCCGGGAGCCTCGCATCCGAAGAAGGACTGAACCGGCTGGTGGCATTGCTGAAGGGGTTCCGCAACCTGAAGCTCTGGCACGTGCAATTCAACACTGTCGGCACCGAGGCTCTGCTGGAGGCCCAGAAACACCCCGAGAAATATCGCGACCTGGTGGTACGGGTAGCGGGGTATAGTGCGCTATTCGTGACGCTCGACCGGGCGACGCAGGACGACATCATCCGCCGCACATCTTGCGATTTGAGTTGAACGCGGAGAAACCGCCCTACCGCAGATTGTGTTTCTTGATCTTATATCGCAGCTTGTCCCGCGTGATACCCAGGATTCGTGCGGCATGTACCTGATTGCCGCCCGCCTGCTCCAGCGCCTGCTCGATCACCCGGCGCTCCTGCTCGTCGAACGATAGCGCCCCTCCCGCGGCGGCGGGCGCCTGCGGGGGCGGAGCCGGATTGCCAACCGCCGCGCCCACGGCCCCCTGCCGCATATATTGCGGCAGATCGGCCACGTCGATGGTCTCGCCGGGCGCCAGCATGCAGGCGTGCCCGATCACATTCTCCAACTCGCGTACGTTGCCGGGCCAGGAGTGCCGCGACAGCAGGATCTGCGCGCGCGGCGTCAACGACTCCACGGGCTTCCTATATTGGGCGGCGAATTTCCGGATGAAGAACCGCTCCAGCAGCGGCAGGTCTTCTTTGCGGTCGGCCAGCGCCGGCGTCCTGATCTCCACCATTGAAAGCCTGTAATACAGGTCCTCCCGAAAGCGCTTCTCGGCGATCTGCAAGCGCAGATCGTGATTGGTGGCCGCCACCACCCGCACATCCACGGGGCGCGCGGTCAGCGATCCCACCCGCTGCACTTCCCGATTCTGCAGCACGCGCAGCAGTTTTGCCTGCGTGGCCAGAGGCATGTCGCCGATCTCGTCCAGAAACAGCGTGCCGCCGTGCGCATATTCAAACAGGCCCATCTTGTTGGAGTCCGCACCGGTGAACGCTCCCTTTACATGTCCGAACAGCTCGCTTTCGAACAGCGTTTCCACCACCGCGGAACAATTACACACCACCATCGGGCCGGACGCCTGGCTGAGCTTGTGCAGCGCCTGCGCCACCAGTTCCTTGCCGGTGCCCGTGGGCCCGGTGACCGCGCAGGCCCTGTAGTGCGGCGCCACGCGGCGAATTTGCCCGAACATCTCCCACATCAGCGGACTGCGCCCCACCATCCCCTCGAACTGGCTGGTGTCCATCAACTCGCCGTCCAGTTGGCTGACGCGCTGGCGCCGCCGCGCGTCGCCGGCCAGCTTGCCGATACGCTCCCGCAATATGGGCAGCGAAATCGGTTTGGTCAGGTAATCGCAAGCGCCCTTCTTGATGGCTTCCACCGCGGCCTCGGTGGAATAATGCGCCGTCATCAGGATCACGTCGGTGGCCGGATCCACCTCCAGAATATGGCTCAACAGTTCCATGCCGTTCATCTTCGGCATCACCACATCGCTCAGCACGATTTCCGGGCGCTCGCGGCGCATCAGTTCCAGGCCGCGCTCCGGGCCGTCGGCCGTGAAGATCTCCAGACCGTTGTCCGCGAGAGCTTCCGAAACCAGTTCCAGGCTCTGCGGATCGTCGTCGATGGCGAGTAGCTTGATGCGCTGCGGCATAGCGGGTTTGTCCGTCACCCGAGAAGTTTCTTGATTTCCTGCCGCAACGCGGCGATCTGCACGGGCTTGGTGATGTAACCGTTGAAGCCGGCATCCCGCGCCCGTTCGCTGTCGCCCTGCATGGCGAAAGCCGTCAGAGCCACCACCTTCAGCTCGGAAAGACACGCATCGGCGCGCAGTTCGCGCAGCACTCCGTAGCCGTCCAGGCGGGGCATCTGGATATCTACCAGAACCAGGTCCGGTGAACTCTCCCGCGCCCGGTTCACAGCGTCCTGCCCATCCACCGCTTCGACTACGTCGTAACCGCTCATCTCCAATACTTCCCGGATCAACTCGCGGCTGGCGTCGTTATCGTCCGCCACCAGAATCCGGCTCATGCGCGCCCCGCCTGGTCGCCCACCGCCCGGCGCAGATCGGCCAGCAATTGCTTCTTCCATTCACGGCCCTTTTGAAACAAGCTGGTCGTCTCGTGGCGCAGCATGTCGATTTCCAGATCCGTCAGATCCTTGGCCGTCAGGACCAGCACCGGGATGTTGCGCAAACCAGGATCTTCCTTCATGCGCAGCAGCAGTTCGAAGCCATCCATCTCGGGCATGATCAGGTCCAGCAGGATCGCGCTTACCGAGATATCCGCCAGCGCCGCCAGCGCCTCCTTGCCGTTACCCGCCAGCACCGGAATGTATCCGTCCGATTCCAGCATCTCCTTCAGTAATTCGCGCGTGCCGGCCTCGTCGTCCACCACCAGCACCTTGGCCGGACCGTTGGACCCCGGACCGACAAACCGGCGGACGGCTCCCAATAGCACTTCCTTGTCGACCGGTTTTACCAGGTATTCGGCGGCGCCCAGCGCCAGACCCACCTTCGGTTCATCCACCACCGTGACCACAATCACAGGAATAGTGGCTGTGATGGGCGTCTTCTTCAGCGCATACAGCGTGTCCCAGCCGCCCTTGCCGGGCATGAACATGTTTAGCGTAATGGCGTCCGGCGCGTGCTCGGCGGCCTTCGCCAGAGCCTCCGAAGACGATCCGGCGGTGATCAATTGGTACCCTTCGGGTTCCAGCCAGCTCGCCAGGAGTTCGCGCGCCGCGGGTTCGTCGTCTACCACCAGAACCAGCGGATGTGCGCGGGCGGGTCCGATCTCGGCGGGAGCCCCGTTGGTCTCGGACGAATCCGGCTGCGCGCGGCCCGCGGATATGGTGAAGCTGAGCCGTGCGCCTTTGCCCGGTTCGCTCTCCACCCAGATGCGCCCCCCATGCTCTTCTACCAGGCGCTTGGTGATGGCTAGCCCCAGGCCCGTGCCCTCCTTGATGCCCTTGGTGGTCGCGCCCACCTGGTGGAAAGCGTCGAAAATGGCTTCCTGTTCCTCGAGCGGAATTCCAAAGCCGGTGTCGCTGACCGAAACCGTCAGCCGCCCGCGCCGCTCTACCGCCTGCACCCAAATCTTGCCGCCGTCGGGCGTGAACTTCACCGCGTTGCTCAACAGGTTGACTAGGATTTGCTTGAATCGAATGCGGTCCGCGAAGACCGTGATATCCGGTCCGATGCTGCTGTGTACCACAATGTTCTTGGCCGCTGCCGCGGGCCGGATGCTGACCAGCACGTCGGCCAGAACCACGGCCACCGCCGCGGTCTCGCAATCCAACTCCAGGCGTCCCGCCTCTACCTTTGACAGATCCAGGATGTCGTTGATGAGCGCCAACAGATGCCGCGCTCCCTGCTGGATATGGCCGACAAAGCGCTGCTGCTTCGCCGATAGCGCGCCCGCGATCTGTTCGGCGAGCAGGTCCGAAAAACCGATGATGGCATTCAACGGCGTGCGCAGTTCGTGGCTCATGCTGGCCAGGAATTCGCTCTTCAGGCGGTTCGCCCGTTCCACCTCGCGATTGCGCAATTCCAGTTCTTTGTTCGTCGAAGCCAGTTTCGTATTCAGCGCGCCCACGGCTTCTTCCGCCCGCTTGCGCAGCGTGATGTCGCGGTTAATTTCGAGTATCGCGCCGGGGCGCGTTTCGGTTCCGGGCGCCAGAATGTGGCGCGTCTCCACCGTGATCCGCGTGCCGTCGCGGCGGGTGTGCCGCAATTCTCCCGCCCACTGGCCGCTGCGATGGAACTCCGCCTCCACCTCTGCGAGCGAGACCGGGAACTCCGTATCGAACAACCTATGCGAAATCTGGCCGACGGCCTCCGTCGCGGACCAGCCGTATATCTCCTGGGCTCCCGCGTTCCACTGCAGAATCCGTCCGCCGGATTCGCGTACGATGATGGCGTCGTGCGACGATTCAATGAGTTGCGCCTGCCGCCGCAGGTCGTCTTCCGTGCGCCGGCGGTCCGCAATGTCCCGCACCACGCAAAGAACCTGCGGGCCGTCCTTGGTGTCCAACGGGCTCAACGTGATATCCACCGGAAACTCGCTGCCGTCGGCGCGGCGCGCCCACAAATCCAGGCCGGATCCCATGGGCCGCATGACGGGTTTCGCCTGGTAATGCGCGCGATATTCCGGGTGCCGTTCGCGGAAGCGGCTGGGCACCAATTCGTCCACCGACTTGCCCGCCAGCTCTTCCACGCGCCAACCGAACATCTGCCCCGCCAGCGAATTGGCCAGGACAATTTTGCCCGCGCGATTTACTTGCAGGATGGCGTCCGGCGAGGCTTCGAAGATCTGCCGGAATCGCAGATCCGCGCGCACCACGTCCCGCGCCCCCGGATCGTGCCGCGCCCCCTTCAAATCCAGAACCTGCTTGGCGGATATCGGCAGCCGGTACAGTTCGCCCGTATGCAGGCAGTCCGCCGCGCCTTCCAGAACGCAGTTCATCAAAAGCCGCGCGTCGGGCTCCTGCGCCAACACAATCAGGGGCACCATTTCGGCGCGTCCGCGCAAGGCTTCCAGGGCCGCGCGCCAACTCCAACCCGGGGCTGCGTATGCCGTCAGCACCAGGTCGTGACGGGCGCCATCGAGGATCGCCGGCATTTCTTCCGGGGTGCTCGCGAGAGTGTGCCCCGCGTCGAAACCCACACGTGCCAATTCGCGCGTGCATTGTTCCACGATTTCCGGCTGGGTGTTAAGAAATAGTACGCGCAGAGCGGACCCTCATTCGTCTAATAGTACACAATTTCCGGGGACTGTGTACTAAAGCGGACGATCGGCTGTAGGCTCCGGCTCCGTGGTGGCCGCGAAAGTCTCGTTGCGGCGCCATGCCAGCACAATGAATCCGCCGAGGATACAGAAAGGCGGCAGCCCCAGCAGCACGATGCCCATGTTCAGCAGGTGCGCGCGGGCCGCATTTTGCGCGGCCGCCGTGCGGTAGCACATCACGCACTGGCACCAGCCGCTGGTGGCGCTCAGAAACAGGGCCAGCACTACGCGTTTCATCGCGGCCTCATCATCATCAGCCGGCTGGAATCGGGCATGAACATCACCAGCATCAGGATAATACACAGAATCAGCATCGGAAATAAGGTGAGAAACAAGCTTAATTTCTCGAATTTCAAATGCATGAAATAGGCGATAATCAGCGCCGCCTTGATCACCGACAATCCCACCAGGGCCGTCAAAAAGATGAGCACCGGAATCTGCTCGTAGGCCAGGAAAACCTCGACTCCGGTCATGAATAGCAGCGCGAACCAGACCGTCAGGAAAGCCTTCGTGGTGGCGCCGTCGACGTGCTCGATTGCTTCGGAGTGACTGCTCATGAGATGTCCTTTTAAAACTGCATCATATTTTTGCCGACATCAAATAAACCAGAGGGAAGATAAACATCCACACCAGGTCCACAAAGTGCCAATAGAGTCCGCTCACTTCCACGTCCTCCGCCTTGAACTTGCCGCGCGCTACCGCAAACGCGATGATGCCCAGGTAAATCAGGCCGATCACGACGTGCGTCATGTGCAATCCCGTGAGCGCGAAAAACGTGCCCCCGAATAGCGGCACGCCCCAGGGGTTATCGAAGGGCGTCACGTGCTCGTTGTGGATCAGGTTCAGCCACTCTGTAAGGTGCAGCGCCACGAAAGCTCCGCCGCCCGCCATGGTGGCCAGAATCCACCCCAGCGCCGCCTTGCGGTTGCCGTGATTCATGGCGTGCACCCCCATCACCATGGTCAAACTGCTCGAAAGCAGGCAGAACGTCATGACCGTGGAGAAAATAATGCTCGGCGAAAAATGAAAAGGTGTAGGCCAGTTCGGCGTCGCCAGCCTTACGTAGGTGTAGGCCATCAGCAGCGCGGAAAATGTCAGCGCGTCGGAGATGATAAACAGCCACATCCCGAACTTCTTCGAATTCACCGCGTATGGCGAACGCCCGCCCGACCAGACCGAGGTCATGGTTGCCGCCGTATTGCCTTGGGACATCGACAAATTACCCCCAAACGAGAAATAGAACCATCAGGTAAAGCCAAATGCCATCCACAAAATGCCAGAACATCGCGCTCACATCCACCGCCGTGCGCTTTACCGGTCCGAGCCGCAAACGCAGCGCCTGCACATCCACATACACCAGCGCCGAAAGGCCCCCCAGGATATGCACGCCATGCGTCGCAGTCAGCAAATAGAAGAACGAGCTGCTGGGATTGCTGGATACGAAGATCCCCGCCTGATTCAATTGGCGCCAGGCCATTGCCTGACCCACTAAAAACAGCCCTCCCAGCACCGTCCCCGCCGTCCAGTACCGGTTGAAACCGCTGCGCCGTCCGGTCTTCAGCGACCGCCGCGCCAGTTCCAGGAGCAGACTGCTGGCCAACAGGACCGCCGTATTCACCCACACAATCCTGGGCAGCCGCATGTCAACCCAGTCGTTGGACATCCCGCGGCGCACCACGAACGCGCTGGTAAAAGCCGCGAAGGCCATGGTGGTGGCGGCCAGCAGCACCATCAGTCCGGTCATCGAGGCGCGCCGCGATGCGCCCCAACCTTCCGGTCCGCCCCCGCCGCCGCCGAATCCGCCCCCCCGCGGAGGGGCCGGCGGTTTAATGATGTCCGATGTCACAGAGCCAGGCATTCAAAACCTCAACTACCCTCTTTATTCCGCGTGTACGTCCACCGGATCGGTCTGCATAATGAAATCCCGCGGCGCACCCGGCACGCTATATTCATACGGACCGTGATTCACCACCGGGTGCTGGCCGCCGAAATTGTCGAAGGGCGGCGGCGACGGGATGGTCCACTCCAGCGTCGTCGCTTCCCATGGATTCATGGGCGCCTTCTTGCCGAATTTCAGGCTCCAGAAAAGGTTGATAAAAAACAGAATCTGCGCCGCCGCGGTGAAGTAAGCCGCGTGGGTCATGAAAACGTGCACCGGCAGCAGTTTGCCCAGAAAATCGAAATTCGTGAAGTCCGAATAACGCCGCGGATTGCCCGCGATGCCCAGGTAATGCATGGGGGTGAAAATCGCGTAAACGCCCACGAAAGTGCAGTAGAAGTGGATCTTGCCCAGGGTCTCGTTCATCATCCGCCCGAACATTTTGGGGAACCAATAAAAAGTCCCCGCGAACATGCCGAAGATGGCCGCCACGCCCATGATCATGTGGAAATGACCCACCACGAAATACGTGTCGTGGAAGTACAGATCGAGCGCCGGCTGTCCCAGGAAGATCCCGCTCAGGCCACCCGTGATGAAAAGCGATACGAATCCCAGCGCAAACAACATCGCCGTGGTGAACCGGATCTTTCCGCCCCACAAGGTGCCGATCCAATTGAATGTCTTGATGGCGGACGGCACGCCGATCGCCATCGTCAACACCGAAAACGCCATCGCCGAATAGGGGCTCATGCCGCTCATGAACATGTGATGGCCCCACACCAGGAAGCCCAGAAAACCGATGCTCAGGATGGCGTACACCATCGCGCGGTACCCGAACACCGCCTTGCGCGCGAAGGTGGCCAGCAACTGCGAGGTGACCCCCATGCCCGGCAGAATCGCGATATAAACCTCGGGATGCCCGAAGAACCAGAACAGGTGCTGCCAAAGCAGCGGCGACCCGCCTTTGTGATTCAGAATCTGATCGCTGACCATCAGCCCGCCGGGAATGAAAAAGCTGGTTCCCAAGGAACGGTCGAGAATCAGCAGCACGCCCGCGGCCAGCAGCACCGCGAACCCCAGCAGCCCCAGAATGGCGGTCACGAACCATGTCCAGCAGGTCAGCGGCAGGCGCATCAGCGACATCCCCTGGCAGCGCAGATCGATCAGCGTGGCGATGAAATTGATGGCGCCCATCAGTGAGGCGCCGCAGAAAATCGCAATGCTGACAATCCAGAGCGTCTGCCCCAAGCCTTCGCCTGGCCCCGCCAGTTTTCCTATGCCGCTCAGCGGCGGATACCCGGTCCACCCCGATAGCGGCGCGCCGCCCTCCACAAAAAAGGCCGATACCATCACCGCCAACGCCACCAGCGTGGTCCAAAACGACAGCATATTCAGCACCGGAAACGCCATGTCCTCCGCGCCGATCTGAATGGGCAGAAAGTAGTTCCCAAATCCGCCTTGCGGCGCCGTGGTCAGCACGAAGAACACCATGATGGTGCCGTGCATGGTCATCAGCGAGAGATACAATTCCGGGGTCATGATTCCGCCCTGCGCCGCCGTCGGCCAGAGCGTCCCGAACCAGCCCACCTTGGCATCCGGGTTGACCATGTGGAAGCGCATGAGCAACGACAGGCTCATGCCCACCACTACGGAAAACAAGGCCAGGAAGTAATATTGGATGCCGATGACCTTGTGGTCCAGGCTGAAGACGTACTTCCGGATAAAGCCTTGCGGCGCGTGATGCGCATGCATTACGGGTGAAGACATATTGTTGTCGCCGTGAAAGGAATCGTCAAAACGGGGCTCTGGGGAATCATTACTTGTTGGCGGCCTGCTCCTGCTTCCACTTTTCGAAATCGGCTTCCGCCATCACCTGCATGGTGCTGCGCATCTGGAAATGGCCGAGGCCGCACAACTCCGAGCACGGAATCTCGTAAGTGCCCAGTGTGTCGGCCTGGAAATACAACGGAATTTCCATGCCCGGCACGATATCCTGCTTCATGCGCAGCTCCCGCACAAAGAAGTTGTGGATCACGTCGCGCGAATGCATGATCAGCTTGATGGGCTTGCCCACGGGCACCTTCAGCGAAGCGCTGACGATATCGTCCTTGCCCGCCGGGTCCGCGTCTATCAGTCCGAATGGATTCCCGGCCGCGTCGTTCACTTGCGTCAGGTCGGTCGCGCCGAACTTGCCGTCCGGACCGGGGTAGCGGAACTGGAAGGCGAATTGCTTAGACATCAGCTCGATCGGGATGGCGTGGGGGTCCGGTTCGGCGAGGTGTACGGCCACCCAGATCTTCGTGCCCGTCAAAACCAGCCCCACAAACAGCACCGCCGTAGCGCTCGTCCAGATGGTCTCCCACTTGTTGTTACCGTGCGAATAGCTGGCGCGCCGCCCGTCGTTACGGTAGCGGAAGATCACCCAGCCCAGCGCGAATTGCGCGAAGAAAAAAATAATGCCGGTGATCACCAGCGTGCGCATGAACTGCGCGTCATACGCCAGCCCATGTTGGGAAATGGGCGGCGGAAACCACCACACCTTCGCTGCGAAAAAGTACATGATGATAACTGTAAGCACCCAAATAATTGGAGCGAGCAGCATAGCTTCGGATTCCCTCTGTCCTCGGGGAGTGCGCCCCCAGGTTTTGATGACGATATCACACTCGTTTGCACTTAGCAAGCGTCTTCCCGCTTATCTGACGAT
>Ga0187855_10004000_pt1 | contig 10724 bp, 11 predicted proteins | sample June2016WEW_8_10_2_FD_132969 | JGI IMG/M metagenome (GOLD analysis project Ga0187855, IMG submission 132969) | Peatland microbial communities from SPRUCE experiment site at the Marcell Experimental Forest, Minnesota, USA - June2016WEW_8_10 | ecosystem: Environmental > Terrestrial > Soil >... | reverse complement strand
GTGGACGCTTACGGCACTTCAACCGCGACCGGGGTTCTGGCGGGCAGCGCCTCCGGCTGGGCAGCGTGGTTCAACGGAAACGTAGATGTCGACGGCAATCTCTCCAAAGCCGGCGGTTCGTTCAAGATCGATCATCCGCTCGATCCCGCCAACAAGTATCTCTACCACTCCTTCGTCGAATCCCCGGACATGATGAACATCTACAACGGCAACGTGATCACCGATGCGCAAGGCGATGCCGTAGTTCCTTTGCCGGATTGGTTTGAAACCTTGAACCGCGATTTCCGCTATCAGCTCACCGTAATCGGCCAGTTCGCACAAGCCATCGTGGCCAGTGAGATTGCTGACGGTCGATTCAGTATCAAGACGGACAAACCCAACGTGAAGGTTTCCTGGCAGGTGACCGGCATCCGTCAAGATGCCTGGGCCAATGCCCATCGCATCCCCGTCGAACAGCAGAAGCCGGAGCTTGAACGCGGTTTCTATCTCCATCCTGACCTTTACGGCGCGCCAGAAGAAAAAGGTGTTCTGTGGGCGCGTGATCCAAAGGCTATGAAGCAGTGGAAGGAAGCCAGGACCAAAGCCGCCGCCAGTAATCAGAAGCCGGCTTCTCCTAGACCCTAGAACGGGCGGCGGCTCTTACACCTTCGACGAGTGGAGGTCGATGCACTTGCCGACGCTGGCCCGGTCGCAGCGGACGCGGATCATCACCTCTGTAGCACAAGGGGAGCGGGCTTTCGACAAGATCGCTCCCCGGTCAATGGCAGTAACCAGCAAGAAAAATGCAGCAACAGAAATAAAAAAATACAAGGAGAATCCCATGTTACGAAATATGATTCGCATGACACTCTGCCTCTCACTGATTTGTTGCGTGCTCCAGGTTTACGCGGAGCAACCAGCAGCCAGCGGGATCGTGCCGCCCGTGGTGAAGTTCGGCGGCGTTCTCACCGATGCCAGCGGCAAGCCCGTCACCGGCACCGTAGGAGTTACTTTCGCTCTTTACAAGGATCAAGAGGGCGGCGCGCCGCTCTGGACGGAAACCCAAAACATCCAGCCTGACAAGACCGGACACTACTCGGTCATGCTCGGTGCTACCAGCAGTCACGGACTGGCAGGAGATCTGTTCGTTTCCGGTGAGCCCCGGTGGTTGGGTGTCCAGCTGCAGGGAGAAGCTGAGCAGGCGCGCACGGTACTGATGAGCGTACCCTACGCGCTAAAAGCGGCCGACGCGGAGACCATCGGCGGCCTGCCGCCTTCGGCTTTCTTGAAGGCCTCAGCGACCAGTTCTACAACTGGAAGCAATGTGAGCCAGCCTTCGTCCGCAATAACTGGTACTGGCACGGCCAACCATATTACAAAGTGGCTAAGCCCGACCAAGCTGGGTAGCTCGAACATCTTCGACGGCTCCGGCAAGGTAGGCATCGCCACGACGTCCCCCGGCGCCACCCTTGATGTCAATGGCACGGCCGTGATTCGAAGCAACGCGACGGTCGACGGCAGTCTCGGCGCTGGACCGATCACGGCTACTTCCACTAGTTCTGGAGGTACCGGGATATTTGCCAACGCCGGTTCCAGTGGCGGCAGTAACGGAGTAATAGCCGAGGGCGCGACCGGCGTAGCGGCCTACACGACAGTTGCCGGCAGCATCGCAGTGTTCGGCAATGGGGGAAACAGCACTGGCAGCAATGGCGTGGTCGGCTATGGTGCTACCGGCGTGGCGGGCAACAGCACCATTACCGGCAGCTACGGAACATACGGTAGCGGTTCCACCGGGGTGTGGGGCAACAGCACTGGCACTGGCGCGAACATAGGAGTGTTGGGATTGGGCGCTACTGGCGTCTCCGGAAGTGGCGACACTTGGGGAGTTCTAGGCGAATCAAGCAGTGCTAACGGCAGCGGCGGGGGCTTTGGCAACTCCTCTACGGGCGACGCTTTGTTTACCTACAATCAGAGCGGAGGCTACGCGGCGTTTTTCGACGGTGATGTCGACGTCGATGGCAACCTCTCCAAGGCAGGTGGTTCCTTCAAGATCGATCACCCGCTCGATCCCGCAAACAAGTACCTCTATCACTCGTTCGTCGAGTCGCCTGACATGATGAACATCTACAACGGCAATGCGATCACGGACGCGCAGGGCGGGGCGGTGGTCCAACTACCGGAATGGTTCGAGACTTTGAACCGTGACTTTCGCTATCAACTCACGGTCATCGGCCAATTCGCGCAGGCCATCGTGGCCAGCAAGGTGGCGAACCACCAGTTCGCCATCAAGACGGATAAGCCCAATGTGGAAGTCTCCTGGCAAGTAACCGGCATCCGACAGGACGCATGGGCCAACGCCCATCGCATTCCGGTCGAAATGCCGAAGGCAGAGCGTGATCGCGGACTCTACCTACATCCAGAACTTTTCGGCGCGCCGGCAGAGAAGAACATCGGACTTGCACACCATCCCATGATGCAGAAGCTGATGAAGCAAGCAGCAGCCAAATAATAAACTGACCAACAATTGCCGAACCACCGGTGGCATCCCGTGGCGCTGCACAAATTTCAAAGCGTGCAGCGCCGCGGGGGGTCGCAGACTGACGCACTTCGAGATTGTGGATGCAGATGTTCTTACTCCCGTTCTTCAAGTCCGAAATTAGCCTGCATTTTCACCGGCTTCCCGCCGGCTCTACAAAGAATCCATGGGAAACGAAGTTCAAGTCCATCCAACTGCCGGTAATGGTACCGTGCGCTAGTTGCTCGTGAATCCAGAAAGATCACTCGGGTTCGTTTGAAAGTTGTGATCGAGGCTCACGGCATCAACGAACCTCTGGCGTGCGAAGGCGAGACACTCGTCGTCAACTCCATGATGCCTTGATTATGACTGCCGTTGCCCTGCGCGTAGAAATGAAAATCTCGATTCATGTCCGTCTCACAGACAAACGCGCTGCACCCGAGGTCGTGTACGTCGATCCGGATCAACCACGACACTGCGGAATCGAACTGGAGAGACCTGAGAACATTTGGGGGCTGACGCTGCCTCCGGATGATTGGCATGAGGAGGAAACGCCACGGTTGATAGCTCCATAAAGCTCCAATTCCCGATCCTGAGCCGGTCAAAACCCTCGCCGGCGAGTCCAGGAATAACCCGCATAAAGCACAGAAGCTTGTCACACCGTGCCGTGAAGAACCATTCGAAAAAACTAAGATTACGGTAAGATTTTTGTAGATGATCTCCCGGAAGCTGCCCATCGTTTCGTTTTATTTCGTTCTCGTCTCGCTGCTCTCAATCGCTCTTCCCGCGCAGATGCGCCAGCACTCGCCGAAAGACCTCCCTCCCGCAGCATATAAGCTCGTCTCGATCAAAATCACAGGCACGAAGCGTTACAAGCCGGAAGATGTCATCCGGGCCACCGGCCTGCAACTCGGCCAGGTGGTGCACAAAGAAGACCTCGAGAATGTGGTCCGGCTGCTGGGAGAAAGCGGGGCGTTTACCGACATTCTCTACAATTTACGGTCCGATCCCGAGGGTACCAAACTCAAGTTGACGGTCCTGAGCTCCAAGAGATTTGTCCCTGTCAACTTCGACAATGTTGTCTGGTTCAGCAGTCAGGAGCTCTTCAACAAGTTGCATGCCAGCGTCCCTCTGTTCGATGGGGAAGTTCCAGTCACGGGCCAAATGGTGAATCAGATTTCGGACGCGCTGCAGGCGCTGCTGGATGAGAAAAAAGTGGCGGGACAGGTTGACGCTCTGCGAGTGCCGAACGACGGTCCCACCGAGGCTGTCAGATTTACTGTAACCGGACTCCATATTACGATTCGGAACATCGAATTCTCAGGCGCTGATGCAGCGGAGTTGCCCTTGCTTGTGGCTAGCGCAAGGCAACTGCAAGGGGTGGAATATGTGCTGCCCACTCTTCGCGCTCTGGCCGACAAAACCTTCCTGCCCGTTTATTTTGCACGAAGCTATCTGAAAGCTACGATCGGCGATCCACAAGCTCACCTGGTTTCGACCGAAGAGGAGCACGTATTGGTGGACGTTACATTCCCTGTGCATCCTGGAAAGCAGTACAAGGTGAGCGGACTTGAAATCGCCGGCTGCAAGGCTGTACCCGAGGATACTTTGCGGACCCTGATCCATGTGAAAGCTGGGGAGACAGCCAATGCCATTCAGCTTGAAAAAGACCTGGAAGCAGTCAAACAGCTGTATGGTACACGTGGATATGTGGCAGCTAATGTGAGGGTGGAGTCGAGACCGGACGACTCGCAGCCCACCGTGCTGTACCTGGTTCGCATTTCTGAGGGTGATGTTTATCGCATGGGAGACTTGAAGATTCACGGGCTGGATTCCAAAACAACCGCCCGACTGGAGAACGACTGGACCCTGCGACCGCGCGATGTCTACGACGCCAGTTATCCCGGACGGTTTGTCGAGCAAGCCTACAAGGAAATCGGGGACTGGAATACGAGCGTCCACGAGTCTGTCGACGAAATGAACAAAACAGTGGATGTCGAGGTCCGCTTCGATCCGAGGCCATAGGCCGCAAGGGATCGATTCGCTGGTGAGATCGTTCCCTCGAGTGTGGCCCTTTATAGCCCGACCCGGCTACCGTTCCTGCAGGCGCGTGTTAACAAACTACCGAGTTCTAACGCTCGGGATTCGATGAGTGCTGAGCAACGTCCATGCGGATCTAAGGAGTTAAATCTGGAGATGGTTCTCTGACAGCGCCGACGGCCGAATTTTTCCTGAGACTCGAAATGCCCAGAACTAACAATGAGTGCTTGTAATTCCTACGGCAAGTGCATGCGTCGCCGGCGGCGCTGAGGGTATCCAACCTCTCGCGCAAGATGCCCCAGCGTCCGCCGGTTTCGCGGTGTTTGCTCGTGTGGGATGGTCGAGCTTATCGGCCCACGCCTGCGAATCTGTTGCCGGCGAAGGGCGACCGTTTCACTCGCCACGTGCGGGCGGTGGAGGCACCTCCTCGCCGCGGCGCAGCCGCTGCATACGCTCGAGCGCGAGCTCGGGCATTCGATCGCTTTCGCAGCAGGTGGTCCTCGTAGCTCCTTTCAACGAAACGAACCGGATGGGGCGTGCTTTACGGTCTACCGATTATCTGATAATCTGATTTTGTGAAAAAGACCGCCATCAGCGTCACAGAAGCGTCCCGCAATTTCGCCGATTGTCTGAACCGCTCCCATTATCAAGATGTCACCTTTGTCCTCCTCAAGAACGGTGCTCCCTTTGCTCGTTTGGTACCGGACAGAGAGAAAGTTTGTTTTGGCCGAGATCTGGCCAAGGTGCTGGCCGAAACCGAATTATCGCCAAACGAGGCCAGAACCTGGCGCCGTGATCTCCGAACTGCCCGCAAGACCGTCAAGCTCCCGGCTGGCAAATGGTGATCATTCTCGACGCCGACGTCATCATTCGCGGGGAAAGGGGCGTCTTTGACCTCGCCGCCTGGGCCGCATCGCGACCCAATGATCGCTTTGAAGTCGCAGCCATCACGGTCGCGGAGCTGTGGCACGGAGTCGAGCGTGGGGCCGAACCGCACAAGTCCAAACGCCGACAATATCTTGAGGCTATTCTGGCAGCGCTGCCTATTATTCCTTATACAGAGCAGACCTCTTATAGACACGCGCGCCTCTGGGCGGATTTGCAGTCGGCCGGAAAAATGATCGGAGCTTACGATCTGATCGTCGCCGCGACCGCCATCGAACGTGGAAGCCATCTGGCCACGTTTAACAAACGGCACTTCGCGATGGTCAAGGGACTTCATATCGTCGAGCCAAGATGAGGCAATCTGCCAAGTCTGGTTGAGCCGCAACATCAACTTCTCGCTCCTCCTACCGCATCGTCATCACCTGGGCACTCTTCGCTGCCGTGCAAGTTTTTTGCGCAGCGACCACCCCGAGACATCGATGCCCTGCCTCTTCTCCAACGGGAGACCCGGGGACTTGCCATTCGCGTCTCCGCCGTATGGCCCGGTTCCCTTCTTTTTATTTGGCGTTCTTACACTGTACCTGCCGTTGCCTTCGGTTCGGTTCTAGTTCGCGTCTTGTCGATCATTTCCAAAACGTTCGATCGCGACGGCCCCTCCCCGACATCTCGGCAAGCTTCTTCATGAGTTTCTGTTCCTCTTCTGCGCATTCCGCTTCGGTCTTTTCTCAACTACTCCCGCACCGTTCCGACCGGCCACCTTTTGCTCCTTAGCCAGTTTTCTCTGGGAGAGCAAATCAAACATATTTCGCGACGTGGTCGCGTGGCACGCTACCCCATCGCCCAACTACGAACGGCAACAATTCGCGAGTAGACCGAGTCCGTCAAGACAGCTTCGCATTTATATCGTGTAACGATGTAAGTAAAATTACTTCAGGTAGCGTTGGACAATAGTGCACCTAATCATTTGGTCGCGCGCACACCTGGCTCTTTCTGAGAGATGCCTCCGCGACTGCCCGTGTCAGGTTCCTTAGAATAAATTTCATGCTTGCTTGCGACCGCCGGCCCGAACAACCCACTGCGCCTGGGACGCTCCACGCTACTCTCCGTATCCCGCATGACTCTGAGCTCCGTCTCCAATGGATAGGGGTTGTCGAATTGATCCAAAAAGATTAGATCCGCCTTAATCGATATTCCGTTGTCACACCACGCAGGAAGGGGTACAGGACTTCGGGCCATTACCACACCCTTCAAGACTTTGCCGCGGCCCAGATAACGATCGCTTGAAATCCAGGGGTTCAGAACGTCAGTTCTGGGATACTCAACCCCTATGGTCCTCGCGTAAGAATAAAGACCGTCTGTTGCGTCCACCAGCTGGATGCAGGTGTCATCCCATTTCCGGGGCTTTACTTGGCACTCAGAGAGGCTGATCCCCGATTTCAGCACGACGATGCGCACCCAAACGACAATTCCATATCCGCGGGTGCGGGTCGCGTGAATAAAGCTGTCCGTGGGACCTCCGGTCTGCTCCACGGTTAGCATCCGCGGCTCGGATGGGGGTTTGTCTTCGGCCGGGATTACCCCGACTGACATCAGGCGTTTCGCATTGACAATGTATTCCTGCTGTTCCGCGTTGCTTAGAGCGAGTTTCGTCTTCAAGTTTCCTCCTTCTGAGCGATGACATATTTATTTCTGTTTATTCTTCCTGCACAACCTACATCACCTACACAGTGGCCGGAGCTGGACCAGATGCTGCGTTGCAATCCGGACAACTCCGCACAACATTCGCAACCGAGGGCACTTCATACGCGTGAGCCAATTGATGGACGAGTCGGCGCATGTCGCTGGTGAGAGTTAAGCACATGCCAGCAGCGGTGCGCGTTCGTGGCAGCGCGAGTAGGTCGAGCCGATGGCCAACCTCCTCGGGGCTGTACTGGATGAATTCTCCTCGACAGCGAAGGAGTGAATTCGCCAACGTAGCGATCTCCTTAACTTGCACGCGATCTTTCTTGTTTTCGTGAAAGACGGTCAGAATGGCTTCGATAACAACCGTCTCGAGTTCCCGGTCACGCTGCGCACGGACTGCCTCGTCTCGTCGCTTCAACAAAGGGACCGCGCCCGCAGCAAGCTCAGGATCACCGACGACTCAGGCGGCCAAGTTCGCGGCGAGTTCATAAGTCTGGGCGGTAAAGCTGGTCCCCTGGAGTTGGGAAATTCGAATCTTCGCGAAATTTGCGAGGCGATACGCCAGTAACTTGTTCTGAAGTTCGGCGGCAATTTCGTTTGCTTTTTCGTCCTCCAACACCTGCGGTAGAACGCCAACTGGAGGGAGAGTGATTTGAAGCATCCCACAAGCGACAGCCTCTGGAACTTCACTAAGCCCGAAATAGACCGCCTTGGGACAACAGACGCCCAAAAGTTTTCCCCTTCTCACTGAAACCATTCCACGCCGATTAGATGCGCTCAAGAAGCCTCGGAGTGAACACGTCAGCGTCGGTCGGTCGATGAGCAGACTCGGATAAAGCGAGAGCGGCAAAGACATCAGGTCGAGCTGAGGCCCTCCGACCAGCAGCATCGATCGCCGACAGGCACATTGCAAGAACCGAAGAAGCTGAATCGCTTGAGCCACAGCAGAACCCATGATCGCCAGACCCGGCGCCACCGTTAGTCGGTCGGGGAACCAGGTGCTGAAAATGAAGTAAACCAGTAATTGAGCAGGCTGCGGTGCAATTCCAGTGTTCTCCGTGACCAGCCTAAGGATTCTGTCAAACAAATCGCGGGTGCGCCCGCAGTCGCTGCTGCGCGTCGGCCACCGCACGCCACGCACCACCGTGGGATCGAGTGTGACTGGCTCGTATGTATGACGATCGTATTTGATCCGCGGTGCAATTTTTGCCTTCGCGCCGTCCCAAAGGAGGAGCTTCAGTCTGCTGGGATCCAATGGATCCGCGACAAGGTCTATCATCGCATCCGGAAAACCCTCCCCCGCCGTGGCAACGCACTTCACCAGAGCTGCGGATCTAGTGCTGACTGCTTTCACGATAAACCCCTTCCCGTCGGACCGCGGAGAACTTCTTATCGCATCAACTTATCGCATCAACGCCAGGACTCGAGCACATGCGCGGTACACTTCGACACTTCATAAATTTCACCAGAAATGACAAAAGGCCCGTTGCCGGGCCTATATACACACTATGGGATACCAACTAGTTTACTCCAAAAAGACGATTGAAAGCTATCGTGGTTATTTACTCGCAAACTATATGGTGAAACGATATTTATTGCACTGAGCGCATGCTGAAGAGGTATCTCCGTGCCGATTTCGCTCTTCCCTTTTCATCTATTGATCGCTGATGGGAACAAATCTGTCTCCCACACATCGAGGCAACGTGCTCTCGCAGAAAAAGTCAACTGTGATGCACCGTGGCGGGTGCGGAACAAATTGTAATCAGGTTCTGCTCTGAATCCTCGCTTCCCCATTTGAGAATTGATTTGCGGCGTCATCCGACAAACGGCAATGCTCGAAGTAACCCTGTGATCGAGTAAGGCTCGGAACGAGCCGCTTCCGCCAGGTTCGCGAATGTGCTGCATCGCAAGAAGTGGTTTTCGCGTGCATGTGCCAGCGATCGTGCAAGCGCACCCAGTTGTGAATGCGACGGGCCCGGATCGTGCTCCACGGGTCGTGGGGATGATGGAAGGTCCACTCCTATGGCCGCACTGGTCAGGGCAAGAATGAGAAGCACGGCAGTGATGCTCTTCATGAGAGATGGTTTTCCCGTTGGAATTTGGTGGTGTTGACAGCAACATTGCCCGGCAAAATACGGTGGGTGCAATTGCCGGTGCGGTCGGGGGCTCCCTGCCTCATCAAGACGCTCAAGCGCAAGTTGGCCGCGAGTCCGATGGTGACGGCCCGCTGCGAGGCCGATCCATGGCTCCGACTCCCACGTTTCCACCTTCGCCGAATGCTCACCTGCGATGCATAGCGGCGTAGCATCACTCAATCTGTGATCTTCATGTTACCCGTGAATCGGGTGACCTCAAGTCTAGCCCTGCTCCACTTTGTGGCGTCGTGGGTTCGGTTGTCGGTCGACGGCATCGGATAGAAAGCTCTCGAGGATGAACTCAATCTGCTTGTTCAGCGACCTATGTTCACGCTTGGCGAGATCAGCGAGCCGATCCTTGAGCTCTTGTCGAATTCTGAGCAGCAGCGCAGCACTACGTTCTGGCATTTTCTGACCGCTCTTTTGCAGGCAGTGTCCCTTGTACGTTATGATATCTTTGTGATATCATTTTGATAGCACAAAGGATCTTAATTATGCCCGCTTCTCGTGGTGGACCTAAAGCAAAGCTAATACGTGACAATGTCCGCACAGTCAAGGAACTTTATCCAGAGGTCACCAATTCGCAAATGCTAGTTCTTCGAGAAATGACCCGCTCAATACACCTATCGGTGCGGGTTGGCGACCTGCTAATGCTGAACGGAAGATGGTATGTCACTCATTCCGGCTTGCTGCGAGTCGCTCAAAGGCGGAGGTGTTCGAGCATAAAAACGGAATTAGTGGAAACCGTTTCCAATCCTAGCGAGGGCCGTTGGGTCTTTAAGGCAACTGTTTTAAATTCGGAATCCCAGACCTTCGTCGGATATGGCGACGCCGACCCTTCCAATGTCTCTTTTCTTGTTCACGGCGCCGAAATGCGCATCGCCGAAACTCGTGCCGTGAACCGCGCGCTGCGAAAAGCCTACGGAATCGGCATCTGCTCGGTCGAAGAAATCGGCTCGTTCAAGGGCCAAACCGAACCGACCGGCGAATCAAGAAAGACGCCGCAGCCTACAAACGGGAATGGTAACGGCGGTCGCACCGTCCGGGATCATCTTTGCCAAATCATTCGTCAGCATCAGCTCGATCCCAATCTGGTCAAAGCCTACGCCACTGATTTCACTGGCACCAAGGCACTCCGCGATGCCACGCGGGAACAAGTCGAAGCTTTTGTCGCGCATTTGGCCGACTGGGCCGAGAAAGACCGCAGCGCCCTAAACTGCCAGCTCAACAGCTACCTCGGCCAGAAAGAAGGTGCAGCGTGAAACGTCAAATTGCCGGCCTCCATGCCGCGGATCGCTGCGCGGCCGACCAAATCCCTGATGGACTTTTCTTGGTGCGGGTGCAAAGAGTCTGGTTTCGGCGACAAGCACAGAAACCTTATTACACTCTTGCTCTAGACATTCTCGAACCCGGTCGATTTTCTGGCCACTTCATTTCCAGCCGCCTCTATTGCAATCCGAAAGCCCTGTGGAAGTTCAACTGGTTCC
>Ga0187855_10003996_pt1 | contig 10728 bp, 11 predicted proteins | sample June2016WEW_8_10_2_FD_132969 | JGI IMG/M metagenome (GOLD analysis project Ga0187855, IMG submission 132969) | Peatland microbial communities from SPRUCE experiment site at the Marcell Experimental Forest, Minnesota, USA - June2016WEW_8_10 | ecosystem: Environmental > Terrestrial > Soil >... | reverse complement strand
TACACGCCAGAGCTTCTTAAGCCCGATGAAAGAGATGTGTCGCTAGGGACGGTCAAATTGAGTTTGAAGAAGACCTGAGTCCGCGGCGCGCATTTCGCCCCCCCCTGTGGAAAACTTGTCAAGGTCCGCGCCATTCCCAAAATGGCACTCCCCTCATAACGCGCTACTTATATCTTTATAACCTCAATCATATTTGGCCGATTTATTCTCTCAATATGATATTCTGATCTTATAGGGTAGAAAATAGAAAAGGCCGCCCCTACGGGTGGCCTTTTCTATTGTCCGGAGGCTCCCATGGAATGCCGTTTTCTCTTCCCCAACGGGAAGCGCTGCCGCTGCCGCGCCACCACCAGCCACGTTTTCTGCCGCCAGCACGCGCCCCAGCCCCCGGTCCCCACCCTCCGCAACCGCAATACCCCGTTCCGCACGTGGCTCGACCTCCGCCGCGCCCTCGCCACACTCGACCGCGGCGAAATTCCCCCCGCCATCCTCTTCCTCCTCAGCGCTCTCCTTGAGGACGGCCCCAGCGGCATCTCCGATCACCACGCCGGGCTCCTTCTCCGCACCCTCGTTCGCCGCTTCGGCTCCGTCCCCTTCACCCTCCCCGACGATCCCCCGCCCGAGCCCGACTACTCCTTCGCGCTCTCCCAGTCCATCGAGGGAGTCCTCGACATCCTTCGTCGTCACAACCGCTACACGACCCCGGCCACCCAGTAATGCAGCCGCCAATATCCAATCCGCCATCTCCTCACAGTACAAAGGTGACCCCTCTCGAACCCCTGCGGAATCAGCAACCATCCCGCACTCCACCCCAGGGGGGAGGGGGGTACCCGTTGCTGCAGAAGTCAACTTGAGCCGCTTCAGCGGGTGTCAGAGCCCATATCTCGGGTGCCCCATATCTGCCCGGCGAGTTAGGAATCAGCCAATTTTCGTTGCAGTGCAGGAGATGACCTTCGCCGTTGAGACGTGATCCGGGCGGGACAGGCAGGAGAGAAACTCCTCCTGGACATTCGCAAACTCCGAACCGCAAATGGCTCGCAGCCGCGGCATGCGCTGGAAACGCGTCCGCCACGCTTCCACGACTTCCGGGAGTGCAGCGCCCTGGAAGGACAATTCTCTGTCCGGCAGAGTGAGCACGCGCGACACGGCGAATCCAGCCTGCGCCAGGCAGCTCTGCAGCTTGCTCCCCATGTAAAAGTCGTATCGACCCGCCGTGAGAGCGTCGTCAGCGAAAGCCTGCAGGAGCGATTTTGTGCGTGCGCTCAGCGGCTCGTGCCCAAAGAAATCGTCGATCTCGGTGATGGCGATCCAGCCTCCCGGGTTGAGAACCGGTGACCATCTTCTCAGGAACTCCACCAGGTTGGTGAAGTAAGCAGCCAGGAAGCTCGACCAGATACCGTCAACCCTGATGTCAGGGTCTGGCGGGTTGCGCAGGTCGCAAGTGAGGAATTCACAATTCGGCGGCTGATCGAGGATGGCTGCGTCGATCAGTTCCTGGTTCCCGTCGAGCCCGATCACCTTGCAGCCGCGAGACGCGAGTTCTCGAGCCTGATCGCCAATGGCGCAACCCAAATCGAGGACGGTCTGACCCGGCTGTAGGGGCAGTTCTTCGAGGAGGAGGTTCCATGATCTCCAGGTGAATTGCTGCCGGTACTCTGCGGCAAGACTCATGAGGGGAATTGTAACGGCGCCGGGGCGCAGCCTAAGAGGGCTTCTTCGGCGCGCGGCGTCGCCGGCCGATGAGCCTCTGGGATTCGATGAGTGCCACGACGGTAAGATCCTGGAACACCGAAGCTTCGAACAGGGATTTGCCGCCGGAATTTCGCCGAAGCTCCGGCAGTTTTTGCTTCACTGCGCGATAGCTGGCGAGCATTTCCGGAACCGTCGTGACGTCGCCGGGCTGCCGGAATACATTGCGCAAGACGCCCATGAGCCCTTTGGGTGTGCCGTTGTGGATCTGCGGATCGATCCCATTGACATCGCTGGTGGAGCGCTGGGCGCGATAGCGCTTGCTCTCAAAGATGAAAACCCGGTGTTTCCCTTTCGTGACGTGCGATCGGTAGAGAGCGAGGCCGAGTTCGACAGGCATGTTGAAGCGTGGAACGCCGTGCGAAGCCTCGATCCGGGAGAGGTCGTGGATGGAGACATCGGAGGCTTCGATCAGGCTGATAATCGTTTGGAGCCGACCCTGATTGGGCACAGCGAGAGTGGCGTTGACACGCAGGCCGAATTGGGTGATGCCAACAATGTAGGCGAGATAGAGGTCCTCGAAGGCGGAGTCGTAAGGAATGTTGAGGAAGACGGACTTGATCCGCCTCTTGGCGGACACGTCACTTCCTGGCTGAGGACTGGCCAGAGGATGGTTGGGAGGATCTGCGTCGCGAGTTGCTGCGCACCCCGCTTGCGGCCTTCGAAGTCTTCCGTTGCGCGGGCGTGCTCATGATGCGGCGCAGAGCGGCGACGCGCTTCGGACTGAGCCCGAGAATCTCGCCCATCTCTTCAGGAGTGGGAACCGGATTGGCGATGACGTAGGCGTCCATGCATTTTCATTATAGGAGATGCGGCGGCTCCCAAGAAGTGACTTTTGGGCCCATTCGGTGTGCTGGTCGGAGCGCTTGCGGCTTGCAGAGGACAGGCTTTGAGGCCGCGCTTTGGCGGATGGTCGGCATCCGACATTTGCCAAACGGGGCAGGCCCGTTCGGCGCGCACCTCGCTCAAGCTCGGAGCTTGCTCAGGGCAGGTTGTGGGGCACCCGGCACGGACCTTGCTCACGAAAAAATTGTAGGGTAAACGACCCGTTTCCCACACTAGTTACCTGCCCCGATCAGGCGTGGTACTGAAGTCACCACAATCTACGCGGAGTATGTAGGTTCTTCTGCTTTCTCCGGTCAATTGTTCCTGGCTCTCTGGTACCTCTCACGAGAGTAATCTTATTGGCCAAAATTTGCTTATCTATAGGAGGTATCGGCGAGCCAGGCGTTCGAAGCTGCCAGGTAACGTCGACCTCAAGAATAGTAACTTTAGAGTCTTGCTTGTCGCGTTGAAAATGTCATACTGTCGTCATACTGTCGTCATACTGGTTGTCACTGCCAACAAAAGTTTAAGGCCGCTACCTGTATCAAAGGTAGCGGCCTTAAGGATGGCCCCGTAGCTTAATTGGACAAAGCGCCCGCGTGCTAAGTGGTGAGATGAAGGTCCAAGTCCTTCCGGGGTCACCATTCTAAGATTGTGGAATCAACGTTAGCGTCTCAAAGGGCGGGTGTCAAATGACGAAAGTGTTATGCACCTTCGCGTTTTCCCCTGCGCTCGTAGAGGGCACGGTGGGCTACGCCGCGTGTGCGTGTGGGTACGACTACTCGCAGAATTGAGAGTCTGGCGCGGGTGTTTGGGACGACGATTCGAGGCCTTCTCTGAGGACAGTGAACCGTGAGCCGTGATTCGTGAACTCAGGGAGGGTCGGGTGGTATCCCACATCTGCCAAAACCGGGCAGGACAGGCTCTGAAGCCGTGCCCTGACACTGGACCTCCAATTCATGGCGGAAGCGGAGGACGCGGAAATAACGTATCAGCAAACATCGTGGCGCTGTTGCCATGATCGCCGTTTCAGTGTTGCTGGCAACCGCGTCGAGAAGATCGGTTCCCGGACGCCGGTTGGCTGGCCGTCGCGCGGAGCCTGCTCGCATCTTCTCCCTATCGCCCAGCCACCGCCTGGTCCCTCAATATCTCTTCCACGGCACCGATCGCTACCTCCAACTCGCGGTCGGTGTTGTAGAAGTGCGGCGACATGCGTACGCCGGCTTTGGGCCGCCAATCCACCAGGATCTCGCGCTTCAGCAGCTCCCGGCATACTTCCTGCGCATCAGGCATATCGATCGAAACGGTCCCTCCGCGCTTTTCCGGATCACGAGGCGTGTTGACCGTCCAGCCGTGTTGGCCAGCCAGTTCCATCAGGCGCGCCGTCTGTTTTTTTGACTTCTCGCGAATCCGCTGGATGCCGACTTCCGCGATGATCTTCAGCCCCGGCCGCGCCGCTTCCAGCGCTGGAATATTGGAAGTGCCGTTCATGAAGCGGAAGGGCGGATCGGTGTAGCGGATCGGCCCAATCTCGAAAGCCATCGAATTCCGATGGGCAAACCAGCCGGTGAATTTCGGTTCCAGCTTTCTGCCGAGGTCGGGACGCACATACAAATAACCCACGCCGGGGCCGCCGCAAAGCCATTTCAGAACGCCGCCGCAGGCAAAATCGACATTGAGGGCCTGCACGTCGACCGGAACGCTTCCCAACGACTGAAAGATATCCAGCACGACATGGGCGCCGACGCGATGCGCCTTTTCAATGATGGCCTTCGCATCCTGGATGTACGAGCTCCGGAAAATTACATGCGAAACCGGGACCAGTAGGGTTGTCTCATCAATGGCGTCGAGCAGTCGTTCGGTGGGAACCGTGATTCCGTCGTCGGTCCGGACCATGTGGACCCGCGCACCGTAAGCCCGGTGCGCCTCCCAGAAGTACATGACCGAGGGAAAGTTCATGTCGGTATAAACGACCTTGTTGCGTTTCCCCGAGAAATCGAAGCAGGATGCGACGACAGCCTGGCAGGTGGTCACGTTTTGCTGGGTTGAGACGGAGCCGGCGGGAGCATTCATGAGCGCGCCAATTTCAGCGCCGACCTCGGCCGCGAGCATCCACCAGCGTTCTTCCCAGGCGCGCACTCCGCGAGTGGCCCAAGTCTCGGCGTAGCCCTTCATCGCGTCATAGACCCCGCGCGGCATGGCGCCCAGCGAGTTGCTGATGAGGTAGGTCGTGCTTTCGAGGATGGGAAACTCGGATCGGTAGCGAAGTAGATCGTCTGTTAAGTCACGAGTCATGCGAAATTGTACCGCCGTATTTTTGCTGCGAACTCCGGCGTTTTCGCGCCGCAAGCCAGGCCAGGCTGAGGATCGCCAGATAGGGCAGCCCGCTGACAATGGTGATTCTGGACTGCGGAACCCACCAGGTGGAGGCAATGGCCAGCAGGATTCCAGCGAGGCCGATGGCGGAAAGCACAGCGCCGCCGGGCGCGCGCATGGGCAACGCGGCCAAATCCGCAGGTGAGATTCGCCGCCGGAATGCAATATGAGCGGACAGCCCGACGCACCAGGCCAGCATCCCGCCGAAGAGCGAAGCCCCAATGAGCCACAGAAAGGCGGATCGCGGCGCCCAATGCTCCGTGATCAGCGCCAGGGGTACGCCGATTCCTGAAACCAGCAGAGCCAGGCGGGGCGAACCGGAAGCATTCAAACGTCCGAGCGCGGGGGAAGCGTGGCCGCTCCGTGCCAATGAGAACATCATGCGGCTGGCGGCGTAGAGGTTGGCGTTGGCGCCGGAGAGCGCGGCCGTGAGCACGACAAAGTTCATGAGTGTGGAGGCCGCCGGAATTCCAGCGATTACGAAGACGGTAACAAACGGGCTTTGCGTCACCCCGGCGCGGTTCCACGGCAGGAAACCCGCGAGCACGACGGTTGCGCCGACATAGAGGAACGTCAACAGCGCGAACATGATTTTTGTGGCGCGAGGAATCTCCTTTGCGGCACGGGCTTCTCCCGATGAAATCGCCACCATCTCCAGGCCAAGAAAGCTGAACAAGGGGAAGGAGACAGCCAAGAGCGGGGACGCAAGGCCATTCGGAAAAAAGCCGCCGTGGTTCAGGTACTGCGGCGTGACTCGGTGGCCGAGGAGTAACGAGGATCCAGCCAGCACAAAGACGACGATGGTGACGACTTTCACCATGGCGAACCAGAATTCAAAGCTTCCGTACTCGCCGACCGGGCGCAAATTGATGAGCAGGAGGAGTGCGGAATAGACGAAAACCCAAATTACGCCGGGGACCCCGGGAAACCAATATCGGGAATAGGTCGATGCCGCCACCAACTCCGCGCCGACGGCGACGGATATGGAGAACCAATAACCATAGCGCGCCACGAAGCCCGCCCAGGGATTCAGATAAAGTTCGGCGTACAGCCCGAACGAGCCTGCCCCGGGATGTGCGCTGGCCAGTTCTCCCAAGGCGTTGGTGACGGTCCAGGCCAGGAACGCTCCGACCAAGTAGGTCAGGATCAGAGCAGGGCCGGCAATCTGGAGCGCAGCCCCCGAACCCAGCAGAAGCCCGGTTCCGATTGACCCGCCCACGCCCACCATCGCCATCTCGGCGGCGCTCAATTGGTGTCGAAGTCCCTGTTCCTCATCCGTCTGGTGCTTTATCGGCATCGGGCACTTATACGACAAACGGTCATCTTTTGCATGACTGAGCAGGGCTGGCCAACGAATTGCGCTGTGTCAATCGCGCTGACAATGAGCACGCTCGTGTCGCCGTGGCACGCCTGCAATGCGCCATGCGCCAATACGCGGAATTCGGGGGAACAATTTGGAGAAGCCTCGTTGGGGCGGCGTCGGCATCCTGCAGTCGCGACAGGCTGGCAGGGTCGACACGATCCGGTTTGGAGGGGACAGAAAACCGCCGCGTGTCAATGACACTTGACAATGCGTATCACAGAATGTAATGTTTACTTGTCTTAATGGCAAGGAGGCTTGACCATGGTATCGATTGGGTGCGTTGGGAATCCGGCGCAGGGGCGGTATGTTTGGCGGATGTTTTGGGCGGCGCTATTTTGCGTGTTGCTGTCGGGGGCGGCGGCTTTGGGGATTCGGTATGGGCATGTGACGGGTGTGGCGGCCTGGGTGCTGGCGGTGGTGCCGGCGCTGCCGATCATGGGCGCGCTGGTGTGGACGGGAGCGTATCTGAACGAGGAGAAGGACGAGTTCCAGCGCAACCTATATATCCAGGCGCTGCTGGGCGGGATTGCGCTGACGCTGTCGCTGACGACGATCTGGGGCAACCTTGAAGGGTTTGTGCATGCGCCGCACCTGGATCTGGTCTGGGTGTATCCGCTGTTCTGGATCTTCGTGCTGGTGGCGTTTCCGCTGGTCTGGCTGAGGTATCGATGAAAAACCGGCTGCGGGTGCTGCGCGCGGAACGCGAGTGGTCGCAGGGCGATCTTGCGAAGAGGCTAGAGGTGTCTCGTCAATCGGTGAACGCGATCGAGACGGGGAAGTTCGACCCTAGTTTGCCGCTGGCGTTCAGGCTGGCGCGGTTGTTTGGGATGAGGATCGAGGAGATATTTGAAGAGAACGAGCTGGGAGCAGGGAGCCCGGAGCCTGGAGCTGGGAGCGGTGAACCGTGAGCAGCTATTTTTCCCGAGTTGCCAGGCGGACCGCCTCGGCATCGGCAAGGTCGCGGAGGCGGCCGGAGGCCAGTTTGTTCTGGATCAGGTGCTCGGCGCAGATCACGTGAACCGGAATGTCATCGATGAGGGCTTCGATCCGCTTTGGCCATGCCTCGTCGAAGGTCACTCCATCGATTTGCTGCAGGATGTCGATGCGGAGTGGTGGCTGACCGATTTGAAAAACAGAGTTGGGATCGTTGCAGAAGTCAGCGGGATTGACCCCGGCCAACGGCGCTCCGTAAGCGGCAAGAGCGCGATAGACGATTTCACTGTTGGAGCGTTCCGGACGCACAAAAATGTCGAGGTCTTTTGTCGCTCGCGGTTCGGCGTGGACTCCAACCGCATAGCCACCGACAAGCAGATACTCAACCCCGTGTGCGTTGAATGCGAGTAAGAGTTCTCTCAGATCGTTGGGAAGCATCGTAGCGAAAGCCTTTTACCGACCAGGCGGCGAGGGTTGCATCCCAAACTGCCGCGAGGCGCTCACCGGCGGAGCGGCTGCGCCAATAGCGATATGTCTCTGCCTGCTGCTCTTCGTGACTCGAGAACTTGCGGATGGTTCGGTCGGTGCTCATTCGTCAGGCTCGATTCTATTCGTCTGCGACGAGAGAGGGAATGTCAGAAAACGCGAGGTCCTTCGCTTCGGCTGCGCCTTCGCTCAGGATGACATCGTCGGGCTGCGCTTCCCTGGTGAAGAAGTGGTCGACGGCTTCGAGGATGGCGGTGCCTGTCTTTGCTTCGTAGATGGATTTGCGGAGAGCGGCGCCGCCGCGGACTCCGTGGGTGAACCAGGAGGCGAACTGTTTCATCTTGCCGGCGGCTTCGGCTGCAGGGGCACGCGAGGTGTGGGGCGTAAGTTCGGTGAGGAGCATTTCGAAGTAGGTGCGGATCATGCGGTAGCGGTCCTGCTCGGTGGGCAGGCCGTAGCGGCCGGTCGCGGTGAACTGGGCGATCTGGCGGAAGATCCAGGGATTGGCCGGAGCGGCCCGGCCGATCATGACGGCGTCGCAGCCGGTTTTCGCGACGAGGGCGCAGGCGTCTTCGGGGGTGCGCACGTCTCCGTTGCCGATGACGGGAATTTTGATGGCGGCTTTGACTTCGGCGATGTGTTCCCAGCGGGCCTGGCCGGCGTAGCCCTGCTCGCGGGTGCGGGCGTGAATGGCGACGGCGTTGAGGCCGGAGTCTTCGGCAAGTTTGGCGAGGGGCACACAGACGATATGGTTGTCGTTCCAGCCGAGGCGGAACTTGACGGTGAACGGAATTGTAACCGCGGCGCGCACAGTTTCGAAGATTTTGGCGATGAGGGGCAGGTCGCGGAGGAGACCGCTGCCTCCGTTGCAGGAGACGACGCGTTTGGCGGGGCAGCCGAGGTTGAGGTCGACCATGTCGAAGCCGGTTTCCTGGACGATGCGGGCGGCGTCGGCAAGGGTGGCGGGGTTGGAGCCGAAGAGCTGGGCGGAGATGGGGTGCTCGTCGTCGTAGAAGGTGAGGTAGCGCTTGCGCTTGGATTCGCGCATGCGGGCGAGGCCGTCGGCGGAGGTGAACTCGGTCATGATGAGGCCGCAGCCGGATTGCTGGTTAGTAGTTTCTGCCTCGACAGCGGCACGATCCCACGTCTCAAAATCGAGACATGGGGCACCCGGTTCCGTGGTATGTGAGAAGACGCTGGCGTTGCGGATGAAGCGGCGGAAGATGGTGTCAGTGACGCCGGCCATGGGCGCGAGGACGGTGGCGGGAGCGACGGTGACGGCGCCGATCTGGAGCGATGCGGGCACACGGGTGGACGGACTCGTATCCGGGGGCATGGCGTGCTCGATCGGATTGTCCCAGTGCTTCTTCATCTGTCTCAAAATGTACTGCTAAAACGACGGCCTCCGCCGCAGCGGAGGCCTTGGTGTTGCGAGGGCCGCTGGGTGGTTACTTCGCGGCGGCAGCTGGTTCCGGTTTGGCTTCGGTTTTGGCGTACTTGCGGCGGAAGCGCTCGACGCGACCCGCGGTGTCGACCAGCTTTTGTTTGCCGGTGAAGAACGGGTGACAGTTGGAGCAGATTTCCGCGTGGATGTCGCCTTTGTGCGTGGAGCGAGTGGTGAAGTTGTTGCCACAGGCGCAGACGACGCGAATCTCGTGGTAATCGGGGTGAATTTTCTCTTTGGGCATGACTGCTGTTTTTGGACCTTTCCGACGGATCTACTTATTTTATCGCATTTGCGCGACTAAGCCGAGCGAGGCGTGCCAGGGGGCGGGTTGGTGTGCTGAGTTCTCTACAATCGGAGCATGAATGGTTTGAGAACTCGAGGCATGTTGGCTGGAATTTCCGTGCTGGGCGCGTGGCTGGCGATGGCGGCGCCGGCTGCGGCCCAGAACCCCGCCGTGACGAGCGACCCGGCGCAGGACAAGGCGAATCCGGCAGCCATGGTGTCGTTTCAGCTGCCGAGCCATGGTGCGCTGCTGAATGCGCTGGTGTATGTGGCGGGGGGCGCGGGGCCGCATCCGACCGTGGTGTTGCTGCACGGATTTCCGGGGAACGAGAAGAACCTGGATCTGGCGCAGTCGATGCGGCGGGCGGGATGGGACGTTTTGTATTTCGACTATCGGGGGTCATGGGGATCGCCGGGGGACTTCTCGTTCACGCATTGCCTGGAGGACACGGCGGCGGCGATCGCGTGGGTGCGCGATGCGGCCAACGCTGCCCGGGTGCGGTCGGACGGAAAGACGGTGGTTCTGGTGGGGCACAGCATGGGAGGGTTTATGGCGCTGGAGGCGGGGGCGCGGGACCCATCCGTAACAGCGGTGGTGACGATTTCGGCGTCCGACCTGGGGATCAGCCGTCTGCAGGGAGTGCCGGGGGATCAGCGCGAAGCTGCTCTGAGGGCACTGGGGGAACATTTGGCGGCGGAAGGGATGGCTCCGCTGGCGGGGACGACGCCGGAGAGTCTTGCGAATGAAATTCTGGCCAACGCTTCCGCGTGGAATTTCGCGAAGCTCGCGGAGGGGCTGGCGACGCGGCCGCTGCTGGTGATTACCTCGGACGACGGGCTGCGCGCGACGAACGATGCGCTGATGGAGGCGGTTCGAGGGGCAGGAAATCAGGCAGCGAGCACGGTTCATTTCGCGACGGATCATTCGTATTCCGATCGTCGGATCGCGCTGCAGGAGGCGGTGGTGGAGGAGCTGGGAACGATTGGGCAGAAATGATGTTGAGGACGCGGGGCAATTTCTGACGATTTCGGGGATTGCTCCGCTCGGTCAGGCCAGGCTCGGGGCAGTCGACCAAAGGGAAGCAGGCGCGCGTGTAGTTCCGTTTTGGTTCCATGCACAGTACTGAGGTGCTGAAGTCCGGAATCCGGATGTAGAAGTGCGGACGGTGTGAGGTTACGCTGCTTGCTGTGGGGTGAACCTGGCCGGCTGCAGTGCTGGTGTTTCGCACTTTTCCCGGGTCCACAATCGAGAGCCGTTCGACTCGCT
>Ga0187855_10003995_pt1 | contig 10731 bp, 8 predicted proteins | sample June2016WEW_8_10_2_FD_132969 | JGI IMG/M metagenome (GOLD analysis project Ga0187855, IMG submission 132969) | Peatland microbial communities from SPRUCE experiment site at the Marcell Experimental Forest, Minnesota, USA - June2016WEW_8_10 | ecosystem: Environmental > Terrestrial > Soil >... | reverse complement strand
GACGTCGCCCCCCAAGAAACCGTCGCGCGGCCCGCGGAGCCTCGACTCCCGGGCCTGGTCCCGCTAGGCGGTCGCGTCGGGGTGGAAGCGGGGCCGCATCCGGAGTCGGGAGAGGTGGACCGCGACGCCGAACCCCCAGATCAGGATCGGAGCCACGATGAGTCGCTCGATGAGGCCCGGATCGAACGTGGAGTTCGACGACTGGGTGGGGATGTAGTACCCGAGCGAGGCCAGCGTCACCAGCCCGAGGAGGGCCGAGCCGATGCGCCCGCCCGCCCACGAGGTCTCGGGGCCCATCCCCGCCGAGAGGATGAGCAACGCGAGTCCGCCCGGGGCGAACACGAGGAGGGAGACGAGGTCGTGGACGGGGGGGTTCACGTTCTCCGGGAACGCCCCCACCAGGACCGCGGCCACGCTCGCGAGAAGCAGCAGGGGGAGGCCCACGACGCGGGAGGCCCCGCGGGGAAATCCGGTCCAGGCGAGGAGGATCGCGACGAAGGCGAGCACTCCGAGGGCCGCGATCGAGACGTTGAACACGACATGCCAGGGCGATGTCGCGGTGTTGCCGAGGTCGCTGATGTAGTTGGTGAGGAGCGAGTACCCCGAGTACTGGGTCTGGACGAGCGCGTTGGCGACGACGAACTGCACCACGCCGATGCCGAGGAGGACCGCGCCCAGCCGGACGGAGCGGGTCGCGAACGGTGGCTTGTTCGTGTTCATTCGGGGGGTTGGGGACCGCAGGTACCGGGGATTTCAAGGACTCTTCGGTGGAGCCGAAGGCGCCCCCGGTGCTCCCAGCCGCCGCGACATCGCGAGGGTCGTCATCTGCGCCTCGAAGCCGAGTTCCGTGAGCACCGACAGGGTCGAGGCGAGCGCATCCGGGACCGCGACCACCACCGTCGGACTTCCTCGGGAGGAGAGCCAGGCGGTAGCGTCCTGGAACAGCCGAACCAGGTCGTCGTGCGGGGCGCGGGGGTCCACGGCCGGGACGAACAGCACTCCGGGCATGTCGGACCCTCGCCAAGCGGCCGAGAGGTAGGCGGTCGGCCCGTCGGGAGGTCCGGCCGACCACGTCTCCCGCACGACTCCCGGGAATTGGCCGAGCGATTCGAGGTGGGTGAGTCGCTGGGCGCTCGGGGGGACGGTCTCGCGCACGACCGGAGGAACCCGGGGGGCGCACCAGGCAGCGGCGGACCTGCGGCCGGCCTTGCCCACGGCGCGGACGGCCGCGTTCGCCCGGGGGGCCGACGCGACGGTCCGGGGACTCGCACAGCTCAACCACACGACCCGCAGGAACGTCGTGTACTGCCGAGCCAGGTACAGCGTCACGGCGGGGTGGTTCTCCTCCTCGACGTCCAGGACCGCCCAGGGTCGTCCCCGCCGGCCGGCGAACTGCTCCGCGCGGCCGATCAGCTGCCCGGCGAGGCCGCGCCGCCGGTGGGACGGTCGGACGCCCACGCCCATGATGTAGCCCGACTTCGGCCACGGGAGGACCAGGGTCGTCCCGACCACCGTGCCGCCGTCGGCGGCCACGTACATTCGTATCGGCGCAAGGCCGAGGAGACGAAGGAATCTCAGCAGGTACCAGAGCCCCGGGCGGAAGAGGGCCCCGAACTCCGCGGTCCCGCTCCTCCCCAGGCCCATCATCCGCTCGAACGGTCCGTAGCTCCCGAGCATCACCTCGGAGAAGCTGTCCTTGTCCGAACGGCGGACCTCGCGGATGGTGAGGGTACTCCCCGGCGGCCCGAGCGGCGGTGCGTCCACGTTCGAGGAAAGGGGCGGGGTACTTGAAGGGCCTGCCGGAGGTCCGCGGACGTCCGGCACTGACGGGACTCCCGGGGGCTCGGGCGCCTTCGAGCGGCTACCGCCGTCTACTCCGTTGCCCGCACGGCGTCCGCCGGAGGGACCCGGGAGGCACGGACGGAAGGAACTGCGATGGCGAGCATCGCCAGGCCGTACGCCGCGAGGAGGATGAGGACGATGTTGAGGACCGGCACGGCGAAGAAGCTCACCCCGCTCGCGGCGGCGCTGGGGCTGATCGACAGGTCCCAGATGATCCAGATCCCGAGGGCGGTGCCGATCGCGAGCCCGAGGAGGGTGACGAACGAGTACTCGATGAGGAACGCCGAGAGGACGGCCCGCTGGGTGAACCCCATCGACCGGAGCATCCCGATCTCCCGTCGACGCTCGACCACCGCCCGGAGCGCGAGGATCCCCATCGCCGCGATCCCGACCCCGAGCCCCATCCCGACGAAGATCTCGAGGAGTCCGATGACCCCCTCCGTCGAGGCGATCGAGGTCTCGAGCAGCTGGGCGATCTCGAACAGCACGAGGCCCTCGGGGAAGAACGCGCGCTTCGCGTCCTGGGCGGCGACGGTGGTCGATACCCCGGAACGGACCGTGAGGAAGAACGAGTCGACGTTGTGGTAGCCCAGCGCGGAGGCGGTGTCGGGGTTGACCCAGACCCCGGGGATCACGCTCTGCGAGAAGATCCCGATGACCCGGACGGTCCGTACCTCGGGGCGGCCCGGAGGCTGCAGGCGGATCTGGTCCCCGACGTTGAGGGTGGGATGGGGCGACGACGACCCCGACCCGACCACGGACGCGGTGGGGGCGTAGCTGCTGTCCACGACGGCCACGGAGTCGTTGGTCGCGAGCTGCTCCAGAACGGCCGTCGGGGACAGGCCGTCCCAGGTCGACGCGAACGGGAACTGGCTGGTGGCGTAGAAGCTCGAAGTGGCCGATCCGTTGGCGACCGGCGAGAACAGGTTGTCGGTGTACGGGTTGGGGGTGGAACCGGAAACGTTCACGTTGACGGCGCCCGCGACCAGCGGCACGGTGACCGCGAACAGCGCGGACAGGGTCGAGTTGTTGGCGACGATGCCGGGGAGGTCCGGGATGGGCTGGGTCGAGAAACCGTAGAAACTGTAGCCACCCGAGTCCTCCTGGATCGTGTTGTTGAGGTTCGCCTGGACGGTGGCGCCGACGCACGCGATCGCGACCATCGTGAACGTGACCAGCGCGAAGATGGCGAGGTTGATGGCGGTCCGAGCCGGACGTCGGGCCGGGTAGGAAAGCCCCACGCGCGCGACCGGGGCCCCGCGCGAGCCCTGTCCCGCGAGCCGGAGGATCCCCCCGAGGAAGGCCGCCGAGTTGAAGATGTAGAGCAGGAGGGCCCCCGCGACCATCAGGATCCCCTCGACGAAGAGGAGGAAGATCCCGCCCGAGTGCGTGGTGCCGAAGACGAGCCGGTGGAGCGGCTCGACCCCCGCCCAGACGAGGAGCCCGGCCCCGACCGCGCTGAAGGCGAGCCGGTTCGCGACGAACCGGGAGGCGACCAGGCCGAGGCCGAGGATGATGAACCCTCCGCCGAGGATCGGGACGGAGATGTCGGACGTTCCCTGGAGGTTCGGGGCCAGCAGGACCACCCCACCGACCGCGAGCAGCCCCCCGAGGTACCCCAGCAACGTGTACAACCGGCGGGGGGGCGGGGGGGAGGGCAGGTCGCGGATCGCCTGGACGATGTTGAGTCGGCTGACGCGGGAGCTCGCCACGGCGACCGTGATGAGGGTGAGCAGGAAGCCGGCGACGTAGCTGAGCACGAGGTCGTCCGGGGTGACGGTGAACGACTGGAGGATCGCGGTGGCGGTGAGGGCCCCGGAGGCGAACAGGGTGCTGAAGACGTAGGTGAGGAGGTAGCCGACGACGACCCCGAGGAGCGTGCCGGCCAACGCGCTCCCGACGGCGTAGATGAGCCCCTCGAAGTAGTAGACGAACACGAGCTCCCGACGTCGCATTCCGATCGCCCGGAGCATCCCCATCTCCCCCTTCCGTTCCTCGGCGAGCATGACGAAGATCCCGACGATGAGCATCGCGCCCGCGACGATCGAGAAGAGGCCGAGGACGAGGAAGATCGTCTGGACGCTCGTCCCCGAGAGCTCGGCCGCGGCGATGTTGTTCTTCATGTCCTCCGTCACCGAGAGGCCGGCCGCGGCGGGGATGGAGGCGAGGGTCGTGTTCAGGAAGTGGCTCACCGAGTCGGAGAGTGCGATGCCGCCGGCCTGCGTCCCCGTGTTCGTCACCGCGATGTAGTTGATCTGCCCGGAAATGTTCACGAGGAACTGCGCGGTCGGGAGGTCCACGAAGACGTTGCCGGGGGTGAGACCCGCGGTGATGAACCCCCCGCGCAGGTTGTCCTGGACGATCGCGCCGATCGTCGCGTCGACCGGGTGGGGGCCATACACGACGACCGCGTCCCCCACCGAGGCGTTGAGCGCCTCGGCGGTCTGCAGGTCGACGTACACTTCCGACCCGCTCGGTCCCGGCAGCGTCGCGCCGGACGTCGAGACGAAGGTGCCGAGGTTCCCGCTCTGGTTGGCGTTGGAGGCGATGAGGTTGAGGTTGGTCTCCGGTATCCCGGTCGTCCGATCGTACACCTGGGTCGTGGTGATGACCATCGGAGTGATCCCGGCGATGTCGGGTTGGCCCTCGGCGGCGACCGAGATCGCGGTGTAGACGGAGTAGGGGAACGGCGCGAGCCCACCCGACGGGCCCGTCGCCGAGATCGATTCGTGGACGTAGCCACTCCCGAGGTACGTGTAGTGGACGTCCAGGGCCTGGACGGTCGAGCCGACAATGAGGCTGCCGGAGATGATGGTCGTCCCCACCAGGAGGCCGAGGAGGAGCAGCACCGTCCGGCCCCGACCCCGGCGCACGTTACGAAGCGCGATCCGGAACGCCAACCGATGACGGAGGGCGAAGACCGCGGCTACGATCCCCACCAGCCCGAGGAGCACGAAGCTGGCGGCCAGCGTGGAGTCCACCATGTCGGTTCGTCCGGGATCACTCGAGGAATTGGCCGTCGCGCATCTTCAGGGTCCGGTGGCAACTTCCCGCGACCTCGGCGTCGTGGGTGACGACCACCATCGTCTGCCCGTAGTCCCGGTTGAGCTGCCGGAGCAGCGCGGTGACCTGGCGGGACCCCTCGTCGTCGAGGTTCCCCGTCGGCTCATCGGCCCAGACGATGGCCGGGTGGGCGACGAGGGCCCGGGCGAGCGAGACCCGTTGCTGCTGGCCCCCCGAGAGTTCCGATGGCCGATGGTCGATGCGGTCCCCGAGTCCCAGCTGGGCCAGCATTTCGCTGGCCTGCGTGCGGGCCTCCCTCGAGCGCGCGCCGGCGATGAGCAGGGGCATCTCCACGTTCTCGACCGCGCTCAGCATCGGGAGGAGGTTGTACGCCTGGAAGACGAAACCGGTCTGCTTCGCGCGGAACTCGCTGCGTTTCGCATCGGGCATCGAGTGGACATCCACCCCCCCGATGAGCACGCGGCCTCGGGAAACGGAGTCCAGGCCGGAGAAGCAGTTCAGAAAGGTCGTCTTCCCGCACCCGGACGGCCCCATCACCGCGACCATCTCGCCCCGGTGGATCTGGATCGTCAGTCCCCGCAGGGCATCGACCTCCGTGTCGCCCGAACCGTAGACCTTCCACACATCCTCCCCGACGACGACCGGCTCCGACATCGACCTCTCCGCGCGGCGGCCTGACCCGCCGGGCGCTTCCACGGGGGGGCCCTACATATCCGTTAACCCGACGAGGAACCGCCGACCCGCTCCACGAGAAGGGTGGCGATGCGGAGGACCTCGAGGGATTTCCGGACCCCGTTCGCCGACTCGGGGAACGATTCGGCCGCGAAGTACGCTTCCACGTCCTGCCGGCGTCCGATCCCCACGATATCGACCGTTCGTTCGAGGAGTCGCGAGAGCGCCCAGCTCCCCCGCGTTCGCTCCTCCAGCTCTCGGAGGTTCTCCTTGAGCCACTCCCACACCAACCCCGCTCCGATGGGATTCCGGGCGGCGCTGGCGATGATCTCGTGCGCGACGGATGCCCGCATGCCCGGTTCGAGGGCCGCGGCGAGAGCCCGGGAGAGGAGTTCGGGGGTGGGCAGGCCGCCGAGGGCCTCCGCAGCCCCCTGGGCCATGTCCTCGTCGGCCGCGGAGCGGGCCCGGGCCAACAGGGGCGGGAGCGCAGCCTCCCCGCCGGTCCGGGCGTACGCGAACGCGACCGCCGAGCGCAGGGCGGCGGGGAGCCGGTCGATCTCACCGAAGCGGGCCGAGAGGGTCTGCGCGAACTCTCGGTCCGTCCGAACCAGGTCGAGCGCCACCTGCTCGCGGATCACGGCATCCGTATCCGGCTCCCCCGGCCGCTGCTCGAGGGTGAGGCGGGCCAGCTGCGCCCGGTAGAACGTGACCGAGGCGTCCCGATACCCGGGAGCGGTACCGACGTACGGTCGCAGGGCGTTCAGCGAGTACGCGACCTCGAGGACGCTCGGATAGTCCTCGAACCCGCGGGCGAGGTCGACCAGCTCGAGGTACTCCGCCAACGTCGCATCTCCGGAGTACAGGAACGACCAGGTATCGTTGATCACGGCCCAGCGGTCGGCGGCCGCCATGCCCGGCAGGGCGCGGACGACCTCGCGGCGGAGGGGGCCGTCATACCAGATCCGGACGAACGTCGACCGGCCCGGATTGATCCGGACCGCCGCGGGGTCGTCCACCGGTACTTCCACCGACCGGGTCCGGAACACGAAGCGCTGGGGTCGTCCCGCCACTACCAGCGTCATGGGGATCGGCCAGGGGGCCTCGGCACGGCGCGAGTCGGCGAACAGGAACCGGGACTGTTCGAAGCGCAATCTCCCTTCGCCCGTGTGCACCCGGACCACCGGAAAGCCGGCCCGCTCTACCCACGCCGGGAGGACGTCGGTCACCGACTCTCCCGACACGGTGGCGAGCGAGGCCCACAGGTCGGCTCCGCGCGCGTTCCCGAAGCGGAAGCGTTCGAGGTAGTCCGCCACCCCGCGACGAAAGACCTCCTCCCCGAGGTAGGCGTCGAACATGCGAACCACGCTGGCGCCCTTGAAGTAGGTGATCTCGTCCGTGCTCTCGGCGATCGTCTTCGGGTCGGCGATGTCGAGCACGATCGGGTGAGTGCTCTCGAGCGAGTCTCCGAAATAGGCCGGTCGGGTCCGGATCAGGAACTCGTTCCAGGCATCCGTCCGCATCCCGAGGCGGGCCTCCATCTTGGCGGCCACGAAGGTCGCGAAGCTCTCGTTCAGCCAGAGGTCGTTGAACGTCTCCATCGTCACCAGGTTGCCGAACCACTGGTGCGCGATCTCGTGCGCCAGGGTCTCCATCGCCCACCGCCGGGTCGCCGGGCTGGTCGCGTCGTCCACCAATAGGCCGAGCTCGGGGAACGCGATCGCACCCCAGTTCTCCATCGCGCCCGCCCAGAGGTCCGGGACCGCGACGAGGTGCAACTTGGTCAGGGGGTACTGTTGGCCGTAGTACTCCCCGTACCCGCGCAGGAGCGGGCCACCGAACGCCAGGAGCGTTCGCGTCCGGGCGACCTTTCCCGGGAGTGCCGCGGCGATGATACGGACCCCGTTCTCCACGAGCTCCTCGGTCTCGAACGGCCCGATCCCGAGGTAGAGCAGGTACGTGGCCATCGGAGGCGTCGGGGCGAAGATCCACCGGATCCGCCCACGGACGGGCTCCGTCTTCACGAGCTCCGCGTTCGACAGGACCACCGGGCCGGGCGTAGTGGTCACCCGGACGGTGAAGACGGCCTTCTGGTTCGGCGCATCGAGGCAGGGCAGGAGCCTCCGGCAGGAGATCGGCTCCATCATCGTGGTGAGCACGGGCTGCTCGCCGGATCCCGAAACATAGAGGCCCGTGAGGCTCTTGTGGGACGCCGCCCCGGAGTAGCGCATGGTGAGCCGCTGGCCCCCAGCGTCCCCGGATCGAACGGTCAGCAAGTGGCGTTGGGGATCGTGCGCAAACGGAACCGCCCGACCGTCCAGGGTCACGCCAGCGACGGTGAGGTCCTCGCAGTCGAGTTCGACCGTCCCCCGAAGGTCCGAGGCGACCAGGGTCACCTCTCCCCGAAACGTGCCCACGGGGTAGTCGACGTCCAGGTCGAGGATGTACTCGAGCGCCTTCACGAAGGACCGACGGGGCGCGTGGTCTTGAATCTGATGCCCGTCCACGCCAGACCCGACGGGGGCGCGGTCGAGCCCGGTCCCGGTTCAGCGCAGCCGGTGGTGCGGATGGGGCCGCTGGTCGCCCAGGGGGCTTCCCGATAGACCGAGCCAAGGCAGGCGCGTCCCGAAGGTCTCACCGGAGGCCAACCCGTCGTCGGGGCCCCCGCGTTCGATGGCCACCCGGGCCTCTTGCCAGGGGAGGTCGGCTCGCCCGTCGACCCGGTACACCCGGTCGAACGGGGCCCGGAGGATGTTCGTGGGGTTCCCCCGGAACGTGACGAGGAGTGTGACCCCCTCCCGATGGAGGGTCTCGTGGGTCTCGATCGGCCCGAGGGAACGGTCGACGGAGATCCCCGGGAGGGCGTCCACGTTGGTGAGGACGAGAACCGCCCGGGCATTCGAGGAGACCGTGCGTGCGACCATGCGCTGGATGACGGACGGGAGCCGAAGATAGGCAGCCAATCGGGCCGCCGTTTCCGTGCCGGCGGGATCGCGCACCAGCCAGGCCCCGATGCCACCGTCATCGACGTGCGCCGGCAGCAGGTCATCGGGCACGACCCGGGGCGCGTAGGATGCCTCCGAGCCCTCCTCGAGCACCCATCGGGCGCCCGACTCGGGGACCTCCGCAGCCGCGGTGCAATCCGCCCACCCGAACGACCCTACCTCCTGTCGTGCGAGCGCCGCGGCGAGGACCGCCATCGCGGTCTCACCGGAGCCATGGATCAGGACCGAGATGCCCCGGTACGATGCGGGCCCGCCCGCACGCTCGTCCGCCATACCGATGACCGGGGCCTCTCCACCCCAACCATGCGATGTTCCGAGGATGAGTGAATGCCGAACTCCTTCGGCCGACCGAACGGGTTCGGTAGGCTCCGGCGCCCGCGGCGCATGTTTCCGGGGGCGCCGGAGCCCCGCCACCGCACCGGGCGGTATCGACGAGCGGGCCGGACGACGGGGCGCGCGTTACCTCAATCCTGAGTCGGGCCGTAGGGCCGTCTCGAACAGCTTCTTCTCGATCAACGCGATCGATTCCGAGATCCCCGATTTGCTCCGGTTCAGCCGGCGGGCGAGTTCCGTGAGCGTGATCCCGCGCGGGACCGCGAAATATCCGGCGGCCATCGCCTGGTTGAGCAGCTGGTGCTGGGCCGCGGAGAGGGTCGGCAAATGGCTCCGGAGGGGTCGGCGCCGTATCGAGACGATGGAGAACTGTGGGTCTACGCTCCGCACGTGCTCGATGATCTCATCGAACTGCCCGCGGCGGGCGACGAGCTCCCACTCGATGACCCCCGCCTGCATTCGGTACGGAAACTGCAGGGGCAATCGGAGGCGGCGGTAGAGGTAAACCACGGGCGGGTTCTTGTACGTAATCCGATAGAGACACCCGTCCCCGACCTCGGTCAGGCTGTCGACGTGGACGACATCCGAGAACGCCGATATCTCCCCCGCCCACACGCCAGGGGGCGAGCCCGAGATCCAATAGTCCGACACGGAGATCTCCGGACTGACCTCCACGCGGTTCAGCACCTCGAGCTGTGTCCCCGGGTGGCTCAAGGAGAACTTGCCTGTCCACAGGGATCTCGGGATACGGATCCGGAGCGTAGCGAGGAAAAGGCGGTCCGGCGACGGGGAATCCGACGCTTTGCGCAGGGCTCTCAGACGCACCTGAGTGTTCGCATCCGAAGACTTGGCACGGCGACGGGCCTTCGGGCGTTTCCCTGCAGGTGTCGACATGGGAACCCTGGAGCTCGGCTCGCGGTCGACCCGGGTCAGTGTGGGTCCGCTCCCACCGGCTGAACTGGTCCTCGGCATATAAAGCCGGACGACGGGGATGGGGGGCGGGTTCAGAGGGCTCGGGGATTGCCGGGGACTCGACCCGGGGGGCCGGAACCTCGGGCCATGAGCCGGGCCTCCAGGTAGGAGTATATGCCTCCCGTCCGATCGGACGACCGTGGCGGACGACGTTCGGTTCATGTACTCTGGGATCCGGGTCCGGGACCTGGCCCGCTCGGTCCGCTTCTATCGGTCGCTGGGATTCCGGGTGATCAAGAAGGGGGGGTTCTCGCACGGCGGGCGGTGGGTCCACCTGGTTTTCCCCGGTTCCGAGCACCGGATCGAACTGAACTACTATCCTCCCGGCACGCCGTTCTTCGAGACGTTCCAGCCCGGGACCGAGTTCGACCACTTTGGATTCTACGTCTCCAACCCCCGTCAATGGCTCCGGAAGGTCCTCCGAGCCGGCGCGAAACCCCGAGTGGGGTTTGTCGACGGCCCTGCCCAGCTCCTGTTCGTCGAAGATCCGGACGGCGTCGGGATTGCCTGCTGCGGTCCGTCGAGCCCCGGTAGCCTTCCCCGCCTGTTTCCCATCGCGCGCCCTCGAATCCGACGTCGAGGGAGTTCCAAGGTGGCGCGACCCGGACCCCCCGAGCGACGCCCGGCTCGGCGCTAGCTTCCCGTGGGGAACCGAACACCACGGCCCGTCCCGGGAGGGGTTGGGTTGGTCGAGAACTCCTACCGGGGCGGCTTGCGTTTGGCCGACTTGGGCGGCAGACGGGCAGCATACCGGACCGAACGGTCCACCCAGGTCCGGAATGTGGCGGGGTTTCCCGTCACCGAGGCGGGCAGGACCACATACTCCTTCATCGGTCGCCCGGCCATCGGCTCGAACAAGTGGAAGCTCGGGTCCTGCAGCGCGTCG
>Ga0187855_10003992_pt1 | contig 10736 bp, 8 predicted proteins | sample June2016WEW_8_10_2_FD_132969 | JGI IMG/M metagenome (GOLD analysis project Ga0187855, IMG submission 132969) | Peatland microbial communities from SPRUCE experiment site at the Marcell Experimental Forest, Minnesota, USA - June2016WEW_8_10 | ecosystem: Environmental > Terrestrial > Soil >... | reverse complement strand
TACTATAGGCACGGTCGTAGCTTTGACCGTTTATCTGGGAACCCTTTATAACTCCCTGCAAGTATTAACTAATGCACCAGTTGATTTCGCCACCTCGATTGTTAGTTTCGAGCGTGTATTTGAGGTGCTCGATTTGCATCAGGAAATCCTTGATAAGCCCGATGCTCATGTGCTAACTGATGTGCGTGGTGTGATTGAATTCGATGACGTTAGTTTCCATTACATTAGAGAAGGGAAAGGTCTCCTCAAAGATATACGAAGGTTTGGACTATTACAGGATTCGATGCCGGCATCGCCCAAGGATAATACTGAAGAGAAAACTAATAGTAAAAAAGATTCAGACGACGAAAAAGCCACTTCAAAACAGGCCAGGGAAGAAGTATTAGACCACATCTCTTTCCAAGCCGAACCAGGCCAATTGGTAGCACTGGTAGGTCCCAGTGGCGCCGGTAAAACAACGATAACGTATCTCATTCCACGCCTTTATGACCCCACCGCCGGTCGCATTTTAATCGATAGGCACGATCTGCGAGATGTCTCATTATCCTCGCTTGCCTCACAGATAGGGATGGTGACGCAGGAAACATATCTCTTTAACGACACTATTCGGACTAATCTGCTGTATGGAAAATTAAATGCGACGCAGGCAGAGATTGAAGAAGCTGCGCGAGCCGCTAATATTCATGACTTTATTATGGGACTACCCCTGCAGTACGACACTATCGTCGGTGAACGCGGTTACCGGCTAAGCGGCGGAGAAAAACAGCGCATCGCGTTGGGTCGGGTCATCTTAAAAAATCCACGCATCCTGGTACTGGATGAGGCCACCAGTTCACTGGACAGCCAATCAGAAGCGCTAATACAGGAAGCACTGAGTCGCGTAATGATTGGACGGACGAATATCGTTATTGCGCATCGACTGAGTACCATTCTAGCCGCAGACTTGATCCTGGTTTTGGACCTTGGCCACATCGTTGAACGCGGTACGCACACTGAGTTGCTGGCTAAAGGAGGACTTTATTCCAATTTGCACGAAACTCAATTCCGCCATAAGGCAAAGTAGATGACTTGGTATTCCAATATCTTATGACGTCAAAATTATGAATTCATTACGTGCTCATATTCTGAACCTAATTACAGGAAACACTCGATATGACAATGTCTATCCCATTCGATTTGCTATTAAAGAGATTAAACTGTGGAAGATTTAAGTTCATTCGAAAATCGCTACCGCTCCCTGAAATATGTTGAATTGTGGGCGGCTGATCAAGGACTGGAAGCCAGACGAATCGAGTGGCGGAAGAGGTTAGTAGCTTATTTGCCATTCGACTCATCGGATACCCTTCGTATTTTAGACATAGGGACGGGAACTGGACGCCTCAGTCTAGAAATACTCAAATCTTTTCCCAATGCATCTGTAACGAGTCAAGATTTTTCGGAAGTCATGCTTTCTCATGCACGGGAACAATTGGCTGGTTTTGGAGGAAGAGTAACCTTTGTGCAGAGTGATCTGCGGATTACTGGTTGGGCTAGTAACATTGAAGGAACCTTCGACGCGGTCGTCACTTCTTTTGTGACCAACACCGTCGCTAGTAGCATAAAAGCCATATACGCAGACCTTTTCGGGCTGGTTAAGCCTGGAGGATGTTTCCTTTCTTGCGAAGGCTTCTCACCTCCTGGTCCCAGTTTGGAGAAGCTTTATAACAAACAAGGGCTCCAGAATTATCGGGATCGAGTCAAAATGGAAACGGGGACCGACAAAACTCTTCAAGAGGCAGAAAAGCAACTGTGCGATAGACATCGCGGTTACCGTGCCTATTTCAATGACCATAATAGGAAATCAACAGTGGGCGTGTCAACACTAATGGATAATCTGTTGTGGTTGAAAGAGACCGGATTTGACGAAGTTGATTGTATCTTCAAGCGCAATCGCGTCGCTCTTATCGGTAGCTTCCGTCACTAAACTTTACCCGTCATGGGCGGGCTGGTTTGCGGAATTTCAGATTATCGACAGCGCTTAATCGATTTAGTATGGTGATGCGAATCCTCTATGTAAATAACGGGATGTTTGCCCAGTGGGCAACCTGAATTTCTGATTCCATTTTCATTTTGTTTTAGGCACACAATTTGAGTTTGTTACGTCTTCAATCGATCGCGTTCGGCCCGATTGTCAAGAATTTCAATTTTCTCCCATGAAGTATCGGTGCCGGAAATTAATTTTAGCCTGCTCGACACTTTTTGCAGGGAACTGAAAGGAATCAGTTTTTCTGAAGGTGTTAATAAGCGACCTTTATTATTCATATTTTAATGTTATTCGGCACAGGCGTAGATTCATGTAATGTGCAACCGGCCATTGCCGATCCCTCCAAAACTTTATAAGCGAAGTTTACCATTATCTCCATATGTTCGATATCTTGTTCCGCCCCTCCGCCGAGATGGCCTTCTTGGAACCAATGCACTTCGATTTTCTTGCCAAGTTCCTTCATTCTGGCTTCATACACCATTACCGGGCGCGGTGGCGTTCGCGTGTCGTTCAATCCCTGTATTATTAACACCGGGGCCTTCACTTTTTCAATGTAATTCATGGGCGAAGCCGCGGCGTAAAGTTCTGGTTTCTCCTGGGGTGTGCCGCCCATGAGAGCAACGGAATACCCTCTCATGCCGTATGAAAGGTCTTCATATTCCATCGCCCAGTCTACGGTTGCCGTACCTGCCAGACCACCGGCCCAGAGGTCTGGGTATTTACTCACCGCAAGTAATGTCAGATAACCCCCGTACGACCACCCGGTAGGAAAAACCTGTGCGGGAATAGCAATACCTTGTTCAACAAGCCACTGACGCGCCGCGACCATGTCTTCGACTTCCCAATGTCCGATCTCACCCCAGATCTTCTCACGGAACTGTCGTCCAAAGCCGGTTGATCCCCGGTAGTTGATTGCCAGCCAGGCAAAACCATGGTCGAGCCATGCCTGGCTGTTTGGCATGAAATACTCCACAGTGGCCGTTTCCGGACCGCCATGTGTATGCAAAATGGTGGGGAATGGGCCATTACCTTCCGGCAAACCTAGCCAGCCTTGAATGATTTGACCATCGGTAGACTTGAAAGTTATGTCCTTCCAAGGGCGGCCTGGGGGAACTGCACCGGCAGGCAGCACCGTTCTCTTTTTCCGACCAGTCAGGCTGTCAAAGGCAATGAGTTGGGGTGGGTTGGCAGCATCCTGCCACACGGCCAAGATTTGACTGTTCATGAGATGGGCTGCCGGGGCAAAGGTCATGCCCATGCCGTAGAAACCGCCGGAGTGCTTTAATTCTAACAGCTTATGTGTCGCCAGTTCGTAAATTGCCAAATTCTGTCTCGCCATGGAGGTCCGTGCAAGCAAAATCCGTTTACCGTCCGGTGACCAATCCATAACTGACACATCACCGGAAAGGTCAGATAAATTCAGTCCCGTAGTTTCACCGTTAATCGGATCCCAAATAAATGGGCGGCTATAGCCCGTTTTAGTACCCGTTGCCAGTAAACGGAAATCGCCCGGTAAGGGTGAAAAACCGAATGCCATTATGCTGGAACCATTGTCCCACAATTCGCCCAGCGCTTGACCGGTGTTGGTGTTAAAAGCTATTAAACCGTTATGTTGAAAGGTTGCGCGGTCTGTGGACGTGATGACTCCGACCTGTCCATCACAAGAAAGGGTAGGCCCAAACATCATTTTGCGGCTATGATGCAACTCTCTAATAGGACCAATGATGTCATCTGTTCCTATTGTCATGACGCGTGTATGAAAACCAATGTCATCAGCAAAAGTGCCGCCGATGACATTGCCAGTGCGGCTCATGCTTAATCCAAATGCGGAATACGGTGGCAGATCAGGCGTTATATCTTCAGATTCTCCACCACTCCATGGAACCCGAACAAAATGTCCCATTTCGTTGCCGCCCTTATCTTCCAGATAGTACACAAAATGTCCATCCGGAGAAAGCAAGCCGAAGACGGTGCCACCAGGATTGAATGTAAGTTGCAATAAGGAATTTGAAGAAACATTCCAGGCATACAACTGGTACTGGCCGGACTGTGTGCTAGTAACAAGCCCGTGGTCGGCCTTGGCACTGGCTATCTGCGCACCGGCGATTACCGCTGCACGGAACCGCTGTTTCCATGGTGCATTTGGGGCAACAATTAATGGTTTAAGCATAATTTCTTTGAACGTCCACCACAATAGTAAAATGTTAACCACATCGTTGTAAAGTTGCCGGCGAATTCTGACTTACAGTCACATTTACCAAAACCCAAGTGTATTATTTGACAAAAGCTTCCAAAATGTGATAATATGCTGGGTGAAACCAGCATCAGGGACCGGAGAAATCTATACGATGAATCAGGGTCCTTTTTTATTGCCTATCTTGCCACCTTGCAACTTTACAAGCATTTTCCGATGACAGAAACAAGTATTACTTTTTGGATGCAGAGTGGGTGGATGACTCCAAGATGGGTTATAGCACCAAGAGTATCATTTTCTGAAAATCAGGATGTCATCTTGAAAAGATCAGGGCTGGGGGCCCGTTAATGAAACCAATGAAAAATGCGAGAACAAAATGACCGGTGTCCTTTTGTTTCACTTAGTCCAGCAAATTCTCTTAGGAGTTCTTTTTCTTTGTTATTAAGATTTTTTGGAGTGACTACCTTAACCATTACATATTCATCCCCTTGACCATGCCCATCAAGGTGTTTGATACCCTTGCCGCGAATTCTAAACGTTGAACCGGTTTGAGTTCCATCCGGTATCTCCAATTTGTTTCCGCCGTCCAATCCAGCGACATCAATGTTGCCTCCCAAAGCGGCCGTGATAAATGATATTTCTTTTTGAACATAGATATCATTACTATGTCTTTCAAAAACAGGATGTTTTTGTACATGAAGAACTACATAGAGATCACCGTTCTGTGCCTCCCCGGTGTCACCCTCTCCTTCTAACCGGATGGCATTGCCAGTATCAGCGCCTGGGGGCACTCTGACTTTTATGTCCTCGTTTTTTCCGATTGTGCCTTTACCTTTACATTCTTTACAAGGATTTTTAATTAGTTTCCCTGTCCCATGGCACTGATCGCAAATGACAACTTGCCGGAATATTCCGTACCCTAACCTCCGTTCTTGAATGAGCTGCCCAGCTCCCCGACATTTACCGCAAGTAATGATCCCGTCTGGCTCAGCCCCCACTCCGTGGCAGGAAGGGCACGATTCTTCCTTGGCGATTGTGACAGTTTTTTCAATTCCGGAAGCTACTTCTTCGAGAGTTAGATCAAGATCATACTTTAAGTCAGCGCCTCGCATTGTGGACCCAGGTTTCGAACCGGTACCAAACAAGGTATCAAAAATGTCGCCTCGAGAACTGAAAAAATCCCTTAATCCAAATTCATGAAACAGGCTGGAGAAATCAACATTCCGATAAATATCTTCTTGGGAGTAACCCTTGATTCCCTCAAGCCCATAGGCATCATATTCCCTACGTTTTTTGGCATCGCTTAATACGGCATAAGCTTCATTTATCTCTTTCATCCGTTCTACCGCTTGGTTGTCCCCAGGATTACGGTCAGGATGATATTTCATCGCTAATTCACGGTATGCCTTCTTTATTGTAGTTTCGTCGGCATCCTTATTTATGCCAAGCACCTCATAATAATCACGTCTTGTCATTAAGTACCTCTTTATTTGCCGGGCATCTTTGGTTGCTCATTGTTCGCGATTTCGCATTTTAAGAATATCCAGCTATCTATATCTGCGGTCATCGTTCTTTTCGGTTTGTCTTTTAAGCTCTTCCTCTGCAGCGCGAAGTGTTTCTTCATCATCAACTATGGGGCCGTCTTCTAAATTTGCCTCGTTTATTCCACCTTTTGGCTCTTGTGTATAAAAATTTTGACCGCAGTCGAGGCATTTGTAGGTTAAGAATCGTTGGCCTCTCCAAACTTTGACATAACTAGGATCATCAGTGCCCCGGTATATGATCAGCCTCGTGCTGCGACTCTTACAAAATGAGCATGGAGGGCTGGAATTCTGAGATTCTTTTTTGATTCGCTTTCGCTGGAATAACCACATATAACCTATTTTATAACAATTTGATGGATTAACGAGGTTGCGCCCTAATTCATTTTTTTCCCATCAAATTATGAGTGTTAGCGTATTTTGCACACAAAACCAATATTCGAATCGCCAGTGATTACCCATCCAACAGAAATCTGCAAAATCAAACGGGCACAGTTGAACTCACGGTGGTTTTAAAACTGTCAATTAACTGCATCTATGTTAGTGTTCTACATTTTCTATTGCCTTGACCATGATTTGCAAGGACTGTTTCACGATTTCCGCGTCTTCAGCAGTAAGACGATTGAATAGTTCGGTCACGCGTTCTTTGCGTTTCTGTCTCAATTCGGCCACCAGCTCATCCCCCTGGGATGTAGAACGCAGTAAAATAACCCGCCTGTCATTGGAGTCACCGGTCCTCGTTATTAGATTTTTCTCCATTAACCGATTGATAATGCCAGTTGTATTTGCAGGGGTAACTTTGATAGCGTCCGCCAGCTTGCCGGTAGTAGTAGCACCGCGATTGCTGATAAAAAACAGGGCTTTTAGCTGCCCAGTAACCAGATGCAGGCGCAACCAGGCATCTAGCTCGCATTGCTGGCGGTCGTGATCCACCTGCCTTTGCAATTTAATCAATTTTGCAAGAAGTTGTTTTTCCACAGCATCATTATACATCCTGATAGTTAATGTTTCATTGACAATAATGCCAATATTCACTAATATTAAAAAAGGTTATTGAATATTAACAGACAATAAATACATTAGCAAAAATGGGAAAAATATAATCGAATTCGTCCGCCTATTGTTTCTGATGGACAGACCATAGGCACCAGAAACTTTGACAGCAATAATATTGATATTACCGGTCGATAAACTTGAAATACAGTAGTATTCACAGAGACAATAAAAAATAATTTTCAGATTGTTTTGTACTCGGAATAATATCAAAAATTTAGCTATATTCTGCAGAGGAAAGGGATTTTTGTGTTTGATTTAAATAGATCTCAAAATAAGCCATTAGGTAAAAATTATAAATGGATGGCGCTATCGAATACGACCCTCGCCGGCTTTATGGTGTCACTCGATGGATCGTGCGTAATGATCGCGCTGCCAGCGATTTTCCGGGGCATCAATTTGAATCCTTTAGCGCCAAACGCTTCAACCTATTTACTCTGGCTGCTGATGGGGTATTCGCTGGTTATGGCAGCACTGGTGACGACTCTCGGACGGATCGGTGATATGTTTGGTCGTGTACGTATTTATAATTTAGGTTTTATTATATTTAGTATTGGGTCTATTCTGCTGTCATTCACCTGGAGTACCGGACCGGCTGGAGCCATTCAACTGATTCTTTTTCGTGCGCTGCAAGCTGTTGGCGGTGCTTGTCTGTTCGCAAATTCAGCAGCTATCCTGACAGACGCCTTCCCTGAGAAAGAACGAGGTATGGCACTGGGAATAAACTCTATTTCCTTTGTAGCGGGCAGTTTTTTAGGAATCATAATTGGCGGTCTGCTCGCAGAAGTTGGGTGGCGGTGGGTTTTCCGGGCAAGCGTGCCAGTGGCTGTGGCAGGCACGATCTGGTCTTATCTGGCGTTAAGAGAGACCGGGGTTCACAAGAATGCTAAAATCGATTGGTTTGGCAACATATCGTTCGCAGCCGGATTGACCATGATCCTCATTGGGGCTATTTATGGCATTAATCCCAGTGCGCACTCATCTATGAGTTGGACAACGCCTTTTGTACTAAGCATGTTTGCCGGTGGGTTGGCTCTTTTAGTGGCTTTCTGCATTATCGAACTCCATGTAAAGGACCCTATGTTCCGGCTCGATTTATTTCGCATTCGCGCTTTTGCCGCAGGCAACATAGCCCAATTTATGTCAGCTTTGGCTAGGGGCGGATTTATGCTCATGTTGACTATCTGGCTACAGGGCATCTGGCTGCCGCTTCACGGTTTTGATTTTGAGAGGACGCCTTTATGGGCTGGTATATGCATGTTACCGTCCAGTATAGGAATATTGATGCTTGGACCGCTATCCGGACGTTTATCCGACCGTTATGGAGCACGGCTTTTCGCAACAGTAGCTATGATTCTAACGGCAATCGGTTTTGCACTTCTCCTGACGATTCCGGTTGACTTTAATTACCCACTCTTTGCTGCCATAATCTTTCTCGATGGCATGTCTATCGGTCTCTTTATGTCTCCCAATATTGCGGCCATTATGAACAGTCTTCCGCCCGAACATCGTGGAGCAGGTTCCGGCATGAGAGCAACAATTATGAATGTTGGTAACCCGATATCAATGGCGGTTATTTTCTCATTAATGGTAGTGGGTTTAAATGCTTCAATGCCAGCAGCCATGTATAATGGCCTGGTGCAAAATGGCATACCTGCCCAAATTGCCCATCAAATAGCAAGTGCGCCGCCTGTCGGTTATCTGTTTGCTGCTTTTCTTGGGTACAATCCGCTTAAAACCCTGATTCCTGCCAGCGTGTTAAATGCTCTTCCTGCGCCACAGGCGGCAAACATCACATCAAGGGCTTTCTTCCCGCAACTAATTGATACTGCTTTTCACCGCGGGCTTGTCGAAGTCCTTATTTTTTCGATAATAATGTGTCTTATCGGAGCGGCGGCATCATGGGTACGCGGCGGCAAATATGTTTATCAAGAGAAAACCAAGCCCGAAAATAAAAGATGAATTTTCCATGTTTGGGGACACCAAGAAATAAATATCGGCACAAAATTTGAGGAAGCAGAAATGATAACAATGAAATTTGTTAGGTGTATAATTACTTTTAGGTAAAATTAAGTTTATGCGTTTAATATAATAAAATTTACATGAATAGAAAACAACCGAGACGGATTATTTACTTTTTAGGGATGGCCTTGATAATCTGGCTTATCTTGGGTTTGATAGGTTGTGGCCAAACAATTCCAACACTGAAAATCGTTTCCATTTCAATAACACCGCCAGTGCCAGCTCAATTATTGGTTGGAACTAACACCTCTTTGTATGCTGTTGCGACTTATACAGATGGTTCCACTTCAGGCATAGTGTTGGGAGTTACTTGGACCAGTGATAACACTTCAGTTGCGACAGTTGACGCCGGCACCGTTACCGGAATAGCAGACGGGACTGCTAATATCGAGGCCTCTTTTTCAGGAATAACCAGCGCCCCGGTCCAACTAACGGTGGTAACCTTGTCCTCCATCGCCGTGACTCCATCTTCCCCGAATAATCTGCCAATTGGCTCTAATCAGCAGTTTACAGCTACAGGTACGTATTCTGATGGTTCAAACGCTGACCTCACTTCTCAAGTAACCTGGGTAAGCGATACCCCAGCGACGGCTACCGTTTCCTCAGGTGGGTTAGCCAACGGTATCGCAGGCGGAACCGCTAATATTTCTGCATCATTGGGTGGAGTGACCAGCCCCAATATAGTTCTGACTGTCGAAGCTTTAACATCAATTGAAATAACACCGGGTAATCCAGCTAATCTAAATGTTGGATCTGACCAGGACTTTACTGCCACCGGGACATTTGCAGACGGTTCAACTGTGGACATAACTTCCCATGTGACATGGGTTAGCAGCGCACCAGACATCGCTATCTTTAACTCTGCAGGTGTAGTTGCCGGACAAACTGCAGGTACTGTCACTATTACGGCATCATTGAGCGGAATATCCAGCTCTCCTGTAAGTTTGACCGTAATAATCTTATCTTCTATTTCGGTAACGCCAGCTTCCCCACTAAATTTAGCAGTTGGTGCCACACAACAATTTACAGCTACGGGGATCTTTACTGATGGTTCAACCAAAGACATCACTTCTGAGGTAACGTGGACCAGTGACACGCCTGCGACCGCTACCATTTCCTCCAATGGTTTAGTCACTGGTGTCGCAGTTGGCACTACAAATATCATTGCATTCTTTCCAGGGGAATTGAGCAGCGCGGCCGTGCAACTAACCGTAGTAACTCCGATATCAACAGCTAAAACAACCTCAACAACATCCCCTTAATTCTTCACTCTTAGAGGTATGATATCCCCAAATATTAAGAGATCGTTCCTCCTTTTGACTTTCGGTCGTCAATCGATGCTATAATTGAAAATATAAAAGCCCGGGAATAATATTTCCGGGCCTCGTCTTTTTGTTAGTTATCAGATGCTAATCGTTATTTATCAGATATACCTAGCTTTGAAAATGCTAACAGCAGGTCCCCCCGGTATTAACGGTATGTCTTAAGCTTCTATAATTACGGGTAATGCTATTGACTAAAGACATGGTTTTGTTTATTCCTTCCAGCTTAGGGTTTGATTATTGTAAGATATTTATTTTGTCTTTGTCAATTTAGTTTAAGAGGTTCTAACATCACACAATTCGTCAGAATGTTGGGTGGCGAAGGCCCTTAACCTAACGTCACTCCGGATGGGAATCCGACCAGAATTTAGATTTTCTTTAATTATGCTTTCAAAAGTGCTACTATTCCCTTGAATACCGTATTTGAACACGTTGGTCTCTATAGTGGGGTGAGAATTAATGTATTTACAACACCTTGAAATTGAAGGATATAAGAACTTCCGCTCCAAGTTCAAAATCAATTTCTCGCCTGGGTTGAACGTCATGGTAGGTGAAAATGGCTCAGGCAAGAGTGCTGTCAT
>Ga0187855_10003990_pt1 | contig 10737 bp, 8 predicted proteins | sample June2016WEW_8_10_2_FD_132969 | JGI IMG/M metagenome (GOLD analysis project Ga0187855, IMG submission 132969) | Peatland microbial communities from SPRUCE experiment site at the Marcell Experimental Forest, Minnesota, USA - June2016WEW_8_10 | ecosystem: Environmental > Terrestrial > Soil >... | reverse complement strand
GTGGTGTTCTTGGTCCTGAGCGCGACGGGATTGATCGGAGGGAGCGGTCCGACCGAACCGTCGAGGACGCACGCGGTCGCGCTCTTTGGCACGCGCGGTCGCACCGCGCTCGTCGACCAGGGCGGTGCCCACCAGAAGCAGTTCCAGGCGCTCGGCGTACCGAACATGAACGTCTTCACCAAGGAGCCGAGCGTGCAGGGCTACGGATCGCTCATCTCGACGATCTACGACAACTCGACCGGCACCCACCCGCAGTCGGCGATCAACCCCTGTCGACTCGCCGACGGGACCTTTACGCAACTGCGACTGGCCGCGATCGCCGTCTCGTACGCGCAGCTGAGCCACAACGTCAACGTGCCCGTCACGCCGGCGCCGAACTGTCGCATGGCCCCGGCGTCACAGATCGACTTTCGCTACTTCGGACAGGTACTACGGGTCCACTCGATCAGGGTGCACGGTCGAGGCGGTCATCCCATCGCCTACGCGACGCTGTACCTGAGCTTGGTCGACGCGCACGGTCAACTGGAGGGACCGCCGATACTCCGTGAGGCTCCGGCCAATCAGATGACGTTCATCATCCCCGGGCCGGCCCGAAGGGCCGCGGGATTCGAACTGTCGTCGCTGAGTCCGATCTCGGTCGGTGACGCGAAGGTCTCGCAACTCGCGCCGATCAAGATCACCTACGACTTGAACTCACCGCTGCAAGAGGCGCTGGACGGTCCGAACTGGCGACTCAGCGACACCGTCGGAACCTTCTCGGTCTTCAAGGCCGGCTACGTGCAGCGCTCGGTGACCCTGACGTCGTCCAACGGCACGGTCTCGCACGTGAAGAACGCGTCCTACGGCGACACCTGGGTCGACGTGGACGCCCACGGTCCGGTGACGTTGGTCCGCTCGATGGCGTACCTGCCGGGTTGGCGTGCGACGGCGCTCAACGCCACGACCGGCCGGAGCGAAGCGTTGAAGGTCACGCGCGACGGTCTCATCCAACAGGTGACGGTGCCGAGCGGGCGGTGGCGCATCCACTTCCACTACCACGCGCCGTACATCGAGTTGAGTCTCGCCGCGTCGATCGTCGGCAGCGTCTTGATCATCGGTGTCGGCGCGTACCTCTTCATCGACGAACGTCGACGACGCGAGGATAAGGTGCGGTCGTGAAAGCTGTCGCGATCAACGGTGGGGCCGGGCGTATGGGCCAGATCCTCGCCGGAGGCCTCAGCGGGCTCGGGCGCTTCTCGATCGGCGCGTTGGTCGACGTCCAGGCGCCCCGGGAGCTCTTCGGCGCGACGTTCGCCTCGACCTGGGACGGCGTGGACGCCGCCACCATCGACGTGGTCGTCGACTTCTCCTCGCCCGAGGGCGTCGTGGCCTCGGCGGCGTGGTGCGCGGCCCACGGCGTCGGACTCGTCATCGGCACGACGGGGCTCTCGAGTGAACAGCGACTCGCGGTGGAGGACGCGGCGACCAAGGTCGGGGTCGTGATCGCGGCCAACTACTCCGTGGGGGCCGTGCTCTCGGAGAAGTTCGCCGCGCTGGCGGCGCCCTACTTCGATCGGGTCGAGATCATCGAGTTGCATCACGACAAGAAGGTTGACGCGCCGTCGGGCACGTCGATCGCCGCGGCGAAGAGCATCGCCGCGGCGCGGGTCGCGGCGGGACTGCCCGAGATGGACGATCCGACGGTTCGGCACACGCTGTCCGGTGCGCGCGGCGCCGACACGATCGGGGGCATCAAGATCCACTCGGTCCGTCTACCCGGACTCGTGGCCCACCAGGAGATCCTCTTCGGTGGGCCCGGCGAGGGTCTCACGATCCGTCACGACTCCTTCGACCGACTGAGCTTCGTCCAGGGTGTCGCGCTCGCGGTCGACGCCGTCGACGCGACCCCGCGGCTCCTCGACGGGATCGAATCTCTGATCTAACGCCGCGACACCTTCGTGGCTCCGTTGACAGGACTGGTAACTTCGAGATATGACGACACCTCGTTTTGGTCGTGTGCTCACCGCCATGGTGACCCCCTTTCGAAGTGACGGATCGATCGACTTCGACGTCGCCATCGAACTCGCGACGACGCTGGTCGCCGAGGGGGTCGACGGACTCGTCCTCGCCGGTTCGACGGGGGAGGGCTCGTCGCTGTCGGACAAGGAGAAGCTGGAACTCTTCGCCTGCGTCGCGGGCGCCGTGGAGGTGCCGGTCCTCGCCGGATCGACCTTCGCCGACACCGCCCGATCGGTCGAACTGACCCGTCAGGTCCTCGATACCGGCGTCACGGGCGTGCTCGCGACGACGCCGGCCTACGCGCGGCCGAGTCAGAAGGGCATCGCCGCGCACTTTGCCGCCATCGCCGAGGCCACCGAACTCCCCGTCATGCTCTACGACATCCCCGCGAGAACCGGTCGGAAGATCGCCGCCTCCACGACGATCGACCTCGTCGCGTCGCACTCGAACATCGTGGCGATGAAGGACGCGTCGGGTGATCTCGTCGGGGCCGCGCACTACAAGGCCGTGCTCGGTGACGACATCGACCTCTACAGCGGTGACGACGCCGTCGTCCTGCCCTTCATGGCCATCGGCGCCGTCGGGATCGTCTCGGTCGCCGGCCACTGGGCCGCGCGAGAGTTCCGCCAGTTGGTCGAGTGCGTCGAGCGCGGCGACTGGGTCGGGGCGAGGATGTTCAACGAGCGCCTCGCGCCGAGTTACGCCTTCGAAGCGAGCGAGCTGTACCCGAACCCGATGCCGGCCAAGGCGGCGCTGCGCTACCTCGGCATCGACGTCGGCCAGTGCCGGCTGCCGAACTCGGAGAGCGACGACACGCTCGACGCGGACGCGGCGAAGGTCGTGGCCGCGCTCCAGGCATCGCGTGGCTAAAGACACCGTCCGCGTCACCTTCCTCGGCGGCCTGGGCGAGATCGGTCGCAACTGCTGCGCGATCGAACAGGACGGTCGTCTCGTCGTCGTCGACGCCGGGCTGATGTTCCCCGAACCGAACATGTACGGCGTCGACATCATCTTGCCGGACTTTCGTTGGTTGATCGAGCGCAAGGACCGCGTCGACGCGATCGTGTTGACCCACGGTCACGAGGACCACACCGGCGCGCTGCGCTACCTGGTGAAGGACATCAACGTTCCGATCTACGGTTCGGCGTTGACGCTCGGCTTCGCGCGCCATCGCCTCACCGAGGCCAAGGTCGCCAAGGACCTCACGTTCATCGAGGTCAGTGACGGCGAGCGGCGCAAGATCGGACCGTTCGACGTCGAGTTCATACCCGTGACGCACTCGGTGCCCAGCGCGATGGCGCTGGCCTTCCACACCAACGCCGGTATCGTCGTGCACTCGGGCGACTTCAAACTCGACCTCACGCCGATCGATGGTCGACGAACCGACATCTCGCGATTGGCGGCGCTCGGCGACGAAGGCGTCGCGCTGTTGCTGGCCGACTCGACGAACGCCGAGGAGCCGGGCTTCACCGCGTCGGAACGCTCGGTCGGCGGGGCGCTCCGACGGCTCTTCCTCGAACGACCAGAACGTCGCATGGTCGTCGCCTGTTTCGCGAGCCACATCCACCGCGTCCAGCAGATCATCGACGTCGCGTTGGAGCAGCACCGCAAGATCGTGTTGATGGGTCGCTCGATGGAAGCGAACGCCAAACTGGCGCGCAAGCTCAACCTCCTGCACGTCGACGCGGCGAACCTGATCGACATCGAGAACATCGATCGATACGCACCGGGCGAGGTCTGCGTCATCTGCACCGGCAGCCAGGGTGAACCGCTCGCCGCGCTGTCCAAGCTCAGCCGTGGCGACGCGCGGTTCTTGAAGGTGGGCGCCGACGACACCGTCATCCTCAGCTCGCATCCGATCCCGGGCAACGAGTGGACGGTCGGCCGCGTCATCGACGATCTGCACCGCGCCGCGGCCGAGGTGATCCACTCCGGTAACGAGCCCGTCCACGCGTCCGGACACGCCCGCCAGGGCGAGCTGCGCACGTTCCACCAACTCCTGCGACCGCGGAACTTCGTACCGGTCCACGGCGAGTACCGCCACATGGTGCATCACGCCGAGTTGGCGCACTCGATGGGTCTGAGCCCGAAGCACGTCCTGATCTGTGAAGACGGTGACCAGATCGAGGTGAACAAGACGGGCATCAAACGCGCCGGTCAGGTGCCGGCCGGTTTTCACTACATCGACGGCAGCTCGGGCGACCTGGACGAACGACCCCTCGAGGAGCGGCGAATGCTCGCCGAGTTCGGCGTCTTGCAGATCTCGGCCGGCGTCGACCACAAGAGCGGCACCATCATCCAACCGGTGCGTTTGACGGCGCGAGGCTGGTTCGACGGCATCCAAGACACTTCGGTGATCGAATCCGTGACGAACGAAGTACGCGCCGCGCTTGAAGCGGCGCTGCGTGAAGGTACGCGCGACGAGGAGACGCTCAACAAGCACGCCCAGCGCGCGGCCGGTCGTCTGTTGGGACAGAAGTATCGCCGACAGCCGATTCTGTTGGCGGCCGTGGTCGTCCTCTAGTCGTCCTTCTCCGGTTCGCCGTGATCGGCGTTGTGACGTCCGACGCGCCAGAAGGCCTTCATGCTGATCGACTCGTCGTCGAGTCCCCGATCGAGCAGCGCCGTTCGCACGGCCTTCATCACGTGGAACTCACCGAAGAGATAGGCGTGGCCGCGCTCGGGCGGGAAGGCGAACGCCGACAGTCCGCTGAGGAGTCCCGCGGGATCGTCCTTGGCGCGTTCACCGCGGTCGACGAATATGCCGGTGACGGCGATGCCCTCTTCGAACGTCGTCGTCAACGCGTCGTCGGCGTGGTCGGTCTCGACGATGAAGACCACGTTGCCGGGCGCCTCGACGCTCTGGGCCATCCGATAGGCCGATCCGAGGCACGTGATGTCGCCCATGAAGAGGTGCCAGTCGGCCTCGGGATCGACCACGATCTTGCCCCGCGGTCCCACGATGTCGACCTCATCGCCCGCCGTGGCGTTACGCGCCCAGATGCTGCCGGGTCCTTCGTGGGCCGTCGTGATCCACAGGGTGAACTGGTCGCGGGCCTCGTCGACGCCGTGCACGCTGTAGCGCCGTCGCACGAGCTTGCCCGCGTCGTTCATCAGTTGCACCATCACGTCATTGCCCGGCACGCCGCACAGGAGGACGGCCTGACCTGCGAGAACGACCTCGTTGATCGACGAACTGAGCGGCGTCGACGACACGAAGTGACAGACCCGCGCGTTCGAATCGAGGCGATTGGCGAGCTCGATGGAGGAGTCGTGGGGAGTCAGAGTCACCAGTGCAGCCTAAAGCGATTGGCACGGAATACGAAAGGATGTTCGGTAAGTTTGATGGTTGTGGCACAAGCACGACATAAGAAAAAGCCGGTGAAGAAGACGTCTCGGGGAGCCTCGGCGGGTCCCAGCGTCTGGGAACGCCACACCCGCGACCTCTGGATTTTGCTCCTCGTCGTGATCGGGGCGTGTTGTGCCTTGGCCGAAGCGGGCGCGCTCGGTCCCGTCGGTCGGGCGATCTCGAAGGCTCTGGCCGTCGCGTTCGGGGTCGGACGATTCGCGCTGCCCATCATGCTCCTCGTCCTGGGCGCGGCCTTGGTCGTGGGCAAGGTCGAGGTCGAGCGCCCTCGCGCCGTCTGGGCCATCGCGCTCGGGCTGATCAGTGTCTGCGGTATCGGTGACCTGGCCGGGGGTCGTCCCTCGGTGCACGCGACGACGAAGCAGTTCGCGCACGCCGGCGGGTGGCTCGGAGCGGTCATCGGTGGCGGGCTCGACAAGGCGATCGGCATCGCCGGCGCGCTGGTCGTGCTGCTGGCGCTGTTGACGATCGCCGTCATGATCGGCACGGGAGTCGGACTGCGCGCCCTCTACCACGGCGCGGCCACGGTCCTTCGCGCCACCGGTTCGTGGCTCGTTCGATGGTGGTCGAGTCGTGAACGTCCACAGACCCTGGAAGATGAGGAAACGGAAGAACCGGCGCCGCGCCGCGCGCGCGCCATCACCCCTGAACCCGAGGACTTCGCCGTACCTGACGAGGTCGAAGAGGAGTACGAGGAGGAGGGCGAGTACGAGGAGTACGAAGAAGAAGAGGAAGAGGAGGAGTACGAGGAGTACCCCGAACTAGAGAGCGACTGGGAGTTGCCGTCGCCGTCGCTCCTCGTGCGCACCAAGGACGTGAAGCAGGACCGCGCGGCCATCGAGGACATGGGTGGTGAACTGGTCGAGGCGCTCGCGGCCCACGGTGTCGAGACGACGCTCGTCGGATTCACCGTCGGGCCGACCGTGACGCGCTACGAACTCGAACTCGGTCCCGGCGTGCGGGTCTCGAGCGTGACGACGCTGCACAAGGACATCGCCTACGCCATGGCCTCGCCCGACGTGCGCATCCTCGCGCCCATCCCGGGACGATCGGCCATCGGCGTCGAGGTGCCGAACCGACAGCGCACGCTCGTCGCGCTCGGCGACCTGCTCGCCTCCGAAGAGTCCCTGAACGCCACGCATCCGCTGGACGTCCCGTTCGGTCGCGACATCTCCGGCAAGACGCTCATCGCCAATCTCGGTGACATGCCCCACGTCCTCATCTCGGGCGCCACGGGCGCCGGCAAGAGTTCGCTGATCAACTCCATCGTCACGGCGCTCGTGATGCGCGCGACGCCCGACCGCCTCCGACTGATGTTGGTCGACCCCAAGCGCGTCGAGATGGGTCAGTACAACGACCTGCCACACCTCTTGGCGCCGGTCGTGGTCGATCCGAAGAAGGCGGCCGGGATGCTCGCGTGGGCGGTCAAGGAGATGGAGCGGCGCTACGACATTCTGGCTGAGAGCGGCGCGCGCGACATCACGAGCTATCAGCAGATGATCGCGCGCGGCGAGTTGGAGCCCGAGACCAGTGACGACGAGCGCGTCGCCGAGATCTTCGAGCGCGCGACCGGTCTGGAGTCGGACGTCGAGCGGCCCCCCGGTCCGGAGGAGTTGCCCTACATCGTGATCGTCGTGGACGAGTTGAACGACTTGATGATGGTGGCGGCGCGCGACGTCGAGGAGTCGGTCGTGCGAATCGCGCAGATGGCGCGCGCGGTGGGCATCCACCTCGTGCTCGCCACGCAACGACCGAGCGTCGACGTGATCACCGGCGTCATCAAAGCGAACATCCCCAGCCGCATCGCCTTCGCGGTCTCGTCGCTCGCGGACAGCCGCGTGATCCTCGACCAGGCCGGCGCGGAGCGCTTGATCGGCAAGGGCGACATGTTGTTGGTCACGGCGTCGTCGAACGTGGCGCGACGACTCCAAGCCCCGTGGGTCTCCGAGAGCGAGGTCCACCGCGTGGTCGAGGCCTGGCGCGCGCAGGGCGGGCGCCGCGAGAACGTGATCGCTCTGGACGTGCCGTCGGGCCGCGGCGGCTCCATGGGTGGGGGATCGAGCGACGACGACGACGAGGTGCTCGCTCAGGCGCGGGAGCTGATCATCCGGACGCAGTCCGGTTCGACGTCGATGTTGCAGCGAAAACTGCGGGTCGGCTTTGCGAGGGCCGGTCGGATAATGGACCAGCTCGAGCAAGAGGGCATCGTCGCGGCGGGCGACGGGTCCAAGGCTCGCAAGGTGCTGGTCACGGCCGAACAGTACGACGAACAGACCTCGCTGTAGTTCGTGAGCAGGTCGTCTCGCCGCTCGGCCCGTCGCGGGCTCGTCACTCGACTGTTCGCGATCGTGCTCGGCGCCGCGGTCGCCGCCGCCGCGATCATCTCGATGCAGTTGCCGTTCATCCACGAACGTCCCAGCGTCCACCTCGCACTTCCATCGTTCGCCAGCCTCGACTTCGCGCCACCGCCCCTGGTGTGGCCGAGTCAAGGTAGTGCGGCGATCGACGTGCCAGCGCTCGGCGTGAAACGGGCCTGGCACAACCGCGTCGTGCCCATCGCGAGCCTCACGAAGATGATGACCGTCTACGTGGCGCTGAAGAAGTTCCCGCTGACCGTCGGTGAAACGGGCCCCTGCATCGTGGTGAGCGACAACGACGTCCTCAACTTCGAGGAGGACAAGTCCGAGGACGACTCGGCCGTCATCGTCACCGCGGGCGAACAGCTCTGCGAGATCGACCTGCTCGACGGCGTGCTCGTGCACTCGGCCGCCAACTACGCCGACCTCCTCGCCTCGATGGTGTCGCCGACGCCGGAGCAGTTCGTGGCGCGGATGAACGAGGCCGCGAAGTCCCTCGGACTGCGCAACACGCACTACGCCGACGACACGGGCGTGTCGAACGACTCTGTCTCGACGGCGCTCGATCAAGCGAAGCTCGCGACGATCTTGATGCGCTCAGCGCTCGTGCGCTCGATCGTCGATCAGACGATGGTGGACCTCCCGGTCGCCGGCTTCGTCAACTCGTTCACCCCGCTCGTCGGCACCGATGACGTCGTCGGCGTCAAATCCGGACGAACGGCCTCGGCCGGAGGATGTGACGTCATGGCCGTGGCCTATCGGCTGAACCATCGCCGCTACATCCTCTACGCCGTGGTGCTCGGACAACGCGGGGGCAACGTGCTCGAGGACGCCGGTACGGCGGCCTTCGCCCTGGCGAAATCGGCCGAGAACTCCCAGGCCGACGTCGCCTTCGCCAAAGGGACGGTGCTGGGAACGATCGGCTTCGGCAGGGACGTCGTGCCGCTCGGGCTCGAGCGCAAGAGTCACGTCTACTGGTGGGACCAACACAACAATCACCCGCTGACCTTGCGACTCCGACACCTGGGCGACGTCATCCATCGCGGAGAGGTCGTCGGCTGGATCGAGGTCCACAGTATCGAGCGGCCGATACCGGTCCTCGCGTTGCGTTCGGTCGCCGCGCCCTCGCTCTGGCACCGCATACTGTAAAGCCATGCTCGCGCGCGTTCCCGCCAGTTCGGCCAACCTCGGACCGGGATTCGACTGCTTGGCGGTGGCGCTCTCGCTCTACCTCGAGGTCACGATCGAGGCGGCCGACGCGTTCTCCATCTCCAGCGAGGGCTTCGGAGCCGGTCAGTTCGACGACGAGCACAACCTGGGAGCGCGCGTCGCCGCCGACCTGCTCGGACATGCGCGTTTCTCGATGCACGTGAAGTCCGAGATCCCGCTGACGCGGGGACTCGGCTCGTCGGCCGCGTTGGCCGTCGCGGCCGCGGCCGCCGCCGGGGCGCCCGACCCACTGGCCGTCGGTGCACGTCACGACGGCCACGCCGAGAACGCGGCGGCGTCGCTTTTCGGAGGCCTGGTCGTCGCCGGGTCCGACGAGCGCGGGTTCGTGGCGCGCTCACTCGATCTCGACGCTGAGTGGCGCTTCGTCGCCGTCATCCCGGACGAAGAGCTCTCGACCGACGACGCCCGTCGCGTGCTGCCCGAGAACGTGCCCTTCGTCGACGCGACGCACAATCTGAGTGCGCTCGGACTGCTGCTGGCCGGTCTCGCCGACCACGACCAGTTCGTGGCCGGCTCGATGGATGACTATCTTCACCAGCCGTATCGCATGGGGCTGTTGCCCTTCGCCCAACCGTTGCTCGCGACGCTGCGCGAGAGCGGTGCGGCGGGATCGTGTTGGTCGGGTGCCGGTTCGACCATGCTGGGTCTCGCGACCAGTGAGCGCGCCGCGGGCGTCGCGGTCGCGGCGCGCACGTTCCTCCACGACCACGGCGTCGCGGGTGTCGTGCACGTCCTCGAGGCCGACCGCACCGGCCTGGTGACGAATTGAGTGAAGAGAGGCCCTCGAAGACACGAGTGGTGAGCGGTGCCGGATACATGTTGTTGGGCGCCTCACTTATCCAGTGGTCGGCCGCGATCGTGACGCACGTCTTTGGTCAGATCGGACCATCGTCGACGAGCGCGTGGCGCTTCTTCTTGGGCGCCGTCATCTTGATGGCCTTCACTCGTCCGAACCTGCGCACGTGGACCAAGCAGCAGTGGCTCGGGGCCCTGGCGCTCGGCGTCTCGGTCGCGTTCATGAACCAGTGCTTCTACCAAGCGATCTCGCGGATCCCGCTGGGCGCGGCGGTGGCGATCGAGTACCTCGGACCGTTCATGGTGTCCGCGCTCGGGAAGCGCTCGGCTCGTCACTTCGCCTTCGTGGTCCTCGCCGGGCTCGGTGTCCTGGCGATCGCGCGACCCGGGGCCGGACTCAACTACGAAGGCGTGCTCTTCGCCGCGGGCTCGGGACTCGGTTGGGCCTCCTACGTCTTTTCCGCGCACCGCGTCGGGGGCCAGGCCGAGGGCTTCGGTGGTCTCGCGGTCTCGATGTCCATCGCCGCGCTGGTCACGTTGCCGCTGACGATCAGCTCGTCGCACTTCGTCCTCGGACATCCCGCGACCCTCGGTCGCCTGACACTGGTCGCGTTGATGGCGATCGTGCTGGGCTTCGCGTGCGAACTGCAGGCGCTGCGTCGACTGAGGCCGTCCACGGCGGGCGTGCTCTTCGCGCTGGACCCCGCGGTGGCCTTCGCCATCGGGCTGATCGTGCTCAGCCAGACCATCCATCCCTGGGACCTCGTTGGCATGGTCTGCGTGGTGGTCGCCGGTGCCGGCGTCACGTACGACGCGGCCAACTCGAAACCGACCCTCGTTCAGTAGGCTTTTGGCGTGGGAACGCCCAAGAAATTCGCCATTCGGACCTTCGGGTGCCAGATGAACGAGCACGACTCCGAGCGCCTGGCCGGTCTCATGGTCGCCGAGGGCATGGTCGCGGCCGTTGACGAGTCCGACGCCGACGTGGTG
>Ga0187855_10003989_pt1 | contig 10738 bp, 6 predicted proteins | sample June2016WEW_8_10_2_FD_132969 | JGI IMG/M metagenome (GOLD analysis project Ga0187855, IMG submission 132969) | Peatland microbial communities from SPRUCE experiment site at the Marcell Experimental Forest, Minnesota, USA - June2016WEW_8_10 | ecosystem: Environmental > Terrestrial > Soil >... | reverse complement strand
GCCGGTCGGCGAGAAGGGCGAGATCTGCGTCACCGGTCCGCAGGTCATGAAGGGCTATTGGAACAAACCGGAGGCGACCGCGGACGCCTTCCGCGGCGGCCGTTTCCATACCGGCGACATCGGTTTCATCGATCAGGACGGTTTCATCACTCTGGTTGATCGCAAGAAGGACATGATCCTATCCGGCGGCTTCAACGTGTTCCCGCGTAACATCGAGGAAGCCATCTACGAGCACCCGCAAGTCGCCGAAGTCACCGTGATCGGCATTCCCGACGCCTACCGCGGGCAATCGGCCAAGGCCTTCATCGCGCTCAAGCCCGGGCAACCTGCATTCAGCTTTGACGAGCTCAAGGCCTTTCTCGCCGACAAGCTCGCCAAGTATGAAATGCCGACCGAGATGGAATTCCGCGCGAGCCTGCCGAAGACGCCAGTCGGCAAGCTGTCGAAGAAAGAGCTGGTGGCCGAGGAATTGGCCAAGCGCGAGGCGGCGGCCGGCGAAGGCGCGCGCAAGCTGGCCGGATGACGATCGCAAGCGACGGCGAAGATCAAGGCCGGCGTTTCGCGGAGAGGAAGTGTGCCGATGATGACAGACCTGTTCTCGCTCGAAGGCCGCACCGCCCTCGTTACCGGCGGTTCGCGCGGCATCGGCAAGATGATTGCGCGGGGCTTCATCGCCCAAGGGGCGCGGGTCTACATCGCGGCGCGCAAGGCGGCGCAGTGCGATGAGGCCGCAGCGGAGCTCGCAAAGGACGGCGGCACCTGCGTCTCGATGCCGGCCAACCTTGCGACCGTCGAGGGCGTGCGGGCGCTCGCCGCCGCGGTCAGCGCGCGCGAGCCAAAGCTCGACATCCTCGTCAACAATGCCGGCGCCGCATGGGCGGCGGAGTTCGACACCTTTCCGGAAAACGGCTGGGACAAGGTGATGGACCTCAACGTCAAGACGCCGTTCTTCCTGACGCAGGCGCTGCACGGCGCGCTCAAAGCCGCCGCGACCCGCGAGCGTCCTGCCAAGGTCATCAACATCGCTTCGATCGACGGCATCTTCGTCAATCCGCTGGAAACCTATTCCTACCACGCCAGCAAGGCCGGGCTGATCCACCTGACGCGGCGCATGGCGGCGAAGCTGATCGCCGACAACATCGTCGTCTCGGCGATCGCGCCGGGCCCGTTCCAGTCCGACATGAACACCGCCGCGCGCGACCATCCGGAGCTGGTGGCGCAGCGCGTTCCGGCAAAACGCATCGGCACCGACGAGGACATGGCCGGCGCGGCGATCTACCTGGCGTCGCGCGCCGGCGACTACGTGGTCGGCGCGACGCTCGCGGTCGATGGCGGCGTCGCCTATGCGAGAGCCGGTTTCGACGGCGCCGGCTGGAAGGTTTGAGTTCTCTGCAGCGTCGGCGGCACGGCCGTCAATCGAACCGGTTGGCTCGCCGCCGCGGATCTGATGCGATGCGCGCTCCGTTGTGGAGATGGATCATTCGCTTCTGTTGCGAGGGCGCCTCGTGACGCGCAGCGCGAGACTCTGGACCGGCCTGCGCGCCGTGGTGCGTCGCCGCCGCGCGCAGCTGGCATTGGCGATCAGGGTGACGATAGCGGCGCTGGCGGCTCTGGCGCTGGCGCAATTGCTGCATCTTCCGCTGCCCTTATGGGCGGTGCTGACGGCCGTCATTGTCACGCAGATGAACGTCGGACGGGCGCTGAAGGCAGCGATCGATTATCTGCTTGGCACCCTCGGCGGCGCGATCTATGGCGGCGCCATCGGCGTGCTGATTCCGCATGAGAGCGAAATCGCGCTGCTCGGAGTTCTGGCGCTTGCCGTAGCTCCGCTCGCCTTCATCGCGGCGATCAATCCCAGGCTCTCGGTCGCGCCGATTACCGCCATCATCGTGCTGCTGCTTCCCGCCATCACCCACGCCAGTCCGATCGCCTCGGCACTCGACCGGGTGCTCGAGGTGGCCGTCGGCGGCGTCACCGGGCTGGTAGTTTCGTTTCTGCTGTTGCCGTCGCGCGCCCATCGCCAGGTCGCCGAAGCCGCCGCCCGTACGCTCGATCGAATGGCGCGGGCGCTGGGCGAGCTGCTGGCCGGCTTGACGAAGGGCCTCGACGTGGACGCGCTGCACCGTATCCAGGACGGCATCGGCCAGGCCTTGGTGCGACTGGATACGGTGGGCGCTGAGGCCGAGCGCGAACGCACCGCGCGCGTCGCCGTGGGCGCCGACACCGGACCGCTTTTGCGCACGCTGCTCAGATTGCGCCACGACCTGGTGATGATCGGCAGAGCGGCCAGCAGTCCGCTGCCCGAGACCATTGGAATGCGACTCGAGCCGTCGCTGGCGCGCGCCGGCGCGGCCTTGGCCGATTACTTGGGCGCGAGTGCGGCCGCGCTGCGGGGCCGGCATCTGCCGTTGCTTACCGCGGTCGAATCGACGCTTGATGCCTATGCTGCCGAGACCGCAGCGCTGCGTCGCGAAGGTCTCACGCAAAATCTTCCCGGCGACGCGGCAGAACGCCTCCACGCCCTCGGATTTGCGTTCGAGCAGATGCGCAATAACCTTAAAGATCTCGAACGGTGCGTGGCTGAATGGGCTGCACCGTCTCAGCAAGCGGGACGCAACGAGTGATCCATGCGATCCAGGGCAACAGACTTGGCGATGCCGGCCGCGCGATGCACCGATCCGCGCAACGGCCGCTGATTACGCCTTGCGTTGACATAAATCAAAGGCCCAACTTCGCGGCGTTGTTAGCTACGGCTTTGGCGGCTGCAGGAGGAGGAACAGCGATGAGTTATTCTCAGCTTTCCGACGAGCAGGTTCTGGAAGTGCTTGCTAAAAGTCATGAGGCCATTGTCAACATTCTAAGATATCAGAGTTTTCTTACCAGCGGCGCGGGGCTGCCGAAAAACGACGCCGCGCTGAATCAGCTGATTGCCGCAAACACGAAATGGCTCGAGAAAACCCGAGCCGAGATCAAGGCGCTGGAGGGCGAGCTGTCGCGTCGCGAGAATCCGCCGATGAAGCGGCGGCGCGTCTAGGCTGCGGGAAATCGAAGTATCGCCGGCGCCAATGTATCACGCCGTTGCACGGATGACGCGGCGCGCATAATGCCGGACCGGGCTTGCACCGCTTGCCGTTTCGCCGCGCCCCAGCCGCACAACAGCGGGTCATCCATGCCGTTCGCCGTTGAGGGTCGGGTAACGTTCGGCCGCTAGGGTTCTTCGGAACGCGAGCCCCGGTGCCGAATGACGACCCTCGAATTGACCTCGAATCCCGCGGATGCGCGGCAAATAGACCGGCTCGCCCGGTGGACGCGCGTGTTGTGCGTGTTGTTCTTCTTCTCCGGCTTTCCGGCGCTGATTTATCAGCTGACCTGGCAGCGCGCGTTATTTCGCATCTTTGGCGTCAATATCGAATCGGTCACGATCGTGGTCACGGCGTTTATGCTTGGCCTCGGTCTCGGCAGCCTCGCCGGCGGTTGGCTGTCGAAGCGGCGCGGCATCCCGTTGCTGCCGCTGCTTGGCGGCATCGAGTTGATGACCGGGGCCTTTGGTCTCCTATCGCTCAAGATTTTCGACCGGGCGAGCGCGTTCACCATCGGTCTGCCATTGCCGGCGACGGCCGCGGTCAGTCTGGCGCTGGTGATCGTTCCGACCTTGTTGATGGGGGCGACGCTGCCGATTTTGGTCGGCCATCTGGTTCGTCGCTCCGGCCATGTGGGAAGTGCGCTCGGCGTCCTCTATTACGTCAATACGCTGGGCGCCGGCGCAGCGTGCCTTGCCAGTGCCGCGTTTCTCTTTCCGTTCGTCGGCATGCAGGGCGCGGTGTATGTCGCCGTCGGCATCAATGCGGCGGTGGCGGCGGGCGCCTTCGCCGCCTATTGCCGCGATCGCCGCGATCCGACCATCGATATAGCGGACACGCAAGCGGCGCCCGTGGCGCGCCGGCCGATGCTCGGGCTCGCGCCGGCGCTGGCGCTGGCCGGTGCGGGCGGCTTCGTTTCGCTGTCCTACGAAATCTTCTTCTTCCGCACCGTCTCCTATGCCACCGGTTCGAGCGCGACCGCCTTTGCCTTGACGCTGGGGGCCTTCCTGATCGGGCTGGCCTCGGGCTCGCGGCAAGCCGGCCGCAATTGTGCGGCTTTGACGCCGGAACGCGCGATCCGGCGCGCGGTCACCGCCCTGATGAGCGCCAGCGTGCTCGGGCTCTTGTTCCTGCCGCTCCTCGACCATCTGGTCTGGCTCGGCAGCGGTATCGTCGGCGTGGCGTTTCTGCTGATCTATCTGGTTGCCCGTTTCTGGGGTTCGCTACTGCCCTATCTCGCCGAGTTTGGCGTCGCCGCCGACGAGAGAGCCGGTATGCGCACGGCGCTGCTCTATTTTGCCAATATTCTGGGCTCGGCCGCGGGCTCGATCGTCACCGGATTCGTGTTGACCGATCGCCTCAGCCTGGTGGCGATCGCTGCGGCGCTGGTGGTGGCGAGCCTCGCCTGCGTCGTGGTGCTGACCGGCACGCTGCCCTTGCCGCGCTCGGAGAAGCTCCTGCGCGCGAGCCTTGCGGCGGGGCTCGCTTTGCTGGCGCTCGTCGCCATTCCGCGCTGGTCGGCGGGCGTGCTCGCCGACCTGCAATGGAAGGGCGCGCCGAATGCGCTCTCTCTCGTCAACATCGTGGAGAACAGAAGCGGCATCATCAGCGTGGCGGCGGACGGCACCGTGTTTGGTAACGGCATGTATGACGGGCGCTTCAACACCGACCTCAAGCACGACAGCAACGGCATCGTGCGGCCCTATGCGTTGAGCCTGTTCCACCCGGCGCCGCGCGACGTGCTGATGATCGGCCTTTCTTCCGGCTCATGGGCGCAAGTCATCGCCAACAATCCGGATGTCGCCTCGCTTACCGTTGTCGAGATCAATCCGGGCTATGTGACACTGATCGCCAAGACGCCGGAAGTCACCTCGTTGTTGAGCAACCCAAAGGTCGCGATCGTCACCGACGACGGCCGCCGCTGGCTGCGGGCAAATCCCGGCCGGCGCTTCGATGCCATCGTCTCGAACACCACGTGGCACTTCCGCGCAAACGTCACCAACCTCCTGTCCGCCGAGTTTCTCGGCCTCGTCAAAAACCACCTGAATCCGGGCGGCGTCTTCTTTTACAACGCCACCGATTCCGGCCGCGTCCAACGCACCGGCTGCCTCGCCTTCGCCGACGGCGCGCGTTTCCTCAATCACATGGTTGTGTCGGCGACGCCGATCCGCTGGGATTTTGCGCGCTGGCGCCGCATCCTTGAAGCCTACCGTATCGATGGCCGACCGGTGTTCGATCTGTCGCGCAGCGAGGATCGTGCGGAACTCGACCGGCTGCAGACAGGCCTCACTGCCGACAACGCGCCGCGGTCCATCGAAGCCTGCGCGGAGATCCTCGCCCGCACTGCCGGCGAGCAGCCGGTGACCGACGACAATATGGGCAGCGAGTGGCGTTGCTCTTTGGGACTGGAATGATGGCGGCGTCGCTCGAGCGCAGCGAGTAAGCGCCGACCCTACTCCGCCGCTTGCGCCGCCTGCCGCTTCTTGCCGCGCCGCGGCCCGAGTTGGGCGATCCACCGCGCGATGACATAGAACACCGGCGTGAAGATCAGGCCGAACGCGGTCACCCCGATCATGCCGAAAAACACCGCGGTACCGAGCGCCTGCCGCAGTTCGGCGCCGGCGCCGATCGCCCAGACCAGCGGCGTGACGCCGAGAATGAAGGCGAACGAGGTCATCAGGATCGGGCGCAGCCGCAGCCGCGTCGCCTCGACGGCGGCCTGCCAGCGGCTGCGGCCTTGATCTTCCAGTTGCCGAGCGAACTCGACGATCAGGATGGCGTTCTTCGCGGCCAGCCCGATCAGAACCACGAAGCCGACCTGGGTGAGGATGTTGTTGTCCTGCCCGCGCAGGATGACGCCGGTGATGGCGGCGACCAGGCACATCGGCACGATCAAAATCACCGCCAGCGGCAGCGTCAGGCTCTCGTACTGCGCGGCGAGGACGAGAAAGACGAACACCACCGCCAGCACGAAGGCGAACATGGCGGTGTTGCCGGCCCTGATCTGCTGGAAGGCGAGCGTCGTCCACTCGGTGGCAAAACCGTCCGGCAGCGTCTCGGCGGCGAGATTGTCCATGCTCGCGATCGCCTGACCCTGGGAATAGCCGGCCGCGGCGGCGCCGTCGATCTCGGCGGCGGGGTAGAGATTGTAGCGCGGCACGCGGTAGGGACCGGATATGTCGCTCACCGTGGTGAAGGAGCCGAGCGGCACGGTGTCACCGTTGGCATTGCGCACGCGGATCTTGAGCACGTCGGCGACGTTGCGCCGGTCCTGCTCGCGCGCCTGCGCGGTCACGCGGAAGGTGCGTCCGAACAGGTTGAAGTCGTTCACATAGGACGAGCCGATAAAGACTTGCAGGGCGTTGAACACGTCCTGGACGTTGATGCCGAGCAGCTGCGCCTTGGTGCGGTCGATGTTGAGATAAACCTGCGGCGTTGAATTCTCGAACAGCGTGAACACCTGGGAAACGCCGGCGGTTTTCGCGGCGCGCGCCGTCACCGCCGCGGCGGCCTGCTGCAGCGCCGCCGGGCCGCGCCCGGCGCGATCCTCGATCATCATGCGGAAGCCGCCGGCGGTGCCGATGCCCCGGACCGGCGGCGGCAGCACCGCGACGACGAAGGCGTCCTGCAGCTTGGACAGCCGGCGATTGAGCTCCGCCTGGATGGCCCGCGCCGACTGCCGCCGATCCTCGGCGCGCTTCTCGAACGGATCGAGCACCAGGAAGATCGCGCCGGCATTGGGCGCGTTAGTGAAGGTGGCGCCGGAAAAGCCGACGATGTTCACCCCATGGGCGACGCCGGGCACGCCGAGCGCAACATCGAGCGCGCGCTGCTGCACCGCGTCGGTGCGCGCCAGCGACGCGCCGGGAGGAAGCTGCAACACCATGATGAGATAGCCGCCATCGACCTGCGGGATGAAGCCGACCGGCGTGTTGCGGAATTGATTGAGACCGAAACCGATTACGACGAGATAGATCACGACCATGATGGTGGCGCGGCGCACGGTGCGGGTGGCGAGCCAGGAGACGCCGGCGCCGACACCGTTGAATCCCCGGTTGAAGAGGCCGAAGAAGCCGTGGATCGGCCGCTCCCACCAGCGGTCGCGGTGCGACGGATCGTGCCGCTTGAGCAAGAGCGCGCACATCGCCGGCGACAGCGTCAGCGACACGATCAGCGAAATTACCGTCGCGCCGGCGATGGTCAGCGCAAACTGCCGGTAGAACTGGCCGGAGATGCCGGTGATGAACATCGAAGGCACGAACACCGCGCACAGCACCAGCGCGATGGCGATCAGCGCCGAGCCGACTTCGTCCATGCTCTTCTTCGCCGCCTCGCGCGGCGGCAACCCGGCGGCGATATTGCGCTCGACGTTCTCGACCACGACGATGGCGTCGTCGACCACGATGCCGATCGCCAGCACCAGTCCGAACAGCGACAGATTGTTGAGCGTGTAGCCGAACGCCGCCATGAAGAAGAAGGTGCCGATCAGCGACACCGGTATGGCGACGAGCGGGATGATCGCCGCGCGCCAAGTCTGCAAAAAGACGATCACCACCAGCACCACGAGCACGGTGGCTTCGCCGATCGTTTCGATCACGGCGTCGACGGATTGCCGGATGAACTGCGTCGGATTGAAGAAAATCCCGTATTTGACGCCCGGCGGAAAGCGCTTCGACAGTTCGGCCATCAGATTTCTGACGCCGTCGGCGGTGGCCAGCGCGTTCGAGCCCGGGCGCTGGAAAATGGCGAGCGCCACCGCCGGGTCGTGGTCGAGATAGGAGTTCGAGGAATAGTCGAGCGCGGCGAGCTCGACATTGGCGATGTCCTTGAGCCGCACCACGGCACTCGGTGTCTGTTTCACCACGATAGAGGCGAACTCGTCGGGATCGGCGAGCCGGCCGAGCGTCTGCACCGCGATCTGGAAGGCGCCCGGCTTTGTGACCGGCGGCTGATCGAGCACGCCGGAGGCGACCTGGATGTTCTGCGCCTGCAAGGCGTTGGTGACGTCGGTCGCGGTCAGGCCGAGCGATTGCAGGCGATCCGGATCGAGCCACACCCGCATCGAATAATCGCGGCTGCCGAACACCGTGATCGAACCGACGCCGTCGACGCGGGTCAGCGGATCGGTCACTTCCAGCGTCGCGTAGTTGGAGATGAACAGCGAATCGCGCGACTTGTCGGGCGAATAGAGGTGCACGACCATCATCAGATCGGGCGAGGCCTTGGTGACGGTGACGCCGATATTGCGCACGTCGGCCGGCAGCCGCGGCTGCGCGATGGCGACCCGGTTCTGCACCTGCACTTGCGCAATATCGAGATTGGTGCCGAGGTCGAAGCTGACCTGGATGGAGAAGCGCCCGTCGGCCGTCGAGTTCGAGTACATGTACAGCATGTTCTCGACGCCGTTGATCTGCTGCTCCATCGGTGTGACCACGGTCGAGGCCACGACTTCGGCGCTGGCTCCGGGATATTGGCCGGAGACATTGATGATCGGCGGCGCGATCTCGGGATATTGCGCGACTGGCAGCCGCGAGAACGACACGCCGCCGAGGATCACGAACACGATCGAGACCACGGCGGCGAAGATCGGCCGGTCGATGAAAAAATGCGAAAGGCGCATACCGGTGTTAATCCGCCTTGACCTGGTCGGCCTGCTTGGGCGGCGCCGATGCGGCGGGAGTGCCCTGCGCTTCCACCGCGACTTTCGTACCGGAGCGCGCCCGCATCAATCCCTTGACGATCACGCGGTCGCCGGGCGCCAGCCCGTCCTTGACCACGCGCAAGCCGTCGTCGAGCTGGCCGAGCGTGACGTATTTCTGCCGCGCGACGCCGCCGTCATCGACCACCAGCACGAACTTGCGCGCCTGCTCGGTGCCGATCGCCGCGTCGGGCACCAACAGCGCGGTGTAAGGCGGCGAGCCGGGCACGCGGACGCGGCCGAACATGCCGGGCGTGAAGATGGCACCGGGATTGGGGAAAACCGCACGGCCGCGGATGGTGCCGGAGGAGCGATCGATGACGTTGTCGACGAAATCCATCCGGCCTGTGTGTTGGAATTCCGGCTCGTCGATCAGTTTGAGCGTCACCGGGATGCCGCCCTGGCCGCTCGCCATTTGTGTGCTGCCGCCGGCGAAACGCTGGTAGCGCAGATAGGACGCCTCGTCGAAGGTGAATTCGAAGCGGATCGGATCGACCGAGACGATGGTCGCGAGCAGCGTCGAGTTGCCGCCAAAGCCGCCGTTCACCAGGTTGCCGACGGAGACGCGGCGGTCGCCGATGCGGCCGTCGATCGGCGAGCGCAGCTCGGAATATTCGTTGAGGTCGAGCTCGGCGGCATGCAGCATCGCCTCCTGCGCCGCGACGGAAGCTTCTGCCACGCGCTTGGCCTGCATGCGCTGGTCGTAGGTTTGCTCGGTGATGGTCTTGTTGTGCACCAATTCCTGGCCGCGGGCGAGATCGGCTTCGGTAAAGGCCAGGTTGGCGCGCGCCTGCGCCAGATTGGCGCGCATCTGGTCGAGCGCGATCTGGAACGGCCGGTGATCGATGACGAACAGGAGATCGCCCTTCTTCACCATCTGGCCGTCGGTGAAATGGATCTCCGTGAGGTAGCCGGAAACGCGCGCCCGCACGTCGACCGAATCCACGGCGACGAAGCGGCCGACGTATTCGTCCTGATCGACCACCGTGCGTTGCACCGGGTTCGCCATGGTCACGGACGGCGGCGCCGGCGCCGCCGCTTGCTGCTGGCCCTGGCCGCACCCGGTCAGCGCTGCCGCGATCGACAGCGCGGCGGCCCAGCGCGCCGTATTGGCGATGGCCATGAAGTCTCCTTCGCGGATTTACCGTCACACCCAGAGTTTGACTGGCGCACCATAAGTGATTGCCGCTGTCAACCACAGCCGGAATCCTCGCCCTTCCCCGGCCCGGGCCGAGTTCCCATATATGCGCTCCGGCTGGTGCGTTTCGCTCAATGCCGGCCAAACATGGCGAATTTCCGTGAAACTCATACCCCTGAACGATGAAGCCGGCTTGGGCGGCAGCCGACCCGCCGCAGCGGCGCAAGCGGTGCCGCCCGAGGATCAGGCGCTGCTCGACGCCTATTCGCGCGCGGTGATCGATGTGGTCGACCGCATCGGCCCGGCGGTAGTCGGCTTGGCCGTCCGCGCCGACAAATCGCGCGGCGGATCGGGCTCGGGCGTCGTGGTGGCGCCCGACGGGCTCATCCTGACCAATAGCCACGTCGCCGGCGCGGCCGGCGGTCCCGGCGCCGCCGCGCGCATCGCGGTGACCACCGCGGACGGCCTCGATTTGCACGCGCGTCTGGTCGGCGACGACCCGGACACCGATCTCGCGCTCATCCGAGTCGACGAAGCGGTGACGCTCCCCGCGGCGCCCCTCGGCGATTCCAAGCGGCTCAAACGCGGCCAGTTGGTGATCGCTATCGGCAATCCGCTCGGCTTTGAATCGACGGTGACCACCGGCGTCGTCTCCGCGCTTGGCCGCTCGTTGCGCTCGCGTACCGGCCGGCTGATCGACGATCTCATTCAGACCGATGCCGCGCTCAATCCCGGCAACTCCGGCGGCCCGCTGGTGTCCTCGCACGGCGAGGTCGTTGGCATCAACACCGCGGTGATCATGGGCGCGCAGGGTATCTGTTT
>Ga0187855_10003983_pt1 | contig 10744 bp, 11 predicted proteins | sample June2016WEW_8_10_2_FD_132969 | JGI IMG/M metagenome (GOLD analysis project Ga0187855, IMG submission 132969) | Peatland microbial communities from SPRUCE experiment site at the Marcell Experimental Forest, Minnesota, USA - June2016WEW_8_10 | ecosystem: Environmental > Terrestrial > Soil >... | reverse complement strand
TGCTGTGCCGACGTGCTCCTTGGCTCAATGGAAACCGCTGGCGCCGGAGCCGGCGATTCAGCTGCTGCCGGACCCGCCGGCTGCGATGCCGGAGCTGGCTTCGCCAGGGTCGCTGCTACCGCGGCTGCTTCCATGGGTGACTGCGGAGCTGCCGGAACGCGGGTGGCGAGCGCCGAGGAATTTTGCGTCAAGCCCTCCGGCAGAGCGGCAGCCGGCAACGGTACCTCTCCGGCCTTCACCGGCGTGAGCTGCTCTGGAGCTCGCGACTCAATCTTGGATTTCGTCCTCATCAAATTCGATGTTTCCGGCGAGGTCGCGGAATTCGCAGCCGCTCCTCCCGACGGGCTCGGCTCGAATACCACCGTAACCGCATTTCCCGCCGTATTGATGTTGTACCGCGCTGGCTGCCGCAGATCGATTACCACCCGCGAAATCTCCGGGGTAAACTGCGCCAGGCGAATCTCGCGTACCGGGTCCAGATTGCTGGCAATGTGCCGTACGGATGTATTCAGGGACGAACCCGAGAAATCGAGCACGATCCGGTCGGGATTCTGAAGATGGCTTGCGCGGTAGTTCAGCGGCCCCGAGCCGAGAACGTTCACGTTGGTTTGGTCGCCATTCTCCGCAAGGTTCACTTGCTGAATCGAGCCAAAGCTCGGTTCCGCACTCTTGCCTTCCGCAGTCTTGATCGCCACCGGAATCGCGGCAGGCTTCTCCGCGGGGATCACCGGGCGTGTCACGGCTCCCGCCTCAGCGCTCGCGTCCCGCGAAACCAGAATGTCTAAGTCTTGGGCATCGGTGCGTTCCAGCTTCGGCTGCACGCCTGAGTTGAGCAGCACTTCCAGCCGCACAACCGGTTTGCCCCCCGCGGTGTAGGCCGACAGCCGGTAGCTTTTCAGAAGATCCGATGGAACCACGCGAACACCCGCCGCATCCCCCGCCGATACACCTGCCAGGTCGATCACATAGAGGCTCTCGCTGGCGCGATAGGTGGTGTATTCAAATGGCACATCCGCCTTCACTTCCAAGCGCACCATGCCGTCGCTGGCCTGAGCCTTCACACGCACCGCCGCGCCGTCGTTTGCCGACAACGTCCCGTTCGACAATATTAGGCCGAGCATGACCAGCGCTCCCAGCCCCCATGCTCGCCCAATCATCATTGCTGCTCTCCTGCACTCGCGTAGATTCGCTTCGTCACGACCCGCTCAACCGGCTTTCCGAACGCGTCTTTCGAGTTCTGTCGAAACGTGACCCCGTCCAAACCGATCTTGTCCACATCTCCGTCGTACAATTGATCGCCTTCGCGGACGAAATACACGTGCTGCTCGGCATTCGACAGTACAGCGATCATGCCTTCCTGCGAACGCACCGTGCCGTCCACCCTTACCGTCGTGATCACCAGTCCCGCCTTGCCGGGCGGCAAATGCTCCATGTTGCCGCCTTCCTTCCTCTCGCTGATCAAGGGCGAGAATGGATCGCGCCTGCCAGCCGACGGCGCTTTCTCCGCGGAAGGAGCGGAGTCAGCACCCGCCGGGGTGTCCTTGGCCGGCGGCGCGCTCGGTGCGGCTGCTTTGGCTATCGACTTGTGGGCGGGGCTTGCCGGCTTGCTCTGCCCTGCAAGACCGGCGGCTAAACACATGCAAATGGCCACGCACGGTGTGAGTTTCGCGGATATGTTTGCGAGTTTCATCGTAATCGCCCTATCGCCGTGCCGCGGCGGGCCCGGAAACCGGGGTCGCCTGTGCAGCTGCTGGTTGCGTGTAGAACGTGGTAATGGTGAACGTTCCGTTTACCGACGTTCCCGGAGTCATCCGGAACTTGTTCGTGCTGCCCTTTGCAACGGCGGTGAGCTTCAAATCACCGACGTTGATGATGCGAGACAAGCGTCCCAGCCGCGCAAAAAAGTCCAGTACGGAATAATAAGGGCCATCTGCGTCAATACCGAAAGGCATCTCGAAGTAATACGGCTTGTTCCCAATCGGCATCGCCGTCAATTTTCGTATGCTGACGCCCGAGCTGACCGCGGCGCTCTGAATCATGAGGATGAACTGGTCGGTCTGTTTCTCCTCGGGGACGATTGTTTGCAGGGTGGCCAGCTGCTTTTGCAGCGCATCCATTTCCGACTGCAGCTCGGCCCGGCGCTGCCTGTAAACGCGCAGGTTCTGGACGTCCATTTCCAGCGGTTTCATTTCAGCCTGGGCATTCTGAAGCTGCATGCGGACGTTGCTGAGCGGCAATCCCGGAACGTAGAAACCTACCAGAATTAGGACGATGGCAAGGCCAAGGTAGAACAGAGCCTGCAGGGGCCAGGGCCAATCTCGAAAACTGGTCGCCATGATTAGCTCCTTCCTCCCTTGGCCGGCGGCGGAGTTTGGATCGCGCCGGTCGGCTGTGTCTTGGCAGGGTTTTGCTGGCTGATGGCGGCGCTCATGGAGAAGCCATAGGTCTCCACCGACTGGACGATGTCGTCCTCGGTGGCTTGTTTGATTTCCACGTTGTCGAAGTAACCGGACCTCTTAAGCTGTGTAATGAAATTCGCCACGGCATTGATCGAGCCCGCCTCGCCTTGCAGTTCGATGGAATTGCCGCTGCGATTGAGCGACGTGAGCCAGACGTTATCGACACGCACGACGGTGGTGGCGACCATTTGCAGCAGGTCCTGGCCGCCGCTGCGATTCTTCTGCAGAGTCTCGATCACATCAATCCGCTGCTGAAGAACGCTTTTCTGGCTTTCGAAGCGGTCCACGTCCTGCTTGATCTGCTCCAGGCTCGCCCTTTCAGCTCGCAGGGCGGCAATCTTGGCGTTCGTCCGGTCGAGCTCGGTTTTCTGTTGGTAATACGTGATGCCCAAGACCGCGAGCGCGACACCGATAGCCAGCAAAGCAAATACGATCTGCATGGTCGCCTCGAGCGGTACTGTGCTCTTGGCGGCTTTGGGGCGCGCCTGGCCTAATAGGTTGATCCGAATCATGGCGTGTCAAAACTCCTCAGCGCCAGGCCTACGGCGATGGCCAGGCGCGGCGCCAGTTCCCGGAGTTCATTTTCATCGTGACGCCCGGGAACGATGGAAACCTTTCGAAAGGGATACAGTTCCTCGACCGGCATGGCAAATTCTTCCTTCAGCAGGTCGAGCAACCCGGGAACGCGCGCCGTTCCGCCGGCCACGTAAATCCGGCGAATATTTTCGCCGCTGGCCGTCGCGCGGAAGAAGTCGAAGGTCTTCTGAATTTCCAGGATCAAAATGTCGGAAACCGAGCGCAGAATGGCCGTGCGCTGCTCCTCGTTCACGCCCGGCAGGCTTCCGCCCATTTTCAATTTTTCGGCGTCTTCAAAGCTCAGATCGAGCTCTTTTTGAAGCGCGTCAGTATATTGGTTCCCGCCCACGGAAACGTCGCGCGTGAAAAGAGGTGTCCAGCCGCGGATGATGTTGATATTCATCACGCTCGCACCCACATTGAGCAGCGCGACCACCTGCGAAGCATCGGGCTCGTAGTTGAGCTCAAAGCTGTTCTGCAAAGCAAAGGCGTCGATGTCGACCACCACAGGCGTCTTCCCCGCCTGCGCCAGCACGTTTGTATGGTTCAGAATCTTGTCTTTCTTGACCGCCACTAGAAGCACATCCATCTGGTTTTCCGTGCTTTCGAGAAGCTGGTAGCTTAAATTCACGTCGGCAATGTCAAACGGGATGTGCTGGCTGGCCTCGGCTTGAATGCGGTCGTAGAGCTCTTCTTCGGTCATCAGCGGCATGCTGACCCGCTTGACGATGACGGAATGGCCCGAGACAGACGTGGCGACATCTTTGGACTTGATCTTCTGGTTGTCGAAGATTGATACGATCTTTTCGGCGACTGAGGGCGCATCCATGATCGCGCCGTCCACTACAGTGTCCTGCGCGAGAGGCTCGAGGCCGAAGCTCACGAGCTCGTATCCCCCCTTGGCCTTCTTCAGTTCGACCGCTTTCACCGAACTCGAGCCAATATCCAGGCCAACTAGCGACCTCGTTTTCCCCAGATTGAACATCGTGCAGCCTCTCGCTCCTTCGCGCGTGCAAGCCCGCAGTAACCCCCGCCGGAAGCCCTGCTATTTCAGAAAGCGCATGTGACTCACCGATTTGCTTCCCCAGATACCCGAAAAAGCCGACCCCAAATTCTGACGGTTGGCAGTACTATGAATCCCGGTACTGCTCGTCCTTGAACTGTTTATTGCATCTGCAATAGAACCTGTCAAGAAAACGTACCGGGTGCGTGTGCTATTGATAAAACCTGGCCGGGAAGCAACAGGGGCTTCCGATGGATAAGCGGCGTGCGGCCGGCACTTCCAATCGGCGGCGCAAAGCCTTTATTCTGAGTCCCTGCGGAGAATTGAGTCGCCGCGGGGTTTGGGTTGGGACCTTAGTGAAGCGTTTCACTCTTCTCTTCACGTCTACTATTTGTCGCTTACGAATTTTAGTTTCGCCCACAGTGCGTCCATACGTTTCTTGGTATTCTCGTCCATCTTTATTTCGTCAGGCCAGCGTCCCGTGTATCCCTCTTCCGGCCACTTCCTGGTCGCGTCGATGCCCATCTTTGAGCCAAAATCCTGACGGCGTGCGGCGTGGTCGAGCGTATCGACCGGTCCAAGCACAAATTGAATATCGCGCTCTGGATCAATTGCGCACAACGCCTTCCAGACGACTTCGCCCGGATTTTGCACGTTCACGTCATGATCCACCACTACGATCACCTTGGTGAACATGGCTTGCCCCAGCGACCAGATCGCGTTCATCGTCTTACGGGCGTGCCCCGGATAGCTTTTGCGAATCGAGACGATCATCAAATTCTGGAAGATTCCTTCGGCGGGCATTGCCACGTCCTCGATTTCCGGATGCTGCATCTTCATCACGGGGAGGAAGACGCGCTCGATGGCGTGGCCGATGAAATAGTCTTCCTGCGGCGGAGGCCCCACGATAGTCGTCAGATAGAGCGGGTCTTTGCGATGCGTTATGCAGGTCACATGGAAAACCGGGTATTCACCCTCAAGCGAATAGAATCCGGTGTGGTCGCCAAACGGTCCTTCGGTGCGAAGTTCGCCAAGGCTCACGTATCCCTCTAGCACGATCTCTGCGTTGGCCGGGACCTCGAGATCAACCGTCTTGCAACCTACCAGCTCCACCGGCTCACGCCGCAAGAACCCTGAGAACAGAAATTCGTCCATGTCCGGCGGTACGGGAAGAATTCCGGCGAGGCACGTGGCCGGATCGGCGCCGATAGCCACGGCGACATCGATTTTCCCTTCCCGATTCTTCGCGCGGGCGCTGCGAAAATGCTCAGCCCCGTGCTTTTGTGTTTGCCAGTGCATTCCGGTGGTGCGTTGGTCAAAGACCTGCATGCGATAGCAACCGGTGTTTCGCTTCCCCGTCTCTGGATTCTTCGTGATTACCATGGGCCAGGTGATGTAGCGCCCGCCGTCCTGCGGCCAGCACTGCAAAATGGGAAAATCGAGGAGCGAGAAGCGCTCCGTGTGAACCACCTCCTGGCAATCGCCGCTGCGCACGATTTTGGGGAAAAACGAACCAATTTCGGCCAGCTTCGGCAGCATCTTCACCTTTTCGAGGATTCCCTGCGGGGACTGCATTTCAAGGAAGACGGAGATGCGATCGGCGATCTCATCCAGCGAGTCCACTTCCAGCGCGAGGTTCATACGGCGTTCTGTTCCCACAAGATTCGTGACGACGGGGACCTTCGAACCCTTCGGCCGCTCGAACAAAAGGGCGGGGCCACGAGCCTTTAGGGTGCGGTCGGTGATCTCCGTGATTTCGAGGACGGGATCAACCTCAGCCGAAATCCGCCTCAACTCCCCCTTCTTTTCCAGCGTACGCACAAAATCGCGCAAATCTCGATAAGCCACTTGGCCTCCCTGTGAGGATCACCCGTGCATGAGCTTGATCGCCCACTCTACCATGAGTCCGCCGCAGCCCATGCGGTCGCCGATGAGGGAAGATGAGGGGTGGGCGACGTCGCCTACTTCGAGTTGGAAAAGGACACCGGCGATACACCAGGCGACTGCAATTCTGGGTGGAACGCGATCATCTCGATCGGGTCATTGACGTCCCTGCAATGAGCCGTCCGGTCGGGGCAAATCTCGACGGCTCAGAAAAGCGCCGTGGCCGTGGGACCGGAGAATATCCGCCCAGGCGTAAATCTGACGACGCCGAGGATGAGTGCCCAATTCGACTTGAGCAAAGGCCACTGGCTGCTGGATGGAATTGCGGGCATCTCGCCCGAGGATGGAAATCGCCCATTCTCCGGCAGCGGAGCAGTTCGCCATTCGTGCGGATTTTCTGTTGCGAACAGCGAGCAACTTCGACCAGCCCCGCCGGGCACGACGGCCGCGGAGAACCTCGCCAGCGAGAAGAACGAGGTCTACCCTGCTTACCTGCCTTCGTTGGAAGCGGCTATGCAGTGGGGCATCGGGTTGTGGCCGAATGGACGAAATATGAGGCACACCTGGGAGACTCGCTCAATGAGCCGCGCTCAGGCCTAGGGCGGTGTAGTCGTCGAGGCCGACGATCCAGCCCACCTTGCCGTCGACGGAGACTTGGAGCCACGTATCACTGGCTGAGGAATGCTCCTCGGAAGGGCTTCCGCGGAAGATGGCGCGCAAGACTTGCACGCTTGATTGCGGAGTTACGGACAGGCCAGCCTGCGACGCATTTTGGTCCGGCGACGCATACAGGTGAATGTAGCCATCCGCTTCGATATCGGGCTTGCGACTGTAAGGCGACTGTTGGGCCACTTCGAATTCACCCGTTTCCTGCGGCTCCAGTCGAAAATCCTTCCAGTTCACGCGCACCCGCTGCTCGATATAGAAATAGTTGGTGAGCAAGAAGATGGGCAACGCGTCGCCGTCAAGCAGACGCCGGGAATCTTTTGACGATCCCATGGGAAGATCGCCGAGCCCACCATAGAATTCGAAGGGATCGTCGTTGAACGCCTGCAGCGTGCCATCGCGCACGCCAAACAGTTGGATCGATATCCCCGTGTTCGCGTGTGAAGGCAATTTCTCGAACTGGAGTTCGAGGGCCTGATGGTCGTGCCCTTCGAGCCGTGCCACCGCGACAACGTGCCGCTCCACCTGGTGCGCGAACGCCACGGGGAACGACGTGTGGAAGCAGGTCTTGCCAGCTTCGTCTTCGATCTTCATCGACTTCACGGTTTCTTCATCGTCTTCGTTGCATGGTCCCGCGTGGCGCGTCCCCTTGTAGCAAATGACGCTGAGTTTCACGGTGAAGCTCGCGCCGTCAATTGAATAAGGGCCGAGCGTGCGCGAGTAACTCGTGGGCGCGGGAGACCGGGCGTCTTCGTTCTGTGGCGCGGCTGGGATCGGTGCCGCGCTCGCGCAGAGAAGCACCGCGACCACTCCTGACGAAATCAGCCGAATTTTTTTCAGCCGGACGGTCAACGACATTCTCTCGCAGCTACAGATTCTCTATTCCTGGGAACTCTGCTGAACCGAGTTTCTACACCGCCAATCAGAAGATTGGCGGTCCCGAGATAGCTGGAGCTAGGCTCCCGCACCATTGTATCCAAATTGAAAAGAACCGCAGCCGGACGGATCGGTGGATGCAACGGAAGCGAGTAACGCGAGGAATTCAGGCCCGAGAGCAAGACTTCGGAATATTCTCTCAGCGGGGAGACGACTTCACGCCGAGCGGGCTCTTTTCCAGACCAGCGGCGGGAGCTCGACGTTGGCGCGCCGCAGGTGAACTTTCGCGTATTCGGTGGCTTTCTCTTTCCCTTCTTCGATGTCGTCGACCGGCTCGGAAGGAACGATCCATTTCTTTGCGTTCACGTCGAACACGGAGGTCTGCACGCCCTGCGCGTTGTGCTCAGAGAAAAGCCTCAAGTGCTCGCCAGCCACCTTGATTTCCGCCCAGACACCTTCATCCAGCATTCAAGTCCTCCGAAAATCGGCCATCGACTAACCTCATTTTGCCTGACAATTCCGCGAATAGGAAGCTACCGCGCGTCTCGGCAGACTCCTGATGGGCGCGGATGAAAATCTGCCGGGCATCGAGCAGGGCAGTATCGATCGTCAATGTTGCGCTTTGATGAACCAGCATCCCTTGCGGCAAGGGAGTGTCTGTCTTGTCTCTGTGTCGCAGCTTGGTCCGCGTAGCACGCCGCCTCGGGACTTGAGACCGAGCGGTGGCGGAATCCTTAATAACTCCGCCCTCTGCAAGTAGTGTCGATGTCTCCGGCTGTGCGCGGAATCCCGTAATATCAAAAAGAAGCGCAAAACCTCCGATGCAGCGGATTTCAAGTGGCTTTTTCTGATGTCTTGTCGATCTCGCCCAGCGGCGAAGGGAGTCGTCGCGTAGGACGTTTCACCGGCCATAGGAAGGCTGTTCCAACCGCCTGTCCGCCAGCAGATTCCAGTGTGCCGCGTCGACGGTGCGATTCTTTCTTTAAAGCCACTCCGGTTCTCTCTCGGTCACGGAAGGACGTTAGTCCGTTTCGATGTGTGAATGTGTTTCAGGCTTAAGAGTGCCGCTCATGAGCAACCCCGTTCCACTCCCCATTGACGGGTCTCATCCCGAACGCCCCCGGCTTCTCGGGACTCCAGTCGATGACCGATCCCGTAATCTTGCCAGCGATCAGCACGTCGTGCTGCACGATGAAGAATGCGACAAGTACGATGAGATAGATCACCGAAGTGATTGCCAGCAGGCAACCCTCCTCCGTCCTGACCCGGACAACTCGGCCTTGCCTTTCTTCCGCAGTATTTCCAGTTCCCGATAGCACGTAATTCGTTCGGTTGCACCTTCATAGCCAGAGCAATAAGCGCACCATGGGGCATTTACTACCCAAAAGGTGGGGCTCAGCTCTGACATGAAACATCGCCGTCCGTCCCCGCACCTGTACCCGGATTCGGGTCACCACCCGCTGGCTGCGCCTCTTGTTAATCAAGGCTTCCCGCTGCGTAGTTCGAGATTCAGACATCGTTTTACGAAAATGGCAGCTGTTTCCTTCTCACTAAAACATAAGACATCTCTGCCTTTCGGAGCCTTGGCATCGGAACGGAACGATAAAGTGTGAGTTCTCGCAATCGAGAATGAAGTAGTCGGCGGGAAACATCAGCGTTAGCTCGTTCAGGCGGTTCATTGCATCTTCCAGACTTGTTGCCGTCTCCACCCACGTGGCCTGTTTACAGGGAAGCTTCTGGAAGATTTCATAGCGTTGCACTGAACTCATGTGCCCGATCCTTCAAGAAAACTCGGCGACGACGGCGACATGAACTTAGGTTTCCAACGGATACTGTAATCATCCGTCAAGTGCTATCAAGCATATTCTCCTCCCTCGCCCGAAAGTTCGACATGTTGCCAGCCCCAACGGTTAATACAGGGATCGCTGTAGATGCCCGCGTGTTGGCTAGACCATTGACCAAATTAAAAGCCCCGCAGGACTCGGGACCGGCGGGGCTCAGTGCGTTGCGATATGTGTCTAGCGGGAGGGAGTCTATCATGGCCACGTCCCGGCAAATCCAGACTAGGGTCAGATAGCAAGAAGGAACTCCCACCCCCTACGAAGTGCGGAAAGCGGTACGCGATTCATCCGGTGTGACCAGGACGCTTGAAGTCGTGGCGGTCATGAAAGATGTGGCAGAAGACACCATGGATGAATGGCCAGCTGACTCAGGCTGAAAAGGCGATCGAATACACACTTATGCGCGTGGAATCCCTCCACGGACAAAATCCGAATCTACCCACCGGCGCTCAACGCCACCCGATCGCCAGGGAAGCGGAGCTGAAAACGTTGGAGCAATTCGGGCACGCTCTCAGGCATCATCTCAAGGGCGTACCGTGCGCACAAACTAGCCAACGCGGACGGCTCGACGTTGGTGACACCGCCCAAATCGGAAAGCTCACTGAAGAAGCGCTCGAACCCGGCTGGAGAAATGATCTCTAGAATACTTGCCGGTTCGTCGCTGGCGTTCCAGAACGTGTGCCATTGGTGGCGAGGCTGCGAGTTCCTGGGAATCAGATCCCCGGTGGTTTCCCTGTGCGAAGTGATGACTGATCGTGGGGACCAACGATCTGCGCCAGTGCGAGTAATCTGGAATTGATTCGGATTCTCGCTTTTGACGCTGCCGAGGGGTTGATCTTGAATTTTATTCGATTCTCCTCCATCACCAGCTGAATGATTCCGCCCTCTGCTGCGAACTGTTCAGTTTCTCCCACCGTCAGCACGCTCGCGTTTCGCACAGAACCCAGAATTTGGGGTATGTATTTTCCCTCCGACCGGCTGATGTAGAGAATCTGACAATCGGCAATCGGTTCGCCACGCCGAACCCTCCGCAGCACCAGAGAGGGGGCATTGGAAGGATGATCCGCAATCATTCGCGAGAGCGTCCCGCCCAGCGGATCCTGGCCAAGGATGCAAACTCGCATGGGCGCATGCAAGTTTGCGCTGTCCAATTCAAGCCACTCCACAAAGTTCGAAAACTGGAACAAGTACGCCGCCTTAATGTCATACTCGTTTGCTTGATAGTCTTGCGCGCCCGCCGCAGTCTTCAAGTTCACGATCGGCGCCACCAGCAGGAAAAAGAAAAATGGAACGACAACATAACCGCGGGGCCAACCCAGTGCGTCTCGCCTTCGCGTCCCGCGAATCCCTTTCATAGTCCTCATTTCACGCAGACCTGTTCGTGCTTACCGGGAAGAAAATCGGTACATCAGCTTCAATCGAAAGCTTCGCCCATCCTG
>Ga0187855_10003982_pt1 | contig 10744 bp, 8 predicted proteins | sample June2016WEW_8_10_2_FD_132969 | JGI IMG/M metagenome (GOLD analysis project Ga0187855, IMG submission 132969) | Peatland microbial communities from SPRUCE experiment site at the Marcell Experimental Forest, Minnesota, USA - June2016WEW_8_10 | ecosystem: Environmental > Terrestrial > Soil >... | reverse complement strand
TTCGCTCTCCGTGCAATTGGGTAGGGCAGCATGGCCATCCGAGTGATTTCCCATATAAACGTGCGGATCTCGGGCAAGTCTTGCTAGTTCCTCCTGATTCATCGGCCGGTCGAGATCCCCGACTGTCGACAACGCCCCGGGACCCAATCGTTTGATCAAAAATGATTCGATCTCCGGGTTACGCATTTCCTGGAGGCGTGAACACACGTGGGGGACCTCTTGAGATGCGTACCCGAGGTCTTCGCAACGACGATGGACAACGTCCCACCAGAACGCCTTACCCGTGCGAACGTGACCCGTCGGGATGAAAAAGACCGCAGGAACATCGTACTTCTCGAGGACAGGAAGGGCGTTGAAATTGTTGAAGTACCCATCGTCAAAGGTGAGGAAAACATAGTACCCGCTGGGGTCAAGTCCAGTAAGGATTTCGTCGGGAGAAATGAATTTGTATCCACTTTGGTAAAAGTATTCGATAAAGCTTGATAGATTCTGCACCGTGGTGCCGAAAGAGGGAACGGTGGCGCTGGAATAAACGTCCTCGTGGGATTGGAACAGACCATGAAACGCGACGGCGAGCAACCCAGGGCGCTCACGCTTCAGGGAAAGCATCATTCGTGCCACGAATGGGTCGATGGAGTCCATTAATGAGGTAATTCCCCTCGCCATATGGACCAGATACGAATGCAACCTTTGCGGCCTCCTCAGCACATCTCTTCCTGTCTGTGGTAGAACATCATGTGTGCCGAAACAAAGCATTCCCTGCCGGAGACTTGGAAAGATAGAACTCGTTCAGCGCGTGATGTCATATGAGCTTGCTTTCCGCACCGATGGTCGGATGACCGTGTCTCAAGGATTGCTTGGCCACACGAAACAGGATGAACCAAGGCTCGACGAGGTATCGCCGCCAGAGCCTGGCTGGTTCCGAAAGCAGACGAAACAGCCATTCGAGTCCGAGTGGTCCGAGCCAGCGAGGTGCCGTGGGTATTTCACCCGCAACCAGATCCATGAGCCCACCGCAGGTTAGGATGGTACAGGCGGCGATGCTTTCGCGGTTGTCCACAATCCAACTCTCTTGTCGCGGCATGCCCATTCCAACCAGCAGGATATCCGCTCTATAGCGGCGGATCTCAGCCAGGACACGCTGGTTTTCCTCCCCGGATGGGTTCGTATCGAAATGCCCATGATGTGTGGAAATTTGTAATCCTGAATACCGCATCCGCAGTGTTTGGGCGGCCTTCTCCGCCACGCCCGGTTTCGAGCCTAAAAAAAACAGTCGCCATTGACACTTCGCGGCTTGCTCGGCGAGCAGGGGTAACAGATCGATGTAATTCGTTCGGTGCTCGGGTTTGAGGGGCAATCTAAACAGCCATCCCAGGAAGACTAAGGACATGCCGTCTATGTTGACGTAGTCCGCAGTTGAATAAAACTCCCGCATCTTCGGCTCATGGCACCAGAGATACACGCTGTGCAGGTTGTGGTTACCGATGATACACCGTGCGCGAGAATCCACGGCGCCTGTTACGACCCCCACGAGGTCGTGCCTGGTCATGGCGTTGAGGCGTAGTCCGAGTAGATCGAGTGACTGATCTCTCATCGGCGGACTCTGCAGCTTGGTCTTCACATCGGTCGAATCAGGAAAGAAGAAGCTGTTTGGAGCTGTCAATTACCGAGTTCCCTCGGGCCTCGCTGGTGACTGAGGGAGAGGTTGGAAAAACCACGATGGGATCACCGGCCCATCTTGCGCACGGCGAGTTGAACCTTTCGCGGCACGCACCACACACTAAGGAAATAGGCGAGATCGCGGAGCTTGGGGGCTCCCTGGGTAAGAATCCGTCTTAGCAATAATGAGAACCCGCTCCAATCGGACTGTCGGGCCGCCTGGGATGCTACAGTTATCGCAAGGTAGCTTGCGAAAGCGCGATCAGTTATCATTCCTCGCACACTTTCAATCCATGCTAAGGAGGTGCGCCAGTCTGGGGCGGCAGTGATGCTGGCCCGCTCTTCTGCCAGATGGTACACGGCAAGGGGCCTTGGGATAAACTCGATCCCAACGCCATTTTGTCGGGAGGCATGCAATACCCAATCGACATCGTGGCATCTCTGCAGAAGGGGAGAAAATGGCACGTGGCCAAACAGATCTTTGGGGAACAACAGGGTGATCGTGTGCAGGAGTCCTTCGCCCCTCGAGCAACTGTTGCGCGCAAGCAGGTATTCGCTGAGCGGCTCGTACGGTTGCCTCCGCGGCCAAATGAGCTGATAGCTGCTGGAACGAGCAAAGAGTTGAGAGCTGACGATGGGGTACCTAAAAGTTGAATTCAGTGCGCGTTGCATTTGCAGCGCAGTTTTGTCGGGAAGCCACTCATCATCGTCGTCCAACAGGGCAATCCAATCTCCCTGCGCAGCTCGGGCGCCCACATTGCGTGCATTCTGGGCTCCTTGCGTTCGCGGCAGAGCGATCACTTGTAAGCGGTTATCGAGCACCTCAGCCAACGCATTTACAGTCCTATCATCCGGCCCATCCACGACGACGACCACTTCCATATTTTCATATGTCTGAGCCAGAGCACTGCGCACTGCCCGCACAACAAGGTCAGGGCGATTGCGAGTTGGAATTACAGCAGAAACCTTCGGTGTGATGGAAATCCTTTCTCGTCGCGGAATCATGCAGACGACCTTTCACCGAATGGAACCGCTGGCTTCCTGGGATCCGCTCCTGCCGACTCGTACGCCGAGTATTTGTAACCGAATACTCCCGCCAGCATCCCGGCTCCCAGGCAGGCTTTCCGAAATGACTTGGCAAGGGACGCCCGCCCCTGAAACAAGCTGAGCGGCGCGGTTGACGCGCCAATCAATAAATGCCCGGAAGCTTTAACGAAACGAGAGAAGCAAACTTGCGGCCGTCCGTCGAGGGACCTTTCACAGAGAACCCAACTATTGCCGATCTGAAATCCTCGATGCAGGATCCAGCGCAAATTGGCGCGGCCATGAGAAATCGTCTCGCTCACCAACGCTTCCTGCGACCAAACAATTTTGAACCCTGCCCGTCGTGCTCTGAGGAAAAAATGTGAGTCTTCACCGCCGGTGAGTTGAAACCGTTCATCAAACCCAGAGATACTCGCAATGACTGCCGTCGAGACCAAGGCGTTCGCCGTGCACCATATTTCCAGGAAGGTTCCGGTTTGATATCCCGAGCGGTCAAAAAAGCCCCCGCTTCTAATCCATTCAGGTACGCCCGCTGGAAAGTTCGGTTTAACGGGCCCCGCCACAATCTCCGCTTTGTATTCCGAATGCGTCCAAAGCAACCATTCGAGCCATTCCGCGGAGGGAACCTCGTCATCATCGATGAACGCGAGGAAGTCAACCACTCCGGCTTCGCGGACCGCGCGATTGCGAACATGCGCGATTCCGCGGCGCGGTTCAATCACGTACTTTCGAGGGAACCGAAAATCCCCCGACTGGCATATGTCTCGTGCGCTGCCGAGCGGGTCGTTGTCAACGATGATAACCTCGATCTCCGGAGTAGTAGTGCGTCGAAAAGTTAGTTGGGAAACGCCAACCAACAATTCTTGGAGAAGATCCAAGCGACGAAAAGTACCGATGCAGATGGCGATACGCATGTTTTGTTTAGGAAACCGTTGGATGGATCGTACTTAACAAAGCACCCGGCTCACCCTTCTCAAGCACATTCCGAGGCTGGCTCGTTTGATGTATCATCAATCTCTTCCTGGCTCTCGAACAATGCGCGAAGCTTTGGATCGCAACCGACGATCGTCGCCACGCAGACCGCCCATTCGAGGGAGTTCTGCCAGGCGATCGAGCATTCCCCGAGATTGTGGATGGCAACAAACATGAGCAGCGCGAGCGGCCAGTAACCTTGCGGGGAATCATCCGCGTGACCCTGAGCCCAAGCGCGCTTGAAACCTTGCGCCAGTAAGATGATCGCAAGAACAAATCCAATAAAACCAAGACTTAGTGCGATCTCGAGATAGCCATTGTGAGAATATAAAGGAGTCCACAGAATCTGGCGCTTCACCGTTTCCGAACCAGGCGATGCGCCCATCCAGAAGCCGGAGAAACCAAAGCCCAAGAGGGGTCTCTGTCGAATGGCCTCGATCACAGCTTTCCACAATTCCAATCTTCCGGTCATATCCGAAGAACGACCCAGAAGCCAAAGCATATCACCCGGTTCTAATCCCGCCAGCGTCACAGCAAGCCCAGCAACGACACCATAAACAGCTACCCCCGAGAGCGGAACACCGTGACGCGCGCAGGCCACTCGAACGATCCAAAGTCCGCCCAGAACTACGACGAGGGTTACGATGGACGTCATCGAATCCGAAGCCAACAGTAAGCCGCCAAACGCGCAGAGACTAAGGAATCTGAGCGCCTTCCCTATTGCCTGCTGATCGCGGATGTACCACTCCACGAGAAAAGCGAGCGCCATGGCGCCGCCTAATATATTTTTGTGGGGAAATATCCCACGCAATCCTTCCGCACTACCGGGAACCGCAAGCGCCCTGCTCGGCGAGACCAATAGAAGGGCTAACGTCGCGGTGGCGGCGATGCGAAAAGCCCAGCGCAGAATTCTCAGTTGTTCTTCGAGCGAAAAACGCGTGGCCAGAACGACGCCGAACAACGTTGTGCCCGTGAGTGCGGCCACGCGGCGTAAAACCAGGTCGGGGGAATCCGACCAAATGGGCGAAACAGCCGCCACCAGCAGTAGACCAAGCAACGCGGGGTTTCGGTATAGGCTCAAGGCCGAGCGGCGGATTTCAATCACCATATATATAGCCAGAATACTATAAACACAGGCGAGAACCACTTGCGTGCGTGGATCTCCATCGAGGGCATTGTCACCACCGCCGGACAACAATCGCCACAAAGCTCCGCATAGGATGAGCGCTATTGAAACGAAAACTCCTTTTTCGATTAGGTTTCGCAAGTTGTGGTTCCGTCCCTCTTCCAACGAACGCGTATTCCCTTCCTAAATCCATCAGCCGCACTCGGGTTCGGCAATGACCCTGACGGCGTTATGCGATGACCGCGTCGACAAGACAAACACGGCTGTCCCAACACCGAGTACTAGGGCGGCGTCGGAGATGATGCTCGACCAAGCCGCGCCTCGCCATGAATAGGCCGGAATGATCCAGAGATTCAAAAGAACGTTGAAAACTGCCACGCCTGCCTGCATCCACGCGCGGACCGATTGGTACCCCGCACCTGTCAGTGTATTGGAGAAAGTATAGTGAATCGCCCTTAGGACGGGCAGCGCAGCCAACCAACGCAAAGCTTCCGCCGTCGGCGCATAGTCCGGCCCGAGAAAATAAGGCACCGCCCGTGCGGAGATGAGCAAGGCTAGGCACACCAGACCGCCGTAAGCCAGGGCGCGTCGCAAGAGGGGCATCGCGTAACTCAGACAGGCGGAGATTCCACCAGCACCGGCACGGAAAAAACTCGGATACGAAGACACCATCAACGCGGAAATCGGAACGCAACTAACGTCGATGATTCGATATGCCGCACCATAGATTCCCGTGGCTTCAAGCGTGCTAAGGCGGGCGAGCATGGTCTTATCGATATCGTTGTAGACTGTCTGGGCGGTCAGGCTGGCGGAGAAGTAAAAGCCTTCGCTCATTTCGGCCCACGCACCCTCCCACGTAAATCTGGGCAAGCCGAGCTTTATGCACACGATCGCCGCGCTAATTGCTGCGACAACCGCCGTGCTGCCGAAGTAGAGGTAACTCCATTGCAGCGCCGATGGATGTGAATAAAGCGTGATCAGAATGAGAGCGCCAATCAGGCGGCCGCCGGTCATCATTACATAGAATGCCGCTGTCCATTTGAAGCGTTCAAACGCCACGAATGCGTAGGCCGAGAGCGTAATAATGTTAAGCCCAAAGATATCCGCGGCGGCAACGAGCACGACAAGAAGACGTGGGATCTCCGGCGGGAGAACGAACCGGGAAACCGAGGACACACCCAGAAGAAGCAACGTACCAACCCCGGCCGTCAGCATCAACGCCCTGCCCCAATAATTGGCGAACAAGGTTTTGTCGCGCGAGACGTTCTTAATCAGCAGATTTCCGGCCCCGAGCGATCCGAACGAGTAGACGATGCCGACGAGCGCAACTACGCCGACGAAGGCCCCGTAGTTACGAACACCCAGCGAGCGGGCGATTTCAACGAAGTACAACGCCTGGATGATTAGCCGCACCCCTTGGCCGGCAGTTATCCACATGGTGTTGCGCGCTAACGAACTTTTGAACAGGGTTTTCAGCATCTCGAAAGGGAATCAGAAGCCGGCACCCGCGCCCGGCCTTTCCTGTAAGAGTTGAATTTCATCCGTAGAGAAGCTCCGTCCTCGGCGGTCGGCCATTGGTAGAAAACTTCGAAATCCGGAGTGCTTGTAAAGCAACCAGAAAGACATACGCAGGATTCAAGAAAAGGTATCGGCGCCAGAGCCTTCGTGGCTCACTCAGCAATCGATACAGCCACTCCAAGCCCGCGTTCTGCATCCAGACGGGTGCCTGCGGAATGATTCCAGCAATGAATGGGAATGCAGCGCCCACCGCAAGAATAGGCAGGCCCAGGATTTCGCGAAATTCGTAGGCAAACGCTTCCTGGCGAGGGCAGCCAAGCCCGACAAAAACCATAGAAGCCCCGGAAGCACGCACACGCGCCGCCAGCTCAGGCTTCTCGTCCGGCCGCAAACGACGAAATTTGGAGGGCTCCATGCCCGCAACGATCAAACCCGGAAACTTGCTTTCAAGAGACGTCTTCAGCGATTCCAGAATCTCAGGTGTACTCCCATAAAAAAACAGAGGGAGTCTTTCCGCTGCCGCCTTGGCGCACACTCGGAGAGTCAGGTTGGGACCGTAGACACGGTCAGGGAGGCTGGCACCGTGAAGCATGTCGAGAACCCAGCGCACAGGCTGACCGTCCGGAACTAGCAGATCGAAGTGGTTAAGCCGAAACTTCTGCTCGCGGTCGAGGACACCCGTCATCAATCCGTGGACGGCGAGAGCCGAAACGGCGATGGGCCTTTTATCCTTCGCGCTGCGAATGATGACGTCAACTGCACCTTCATAGTCCACGGCATCAATCAGGACGCCAAGGATATTGCTCTTCCCGCGGTTGAGCACTGGCTCCTCCAACGTCCGACATTCGATTCATAGATCTCAAGCAGGATTTGTGGCACATCATACTGGAGCTTCCACTCGGGATAATGTTTCTGGAAGCGTGAAACATCACTGATCCACCAAATATGGTCGCCGCGCCTGTTTTCATCCACATAATTTGTAGGAAACGGCTTGCCGGTAATTCCTTCGCAGAGCGCGATGGCCTCGAGCATCGAGCAATTGCTGTGACGGCTTCCGCCCATGTTATAGACTTCGCCGGAGCGAGGCTGCTTGAAAAACTGATCGAAGGCACGAACCAGATCGGCACTGTGGATGTTGTCGCGGACCTGCTTTTTCTTGTATCCGAAGATCGTATAGGGCGTTTCGGTAACCGCACACTTCATAAGATACGCAAGAAACCCGTGGAGTTGAGTCCCAGAATGACTCGGGCCGGTGAGACATCCGCCGCGGAAGCAAACAGTCTTCATACCGAAATAGCGGCCATATTCCTGCACCAGGACGTCGGCCGCCACTTTCGATACGCCAAAGAGACTGTGCAATGTTCCGTCTATGGACATCGTCTCGGGAATTCCTCGTTCGGCATAAGGGTGACTGGGATCGAGTTCCCAGCGGGTCGCGCCTTCAACAAGCGGCAGTTGATTAGGCCGATCGCCATAGACTTTGTTGGTCGAGGTAAAGATGAAGACAGACTGTCGGGCAAACTTCCGCGTGGCCTCAAGAATCACCGAAGTGCCGTTAGCGTTGACCGTGAAATCGATTGGGGGATCGGTGGCTGCCCAATCGTGCGAAGGCTGAGCAGCCGTATGGACAACCAGGGCTATGTCATTTCCGTAACGGGAAAAAATTGAGTCGATGCTGCTGGCGTCACGGATATCCACTTCGTGATGACGGTAGCGCGGAACGTCGGCAAGAAGACGTTCGCGCACCCAGCGCGTCGAGGCGTCGTGCCCAAAAAACATAGCCCGCAAATCGTTGTCAATCCCAACAACGTCCAACCCCTGCGCAGAAAAGTACCTGGCCGCTTCGGAACCGACCAGCCCGGCAGAACCAGTGATGATGGCTACGCTCATTCCTTCTTTCTCCTTATTGAGTGGCTATTGATTTCCCACTATTCGTTGCGAAGGCCCCGGAAGCAACCTGTGCTTATTATTGGCGTGAACAGCGCGCGATCGTCTGCTGGTAGATCCTCATAAGCGCCGAGTAGTTCTTCTCGGGGGTGTACAATTCTTCATATTCCTGACGCGCCGCGCGGCCCATCAGAAAAAGCTGCTCGGGTTGAGCGCCCACCGACTCGACCTTTGCCGCGAGGTCTGCCGAATCAGCCGGGGTAAAATGCAGGCCGGTGCATTGGTCTTTGACGATCTCCTGCATCCCGCCCAGTCGCGAGCAAATCACCGGCGTGCCGCAAGCGAATGCTTCGACCATCGTCATCGGAAATCCCTCGTACCAGATGCTCGGCGTCACCAGGAAGGCGGCGGATTTCATGGCGGCCACGGTGTGCTCGCGGGGGAGCCAACCTCGCAGCGTCACGTTCGAGAGGCGGCGCGAAACAATCTCCTTTTCCAGCGTTTCACGCAGCGGTCCGTCGCCGATAATCACCAGTGGCAACGGGCGCTTGAGCCTGGCCCAGGCCGCGAGAAGAATATTCACTCCCTTTTCGGGAGAGAGCCTTCCGACGAACAGCCCGCCGCTCCCCACTTCGCGCTTTGCCCCTGGATCCGACCCTAAGAAATTAGGCTTCACATGGATCTTGTGTGCTGGCAGGCCGCCTTGGATGAACTTGCACCGGGCAAATTCGGTAAGCGCCACATACCCGTTCACGGTTTCCTGCCACGTTCCCCGCATCCGATGGAACTTCAACATCAGTGCTATTGCGGCAGTCATGGCGTGCGAATTCCGATAGCATGCGTGGCGGATTCCACTCCAGAGGCTGTCATCGAGGCACTCCTCGCAAACCCTTCCGTCGCGGCTGAAACTCCAGGCGGGACAGAGCAAACGGTAATTGTGCAGGGTCTGCAAGACGGCAATCCCCTCATCCTGGCAGGCTTCATAGACGGACGGTGAAATCACCATGAACGTGTTGTGGACATGAACGATGTCCGGCTTCTCCCTCCGCAGGAGCTCTCGGATCTCACGCTTGCTGTCAAGGGAGTGCACGAGGTCCTTCACCGCCCACAACTGGCGCCGCTTCGACATTCGTCGGAGGTCGTCGTTGCTGCGCTGGTAGGAGACCACCGCGTGCCCCTGCCTTTGGAGCAAACGAGTCTCCGCTGCGACGACAACGTCCTCGCCACCGGGCTGCTGATACGTATTGTGAATGACGGCAACTTTCATTCTCGGCTCGGGCAGTTCGGTCTGAACCTAAGCTGCTCCCGTCCCCTTCAGTACGGCAGGAATTGTCCTCGCCAGAATTTTGAGATCCAGCCAGAGCGACCACTGATCGAGGTACTGCAGATCGAGCTCCATCCACTGGTCGAACTCAATGGCGCTGCGCCCTTGGACCTGCCAAAGGCACGTGATTCCGGGCCGAACACAGAAGCGGCGGCGTTGCCAGTCTTCACCAAAGCCCTGAACATCGCGCACAGGAAGCGGCCGCGGGCCGACCAGGCTCATGTCACCCTTCAGAACATTAAACAACTGTGGAAGCTCGTCTATACTTGCGCGCCGGAGCCACATCCCGACCGGCGTAATTCGAGGGTCCTTTTTGATTTTGAAAACTGGCCCCGAGACCTCGTTGAATTTCTCCAGTTGGGCAAGCCTTGCTTCCGCATCAAGAACCATCGTGCGGAACTTGTAGATCAGAAATCGCCGTTTGTTGAGCCCAACCCGTTCCTGGCGGAAAAGAACCGGCCCCTTTGAGGTCATCTTGATCAGCAATGCGACGAAGGCGAGCAAGGGGGTCAGAATCGTGAGCAAAGCGAGCGAGCCCGCAATGTCCAACAGGCGCTTGATCACAAGCGACGAGCCCCTCTGTCTGCCAGCGCGCGTGGCAATAACATGCTCGTTCTCGATTCCCTCATCTCCAGGCTGGGCTGCTCTGAGCCCAAAGATGTTTGAATCAAATCGAACGATAATCCCGTGCTGATCGCAGAGTGACGCCACTTGTGCGGCGTCTTCGTAGAATGAGCGAAGCGGCAGGCAAATCGCGACTTCGTCTACGACATTGTTCCGCAGAAAACGAGGAAGTCCAACGCGGTCGCTGACGATCTGGAAGCCGCTTTTCCTGAACTCCTCCAGTCCCGTCCAGTCAGTATCTACAAAACCCAGATTGCGATATCCCCATTCCGGAGTCATTTCGATTTTGCGGGCAAATTCGACGGCGCGGGGGTTCGTGCCCAGAATCAAAATGAACCGCAAATTGCGCCCTCCCCGCCGGAACTGGCGGAGTAAGCTTCGTAACATAGAACGGCTGCAGACGGTGCCAATCGAGGCGATACCCCAGAACAGGGCAACAAAAGTTGGCGTCACCATCCGAATCGAGAAGCAAACAGCAACCAGAAGTAAAGAAATCGCAGCCAGCGTGGTCGCCTTCCATTCTGCCATCATTTCTTCCAGGCGAGTCGACAGTCGTTTCGATTCGTAAAGGCCGCATAGGGAAAAAAAGG
>Ga0187855_10003981_pt1 | contig 10746 bp, 8 predicted proteins | sample June2016WEW_8_10_2_FD_132969 | JGI IMG/M metagenome (GOLD analysis project Ga0187855, IMG submission 132969) | Peatland microbial communities from SPRUCE experiment site at the Marcell Experimental Forest, Minnesota, USA - June2016WEW_8_10 | ecosystem: Environmental > Terrestrial > Soil >... | reverse complement strand
TGGCCTTGTTCACCTGCTCGATGCCGGTAGCTTGTTCTTGGGAAGCGGCGGCGATCTCAGCCACGATGTCCGTCACCCGCTTTACCGATTGCAGAATCTCGGCCAGCGTCTGGCCGGAGCGGTCGACTAATTCCGAGCCGTTTTCCACCTTGTGGACCGAATCCTGAATCAGCCCTTTGATCTCTTTGGCTGCCGTGGCGCTGCGCTGCGCCAGGTTGCGGACCTCCGAGGCAACTACGGCAAAACCGCGGCCCTGTTCGCCGGCGCGCGCGGCTTCGACAGCCGCATTCAGCGCCAGGAGATTGGTTTGGAACGCGATTTCATCGATAGTGGTGATGATTTCAGCGATTCGCTTGGAGGACTGATTGATCTCGCCCATGGCCGCGACGGCCGCATTGACCACCACACCGCCTTTTTCGGCCGCCTCGCGGGACCCGGCCGCCAGTTGACTAGCCTGCCGGGCGTTTTCGGCGTTCTGCTTGATGGTGGAGCTGATTTGTTCGAGGCTGGACGCGGTTTCTTCGAGGCTGGAAGCCTGTTCCTGTGCACCGCTCGCGATCTCTTCTGAGGACGACGACATGGCGAGCGCGGTGTCCGAGACGCTTTGGGCTGAGCTATTCACCTCGGCCAGCGCCGCATTCAGGTTTTCCACCGCTAAATTCAGGGAGTTCTTGATAGTGGCGAAGTCACCTTTGTAATCGCCGGACATGCGGGCAGTTAGATCCCGCTCGGCCACTCTGGCAAGCGCCACCGAGGCTTCCTGGATAGGCGCGCAAAAGGCGTCCAGCGTTTCGTTAATCCCTTGCACCAGATCCCGGAAGGCGCCCTGAAACTTGGCCTTGTCTCCACGGCGATCCAGATGTCCCTCGCGCGCGGCCTGCACAATTCCGGCGGTTTCGGCCACCAGTGCTTTCACCGTTTCGATCAGGCGGGAAAATGCGTCGGCCAGCTTTCCCAATTCACTTTCGGACTGATAATCGACGGTGTGGTTTACATCGCCGGCCGCCAGCTTTCCGGCGATTTCCACCATCAGGCCGAGGGGCCTTGTGATCATCCGCGCAATGGTGACCCCGAGCGCGATGGCCAGCAGTACCGCGACGCTCATCATTACCGTGGCGGCGATTTCGGCCGAGCGTGCCCTGGCGTCCACATCGGCGGAAGCCTTCTTCATAATGTCCAACTCGTCGTGCAACAGCTCCGCCATCAATTCTTCCCGCTTCTTCTGCAGCGTGTTCAGAGCGTCGATCTGAGCGATGCCTTGCTCGCGATGGTGCGCCCGGAGCAAGTCAATCACCTTGTCCTGGGCGCGGGCATTGAGCCGGTATTCTTCGAGTAGCGCCACAGTCTTCACCTTCATTGCGTCTACCACCAGGCACTTTTGGAAGGCGTCTATATCGGCCAGGAATGTATCGCGGTCCCTATGGAGCTCCTCAATGCGCACTTCCAGGTCCGCGTCACTCTGGGCCAGCATGGCGTTGCGCATGGATTTTCCGGCCGTGGTCAGTTGCAAGTGGCCGTCCTTGAGGTAGTTCAGACCCAGCACGTGATGCTCATACATGTCGCGCGTTTGTTCGTTGAGAACCTGCAGATTATGAATCCCCTCCAAGCCAAGGACGCACATCAGCGCGGCGATCAACCCAAAGCCAAGCATCAGCTTGGTGACTGTCTTACGATCTCGAAACCATTGCATTGTATTCGTCTCCTAGATGCTGCCGGCGCCGCTGTCGCTTGTTCCTGTCTCCGAATTCTGGCGTCCTTAGCGTTGTTTTCTCAAAACTCCTCGAAGGCTTCCTCCCGCTCAGCAGAAGCTTTCGCCAGGCTCCTCAGCGAGGCATTCGAGGGACGCGACGCGGCCTTCCGTTCTTTTTGGGGAACTGGCCGGTGCCGTTCGTTACCCCGATGTCTTTCTTCGAGCGTGAAGCGCGCGACGAGTGCCTGCAATTGCTCGGCGCTGGTGCTGAGCCCCTGAGCTGTGGAAGACATCTGCTCGGTCTGCGCAGAGTTGGCCTGGGTCACCTGATCCATTTGCATGGTGGCTTTGTTCACCTGCTCGATGCCGGTGGCTTGTTCCTGCGAAGCGGCCGCTATCTCGGCCACGATGTCCGTCACCCGCTTGACAGATTGGAGAATCTCGGCCAGCGTCTGGCCGGAACGATCTACCAGCTCCGAGCCGTTCTCCACCTTGTGGACCGAATCCTGAATCAGTCCTTTGATCTCTTTGGCCGCCGTCGCGCTGCGCTGCGCCAGATTGCGGACCTCCGATGCCACCACGGCAAAACCGCGGCCCTGTTCACCCGCCCGCGCAGCTTCGACAGCCGCATTCAGCGCCAGGAGATTGGTCTGGAACGCGATTTCATCGATGGTGGTGATGATGTCGGCGATACGCTTGGAGGATTGATTGATTTCACCCATAGCCGCCACCGCGGCATTGACCACGACACCGCCTTTTTCGGCCGCCTCGCGGGATCCGGACGCCAGTTGACTGGCCTGCCGGGCATTCTCGGCGTTCTGCTTGATGGTGGAGCTGATTTCTTCGAGGCTCGACGCGGTTTCTTCCAGGCTCGATGCCTGCTCCTGCGCGCCGCTCGAAATCTCTTCCGAGGCCGATGACAATTGCTGTGCGGTGTCTCCCACGTGGTCTGCCGCACTTCTGACTTCGAGCATCGCTGTACTCAACTTTTCGAGCGTTGCGTTGAGCGAGTTCTTGATGTGGGCGAAATCGCCTGGACAGTCGCTCTCCAGGCGCACTGTGAGATCCCCGGCCGCTACTTTCTCGAGCACCGCTCCGGTGTCCGAGATCACGCGCTTCACCACGGCGAGTTGCTCGGAAAAAGCCTGGGCCAGTCGGCCTGTTTCATCCCGGCCGTGATAGTCGATTTTCTGATCCATCTCGCCCGCAGCCAACTTTCCAGCTACCTGGACCATTTGACCAAGCGGTTTCGAAATCACCCGGCCCAGGAAGATGCCTAGCCCGATCGCCAGCGCCACGGCCGCGATCACGATGGTTAGCATGGTGTCCTTGGTGGCTTGGAAGGTGGTCTCGGCGTTGTCGATGGCACTCTTCATCAGGGCTTGCTTCATCTTGGAAAGCTCGCCGACATCATGATCCGCCTGCGCTGCCGCGGAGACCAATAGCGGCAGATCCGCCAGGGCTTGCTGGCGCTGATTCCGGCGCATCAGGTTGAGAAAGTCGTCCTGCTTGGCGCACATGTCACGCCATACCCTTACAGCTTCTTCCGCCTTCGCCCGGCCCGCATCGGTTTGCAAAGTCTTGCGAAATTGCTCGAAATTATCTTCAAATTGCTTGCGATGAGAGAGCAGATCTTGTTCAGCTTCCTTCTCTTGTGCATCATCGGAAGCCACCTGCAGCCTTCGAATGGATCGGCCGGTGGCTGTTAAATGGGTATTGGCCTGCTCCAGATACATCACTCCCAAAGCATGGTTCTGATGCAAGTCGCGCAGCAGATCCTGAATTCTCGCCATACCCCGAATCCCCAGGTACCCCACGCCACCCATCAGCAGCGCAAGCAGACCAAAATTCAGAATCAGTTTAGTTGCTATATTCCGATCTCGAAACCATTGCATGGTATTTACGCTCCTAACTGCTTCCCACGGTCGCAGCCACTTCCTCTTCGGTCAACAATTTATCGATATCCACCAGCACCGCCAGCTTGTCGCCAATGCTGGCGACGCCGCTGATGAATCGGGTATCCGAGCGAGCACCGAAATCCGGCGCCGGCCGCACTTCGCTCTGTTGGATGTTCAGCACGTCGCTCACCGCGTCCACCACCAACCCGGCGATCTTCTGGCCCACCATCACGACGATGATTACAGTGAATTTGCTGTATTCGACCGCTTCCATCCCGAATTTCGCGCGCAAATCCACCACCGGAACCACGGTGCCGCGCAGATTCATGACGCCCTTCACATGCGCCGGCGCGTTGGGGATATGCGTGATGGCCGAATAACCCTTGATCTCCTGCACCTTCAGAATCTCGATGCCGTATTCTTCCGCGCCCAGGGTGAAGGTCAGAAACTGATTCACTTCCCCGGTATGGCTTGCCGCCTCGCGCTGTTCCATTTCTTTGATCTCCATTTCATTACGCTGCCAGTACATCCGCCGCCCGCCGCGCGATCTGCGCGAGGCCAGCCGCGTCCAGGATCAGGGCCGCCCGGCCATCCCCCAGAATGGTGGCTCCAAGCACGCCCTCCACCTTGCGGTAATGCGCCTCCAGGCTCTTGATCACTACTTGCTGTTGCCCGAGTAACTCATCGACCAGCAGGGCAAAACGGTGACCGGCGTGCTCCACGATCACGGTGAGCCCACGGCACGGATCTATAATCTCTGTTGCTATCTCGAACAGCCGGTGCAGCCTCAAAAGGGGCAGAGCCTCGCCCCGGACCATCACCGCTTCGCCCCGGCCGGCAATGGTCTTCACCTGTTCCGCTCTCGGCCGAATGGACTCGCTGATGGCCACGAGCGGCAGCACGTAGGTTTCCTGGCCTACGCGGACCGACAGACCGTCCAGAATCGCGAGCGTCAGTGGAAGTTGAATGCGAACTTTGGCGCCCTGTCCGGGCTGCGCAGCCAGGGTTACCGAACCGTTCAAAGCCTCCACGTTCCTGCGAACGACATCCAAGCCGACGCCTCGGCCGGAGAGATCGCTAACTTTTTCGGCGGTCGAAAAGCCTGCGCTGAAAATCAAGTCGCAGATCGCCGCCTCACTCAGCACCTCGCTCTCGGAAATCAATCCGCGCTCGATCGCCTTTCGCCGGATGCGCCCGGCATCCAGGCCGCGTCCGTCGTCAGAAACTTCCACGATCACGCTCCCGGCTTGGTGGAAAGCTTCCAGCCGGATGAGACCCTGCTCCGGTTTTCCGTTCCGGACTCGCTCTTCGGCCGGTTCGATTCCATGGTCGATGGAGTTGCGGATCAGGTGCGTCAAAGGGTCGCTCATCTGCTCCACCACGCCCTTGTCGAGTTCGGTATCTTCGCCGGCCATTTCCAGCCAGACGTTTTTAGAAAGCTGAATGGAAAGATCGCGCACCAACCTCGGGAAACGCCCAAAGATGTGGCCAATGGGAAGCATGCGCACGCTCATCACACGCTCTTGCAGCTCGCGGATGTGCCGCTCCATCTGGGCCACGGCTTCCTGCAGCTCCCCCAGGCGATTTCCCGAGAAATTGTGGACAATCTCGTGCGCCATGGATTGTGCAATCACCAGTTCGCCCACCAGGTCCACCAGCTTGTCCACCTTCGAGGTTGCGACGCGTATGGAAGCATCGCGGGGTGGGGCCGCTGCCACCGCGGCCGGCGCCGGCGCCGCTGCTACCGCTGCTGCCGCAACGCCCGGCTTCGATTCGTCCACTTCCACACGAATCTCGGCGCCGTCTTCCACAAACGCGAAGATGTCCCGAATCTCCTCCACGCTCTGGGTGGTCACAAGCCGCAGCTTCCAAGCCAGGTAGCAGCACTCGGGATCCAGATCGGCGAGCGCCGGCAACTGTCCCAGATCCAGATCCACCTCCGCGGATTGGCCGATTTTGGCGAGATCGCGCAAAATCAGTAGAGGGTCCATGGCTTGCACGAAAATATTCATGCCAGGCCGGAAATAAACGTGATACTTGATGGGCGCAGCGGGCGGGCTGTCGGATTGACGGACGCGCGGAGATTCGCTCCCGGAAGGACCTTCAGCGCGCTGCATGACGTACAGTTCCTCGAGTACGGCTTGCATCCGCTCCGGGACGGGAGTGCCGCTCGCAGCCGCGGCCAGCAATTCACGCAGCAAGTCATTCGCGCGCAACAGCAAATCGGTGAGTTTTCCGGTTACGAGAATCCCGCCTGATCGCAAGCTGTCCAGCAGGTTTTCCAGGGCGTGGGTGAAGCGCGTTACGTCCTCGAAACCGAACATGCCGCTCGCGCCCTTAATAGAATGCGCGGCGCGGAAAATCCCGTTGAGGAGTTCGGGGTCGAAGGAGCCTTGATCCAGGCGCAGAAGTCCGGCTTCCATTTCCGCCAGATGTTCGGCGGACTCCTGGAAAAACGTTTCGCGAAAACGATTGAGGTCTACTTGCATGGCCGATTCCTCTCTATTTCAAGGCAAGACCCTGGCGATGGTTTGAAGCAGCTTTTCGGGATGGAACGGCTTCACCAGCCATCCGGTGGCGCCGGCCGCCTTGCCCTCCTGCTTCTTTGAATCCTGCGATTCGGTGGTCAACATCAATACCGGAATTCCCTTGGTGGCGGGCCGGCTGCGCACCTGCTTGACGAAGGTGATTCCGTCCATCACGGGCATGTTCAGATCGGTAACAATGAGGTCCACCCGTTGAGCGGACAACTGAGTTAGCCCTTCCTGTCCGTTCGAGCCCTCCAGAACTTGAAACCCAGCCTGCTTGAGAGTGAAGGACACGATCTGCCGGATGGAAGTGGAATCATCCACAATGAGTATGGTTTTTGCCATTTAGAACAGCTCCACGCCCTCCATTTCGTTTTCCTCGCTGGTCGGCTTCGACTCCGACGGTTTGCGCTCCGCCTGCATGGTGTAGCGGGCCGCCAGGCGTTCGCCTACCTGCTTGCGCCGCGCCTCGCCCAGCACCGGCGTCTCGCGAGCCAGATATTCCAGCGGCAGGTGCACGGTTTTGCGCATCTCCGCCAACTCGTCGGCCACATGCGAAAGCCTCTGCGCGGCGCTGTCCTGGAACTGCAGCGCCACCACCGAGCGCGCGATCTCTCCGGCCAGTTGCTCGCCGCCGGCCACCGAGGCCGCGAGCGTAGCTTCCATCTCGCCATGGGTGCGAGTAAGTTCGCCGAGCGACGATTCCAGCTCCGTGCGGCTGGCTTCAAGCGTATCCACGCTCATGCGCGCCATTTCCGTCAGGCTGCTGGAGGCCACAGCCACGGTGGCGCGTAATTGCTTCATCTCCTCCACCACATGCGCGGTGATCTCTTCGGATCGGAGTGCATGCGCGGCAATCTCGTCCGCCACCACGCCGAACGCGCCGCCTTGCTCGCCAAAATGCGCCGCCTCCACCTTGGCATTCAGGGCCACCAGCTTGCTTCCAAACGAAATCCGGTCGATTTCGGCCAGCGCCTTGACGATAATGCCCGCCGTACTCTCCAGTTGCTGCATGTGCCCGATCACATGAGCGGAGATCTCTTGGCCGCGTTCGATCTGTTGCTGCAGCTCGCCCAAGGTATGGCGCGAGGCAGCCAGCAGCCCTTCGATGCCCGATCCCTTATCGGATCCCAGCAGGCGCGAAGAGGCGGCTACGCTCTCGCGCGCCCGCTTCGCCATGCCTTCAAAAGCACCGCATACATCCGTTACGGCACGTTCCATTTGCTGGATGGTTTCCCTGATCTGCCCTTCGAGGCTCGGCAGGTGCGGCCAATGGCCGGCCACTTCTTCGGCCAGCTCCATCAATTTACGGCCGCGCCCTCTGGAAAGGGCGGAACGAAGAAGCCTCCAAATGTTCATAGCGCAGGTTTACGAGCCGTTCTGCGCCGTTTGCGGGGCGGCGCGGGCGTTTCCGCCGCCGCGTCACTCGCAGCGCGGGTGGGGAAATGAATAGACAATCCGGCCCATCCCAAATATTTGCGAATCTCCGCGCTTTCTCCCCGCATGCGCAGCCATCCGCCGCGTTGTTCCAACGCCCGCTTGAGAGCCAGCAGAACCTGCACGGCACAGCCATCCAGATGCTCTGTCTGGCTGCAATCGACAATCACCCCACCGCCCGTATCAGCCAATTGCACCGCGGCCTGGTGCAGTTCGCGCGCTAGATCAATATGAAAACCTCCCCGCAGCGCCAACACGCTATCCGGTTCGTCACGATAGACAGCAATTGCCGCTTCCGAAGATTCCAAACCCACCCGGTCCATCCCTTCTTTGGCAGATCTGCGTTCCGACGCGCCGATCCGCACACAAATCCCATATCGGCGAAGTGGAAGTAGTCTTGAATCAGGGATGTACTGCGTTGGGAACGAGAAACGAGAAACGGGCGTTATTGCATCGGCGAGCAGCAGGGCGTCCGCACCGGCTTCGGCTCCATGAGTTCCGATCGAGTCAGGTTCGGATCGTAGAGGTTCAGTTGCCACTTGCCGTCCCGGCCGATCTGTGGCTTCTCCATATGCATACCCCTTGCTGAAAGAGTCGTATAGCCGGCCTCAACGCTGGGAACTCCGAGCGCCACGTGGTGCATGACGCCCAAAGTTCGGGGTGAAGGATTGTGGACGTTGAGCATGTATTCCAGCCAATCGGTGCCTTCCGGAACGCGCATATCCACCCAATCCGTGCGGTCGTCTTTCATGCCGCCGTGCCAGGTTTCGCGGAAGCCGAGGATCTCCTTGTAGAACCGGTCGGCCGCGTCGCGATCCGCCACGGTTACGCCAACGTGAATCATATGGTTCGAGATGCGGGTATCCGGCATGAACTTCCCAAAGTTGTTGGAGTGCAACGATCCGGGAAGGTATTGGACGAACTCCACGTTGTGGCCGTCGGGATCCTTAATCATGAAGCTCAAGTTTCCATCTCGGCCGGGGTGAATCTCATCCGGGACCTGGACGCCATGGCTGGCCAGGTAATCGCGCAGTTCGCGGGCATCGGAAGTTTCGAACGCGATGTGCGAAAGCCGGTCCTCGGTTTCACTTTTCAGCTCCGGAAACACTTCAATATACTGATGATCGTTCACCTTGAAATAGGTGAGCAGCAATCCGCCGGTGGGTTTGTCGAGGGTGAAGGGTTCCGCAAACCCGAGATCGTGCCCGTAGAAATTCCGCGCGGCCGCCAGGTCGTTGGTCTTCAAACCGATGTGCGCTACACCGACGATGTCCGGGCGCTTTACGCCAGCACTTTGTGCGACGGCGTAACACGATAAAGATGTGAGGGCGGCGGCATAGCAAACCAAGGTATGTCGGCTCATTAGCAACTAGTATAGGTTGTTCAAAGCTCGCAAGTCGGAGACTTGCGCCACGACTTGCGGATCGGTTACTGAGCAGGCTGCGGCCGGTCACTCGGATGGCTTCGACCGCGGTCTGCCGCGATGATTACCTGCATATCGCTGGCCAGCCGGACCACTTGCTGGACGATGGTCTTGCGAAACGCGGACGGCCATTGGCTCTGCCGCGGCCTGGCCAGGAACAAGTGAGTCACGCCATTGAGCCGCGCGAATTCCACCAGCGTTTTCGCAACATCGCCACCTTGCAGCATGCGCGCCTCAATGTGCAGGTTACGCGCGAAATTCAAGTGGCGTTCCACGGCTTCACGCTCCGCGGCGTCGCGAGAATCGTTATCCGGGGAAATGGCGACGGCGAAGCAATCCGCATGAAGATAATCAGCCACGCGTTTTCCACGGCGAATCAGCATGGCGGTGGACGGGTCACCGGTCACGTGGATCAGAATCCGGTCGCTGGTTCGGGGTGTGGCGCCGGGGTCTGCTTCGTCCCCGTTGACCGGCGCCGTTTGAAAGCCGGGCGACTCATAATCCACCTGCCGGATTTCCACTTCGTGCGCGGTCTGCCGCAGGGCCAACTCACGCAAAGCCACCAGCGTGGATTCCTGAAAGAAGTTCTCGATGGCCTTCTGGGCCTTTTCCGGCGAGTAGACCACGCCGCGAGCCAGGCGATTGAGCAAGGCGCGAGGAGTGAGGTCCACCATCACCACCTGATCGGCCTGCTGCATCACCCAATCCGGAATGGTTTCCCGGACGCGTATTCCGGTGATTTGCCAAACCTGGTCGTTCAGGCTCTCCAGGTGCTGGATGTTCATGGTAGTCAGCACGTCGATTCCGGCTTCGAGCAAAGCCTGTACGTCCTGCCAGCGCTTGACGCGCGTGGATCCCGGCACGTTGGTGTGCGGAAACTCGTCCACCACGCAGACCTCCGGATGCCGCGCGAGAATTGCATCCGTGTCCATTTCCTCGAAAACCGTGCCGCGATAATCGATTCTCCGGCGCGGGATGTTTTCCAAACCCTCGGTTCTCGAGATGGTGTCTTTTCGCCCGTGCGGCTCAAAGTAGCCGATGACAATATCGCGGCCCTGCCGTTTCATCTCCTGGGCCTCTTCCAGCATTTGGTAGGTCTTACCCACGCCCGCGGCATAGCCGAGGTAGATCTTGAGTTTTCCGGACGGTTGGCGCTCTGCCATGGATTAATGAGGAAACACGCGCACGTCGATGTCGTTGGCGCCGCGAATCAAGCGATCGAGTGGAGTGCCGGTAAGCCGCTCCCACCATTTCTCGCGGGCGCTGTGACCCACGAAAATTTGCGTGATGCCGCGCTCGCGGGCAAAATCGAGGATGGTATCGATGGGGTCTTCTCCATCCAGAAGCTCAACGTGCGCCTGGGCGTCGCGCGCGATGGCCAGGTTCCTTTCGAGCGCGGCTTGATCGTCGGAGGAGATTTCGGGCTGGCTCACATAGGCCACCGTCAGGTCGCCGTGAAAACGCTCGGCGTTGCGCCGTCCGCTCTCGATCATAGCCGCCGCGTTGGCCCGGGGTGTAACACACACCAGTATCCGCTCTTGCGCGCCGAAGGTCTGCGTGATTCCGTTGCGCTGCAGATAGGCTTCCAGTTGACGGTCCACTACGTCGGCGGCCAGCAATAGAGCGATCTCGCGAAGTTCGGAGAGCTTTTGCGCCTCACTCGAAACTTCGTCGCCATTTTGCCCGTCGCCCCCGCGCGTCATGCACATTTCAGGAGGCGCATCCACGATAACCACCTCGTCGGCGGAATGCAGGAAGCTCAGGGGAACG
>Ga0187855_10003979_pt1 | contig 10747 bp, 8 predicted proteins | sample June2016WEW_8_10_2_FD_132969 | JGI IMG/M metagenome (GOLD analysis project Ga0187855, IMG submission 132969) | Peatland microbial communities from SPRUCE experiment site at the Marcell Experimental Forest, Minnesota, USA - June2016WEW_8_10 | ecosystem: Environmental > Terrestrial > Soil >... | reverse complement strand
CGCTTCTGCCGTATAATTAATAGGAAGCAGTAGTGAACAGGGCATTTTCCCAAAACAAGGACCGCTATAAATGTCAACGTTAGAAGTATCGCCGGCGGAGCCTCGCTTCAGCGAGCCCGGCCATACGGTAGTCAACGATTTTTCCATACAAGTCGCCACAGTAAACGGATCCGGCAGCCAGACTGCGAACACCGTACTCATGCGCTCGATCTTTCAGATGGGCGTGCCGGTGTCGGGCAAGAACATGTTCCCGTCGAACATCGCCGGGCTGCCCACGTGGTTCACGATTCGCGCCAGCAAGCACGGCTACATCGGCCGCAAGAAAGAGATCGATCTGCTGGTGGCCATGAATCCAGAGACCGCCCGCGAAGACGTGACGAAGCTGGATGGCGGGGCAGCCGTTGTTTATGACGAGCCGATGAAGCTCGATGCGCTGCGCTCCGATCTCCATTTCTATCCCGTGCCGTTCGACAAGCTGGTGGCGCCGGTCTGCCCGGATGCCAAGCTGCGCAAGTTGGTGCGGAACATGATCTACGACGGCATCGTGGCATGGCTGCTGTCGATCGATATGGAAGAGATCCGCCAGGCGCTGGTGAAGCAGTTCGGCAAGCGCAAGGCCAAGGCCGCCGAGTTGAACTGGGGCGCCGCGCAGGCCGGCTACGATTACGCCGTGAAGACCTTCACCAAGAGCGACCCGTACCAAGTCAAGCGCATGCACGAGAACACGGGCAAAATCATCATCGAAGGCAACTCCGCCTGCGCGCTGGGCGCCATGTTCGCGGGAGTTACAGTTGTTACCTGGTATCCGATCACGCCATCCTCCTCGCTGGTCGAATCTCTGATCGGCTATCTGAAACGTTTCCGGATCGACAAGGAAACCGGCAGGGCGACTTTCGCGGTGGTGCAGGCGGAAGACGAGCTGGCCTCCATCGGCATGGCCCTTGGCGCCGGCTGGGCGGGCGCGCGCTCCATGACTTCCACCGCCGGCCCCGGCATCTCGTTGATGTCGGAATTCGTGGGGCTGGGATATTACGCCGAAGTTCCCACGGTCATCTTTGACGTACAGCGCGTAGGACCTTCCACCGGATTGCCCACACGCACCATGCAGGGCGACATCTTATCGACGGCCCTGCTCTCGCATGGCGACACGCAGCATCCCATGTTTTTCCCGTGCTCGCCGGAAGAATGCTTCACCATGTCGATCGAAGCCTTCGACTTCGCCGAGCGCTTTCAAACTCCGGTGTTCGTCATGACCGACCTCGATCTGGGGATGAACAACTGGATGTCCGAGCCGTTCCCGTATCCCGATAAGCCGATCAATCGCGGCAAGGTACTGAGCGCTGACGATCTGGATAAGCTCGGCAGTTTCGCGCGCTATAAAGACGTGGATGGCGATGGCGTGGGCTATCGCACGCTGCCCGCCACAAACCACGCGGCGGCTGCGTATTTCACGCGCGGCAGCGGACATAACGAGCGCGCCCAATACACCGAGCGCGAAGACGATTACATACACAACATGGACAGGCTGGCGCACAAGTTCGAGACGATGCGGAAGCATGTTCCAGCGCCCGTGATCCAGTACCGCGAAGACGCCGAGATCGGTTTCATCGCGGCGGGCACATCGCACTACGCGGTAGGTGAGAGCTGCGATCAGTTGCGCGACGAATACGACATCCCGGCCAGCTATTTCCGCCTGCGGGCGTATCCGTTCAACGCGGAGCTGGTCGAATTCATCCAGCGCCACGAGCGCGTCTACGTGGTGGACCAGAACCGCGATGCGCAGTTGCTGGCGCTGATGCGCCTGGAAATGGCGCCGGAGGAAATCGCGAAATTGAGGAGCATACGATATTACGGCGGGCTGCCGTTGGATGCCCGCACGATCACCGACGAAGTGATCGGCCAGGAGGGCAAATGAGCACCATTACAACCGCCGCGCCTAAGAAGGTGAACCGCATCGGGCTCGAGGTCCTGAACTACAAGGGCGCCAAGACTACGCTGTGCGCCGGCTGCGGCCACAATTCCATCTCCGAGCGAGTCATCGAATGCTTCTACGAGTTGGGCGTGGAGCCCTGGAGGGTGGGCAAGTTCTCGGGCATCGGCTGCTCGTCGAAGTCGCCGGCCTACTTCTTGAACATGTCGCACGGGTTTAACGCCGTGCACGGCCGCATGCCGTCGGTGGCCACCGGCGCCATCATGGCGAACCGCAACATGCTGGGCCTGGGTGTCACGGGAGACGGCGACACAGCCTCCATCGGGATCGGCCAGTTCATGCATTTGGTGCGCCGCAATCTGCCGATGATCTACATCATCGAAGACAACGGCGTGTATGGTCTGACCAAGGGGCAGTTCTCGGCCACGGCGGATCTCGGCTCGAAGCTGAAGACCGGCGTGATCAACGATCTGCCACCCTTCGATTGCTGCGCGCTGGCGCTGCGGTGGGGCGCCACGTTTGTGGCCCGCTCGTTCTCGGGCGACAAGAAGCAGCTTCAGGCGCTGCTCAAGACCGCCATCGTGCACAACGGCCTTTCGGTGATCGACGTGGTTTCGCCGTGCGTGACGTTCAACGATCACGAGGGCTCGACGAAGAGCTACAGCTACATGAAAGAGCACGAAACGATGTTGCACGAGCTGGACTTCGTGCCGTCCTACGAGGATATCTCCGTCGAGATCGCGGAAGGCGAGGTACGCGACGTCGAGCTGCATGACGGCTCGCATCTGCGGATACGCAAACTGCACCGGGATTACGATCCGACCAGCCGGCTCGGGGCGCTGCATGCGCTGGAGAACGCCGAAAAGAACCACGAAGTGCTGACCGGCGTGCTTTACGTGAACACCGAGAAGCCGAATTTCCTGGAGATGCTGCATTTGGTAGAAGAGCCGCTAGCTACTCTGCCGGAGGGGAAAGTGCGGCCGACGAAGGAAGCGCTCGACGAGATCATGGAAGAGCTGCGGTAGTCGCGAAGACCACTCCCTTACGGTCATGGCTCCGATCGGAGCCGCGCGCGTCAGCAAGCGGTTTTGCCATAGGCTAGAGTGCGGACTCGACTGTGGTCACATCTACCAAACCCGCGCAACCATATAGCACCGGCAGGAGCCGGTTGGCCGGATAGCGGCGGCGCAGGTCGGCGACCCGCTCGGTGCCCGCGCGGTATGCGGGCAGATACATGCGGCCGAGCAGCGGGTGGCGTCCCCAGGCGCCGGAGAGCTTGTCGGCGCGCTCGGTGGAGACCAGGAAATCGCGCCGCAGGATGGCGGCCACTTCCGGCTGCGGCACGCCATCTTTCCAGGTGAGATAGGACGCCTGGTTCTTGGCATCGTCCTGCAGCAGCGCCAGCAGCACTCCAATCTGCAGATCCTCATCGGGCAACTGGTCCACCTCGGTCACTCCGTGCGCGATGAGGATGGCGTTGTTGGCGATGCCCTCAAACAGGGCGGCTGCGCGCGTGTTCATGGTCAGCACCGAGGCTTCGAAGCCCACCGCTCCGCGCACGTACAGGTTCTGCAGGTAGGCGAACGTGGTCACGTGTCCGGGCACTACCTCGTGGCTGACAAGCTGCAGGAATTCGGGGAAAGAGATTTCGAGGGAGGTGTTGATCTCGTACGTGGCTTCGTACTCTGGTGCGCCACCGGCATACCGGGCTCGGCCGAGGTAGTTCATCGAACCGGAGAACCAAGCATCTTTAATGGGCAGGAATTGGATATTCGCGCGGGGAACCGCGTGCAGTTCGGCCGGGAGATACGGCGACAAGTGCGCGGCACTCAGCGCATCGTACTGCGCGATCACGGCTGCTCCGAGCGCGCGTATGGAGGCCATGGGCGCCATGCGCTGCTTGCGCCAGGCGTCCACGGCCGCTAGCAGCTCATCGCCGGAGTGCGATGGATATCCGGCCTGTGCCAGCAATTCCGCGACGCGTTCCCGCTTCGCCGTGGGATTGGATTGCGACGGCGCTTGGCCTATGGAGGCTTCCACGCAGCGCTCATAAGGGACCGCTTCCCCCTTGCCGAGCATTTCCATGGCGAGATCCCACATGGTCTCGAAACACAGCGCCAGGCCGCGGAGATATTCGCCGCGCAGACTTGGCGTGTTCGCGGCTTCCTCTTTGAGGCCGCGTATGGCCCCCATCACATCCACAGCGTCCAGATAGGCCGCGATGGCCTGTTGGTCGGGGGTCTTCGCGGATACGCCGCCGGATTCGCGCACGCGGGCCGCTGTCGGATGCGTATAGGCGGCGGGAAGCGGCTCATCGGAAAACCAGGAATCGGCGATGAAGCGGCCGGTACCGGACGGGCACATGACGTCGCCGCCCCAGAGGGTGTCGATGCCTAGGATCGCGTTCGCGATCGCGTTCGCGATCGGGGGCTGGGGGCTAGGGGCTGGGGGCTGGGGTTTTGTCATTTGCTTTCCTCCTTGTGACGGAGCGAGCCGTACCATAGGTACGCGCAGAAGCACACGAACAATATCGCGGAGATCAGTTGCGAGACCATTTCGTTTGCGTAAAACGGGGTCTTGAGCCAGTCTTCGCTGTACTTCGGGATGAGCCGGCAGGCGGCGCCGATGACTCCGCCTAGTGCGCCTCCGGCCATCAGGCCCGAGGCGATGATCACGCCGCGCTCGCGTATGGTGGTGCCGCGTGAACCGCCCGCCTTCTCGGAGCGTTTGCCCAGAAAGTGCGCGACGAACCCGCCGACCAATGCCGGCGTGTTCAACTCCAGCGGCAGATACATACCCAGCGCGAAAATCAAGGCCGGCACTCCCAGCATTTCCATGATCAGCGCGATGAACGCGCCGGCTCCGAACAGAATGTATGCGACCGGCTGATGGCTCATGAAGCCTTCCACCAGCGCCTTCATAATCGAGGCCTGCGGCGAAGCCAGGACTGCGCGCGTGTTTCCGAGAGCGGCCTCGCCGAATTGAAACGCCTGGGCCAGCAAAACGATCGTGAGGCCCACCGCTACGGACGCGGCGATCACTCCGAGGAATTTCACTTTCTCCTGCGCGGCGGGCGTGGATCCCAGCCAGTAACCGGTCTTGAAATCCGTGACGGCCTGACCGGAGACCGAGAGAGCCGTGCACACCATCCCGGCGATGGCCATCACGAAGAACATGCCGGTGGTACCGGAAAGTCCGAACTGCAACAGCACCACGCACGAGATGATGATAGTCAGCATGGTCATTCCGGAGACCGGGTTGCGGGCTATGGTGGCGATGGCGTTGGCGGCCACCGACGTGAAGAAGAACGAGAACAGCAGCGTCAACCCCAGCCCCACGAGCACGACCGCCAGCGACGCTTTCAGATTGCCCAGAAAGAGAGCGACCGCGACGGCGCTGACGATTACTCCCACTAGGATCGAGAGTACGGGAATATCACGGTCGGTGCGCTCGAAGCCGGCATCCTCTCCGCGGCGGAATGCGCGCACGGCGATGGCGAACGATCCGGCGACAATGCGCATGGATTTCAAGATTCCGAAGATGCCCGCGGTGGCGATGGCGCCTACGCCCACGAACCTTACATAACCGCGGAAGATCTGCGCGGCCGTCATTTGCGTGATGGGGATTTGCGCCGGATATACCGCGTCGGGCATGTGGCTGCCGATCATCCAGATCAGCGGAACCAGCACCAGGTTCGAGAATATGCCGCCGGCGCAGAGGATCATGGAACTGCGCAGCCCCATGACGTAGCCCAGGCCGAGAATGAAACTGATAGCGTCGAAGTTGAATACCATTCGAGCGCGCTCGGCGAGCGTGCGCATGACGGGCACGAACTGGAAATCCAGATTTTCCTTCCAGACGTGAAAGGTGGTGACCAGGAAATCGTACACGCCCGCGACGGCGGTGGCTTGCAACAGCAGCTTGGCCTGCGCGCCGCCCTTTTCGCCCGTAACCAGAACTTCGGTGATGGCGGTGGCTTCGGGATAGGGCAGCAATCCATGCATGTCGCGCACGAAATAGCGGCGCAAAGGAATGAGGAACAGCACGCCCAGACAGCCGCCGGCGAGGCCGATGAAGATGGTCTGCAGCGGATGCGGGTCCAGCTTGAGAATGTAGAGTGCGGGGAGGGTGAAGATGGCGCCCGCCACCACGGAGCCGGCCAATCCGCCGATGCCGGTGATGATCACGTTCTCGAGCAGGCTGGAGCGCCGCGGGTAGAGGCGCGCCAAGCCGACCGCCAGGATAGAGATGGGGATGGCGGCGTCGAGGACTTGGCCGACCTTCAATCCGGAGTAGGCCGCGGCGACCGAGAAGATCACGCACAGGAACAGGCCCCAGCCCACCGAGCGCGCGGTGAGCTCAGGCAAGATGGTGGAGGCGGGTACCAGGGGAGCGTAGACGGCGCCGGGCGGCAGCGGCTTGTAGGCGTTTTCCGGAATTGCGGTGGTCGCGGGGGCGGAGGTCATGTTGGCGCGCTTCCTGGCGCGGGGCAAACCGTATCTTATACGATTTCGGAGGTTGAGATCCTGGTGGGGTGGTGTGGAAAAACGTGCGGCCGCCCCATTTTTGGGGGATGCAATGTGCGGCACGCTCTGGGTTCGCCCCTTGTTCGCCCGATCATGCTTTTTTGAACGAACAACATCGGCATGGCCGCTCACCCAGATCTGCGATTACATCGCGGAATATGGCAACCCAGCCGCTGCGTGGCTCTAAATAATTGGTGCGACGGATACCAAAATCGAGATTGTCAATGCCGCATTAGCAACACTTCCCGGAACGGGCCGAATTCGGTGCTATATTAGGCACTATGAAGGCATCCAACATCAAACCGATCACGTATATGAAGACGCATTCCGCGGAGCTTGTCAAGGCAGTAAACGAGAACCGCAGCCCGGTTGTCATCACGCAAAACGGCCAAGCGCGCGCGGTCGTCATGGATGCCGCCAGCTATGAGCAGATGCAGGATGCTCTGATGCTTCTAAAGATTTTGTCGCAATCCGACACCGCGTATCGGAAGGGGCACTGGAAATCGCAAGAAGACGCGGAGGCTGAATTCGAGAAGAGGTTTCCGGATTGAAGCGCCTGCCGGTGCGTTGGACGACTCCGGCCTACGCGGATTTGTTTGAAATCCTGGAATTCGGGGCCGCGGATCGGCCCGCCGCGGCGCGGCTGCTGGGGAGGGAGCTTCTCAAGCAGTCGAAGACACTCGGGAAGAGCGCTTTGCGAGGGCGGATGGTCCCTGAGCTATTGCAGCAGGGAATAACCACGTATCGTGAAATTCTGGTTTCCCGCTACCGAATGATTTACCGTTTACACCCCGAGGCAGTCCAGATTGCGGCCGTGATGGACGCGAGCCGGGACGCAGGCGATGTGCTGCTCCGGCGTCTGCTTCGATAGTCGTCAGCTCCTTCAGAGCAGAAGGGTGAATGTACATTCCGTCCGCGTCACCGGTCGATACAGCCGCAGCGATTGGCGGGATAGGCGAGCAAGGCTCGCCTGCGCTGACAGGAATGCCGGCGGGATCGGGTAGGAGGGGCCTCGCGGCCCCGACCTCCCACACCACCGTACGTACTTGCCGTATATGGCGGTTTCTTCGATTGATCGAGCGGCAAGTGCCGCCAAGGCCCGTTCTCTGTCGGACACCGCGAGCGGCAATAGCCACCACCAGCACAGCAGGTTGGTTCCGCCACGCCGCTGAGCTGTGGCCCACGCCACCTATAGGATGTGGCGTTGCTTGTCGGCTGACCCGCCCTCGGAGCTTTCAGTCTGCTCCCTGCAATCGAAGATTCAGCCCTTCACGGCGGCCCTTGCTGCGGCCGCTGCTCCTATGGCCTCTGCTGACTTCTCCGGTGCCGTCCCGTCCGGTTACCCGAACGGTAGTCCTATTTTCTGGACAGAGCCGGAGATCTCTCGAGGTAAGACATGCCTTCTTCTCCCGGACGCGGCGGATCTACCCTGCGGTGTTCCGAATGACGATAGGGCTTCCCCGTCCCTGGCCGGGTTACCCACACCACTTCGGCCTGATATCCGCTTCCTGTTCGTCGCATCCGCGATTTCGTCATCGGCTTTCTTCAGATCCCGCCTCGCGACGGGCACCCTTGCTTAGACGGATGGTTCCGGTCATTACGGTCCATGGGGGACTTGCACGCCTTGAATGCACATCACTACTCGACACACCAGGCAAGAGTGCCTGCGCCACGTGGGCTAAAGTAGAGATCATGCGCTTTCTACTGGCCGTCGCCGCAGCTTCGCTAGTTTTCGGGCAGCCGTCGCCCATTCAGGAAAGGATACGCGCGGTCGAGTCGGGACTCACGCCGGGCGTCGTGCTGAAGGGCCGACCGATTCCGCGATCCACCATCGAGGAGCGGATGAAGGCGCTCCACGTGCGCGGCGTCAGCGTGGCGATAATCCAAAACTATGACGTCGAATGGGCCAAAGGATACGGTTTCGCCGATCTCGAAGCGAAGCGGCCGGTAACTACGGAGACTCTGTTTCAGGCCGGCTCGATCAGCAAGCCGGTCGCGGCGGTGGCGGCGATGAAGCTGGTGGAGCAGGGCAAATTGCGGCTGGATGAAGAGGTCAACACGTTCCTGAAAACGTGGAAGCTGCCCGACAACGAATTCACGAAGGAACAAAAGGTGACGTTGCGGCGCATCATGAGTCACAGCGCGGGCCTGACTGTACACGGCTTCCCAGGATATGCGGCGGGTGAGCCGGTTCCTTCCCTTGTAGAGGTGCTGGACGGCAAGAAACCGGCGAACACCGCTGCCATACGGGTCGATATCCTGCCTGGCACGCAGTTCCGTTATTCCGGTGGCGGCTACACGATCATGCAACTCGCCATGATCGATGTTACGGGCGAGACCTTTCCTGCGCTGATGCAGGAGCTGGTGTTGAGCAAAGCCGGCATGAGTCACAGCACCTATGAACAGCCGCTTCCGAGCGCGCTGGCGAGCGTGGCCGCTTCCGGGTACCGGTCGAACGGCGACGCCGTGGCCGGGAGGTACCACACGTATCCGGAGATGGCCGCCGCGGGGCTTTGGACGACCGCTACCGACCTGGCGCGCTTTGCGATCGAGATACAGAAGTCGCGCGAAGGGCAATCGAATAAAATTCTGACAAAAGCTACGGTCGAGGAAATGCTTCGAGAGCAGAAGAAGCCCTATGGCCTCGGGTTCTCGCTTGAGGATGTGGGAGGCTCGTCGCGGTTTGGACACGGAGGCGCGGACGAAGGCTTTCAGGCGCTGCTCTCCGGGACGTTTGACGGGCAGGGGTTCGCGATCATGGCGAATTCCGACAACGGCATCAAACTGGCTAACGAGATTGCGCTGGCTATCTCGGCGGCTTACCACTGGCCGGACAAGCCGCGTGAGCGGGAAGCGGTGCAACTCGGGGCCCCGGCACTCGCGAAGTTTGCCGGCGAATACGAAGCGCCGCAGATCGGAAAGGTCCAGGTACGGGTCAGCGGAGAACACCTCGTCATCACCGTGGAGGGAGAAGATATTGATTGGTTCCTTGAATCCAGCACGAGGGCGTTTGCCCTTTCGGGAGGCCTGCCCGATATCGAGTTCAAGACCGACGATAAAGGAGCAGTGACCGGCTTTGACGTTGCGGGATTGCATGCCAAGCGTCTGACGCAGTGAAGTGTATCGCGTGATCGACACCTGTATCACTCGAATCGACAGCCGAAAACCGCCGCGCCGCGGCGAGTTGCTCACACCTCAATAAGATACGCGGCGGCTCCGCATGGCACACGGCGTGCGAGTGACAGCGCTATGTTCCATTCGATTGCGCTCCAGACCACCAGGTCCCCGAAAGGGCCGGCTCTGTCGGTGATGATTCATGGTGGAGTGGTCGCGCTGCTGTTTCTGGCCGGCACGAATCGCGGCGTGCAGCGCGGATTGCTGGCCACCGCGAACCGGGTTTATCCGCTGATCGCGCCCTATATTCCCGCCGTACATTCCGGCGGCGGAGGCAGCGGTGACCGCTCGCCGCTTCCGGCCAGCCTCGGGCGGCTGCCGAAGATCGCGGCACGGCAGTTCACACCGCCGCTGGCTGTCATAAACAACGCGAATCCGATACTGGTCATGGAACCCACGATTGTGATCTCGCCGGAGGTGAGCTTGCCGCAGGTGAATCTCGCGGTGTTGGGCGATCCTTTTGGAAAGAACGGTCCTCCGTCGAATGGCCACGGGAAGGGCGGCGGTATCGGCGATGGCGACGGAACCGGGGTGGGACCTGGGAAGGGCCCTGGCGTGGGGCCGGGCGATGGCGGCGATTTCGGAGGCTTGCGCGGCGGCGGGGGAGCGCTCACGAGCCCGGTGCTGCTTTATAAGGTAGAGCCGGAGTTTTCCGAAGAGGCGCGCAAGGCGAAGCATCAAGGCGTGGTCGTCCTGTACGGAGAGGTTGACACGAACGGCACCCTGCGCAATATACGTGTGCTACAGGGGCTCGGCCTGGGGCTGGACGACAAGGCCATACAGGCCGTGAAGCAATGGCGGTTCCGCCCGGGGTATCGGGATGGCAAGCCAGTGGTGGCGGCGGCAACTATCGAGGTCAATTTCCACTTGCTGTGATAGAGCTGAAGGTTGGCAGGCGAAAGCGCCTGCCCCACGCGCTTCCTGCTATACTCCCAGATCGATGCCCGAACCGAAACCCGGCATTTACCACCCATCCGCCCCGATATATCGATTCACGATTCTGGCTTTCGCCGCGCTCATGGCCTTCGGAAGCTACTTCGCGTACGATAGCGTCGGCGCCATCGAAACCACTCTCATTCAGGTGTTTCACACGGACCGCGCGGCCATAGGGACCATG
>Ga0187855_10003978_pt1 | contig 10749 bp, 9 predicted proteins | sample June2016WEW_8_10_2_FD_132969 | JGI IMG/M metagenome (GOLD analysis project Ga0187855, IMG submission 132969) | Peatland microbial communities from SPRUCE experiment site at the Marcell Experimental Forest, Minnesota, USA - June2016WEW_8_10 | ecosystem: Environmental > Terrestrial > Soil >... | reverse complement strand
GTCGATGCCTTCCTCGATTTCGATGAAAGCGCCAAAATCGGTCATGTTGCGTACGCGGCCCTCTACCACGGAACCGATGCTGTAGCGGCTGTCGATGGTGGTCCAGGGGTTGGGCTCGAGTTGCTTGAGGCCGAGCGAAATGCGCCGCTCTCTGGGGTGCACTTCGAGCACCACAGCCTCCACCTCGTCGCCCACCCGCACCACCTTGGAGGGATGTTTCATGCGCCGCGACCAGGTCATCTCGGTGATGTGGATAAGCCCCTCCACGCCGGGTTCCAGCTCTACGAACGCGCCGTAATCGGTGACATTCGCCACGCGTCCCATAACCCGGCTGTTCAGCTTGTAGCGCTGCGCCACGGTCTCCCAAGGATCGGGCTCCAGTTGCCTCAGGCCCAGCGAGACGCGCTCCTTGGCCCGGTCGAATTTGAGCACTTTGACGGTGACCGTGTCGCCCACGTGCAGGATCTCCGACGGATGTCCGACACGGCCATACGACATGTCGGTGACGTGCAGCAGGCCATCCAGGCCGCCCAAATCGACAAAGGCTCCATACTCCGTCAAGGTCTTGACCACGCCCGTGACGACGGCGCCCTCGTGCAGTTCATCCAATGTGGCGGCCTTGCGCTGGTTGATCTCCTGTTCGACAGCCAGCTTGCGCGAAACCACTACGTTCCCACGGCGGCGGTTGAGCTTGATGATCTTGACCGGAACGTCCTGGCCGATCAGTGAGTCCAGGTTGTGCACCGGGCGCGGATCCGCCTGCGAGCCGGGCATAAAGGCCTGAATGCCGACATCCACGGAGAGCCCGCCTTTGACTCTTCCCAGCACGCGCCCCAGGATCACCAACTGGTCGGTGAAGGCCTTCTCCAGGTTGTCCCAAACCCGCAGGCGGGCCGCTTTGGCATGCGAGAGCAGGACGTAGCCTTCCTGCGGCTCCCCGTGATCGATCATCACGTCCACTGCGTCGCCGGGCCGGATCGTCAGTTCTCCCTGCGGCCCCAGAAACTGTTCGATGGGTACGAGGCCTTCGGATTTGTACCCGAAATCGACGATCACGTCCTTCGCGGTGATCTTGAGAATAGTGCCCAGAAGGACCTCTCCCTCGGCTGGGGGCGCCAGATGCGTATACTCGTCGAGCAAAGACTCGTAGCTTTCGCTATCGGGCTGGACCAACTCGTCCACTTGTCCGTTGCTCTGATCGACTGCCATACCGATGCCTCAGGACACTGAATCAGGTGATTGCCGGGGTTTACTTTTGTGCGGCACGACTATAAGCGAGGAGAGGGTGCGATCTCAATGGATTCAGGAGTTTGCATCGAAACCGGCCCGTCTGCACCAGCAAAGCACTGATAGCTGAGTATGTTAGCAAATATACGCCGAGAAGTCACGCTTGTCAAATCGCTTAAAAGGGGCTTAAAGGGGCGCGACGGTCCCCTTAATTTCTACTGCCGCCGCCGCCCGCCTGAGTCGAAAGCTTGGCCAGCTCTTTCCGGAATAGTGGATTGGAGGGGTAATCGTGCGCCAACTCCTCCAGTTCTTTCTCGGCTTCGCGCGGCTTCTTCTCGCGGAGGTAGATGATGCCCAGCAGGATTTTGGCGAAGGGCTTGAAGAAGAGACCGTCCCGGGAGACGAGTTGCAGGTTCTTCACGCCCTGCTCTCGGTTGCCCTCCACGTTGTCGAACCGTACAAACCAGCGGACGAAGAACGGCAGACTACCCACCATGTATTCCGATAGACCCGCGGTCATGTAGGCATCATAGCAGGGCGGATTCATCTTCAAAAGCTGCTGGGCATAGCTATTGGAGCGTTTTGCGGGCGACAGACTGGCGATCTGGTGCTTTTCCACGAGGGCCATGTAATCGGTAGTCACGCCCATGACGATGGTCATGGCGAACAGCGCCTCGCGGTCATTGGAATTGCGCGCCAGCGCCGTCGTGGAGCGCGACTCCGCGTCATTGAGCGCCCTCAGGAGCTTGGCCCGCACCTCCGGATCCGGCTTAAGCATCGTCGTCTTCTTGTCGCCGATGCGCTTGTCGCTGATCAGGAACTGGCTCTCCAGAATGCCCAACCGGTCCAGCTCATAAAACAGGTAAGCCGAGGCGCGGATGGCGTATCCCAACGGTTGCTGTGGATGGCCGGCGATATACCGGTCCACCGTGGCGTGCGCAGCGGGGAAATTGAAGTTGTAGAGCTGATCGAAAGCTTCCGCCAGTTCGGGCGAATCGCAGCCGCAGGCGCTCCCGGACGCCGCGATCATCGGGAAACAGAACAGGAAACCAAAGATCCAGAACCGGAGCATTCTCCACTATCCTAACAGGCGAAGATGACAGTCGGCATCGCAGGCGGAACCGCCTGGCCCCCAAAAACGAATCCTGTGCTTTGCAGAAATGTGGGGCAGGCGCTTTCGCTTGGCCAAGCCCGTTGGCTGCCCAATTGTTACCGCCGCCGTTCGGCCACTATGGTGATCTCGCGGTCGCGCGCTAGACGCACCACCCGGTGTACCGTGCTGGCCACCCGCCACAACGATTTTGCGCCTGCCCTCCCCAAAAAGATTTGTGTGATATTTTGTTCACGCGCGAAATCCACGATAGATTTCGCCACGTCCTTACCCCTCAAGACGTGCGTTTGGATATGCAGGTTGCGCGCGAAGCTCAGGTGCTTCTCCAGGGCCTCGCTGCGGGCTCCCGGCCCGCCGGCTGAGTTGCGTTGGACATGCACTGCCAGGCAATCCGCGTGCAAATAATCCGCCACCCGCTTTCCGCGCCGGATGAGCATGGCAGTGGACGGACGGCCGGTCAGGCAGATGAGGATGCGCTCGTGCCGCGTGGGTGGTTCGGCGCCCGGCCGCGCGGCGAGCGCCCTGCCTCGCGCGAGCGCGCTCAAATCCGAAAGCCTGCCTTCCACCTCGTGCGCCGTATGGCGGAGGGCCATCTCGCGGAGAGCCGTCAGGTTGGTTTCCGTGAAGAAGTTCTCCATGGCCTTCTTGGCTTTCTCGGTAGAGTAGACCGCGCCGCGTTCCAAACGGTTCTGCAAGGCTTCCGGTGTGAGATCCACCAGCACCACCTCGTCGGCCGCATCCACCACCCAGTCTGGTACGGTTTCGCGCACGCGCACGCCGGTGATGCCCCAGACCTCGTCGTTGAGGCTCTCCAGGTGCTGCACGTTGAGCGTGGTGAAGACGTCGATGCCCGCATTGAGGAGCACCTGCACATCTTCCCAGCGCTTCAACCGTTCCGAGCCGGGCACGTTGGTGTGCGCGAATTCGTCTACCAGGCACACGGCGGGCTTGCGGCGCAACACCGCCGCCGTATCGAGTTCCTCGAAGACGGAGCCGCGATATTCGATCTTCTTGCGCGGAATGAATTCCAGGCCCGCCGTCCGCCCAATGGTGTCTTGCCGCCCGTGGGGTTCGAAGTACCCGACCACCACATCCACACCTTTGCGGCGCAGCTCCTGCGCTTCGGCGAGCATCTGGTACGTCTTGCCGACACCGGCAGCATAGCCCAGAAAGACTTTGAGCCTCCCCTTGGGTGGCGCGGACACAGCCTCGGGATCGACGGCTCCAACGGGATCGCTCATGGTGCATGCGGGTGCGGAAAGATGCGGATGTCTATATCGTCAGCCGCTTGTATCAGACGGTCGACCGGGCCGCGCGACCACATCTCCTTCCAGCGGTCCGGAGCGCTGTGGCCCACGAAAATCTGGGTGACACGCTGCTCGCGGGCGAACCGCATAATGGCGGCGATCGGGTCCGGACCTTCCAGAACATGGACATCAGCCTCCAGTTCCCGGGCCAGCGACAGGTTCGCGTCGATGGTCTCCTGATCCTTGGGGTTCAGGCCGATCTGGCGGACGTGGCAGACCAGCAAGTCTCCGTGAAAGCGGTCCGCGTTCCGCCGGCCGCTGCGCAGCATGGCGCACGCGTCGCTCCGGGGAGTCACGCACACCAAAATGCGCTCCTGGGTGCCCCAGCGAAGTTCCACCCCGTTCGACCGGAGGTAGTTCATGAGTTGGTCGTCGATGACGTCGACCGCCAGCAGCAACGCCAGCTCCCGCAGTTCCGAGAGCCGGCGGACATCCACAGGCTCCCGCGCGCCGGCGCGCTGCATCATGTCATCCAGCGCGGCATCCACCAGCACAATTTCATCGGCGGAACGCAGAAAGCGCTCCGGCACGGTCTGCCGCGCGCGTTTGCCGGTGATGCGCTCGACGGCCTCCTGCTGCTCTTCGATATGCTGCAAATTGACGGCGGTGATGACCGCGATTCCCTGGTCCAGGATATTGTCCACATCCTGCCACCGCTTGGGATTCCGGCTGCCCGGCGGATTGTCGTATGCCAGTTCGTCCACCAAGCCTACCTGTGGGTGACGCCGGAAGATCGCCGCCACGTCGAGGACCTCGAACTCCTTTCCAGCGTAGACGCCTTTGAGGGTCGGGATGACCTCCAGTTTCTGCAACAAGGGCTCCAGGTCGGGCGTGAGCGGGAATTGAATGGCGGCGACCACCACATCTTCGCCGCGCTCCTTGCGCCGGCGGCCTTCGTCCAGCATGCGGTACGATTTCCCGACGCGCGACGCGTAGCCCAGGAACACTTTGAGCCGGCCGCGCCGGGCGCGGCGCTCCTCCGCCTGTACGCGGCGCAAGAGTTCTTCGGGGCTAGGTCGTCTGTCGATGCTGGCCGGCAAGCTGCGTCAAGCTCCTGAACCCTTCATTCTCGCCAGAACGCGAATTCGTCCGCAACTCTCTCCAGTTACGGGTTAGCGAATGGAAAACGCTGATTCAGAGCCCCAGCCGTCAGAGAACGTTTCGAGACTGGATCACCACCGCGACTGCCGATCACCGTCGCCTTCGCGTAGACGGATCGATGGGCACGTAGTTGAACAATCAGAGCCCAAGTGGCCGGATCTAAGGCGGTTGATCGACGATAAGCGGCCTGTGCGTTCGGCCATCCGATCTCTTACGGCGGCGGCTCCGAAACAAGATGCACCCTAAATCAGATCGCGGCTGTGCGCGCCTGCCCGGTGATGTGCTCGGCGGCGCGAGATGCCAGAGGCTGGATCGTGCAGGTCGGCCGATAGCAGACCGTTGCCACCCTGTGGATGACAGCGACCGCGCGATGGTGGCGGTCGACCTGCCTTGACAGTCGACCTGCCGTGTTGGACATCCGCGCCGCAGTCAAATATACTGAGCGCAGATTCTATGCGTAAACTCGTCGAAGTGGAAGACGCCAAGTCGCTGCTGGAAGTCGCCAAGAACTGGGGCGTCTGGAAATGGCTCACGGAAAAGAAAAGAGTGCGGCAGACGGCCGACACTGCCTGGGAAGCCTTCGATGTACTGGAGAAGGAAGTCAAAAGCGCCTGGAGCGACGATCTCCAGAAGGCCACCTCCGAGCTAGAGGCGGAAGCGTCCGTTGCCGAGGGCGGCGCTCCGGCGAAGCGGAAATACGAGAAGGCCAAGAAAGAGGCCGAGCACGTAGACCCCCAGGTCAAGGCTACCGCCAAGAAAGTGAAAGACGCCTTGGACGAAGCCTACAGCGTCCGCATGAAGGCAGAGGACATGTTCGACGAGGCCGAGAAGCGCTTGAGCACCAGCATGGCGCGGGAAGCCTCGCAGGTGGCCATCGACGCTTACAATATGCGCGAGAAGGCGGTCCGTAAGGCGGAGGCCGCTGGCCGTCAAAAGTAAACAGCCGTTAGGATGCGACTGGGGCGGGCCGACTGACAGTCGGCCGCAGGTTAACTTGTTGCCCCACTTCAGCCCGGAATGGCCCCCTACCTGCATTTCCCGATGTGCAATCAACAGCAGGTTCACTTGGTATCCGGTGCAAGCTGCTGAGGATTAGCAAGTTTCGCCCCGCACAGGGTGGGGCGGAGGGGGGGTGAGGGGTTCATGACATCCAGTTATCAAATGAGAGTGGGTGAGGGCACCCAGTTTGACGCACCAATGCACTCGGCGGACCCGCTGGTGCTGGGGATCGGCCTTGCAGACGATCCGGAGGCTTTCGAGCATCCGATAGTTTTGGAAGAGCACGCCGCGGCCGCTCCCGAGCCGGACGACTCGGTGCGGCTCTACTTGCGGGAAATCGGAGCGGTTCCTCTTTTGACCCGGCAGCAAGAAGTGGATATGGCCCGCCGGATGGAGCGCGGCAAGTTGCGGCGCGGGCGGGCTATCAGCCGTTCCCCTCTGGTGCAATCCACCGTGGTGGAAATGATTGCCCAGATCGCCAACGGTGAACTGGCCCTGGACGATCTGCTGGAGCGATGCGACGTTGAGGAGGAGAGCGCGGAGGACCGCGACCGCCGGGCCGAGATCGCCAATCGCTTTGCCGAGGTGAAGCGCGAGTACGCCAAAGTGCGGCGCAACGAAGAGTGGCTGGCCGCGGCGCCTGCCGACAACCGGGGACTACGCCGCCGGCTATTGAGCAAGCTGAAGCGGGCGAGAGTGGCGGCGGCGCAGGCCATCCGCCAGATTCCGTTTCGCGCCTGCCAGTGGAGCGAGTTCACTAACGAACTGGAGCGGCGAGCATCCGAATTGGATCGGCTCCAGCGCGATTTAACGCGAGCGGAGGCCGCGCCCGGACGAGAGGCGCAGGTTCGCGCGCGCGTGCTGCGCAGTGAGATTCGGAAATGCGAGAGCGCCGCCGGGGCTACGCACGCCGAGTTGAACGCCACGCTGAGCCGGATCCGCCAGGGCGAGCGAGAAGCGCAACAAGCCAAGGCCGACCTGGTGAAGGCGAACCTACGCCTGGTGGTCTCGGTGGCCAAGAGATATATGAATCGCGGGCTACACCTGCTCGACCTGGTTCAGGAAGGCAACCTGGGCTTGATGCGGGCGGCCGACAAGTTCGATTACCGCCGCGGATACAAGTTCTCCACATACGCCACTTGGTGGATCATGCAAGCCGTGTCGCGTTCGCTCGGCGAACAATCCCGGACCATACGGATTCCGGTGCACATGAACGATCAACTCAACAAGTTCTTCCGGGCGTCGCGGCAACTGGAGCGGGAGTTGGGCCGGGCTCCCACGGATGCGGAGATTGCCACCCGCATGAAGACTACCGGCGAGAAGGTTTGCAAACTGAAAACCATTTCGCGGGAGCCTATCTCACTAGACACGCCGGTGGGGACAGACGAGGCGTCCACGCTCGGCGAGCTGATTGCAGATCGCCAGGGAAACTCTCCGGCTGATTCCCTGCTTGCCGCGGAGGTGCATCAGGAGACCGCGAGCTTCCTGAGGACGCTCGTTCCGAGGGAAGAACAGGTGCTCCGGTTGCGCTTCGGTCTGGGTTGCGGGCGGGAACACACGCTGGAGGAGATCGGCGCAGGGCTGGCGGTCACGCGGGAACGCGTGCGCCAGATCGAGCTCAAGGCGCTACGCAAGTTACGCAAACCGGAAAGTGCCCGGCGGCTGCGCAGCCTGCTGGTATAACTTGGGTCTGTGCGGCTCGTTACGAAACTGACCCCAGGGCGCACGAGCCGTCCTGAAACCATCTGCCGGCGCGATCCGTCCTAAATTCGGGGATTCTGTACCACAAATGCGCGTTTTACGGCAGTTATCTGTCCTGGTTCCGGCCTTGGTGCCTATGCTGGTGTGGGCCGCGGATACGACGGCTCCAGGCGTTCCCAATTTCCATCAGGTAAACCAAAACATCTACCGCGGCGGTCAACCCACGGCTGAAGGCTGGAACAGCTTGGCCAAGCTGGGGGTAAAGACCATCGTCGACCTGCGTCTCGAGGACGAGCATTCCGCCCAGGCGGAACAGCGGGCCGTGGAAGCGGCCGGCATGCGTTATATCAACGTGCCGATGCACGGTGTCGTGGCGCCGCCGGACGAGAAGATTTCGAAAGTCCTCTCACTTTTCGATGCGAGTTCCGACGGGCCTGTGTTCGTGCACTGCCGGCGCGGGGCGGACCGCACCGGGACGGTGGTCGCCTGCTACCGGATCGCTCACGATCACTGGGGCAATCGGCAAGCGCTCGATGAAGCCAAGTCGTACGGCATGAGCTGGACCCAGGTGGGGCTGAAGCGCTACGTCCTTAATTTCCAGGCGGAGACCCAGAGTGCCACTGCCGCGCCTGGCCTGCAGACCGTGGCCAGTCAACCTTAATCGCTACATCTCCCGCCGGCCTTCCATGGCCTTCCACATGGTAACTTCGTCGGCGAACTCGATGTCGCTACCCACCGGTATCCCCATGGCGATGCGGCTCACCTTCACGCCCAGCGGCTTCAGCAGCTTCGAAAGATAGACGGCGGTAGCTTCGCCTTCGACCGTGGGATTGGTGGCCACGATGATCTCCTCGATCTGGCCCGCGCCGATGCGTTCCACCAGGCTCTTGATCTTGAGCTGCTCCGGCCCGATGCCCTTCAGCGGCGACAGCGCCCCGTGCAGCACGTGGTATAGGCCGGCGAACTGGCGCGTGGTCTCGATGCCCAGAATGTTGTGGGCCTCCTCCACCACGCAGAGCAGCTTCGGATCGCGGTTAGGATCGCGGCAGAACAGGCACAGCTCGCTCTCGCTGATGTTATTGCATACGCGGCAAAAGCCCAGCTTGTCCTTTACATCCAGCAGCGCCTGCGAAAGGTGCTCGGCGTCTTCGCGCGAGGCGCGCATGACATGGAACGCCAGCCGCTGCGCCGACTTCTGGCCGATGCCCGGCAGGCGTTTGAATTCGTTGATCAGCCGCGCCAGCGGCTCCGCGAAATCCGGCATGGATCAGAACATGCCCGGCGGCAGCATTCCGCCCAACATCTGCTGGGTCTTCTGCTGCGTCTCCAGGTCGACCTTTTTGGCGGCCTCGTTGCAGGCGGCCAGGACCATATCCTGCAGCATCTCCACATCGCCCGCGACCTCCGGATCGATTTTGACGCCGAGCACGTTCTTGTGCCCGTCCATCTTGACCGTGACCATGCCGCCGCCAGCGGAAGCCTCCACGCGGATCTGGGAGATTTCTTCCTGCATGCGCTCCTGCATCTGCTGCGCCTGCTTCATCATCGCCTGCATGTTGCCTGGTAATTTCACGTTGCTACTCCTTTAGATTGCGAATCGTGCGGACCTCTCCGCCGAACAGATCCCGGAAGCGCTGCACTTCAGGATGGGCGAGCGCGCGGCGCGCGAGATCGTCTTCCTGCGCCGCGGGCGCGGCTGCGAGCTTCTCCTGTGCGGCGGCGTCTCCAATCGTAATCTTGATCTTAAGCGGTTTGCCGGCGATCTGTCGCACCGCCTGGATAATATCCGCCTCTTTCATCCCTACGGAGAACTCTTTTGGCGTCGTGAATTGAAGCTCGCCACTGGCTTCGACAATTTCAGAGTGCTCGACGGCATCGGCGGTAAACGCCATGCCCAATTGCATCAGGGAAGCGTGGAGCCGCTCGCGCCAGGAAGAGGGGCTAGGGGCTGGGGGCTGGGGACTGGGGGCTGGCGCGGAGGGTGCCGGGGCGGAGGGTGCTGGGTTGTGGGTTCTGGGTGCTGGCGCCGAGGGTGCCGTTTTCGCCCGCTCGCCCGCTCGCCCGCTCGCCCGCTCAGCCCCGATCGCAGCCAAGGCTTCCTCGATGGGCACCAGTCGCCCCGCCTGCACCATGCGCAGCAAACCAATCTCCAGGTGGAAGCGCGGCTGCAGCGAGAACTGCAGGTCGCGGAATATGTCGAGCGAGAGCTGCAGGTAGCGTGTCAAATCCTCTTCCGAGAACTGGGCGGCGATCTGCGCAAACTTCTGGCGCTCTGCCGATGATGCCGCGATGAGCCGCGTATCGCCGCCCGCGATCCGTGCCACCAACAGGTTGCGGAAATAGCGCGCCAGTTCGCGGCTGAAGTGCTGTAGGTTTTGGCCGTTGCGCTCCAGCTCGTTGACCACTTCGAGCATGCTCGCGGACGCGCCGTCAGCGAGCGCCTGGCTCACCTGTGCGAGCGCATCGAGCGAAAACGCGCCGAGCAGCGCGCGTACTTCGGCGGCCACCAACGTTTCCCCGCAACAGGCGATGGCCTGATCGAGCGCCGAGAGCGAATCGCGCACGCTGCCTTCGCCGGCCTGCGCGAGCACCGACAGCGCTTCGGCATCGGCGTGTATGCCTTCCTGCTCGCAGATCCACGCCATCCGCGCGACCAGCTCTTCGAAATCGACGGAGCGAAAACTGAAGTGCTGGCAACGGGAAGCGATGGTGGCCGGTATCTTGTGCGCCTCGGTGGTACACAGCACGAACACCACCCAGGCCGGCGGCTCTTCAATGGTCTTCAGCAGCGCGTTGAAGGCTTCGTTGGTGATCTGGTGGGCTTCGTCGACGATGAAGACCTTGTAGCGGTCGCGCACCGGCTGGTAGCGCACGTTCTCGCGCAGCTCGCGCATTTCGTTGATGCCGCGATTGGAAGCCGCGTCGATTTCGATCACGTCCGGAGATCCGCCGGCGGTGATTTCCAGACAGCTCGCGCATACGCCGCAGGGCTTGTTCGTCGGGCCGTTGATGCAGTTCAGACAGCGCGCCAGGATGCGCGCGACGGTGGTCTTGCCGGTCCCGCGCTGCCCAGAAAAGATGTAGCCGTGCGCGATGCGGTTCTGCGCGATGGCGTTCTCGAGCGTGGTCTTGACGTGCTCCTGGTTGACCACGTCGGCGAACGATTGGGGCCGGTATTTTCGGGCGATGACCTGGTACATGGGTGGGCGAATGCCAGGCCCCGGGTGATCCGCGGCACACAGGTTAAACCACTACCGTTGCTTCCTTCCGGACCTGGCGGGGTTTGCGGCCGCCTGTCGCACG
>Ga0187855_10003975_pt1 | contig 10758 bp, 6 predicted proteins | sample June2016WEW_8_10_2_FD_132969 | JGI IMG/M metagenome (GOLD analysis project Ga0187855, IMG submission 132969) | Peatland microbial communities from SPRUCE experiment site at the Marcell Experimental Forest, Minnesota, USA - June2016WEW_8_10 | ecosystem: Environmental > Terrestrial > Soil >... | reverse complement strand
GTCACTCCCGGCGCCCCAGTCATTCAGAACCTGACCATCAATCACGTTACCGCTTTCCCGACCCACTCGTTGTTCATGATCGGCGATACGGTTGCGATCACCACCCAGATGAAGAATTTCAACTTCACCAACAACCTGGTGAATGCCGGCATCTACCCGGTCTGGTCCACCGGCGGCACTACGGCAAACTGTTCCTATTACGACAAACCGCTGACCACCTTCAATGCATGCTTCAACCCCTACTCCTTCATCCGCAACGGCGTGATTGCAAGTTCCGTTTACTATCCGCCCAGTCTGTGGCCCGCCGGGAACTTCTTCCCCGCCACCGTCAGTGCCGTGCAATTCGTCAATTACAATGGCGGCAACGGAGGCGACTATCACCTGCAGCCTTCCAGCCCCTACAAGGGCAAAGGCACAGATGGCAAGGACCTCGGAGCGGATATAGACGCGCTCAATGCGGCGACCGCCGGCGTTGAGTAGAGGACTCAGCCTGTCTCTTCCGGCCTTGGGCAAGCATCTGGCGGACGCCGAATCTGGAGATGTGGCACAGAGTCCGCCTGAAAAGGAAAACCTCCAAGTTTCGGCAGCGGGCCGACTAACGTTCGAAGGAATCTACGCCGGGAGCGGAGTCCCTCGCCGCTTTCGTTGCGCCAGAGGCCAACGCTCGATACACCTCTAACCACTGTTCCCTCACGACGGGCCAGGAGTAGCGCCGGAACTCTTGGCTGGCATTCGAAACCAGGCGTTCCGCCAACTCGGGATCCTGCAGCAGGCGGATTACATTCTGCGCCAGCGCGGTCGCGTCTCCCGGCTTCGAAAGCAACCCGGTGCGTCCGTGCTCGACAAGATAGGACATCCCCTCCGGCTCCGTGCTGACCACAGGCATTCCTGAAGCGAATGCCTCCAAAACTGAGACCGGCATGTTGTCCAGGCGGGAAGCGTTGATAAAGATGTCGGCCTCGTCGTAAAAACGCCCAATCTCGCTGCGCGCGGCAACACCTTTGAAGTCGACTCCCGTGAGTTTCATCTTCCGCACGAGATTTCGAATATCTGCCTCAAGTGGACCGCCGCCGACCAGGTCGAGTTGCGCATCCGGGAAGGCCTTTTGTACTTCGGCAAACGCCAGCACCACCAAGTCAACGCAGTAATAGGAATGAAAGCCTCGCGTGCATACCAGGTGCGGACGCAGCGGCCACCGCACCCGAAACGAGAATTGCGAGACATCGACGATGTTTGGAATCGCTTGTGCCGCGAGACCGAACTCCCTAAGAACGTCGACCAGATACCCGGACGGAACTACAAGTCGATCAGTTTCTTTCAGCACCCGGCGCGCAATGTAGGACCGGCGCAGATGATCTCGGCATTCTCCGCTTCGATAGTTGATCAGCGTCTTCTTACCGCGTAGACGCGCAATAAACCACGCGGGAAGCGGCGCCAGCAGAAAAGACGAATAAGACGCGGAAAATATATGCGCCACGTCCGCATCTTTCAAACCGTGCCAGAGTGCCAGAATATAGCGCGGTTCGCGGAGCATGGTGCGCAACAGCGGCACTCGCTCGACCCAACCGAGTCCGTGAGGTGGACTGGGGTCAACCGCAACGAAACTGGCATCCACATCCGGATCGTCTTTCCAATTTCGTGTTAACAGGTCGGCCTGCACCGCCTGGCCACCGACGTAGCGCAAACTGGGAGCAACCAAGGCGACCCGAAGGCGGGAACCTGTTGCGGACTCCAAACCAGCCTTGCGCATTAGGCTGGCACTCTTGCCTCGGCTGCCCAGCGCCTCGGTATAGAGTTCGCAATACTGCCTGCGTACTCGTTCGATACTGAAGTTCTCCTTCGCGAATTCGCGCGCTCCCCGAGCCATTGCCGACCGAAACACCGCATCGGCCAGCATCCGCTCCAACGCGGCAGTCAGAGAATCTTCGTCGTTGGGAGGAACCAGCAACGCTCGCCCGTCGCCACCGAGTTCACAGTTCCCCCCCACCGCAGTGGCCACCACCGGTACTCCAGCAGCCATGGATTCCAGAATCACATTCGACAGGCTCTCCGAAGCCGACGGTACAACCGATATGTCGATGCTGGCCAGGATCGCGGGGATGTCGCGGCGATCCCCTAGGAAGCAAACTCGTCCATCCAGCCCAAGTTCTGCGGCCTCGTGTTCGAGTTCCCGGCGCAGAGGACCATCCCCCACCAGAACAAACTCGACTTTGGGGAATCTCTGACGCAGTTGTGCTGCCGCTCGGAGAAAGATGCTGTGGTTCTTATAAGCCGCATTCATGCGGCCGATCATTCCCACTCGAAGAATTCCCTCCACGCGAGGCAAGGCGGGGACGGTTTCCGCAAAGACTTCCGGCGGCAAGCCATTGCCCACCACAACCAACTTGCGTTCCGGCAGGCCGGCTTGCAGCAATCGATCCGCCGCCGCGCGGGAGTTGCACACCACCCGGTCACACCAGCGAAACATGGTTAACTGAGCGTTGAACTGGGCGGGAGTAAGGAGATCCCCCAGTTGACGGTGACTGCCAATTACGACCGGAACTCGGGCTAATCTTGCGGCTGGAATCAGCGTTAGATTCGCGTAAAAATCGAAGGCGTGAGCTACCGCGATCTCTTGTTTCCGCAGGTGGCGCATCAACTCCCAGCGGCTTCGAATCGACTGCAATCCATAGAGGCTGCCCCCCAGGCCAAACTCATGCAACTCGTCGAACCCATCCAAGCCAGGACCATCGAGGAACGGTCCTTTTCTTTGTATGCAACCCAGATGAACCGCGCAACCACCGGTCTTCAAGGAGCGCGCAACTTCGATGAATTGACGCTCCGTGCCGCCCGTCTCCAGGCTATTAATCATGAGAAAGATAGCCCCCGGGAAACCGGGCGAAAGGACCGGACTGTTTGCTTGCGCGGATGCGGGCTGCGCCAGTTCAGCCCTGGATTGCTTCTCCGTGGGCAAATTCATCCGAGGTTTCCAGCCCCACTGGTGACGCGGTACGGCTCCGCGCCCCGGTCGGTCGTCCGGATTCTCTCCAGAAAGTTGCGGTGCCAGAGTTCGAAAATCAGCAAGCGCCAGATTTGATCGGAATGATCGCGGCGCTCCCGAAAGTGCTCGTCGAGCAATCGCCTTACGCCTTCCGGATTAAAGTAACCCCGTTGCAGAGTTCGCGGCTCCAGCAGAACCGACATGATCATGTCCTTCAACTCATTCCGAATCCAGTGCACCAGCGGCAGCGCGAAGCCCTGCTTCGGCCGGTACAGCGCTTCCCTCGGCACGCCGACTCGCTCAGCCAGCTTGCGGAGAATATATTTCTGTTGCCTCCCGCGGAGTTTCCACGTTGCAGGCAGTCCCGTAACCCATTCCACAAACAAATGATCGAGAAGGGGAACGCGCACCTCCAGCGAGGTCGCCATACTCATTCGATCGACCTTCGTCAGGATGTCGGCAACCATGTAGGTCTTGGTATCGACATACAACATTTGGCTGACCAGATCCTGCGCCGGGGCCTGATCGAAATACCGGTACATCACGTTCTCCGGGTTTCCGTCTGTCCGCAGAATTTCCCGGAACTCACTCGACAGGAGGGGTATGTCTCTCTCAAAGGAGGGGACGAACGAAATGCTATCCACATAGCGCTCCCGCCAGGGCAAGGAAATGTTGTACGAGAATTTTCTCCCCCGCATGTTCTGCGGCAACCGGGGATACACCTGCTCCCGGTACATGCGCCACGCCCAGCGTGGAATTCGCTCGAAGACCCGGCGGCGAAGCTGAATCCCATAGCGGTCGTACCCCGCGAATATCTCGTCTCCGCCGTCACCCGACAAGGCCACCGTCACATGTTCACGAGCCATGCAGGAAACGTAATAGGTGGGCAACATCGAGGAATCTCCAAACGGTTCTTCGAGCGAACTGGTCAGGGTCTCGACCGTTTCCAGAACCTTCGGCTCCAACACCAGTTCGTGGTGCTCGGTGCCGAAGTGTTTCGCGACAATTCGGGCATAGTGCGCTTCATTGAAATCGTCGTGACTGAAGCCAATCGAAAAGGTCTTCACCGGCTTGGAACTGGCCCGTGCCATCAAGGCGACGACCGTGGAGGAGTCGGTTCCTCCGCTCAGCAACGCGCCCAGGGGAACATCGGAAATCAACCGGATACGCACCGCTTCGGCCAGCCGCCACTCAAGCTCCTCCAGGCATTCCTCCTCGCTGCCGGGCTGGTGCGTTCCGTATGCCGGCAAGTCCCAATACTGTCGAACCTGAATCTGGCCGGCTTCGAACTCAAGCAGGTGTCCGGGTGGCAGCTTTTGAATGGGCAGAAAGGCAGTGATCGGATCGGGAATATAGCCGAAGTACATGTATTGCAGAAGCGCTTCGTTGTTCACGCTGGCGAGTTCCGGCGCTACCGCCAGGATGGCCTTGATCTCCGAACCAAACAGCAAGCGGCTGCCGGCGAGGGCATAGTGTAATGGCTTCTTTCCAAAACGATCGCGCGCCATCAACAGTTTGCCGCGGCGCTCGTCATACAACGCAAACGCAAACATGCCACGGAGTTTGTTTACGCAATCGGCACCCAGGTCCTCATACAGATGGACGATCACTTCTGTATCGGTGTTGGTGTAGAAGTGGTGGCCGCGTTTCTCGAGTTCGCCACGCAGCTCGGGAAAATTGTAGATTTCTCCGTTGAAAACGACCCAAATGGTCTTGTCTTCGTTAAAGACCGGCTGGTGCCCGCCCGCCAAATCGATGATGCTGAGCCGGCGCATGCCCAGTCCCACCCCGGCCTTCACAAAGATCCCTTCGTCGTCGGGACCGCGATGCACGATCGCCTCGCACATCCGGTGAACGGTGGCGTAATCCACCGCGCCGTCGGAATGAGTTTGAACGATTCCCGCTATGCCGCACATGGACGTTCTCCAGGCTGCGCGCCCGATCCTCGCGTCGTGTTCCTCATCGCTGGTTTCGAAGCGGAGCGGCGGGGGTTCTGGAATACTCGGCCACGCTGCCGCGAACCGGCCTAAACTCGTCCGCTCGGGCCTGCGCTCTCGACCTTCGTGGCGGTTGATTCGTCAAATCCGGCAGGGAAACTTCCGGCGATTTTCTCTCCTTGGCCATCGCCAACAATACCGAAGTATAAGCCACAGCAAAATAAGGGAAGTATTGGTACGCCTCGGGGGCAAAGAAGGCTCCCACCACGAATCCGACCAACGTCGCGTACAGGGCTCCCGAAAACAGATCGATCTCAGGATCGTAGCCGGGCATTCGGCGCAGCCGCTTAAGATTGGCAAAACCCCGACCGAAGAACAGCAAGTAGAGCACAAGACCGCAGATTCCGCCCTCCACCCCGATCTGGAGGTAGGAGACGTGAACTTCTCGCCAGACGCCAGAATATACCTCGAAGTTCCCCGTTCCAATCCCAAGGGGATAGTGTGCCATTCCCTCAAGACTCTCGACGATCAGAAGCCGGCGCTGTTCGTAAGAGCCGTAGGCGCTCACGTCAATGTCGTTTTCCAGATTGTTCCCGGATATGGCGAAGAAGCGATCTTTCAACCGTCCCCCGGCGGCGAGACCAACCACCAACGCCACCACAGCGGCAGCCGCAATGAGGTGAATCCGCTTTCCCTTCACGCCGAAGAACCACAAACAGACCGCACCCGTAGCCACCAGGTCGATAAATCCGGCGCGCGAGGCGGTCATGAACAAGGCCATGCACATCACCAGCATTGCCATTGTCCATAAGGCTTTGCGCGGAACGCTGCGAGTACTCAACAGAAAAGCGAAGCAGAACGGGAGGGTCAGCACGATCGCGAATGCCAGGTCGTTGGGATTGGAATAGATTCCTCCAATCACACCTTCCAGCCGGGGATGGGATCGTCCTTTCAGCACGGACACCACGGCAATCGCCACCACCGATGCCGACTGGATAAAAATGATTCGCCGCAATCTTGCGAAGCTGGTGATCACCAGGAAAGTCAGCACCCACGCAACCAGGGCCTTGGAAAAATCCAGCGTTTTGAAAAACGCGCCGCCCCTCCACACCGGAGAGAGCAGGGAGGAAAGAAACAGCACACCGATTAAGCCAAGAAAGTAATGCGCCTCCCTGGGCAGGTCGCGGAACCCCCGCTTGGCTTTCCCTGCGCTCATCACGAGCCCCAGCAGTGCGAAAATACCCGAGATCTTTGCCATGGGGATGTAGCCGATCCCGGGAATCCAGTCCTCTGGGCGGGCACAATAAACCAGGTAAAACGCGCATAGCCAGAAGAACGCGCCCGCCAGCGGCTCGCGTTTCGGCGCGAACCTCTGCGGCAACTGGGCGCTTGGGATAGCCTTCTCAAGCACCGCCATCAGAATTCCTCTCCGCTGTTCGATCCGGCGTCTTGCGGCATTCTCCACCCCAAATCTTGAGAACCTTTTCCCTTGGCCTAACGAATCCAGGCGGTCTTACGTCCCGTGACGAAGTTCACAAAAGCCACAGCGGCTGCGGTGTTCAACACCACAAAGGTAAGCGCCACGTCCGCCAGACGCGCTAAAGGTCCGCGACTCAAGCGAAACCCGGCGAGCAAACTCAACCCGTAGAACACCGCCTGCAGAGCCAGCGCGCTCCGGTAAACCAGACCCGATAGAACCGCCGAAGCCACCAGAACGGCCGCCAAGGCAAACGGCACGGCTAGTCTCAGCAACTTGTGACTGACGAACTCGAAACGAACCGGATTCTCGCCGCTGACCAGCCAGGGCGCAAGCTGCATCAGTTGATAGTTGCCGCTCAGCGTCCGAACCTTCCGGGCAAACTCGCGATCCGCACCCAGGTCGGGACTATCCCAGGCTCGCGCCCGCGGGTCGAAAACTACCCGCTTTCCCTGCCGTACTACCTGCATCGGAATGTACACGTCGTCCAGAATGGTCCCTTCCGGAACGGCGGCGAGCTGTTCCCGCCTGACGGCATAAAGCGCACCCGTCGCACCCACGACCGAACCTGACGCCGACTCCAGTTCCCGAATCTTTTTCTCGATCCTCCAATACAACCCCATTCCCCTGGCGGCCTCGCCGGACTCCGGGTCGCCCAACATCAGCGCCCCGCTCGCGCAACCAACTTCCGGGTCGGCAAAGTTTTCCATCAGCAGGTGGACCGCGCCCGGCTCGATCTTCTGGCGGACATCGGTAAAAACCACCACCTCTCCCGCCGCCAGGGAAATCGCGTCGTTCAATCCGCTGGCCTTTCCCCGCGGCAACTGGTTCATCAGCACGTGCACTCGCGGATCGGCCGCATGTTCGTGCAGAATAGCTTCGGTGCGGTCCGTGGATCCGTCCGAGACCACCACAATCTGATAGCGCTCCTGCGGATAATCCAGATCCAGCAGGTTGCGCAGCTTATTTTCGAGCCAGCGCTCTTCATCGCGCACTACCATTACGACGGAAACGAAAGGTTCCTGCTGCGCGAGGAGCACCGGCCAGGGCCAGAGCCAGGCTCGCAGCCACAGCCATCCCATGTAGCCCACGTAGGTGTAGGCGATCAAAAAGGCCGCGCCCCAGAAAACCCACCTCATTGCGCACCCCGGCCCAGCAGGACGATCTTGACGGTCTGGAACAGGATCAGTATGTCCAGACCAATGGAGGCGTTCTTGAGGTAAAACAGGTCGTACTGTAATTTCTCCCGTGCGTCCTCAACCGTGTTGCCGTACTTATACTGCACCTGCGCCCAGCCCGTGATGCCGGGCCTGACGGTGTGCCGCACACCGTAGTAAGGAATCTCCTTGTTCAGGCGCTGCACAAACTCCGGCCGCTCCGGGCGCGGCCCCACGAAATGCATGTCGCCCTTCAGCACGCACCACAGCTGTGGAATCTCGTCCAGCCGCGAGGAGCGCAGGAACTTGCCTACGCGCGTGATACGCGGATCGTCGTCCGCCGCCCACGTCGCCCCAGTATCTGCTTCTGCGTCCCGCCGCATGGTGCGGAACTTATAGCAATTAAAAATTACTCCTCCAAGCCCCACCCGCTTCTGCCGGTACAGTACCGGACCCAAAGAATCCAGTTTGACGGCCAGCACAATGAAGGGAAGCAGGGGCAATGAGATCACGGTCCCGACCAGCGCAACTGAAAAGTTCAGCCCGCGGCGAACCATCCGGAAGAGACTGCTGGAGTGGAACCCATCGGCAAAGATCAGCCAGCTCGGATACAACTGCTCAACTTCGATCCGGCCAGAGATTTTTTCCAGCCAGGAGGTCGCCTCCTCCACCTTCACCCCTTCCAGGCGCAAGTCCAGCAGTTCTTCCACCGGCAAGGTGCCGCGGCGGTCCGGCATGGCGACGATCACCCGATGCACGCCCCTCCCTCGCGCCAACCCCAGCAGGTGCGATGCCACGGTGTCCCGGCTCAATTCGCCTTCCACATCGCCGGTCCATCCCACCACTTCAATCCCCAGTTCGGAGCGCTTCCGCAAACCGCTCACCAGCCGCTGCGCGCGTTCTCCCGTGCCTAAAACGTAAACCCGCTCGCGCAGGAAGGACCGCTTCACCATCCAGGAATAAACCGCGCGCCAGCCCAGCAGCGTGAACGTCAGAATGATGAGTCCGGCCAGCGCGGATCCGTTTCCCGGCACAAAGCTGGGATAGATGAAACCCACAGCCGCCAGGATCAGGGCGACAAACCCCAGCACCAGCAAAAGCCGCAATGTCTGGTCCCACTTCGCTCCCAGGCTGGTTGAATCGTACAGATCAAACCAGTACGAAAACAGCAGCACCACGCCGGTTACCGCGAGAATCTTCAGATATCCGTGTTCGACGTTGAGCAGAAGCCAGCTGTCCTCGCCGTTCTGCAACATCGTTCCCAGGACGAACGAAGTCCAAACAATCAAAGCCTCGCCCGCCAGTAGAATCAGCCCGCGCAGCGGATAATGAACTTTGAACAGCCGGATCACGTTTACCTATTTCCCTAGGCCTTCGATTCGGTCACGTTGTAGTAATAGCGCGTGTAGGACATGGCTTCACTGTCCGTGCCGTTCAGCACCACTCCCACCAGGGCCTGATCGGGAAACTCTTGCCGCGCCCGGCGCGCCATATCGACCGGCGTCGCATTCGAGCGTACCACCATCAGCACGCCGTCACAGGCCTTCGCCAGGATGCTGGCATCGGACACCGGCACAGCCGGCGGTGAATCGATGATGATCCAGTCGAACAGAGCCTCTACCCGCTGCAGCAGAAACTTCAGTCGCCCGTTAGCCACCAGTTCGGCGGGATCGGAAATCTCCTGACCACTGGGAATAAAGAACAGGTTCTCCATCGGCCCGCGCTGCATGATCAAGAATTCGTCGCTTCCTCCCTGGAGATAGTCAGCCAGGCCCGGAGACGAAGTCGTGCCGAGCGTCATGTGCAGCCGCGAACCGCGCAGGTCGCCGTCGATCAGCAACACGCGGCGTCCGTGCTGGCGCACCAGCACCTGCGCCAGATTCGCCGCCGTAAACGATTTGCCCTCCTTGGGCAGCGCGCTGGTAACCAAAAGCTTCTTCAGCGCCATCTTCTCGCGCGCGTGGTAAAGCCGGGAACGCAATGTGCGGAACTCCTCGATACCCCGGGCGTTATCGTCGCCGTTGAAAAACAGCATTGTCTTCTGGTCCGGGGTCCACTGCAGTTGCGGGCAACGCGCCAGCAAAGCGTCAAGGCTAAACGGACTCGCGAACGAAGGCATTCCTGACCCGAGTGGAACGCCAACAGTGGGCATTGCCGCCGCGGTAGATTCTTCCGCCGCAGTCGTCATGGGCGGCTCCGCCGCCGCTGCGGCGAAACTGGGTTGAGATGGACCTCCCTGCGATGCCGCCCGTTCCTCTTCAGCTTTCTTCAACGCTTCGTGAATTCGGCTCATACTTTCCTCTCCTTGGGGAGGTCCTTGTCATCTTCTTCGCGCAACCGGTCAGCCAGGCTGGCCAGCGACCGCAAGGTCTCGACTAAATCAAATTTCTCCTGGCCCGCCGGCTGCGGTGGTGCCGTCATGACCCCTGCCGCCGTTCCGTCTCCCAGATCAAAGTCCCGCGCCACAACGTCCACTACCGAGGGCGCGATCACCCTCTGCTGGTCCACGAACGCGCTCACCAGGCAGTGTTCGCACAACAGGTTGATGACCCGCGGAATGCCGCTGGCATAACGGTGGATCGCGACCACAGACTCCGGATCGAAAATCTGCTGCCCGTTGGAACCCGCGATCCGCAACCGTTGCTGGACATATGCTTTGGTTTCTTCCAGGGTGAGCGGGTGCGTCTTGGCGCGCAGCGTCAGCCTTTGCCGTAACTGCCGCAGTTGCGGCTGCTTCAGCTTCTGCTCCAGTTCGGGCTGGCCCACCAGCACGATCTGCAACAGCTTCTCCGTAAAGGTCTCAAGATTGGTCAGCATGCGGATCTCTTCCAGCACCTCATCGGTCAGGTTCTGCGCCTCATCCACGATGAGCACCGCAGTCTCGCCCGCCCGGTAGCGATCCAGCAGCCAGTTGTAGAGCCGCAGCAGGATCTGGCTCTTGGCCTTCGAATCGCACGGAATGCCGAAGTCCGCCATCATGTAATCCAGAAACTGGGTTGTGTTCAGGCGCGAGTTGAAGATGAAGGCCGTCGCCACCTGTTGCAGGCGCAACCACTCCAGCAGCTTGTTGATCAGCGTGGTCTTGCCCGTTCCCACTTCCCCGGTCAGCAGCACAAACCCTTTGCGGCTCTGGATGCCATAGGTCAGGCAGGCCAGCGCCTCCTCGGTGTGCCGCGTCAGAAACAAATAACGCGGGTCGGGATTGAC
>Ga0187855_10003974_pt1 | contig 10760 bp, 26 predicted proteins | sample June2016WEW_8_10_2_FD_132969 | JGI IMG/M metagenome (GOLD analysis project Ga0187855, IMG submission 132969) | Peatland microbial communities from SPRUCE experiment site at the Marcell Experimental Forest, Minnesota, USA - June2016WEW_8_10 | ecosystem: Environmental > Terrestrial > Soil >... | reverse complement strand
TCCTCACGCCGGGGACGCCCATCAAGAGCCTAGGCGGCAGGAGCGGGGCGTATGTCTTTACCAAAAACACATGAAATCCAATATTGTACCCCCTCGCAGTTTTGAGGAGATGATTGAACGGGCCAAGAACATAAAGTTTTCCGAAATGCGGGAGAATCCTGATCCGCCCGAGGGCTACGAGCGGCGCTATGAGGGTGTTGTGGAGAAAGGAGATGCCGTGTTCATTTTTGGAGAATGGACGGAGGCTGTGGGTGCCATAGGCCGCGAGGTTGCCAAAGCCGACTGGTCCTATGACAACAACGACACGATACTGCACATGCGCACGGCCAAGCCCCTGAAATAACATGGCCAATTGGGTAGTAGATCTTCCCCTTTTCACTGAGGTAAAAGCCTACAGTGGGCGGCGGTATTTCAGAACCTATGCGGACGCGGCAGCATATGCCATGATGTCCAAGGACTGGAATGAACTGGACAATCCCAACCGCACACGCGTGATGATACAGGTGGCCAACAACGATGATGAAGATCTGTGGGTTGTTCTGCCATCGGGCACGAAGCCTGATCGCATAGAGCAGATGGTGATGCCCACGCCTGTCATCGAGCCTGTCACGGTTGTTGAGGAATTGCCAGAGCGCGTGGCTCGTCGATTCACCTTCTCCATATGACTGAGATTTACATGCGGGATGTTCCAAAGATGGAATATGACGAGGATGGCTGCGACGTTGTGCACAGCAAGGGTGCCGAGGGCTACGGAATGGCTTGGCTCACGGCCAACAGGGCTCTTGCAGATCAGGCGTCCTACTACGTCGATGTCAGCCAGCCCGCCTGCAGGGCGCTCTTCCCCCGTCTCATTCTGAGCATCCTTCAAGCCTTGGAAAAGGGCGGTCACCTGAACGAGTGCTCTATGAAAGTCGGACCCGAGGCTGGGGAGGCCCGCACGGCACTTCGCCGTTTCAGCTTCATCCATGAAGACTAATGACCAATGGTTGCTGAAACCAGCATCGGAGGATGACAGGGAGATCCGCATGTGCACCGGCAAGACAGCCTATGACAAGCGCGGGGCTCAGACGGCCATCAACCATTTCAACCGCACTCGCCGTGGCAGGCATGGCAATGCCGAGGCGCTGCGGGCCTACGTCTGCCCGTATTGCGGCTCCTGGCACCTGACGAGCAACGTATGATCTTCGCGACGGGTTTTAGATTCCACCCGCATTGTGGGAGCACGGGAAGGTCTCCTTTCGCGATGGCGTATCATGGCTGGTAGGCGCAGGCCAGCCACAGTGTGTTAACTCGCACCGCGACAACCTCCCGTCTGCGCCACAATTTCCATGCCCTACATCGACCAAATAAGATACGACCAAGCAGCTCACAAGATTGTCGGCTGGGAAGCTGCCACTCTGCAGGCCTGCGCTGAGGTGGACCGGCTTCGCGACAACCTCCCAAGGAAGATCAGCAAGGAGGATTACGAGAAGCTTGTCACCTGTGATGGTGTGGGCAAGCAGGCAAAGATCGCAATCCTCGACAGGATAGGGGTTAAGCGCCACTAGAAGAATACTGTTTACATTCTGTAAAAACTCTGTACGGTGCAGGTGATGAAAACCTATCGAGCCCCCAGAGGTTACGCATGGCTCAAGGAAGGGGACATTGTCCGCGCCTCGCATCGGGCCTACGACGCCCACCTGAAGATGCTCTCTGGAGAGTTCAGGGATTCATGTTCGGTGGGCCTGAAGGTGGGATACGACGGCAGCAAGACGGGCAACGGCATGGTGAGGAGGCTGCGATGAGCAACTCACCCACAGGACATGCCAAGGTGCTGGCCGTGCTGAAGGAACTGGGCTCGGATTCCGTGCCGGTGCCCACTTGGCGCGTGGTCGCCGCCGTTCCCCAGCCAGCCGAGATGGACTACATCAGTTTCAGGAATCGTGTGAACTCTGGCCTGTCCTATCTCATCCTGACAGGCAGGGCCGTCCGTGTGCGCCACGAGGGCAAGAACAGCTATTTCACTGGGGAACTGACCACCCATGTCGATTAAGCAACAGCCTGCTTTTTACGTGGGTCAATGCGTACTGGTTTTAGGGCGGCGCGGTACCATCAAGAAGTTGGGCAGGCGCAGTATTGCCGTGCGTCCGAATTTGTACCGAGATCACAAGAAATGGCATGATGAGTTTCAACGGTGGCCATTTTGCTACATTCAGTTCGGCACTGATGTTTATCGCGTGCCCTACGTAAATGCGGTGCCCGAGTCGGAGGCGAAGCAATGAGCGAGATCAGCAGGCCTGTCAGGGTTGATAAGCCTTTCTCCGATGTCTTTGAGGCCGCCCTCAAGCATTACGAGGGAAGGGATCAGAGGATCGCCCTGTCCGAGGTGCTTTTCCGGACCATCAAGCGCCGGATGCCGGATATCGAGGCGCTGCTGGCCAAGGTGAGGGTGGGCTGGGGCTACGAGGACCCAATCTACCGGTATTACCACCATAGCTTCAAGGTGTACCATGTCCAATATCTCACGGCGGAGATTGTGAAGCTGCTGGAGGAACTCCGCCCGGAGCCCAACGAGCCGCTCAACTCCCTGTTCATGGCCATCATTGGGGAGGGCACGAACAAGACCTGGAATCACGAGCACAACCAAGCGTGGTCCTATCATACGCGGCCCATGGTGGAGGCGTTCTTCCACGCACGCCATGTGCTGGAGATGATGGCCAAGTACGGCAAGGAACTGGATGAGCCGCCCCAGATGCTGCCAAGCGGCTGGGCCACTGTCCTCTACATCTACAACCTGAGATAATATGAGCAACCCCGCCTATACAGTCATTGACAAGCGCGGCGAGAACAAGGACAGGCTGGACAAGATAGGCCACGCCTGCCGCATCTGCGGGTGCCCCGATGAGGAGCACTGCAAGTCCTACAAGGATGCCCCCACGATGGCGTGCATCAAGTACCTTCGGGGCGTCATCGCCAACCTGAAGGAGCAAATCGGCAGTCAGCCATGAATGATCAGGAACCCGATGTGCCGCCCATGAAGCTATCCCTTGTTTACAGGGATGCGCATGGCGCTCTTGTCATCCGCAACCTGGACAGCGGCTACACGGAAACCTTCGTTGACAGGGAGGGGCGTTACACCCACCTGCCCGACACGGTATTTGAGGTGGTCCGCATCATCACCCATGAGTTCACGGACAGTGCCGATAAGCGTCAGGTGAGCATGCACAGCCTCTTCACCATGGATGCCATGGATGAGGACAAAGATGGTTGCCCGCTTGTGGCTGCTTGGGAATTTATCAAGCATGTGGGAAGCATGCCTGATTTCATCAAGTTCATCAAGGAGAAGGCCAGGGAGGTGGCAGAAGTGGAGTCATGAAGGTGTTTGATTCCATAGTCGGGGATGCCGAGATCGCGTGCGTCCTGCACAGGATGCAGGTGGCACCCTTCACCATGGCCGACTTGAGGCGTGCTGCAGACGACGCCGGGGTCATCTACACTTATGAATTTTGCCAGAGAATGGTGTACAGGCACCGTTCCAGCCTCAGGCGCGTTGCTGGCAAACGGCCCCGCGCCTACACTTACGAATGGATTTACACATGAACCCACAACCTACGGCTCCGCAACCTCCTAACTTAATCATTTTTGAGCGCATGGCTGACACGCTCGGCATACCCTTGGAATACTTCAAGGAGGAATTTCCAGCGGGTACCTACTGCTGGTGCATCCATCATGAGGATATTCTTGAACAACTCACCTTGCCCATATCCGAGCGCATCAAATGCATTCTGGCGAAGCCGAGATCCCAGCGGCTTGCCCGTCTTAAGGCATTGCGCGTGGTGAAGGACCAAAAAGCGGTGAGCAAACTTTGGTTTGAATATAGAAGATGGAGGAAGACTGCGCGTTCTAGAATTCCTTCACGCCATCTCTCAACCTTCACCGAGTGGATTCGTCAAAGCAAGCGGCGTCTGACGCGGGTGATGAATCTATGGAACCGCGAATATCCTGACCATCCCACGTTTGACTTCAGGCCAACTGCGACTTCTGGAAAGTGGGAGCACCCTTACGTAAAAGGATTGAATATGAGATCATGAGCGGACACGTCTATCGGCGTAACCTCCTAATCATTAGGGTGAAACACCAATACAGGATATTTGTGTTTACAACTCCTGCAAATCCTGTATCGTGCTGGGTATGAGCGAAGACCCCATCACCTCCTCCCACCCAGAAGTATCTCGGTGGCTTGGGTTAAGGGCTGAGACGCCGCCCGAATTTGACAGCAACTATCAGATCAGCAGGGTGGGCAGGCGCGGCTGTGAACACGTCGTCGAGTCGTGGAGCGGCGTGCGCGGCAATCTCATTGTGATTGTGCGCGACGATGACCGCGATCCCGATGAGCGCTACCGCGTCGTGCGAGCCTTCCGCAGCGCCTTCCATCCCGATCAGGTGAGTGTGTCGGTGGACTTGGATAGAGCCAGTGAGGAGGATGTCATCAAGTATCTGATCAAGGAACGCTGCACCGAGGCCACATGAAAACTGATCCTGTCCTATACACCCATCCCGACCATCCCGGTGTCACTTTTCGGGTGGCCGAGCACCACAGGGACAGGGGTGTGCTGGCCAAGGACACAAGCAAGCCAGCCGATGATCCAGGTGTCGTTCTCAAGAAGTACAATCTGCAGAAGCTGCCGCACACGCGCAAGCATCCCAGATGAAAACCAAGAAACTCAACCCCAAGCTTACCTACACCTTTGGCGAGACGCTGGGTTATGCCATGGGTATCAAGACCCAAGCTGAGGCTGACGCCTATTTCAAGGAACTGATCGACTACAGCATGGCCAAGTATGCGACCCCGCGAAGGTCGTGCGCGGGATCTGCGCCGCGGGCCACGCGGTCCCGGCGTCGAATGGCGGACTGGCTCCGCGACGAGTGGGGAGGGCTCCCGGACGCCTCGACGCTTACTAGGGAGAAGGCCGAGGAAAACTGCAGGAGTTCACTCGGCTACTACGCTGGATATTACAGCAATGAGACGCGTGAGCGCGTGGAGCGGCTGTTCAAGTGCGCCCATCCCATATTCGGCAGTATCAGGACGGAGGGTGCTCCCACTTTCCAGAAGGCCTTTGCGGCTGGGAAGAAACTGGGTGAACAGGCCCGTCGTGCTTCCGTTAAGGCAATGAAAAAGAGATCAACAAGATAATGGAGAGACAGCTTGATAAGTGGGAAAGGAACAGTAGATGAACGAACAAATAATAGAGGCAACAGATTTGGAGATTTCACAAAAAGATCGGCAGTGGATACTTGAATGGATGAAAAAAGAGTGGAAGGTTCCTGGTGGAGAGGTTGGAGAGGTTGTAATAAAAAGAAAGGCATTTGTCGGAAATAAAACAGTCTATCTTGCTTCATATTCCAAATATGGATATCAGAATTTTTTCTCTGTTTTTACCGATCCAGCAGAAGCTTCATTTGAATCTTGTGCATTATGAACCTTTTCGTATTACCGTCCGAACATAGTATCCAAGATCAAAATCTTTGGCGTGAGGCTATTCTCCGTGGATGGAAGACGATAAGAGTCGGTCCAATGGATGATGCCAGTTTGTTCCAAGGATACAATATGGTCCGTTATTATGGGAACATTCTCAATTACACTCGCCGCAAATGAAGAAGTCCCCAGTCAAACCCCGCTACACCCATCGTGATGCCTCTGGCATACGCTGGAGGTTCGTAGGCAGCAGGCCTGTCTCAGAGTTGGCCGACTCTCTTACCTCCAAATTGGGGCTGGTGGCCTTTGATTTTGTCATTCCCCCAATCAAACGTCAATGAGCACATCCTACAACGTCAGTGTCATCCGCGGGATTCCGGTTGCGATCGAGTCTCTGCAGGGTGAGCAGAAGCCCGATCCCCTGTGGGGCAAGGTGAAGTACGATCCTGAGACGGGAAGGAAGGTGGAGGAATTCCTGCCCGTCGAGGAGAACAGCTATGCGTCGTACCAGCGGCTTGATGATGCTGCAGCCTTGGAAGGGCTGTCCACGATTTTCCTCTGCGAACTGGACCTGTGCTTTGTCGGCAAGAGGCTGGCAAATGTCGATGCCAACGGCTTTGATTCACCCGCCTTGATGGAATTTGAACCCGAGGCTGTGCGGGCTGCCATCGATAATCTGATGGCCACCCTTAAGCTGTCATATGATCCGTCAGATCTCCGGACCTATCTCGTGTCTCACCCATCATAATGTTCCGCTTCCTCCTCACTTGGCCTTGGCTGGCCTTCCTTGCGTTCCTCGTCATTGATATGGTTTTCTACACCGTGGGGCTGTGGAAGGTGACACTGGACGAATATCGCAAGCTGGGCTTCCGCAGATATCTGCCCGGCGGCGGGATCTGGGCGTATTTCAAGGTTAGAAACCTGAAATGAGAACGGTTTACGTAGTCTCCACGTGGCTTTCTCTGGCGACGATGTTCATCTGGGCGCACGCGCCGCTGTGGAGGATTCACCGGATTAAACCCAAGAATGAAAAAGAAATCCAGAAAGCGTAAGCCTCTTGTCCGCACCTTCACCTTTCCTCCTGAGATGGGCGCTGCTGCCGCATTAGTTGGCACAAGTGCACATGTGCGCCTGGTTCCAGCTCCGCTACCTCCAAAGCCTCTGTTGGTCGCCGTTGACACGAACGTCCTCCTCGACCTTGCGGAGGGCAGCGAGCACGCTTGGGGCGCAGTCGAGACGATTCGCCGCCGGCTCAAAAACGTCCGAATCGTCGTTTTACCGACGGTCATCCAAGAATTAGCGCACCTGGTCGAGAATGGCGACACCCCGCGTGAACGCGAGCTGGCCGGGAAGGCCGCCCAACAGCTTGTCAAAGATTGGAAGTTCGCGCCGCCCATGCCCGCAAAAATCCATGACGAGTTTCCGACTTGCCGATCAGTCGGCAGGAGAAACACGAAATAACCATGAACACCACATTAACATTCAAACGGCTCTGTGAAGCAGCGGTCACGATGGGCGAGATGGACGAAGGAACGGCCGACTACTTTCACGGCCTTTACTTAAACAGCGATGAACACCGCGAGGTGCAGGCACTACGCGAAGCTCTCAGAAACCTTGTCGATGCGGTCAACGTAGAGTTTCCCGGTGGAATGCGCGATATTGGCGGCAAGACGGGGGTTGCCCTGATTCAAGCGGTCAACGTGCTGGCCAAGCCGGGCGCGCTGGATCAGTTCGCCGCAGTATTAGAAGCGCAGAAACACAATCACGAGAAGCCGCTGCGACTCGATTGAACCATCAACCACCAAACTACGGAAGTGGCACCATGAATTATGAAACCACCATCAACCGCCAAATCAACAGACCTATGAGCACCCAACACCCGCAGCCGAAAAGCACATGAGCGAACTCAAAACCATATCCGAGTTTGAAGCGTGCCGATCTGTCTTTAGGGTCGTATGCGCAGGGATGGATTGCGAGCTTACCTATGCGGAATTGGAGGCTCTTGAGGACAACGGATTCATTGAAAAGTTGAAACAAGGAGCAACAGAAGCTCATCATCTCACGAGTCGTCAGTGACGGACAACCTTAACCCCGCCAACCCGCACGCCCTAGCATGAGCACCTACCTAGACGAATTGAACTCCATTCACTCGGAATCTATCTATCCTTGCGCCACTCCTTGCGCCACTCCTTCAGGATTAGCAGAGATACGCTTAAAAGTGGCCTGTTCCACCGTTGACGCCCTGCGCGACGAGAACGCCCGCCTAAAGGGGCAGATTGAAAAGGCACGAGACATGGGTGCAGAGAATTACCGCGCCGCCAATGGATACATGGAGCTTCTGGACCGCGAAAAGGTGGTTAGCGAATTACTTAGGACCGACCTAACCACCCTCCGCTCGCGCATCGCAGCGCTGGAACGGGACGGGGAGCGGCTGGACGCGGTTATCAAAGCAGCTTTGCATCAAGTGGCCTTCGAGGTGAGTGCGATACCGGAATCGCACCTTGAAAACGGACGCATAGAGCACAACGGAATTTTACTGATCCATCGGATACTCGCTAACAGAAATCCAGAAGGAAAGTTCACAGGCGAGTCTGTCAATGAGTGCGACGCAGCCCGTCAGGCCGACGCGGCGAAGGAGGCCTATGAACCCGAAACCCCAACACCCGCAGCCGAAAAGCACATGAGCGAGCCGAGTAGACCGATTATCAGGTGGCATGGCGGCAAGTGGATGGCTGCGCCCGAGCCCTTCAGGAAATGAGGGCTGGACGGACCATACCCAAGACCGCGCCAAAGCCTGATCCAACCCAAGATCAGTGCTGGAACCTAGTCCGCGCCGACCAGCATTGGGTGAAGGATCTGCTCAGAATGGGCATGGACAAGGTAGCCGAGAGTTTCGTGATGAAGAAAACCGGCTGCAACCGCGATGCGGCCAAGAAGACCGTTGAGCATCTCAGGAAGATCAAACTGTAACCATGGACAAGCAATTTCCCCTTTGGCTGCACTGGATTTTTTCAAGCACATTTGCCGGTTTAAGCATTGGCATAGCCTGCACGGCACGCTCGCCTGCCATACTCAATGGCCTCCTGCTCGGATTCAGTTTTGGCATGATTGTTTGGGCTATTGCGAGGGGTGGTAATAAGTAGAAATGCATGCTCGGACAGAGGTTTACTACAATGCTCCCGTACGGCACTGTGAGACGTGCGTTCATCGCCGTCCGTGGGTGCTGTCACGGGATCATCCTGATCTGGATGACTGCCTTGCGACAGGGTTTCATGTAAGGACAGCCCGAACTTGCGAGGATTTGTGCGGCAGGATGGGTCGCCTTTGGCAGCCCAAGCCACCCAAGCCGCCGAGGCGCAGTCTCCTGCGCTGGCTGTACGACATATTTCTCAGATTGTAAGGGCAGGCCGTTAGTTAGACCATGAGCGAAGACTGGTCAGAATATGGTCCGCATGGCCCGCATTATCAGCCCCCGTACAAGGAGCCCAAGCCCAAGGAACTCGATGATGAGGAACTCCGCCAGTGGGTGCTGAATGACGAGGGACTATACAACTGGCAGCAGCAGACTGGGTTAGACGTGGGTCGGTTCGTCAAGCAGAACCGTGTGGAACTGCAGGGCATCATCCGCGCCACGCTGAGCGGAGAGAAACAACCCCACCACTTGGCATACGGGCCGGAGGCAAAGTACCGGAGTCCCTTTCCTGAATCAGTAGCACGCAGCAAGATAGACAGGGTATTCGAAGGGATCATCGGGCCGGAATACGGCCATTGCAAGCAATGCGGCCAGGAGATGTTTGTCGATGAGGTGGGTGTCGGGCACCATGGGCATGACGGGGTGGAGGATGTGGATCTGGACTTGGATCATGTCCCTGTCATGGACGAGCCATCGGAGGATGAGAAACTGGAGAGAGAACCGGGTGGTGACGATGAGCAACTTTGGAGGTCACGCGTGGGAATGGGGCGCATGACGGGCGGTGGCGGCGACGTGGGACCCGTTGGCCGCACTTGGGCTGAGTCAATCGACGAGGCGGGCACGGCTTCTGGCATGAGGGCCGGTCCAGAGCCTCGGGCGGATGATCATGATCCCGTCAACAAGGCAGACCATCCGGTACCTGCAGAAGATCCCACGCAGCCTCCGGAAAATCAGGCCACACCATCCGAGGTTGAGGTGGGGGTTATTGCCAAGCCCGCCTGCCTGAGCCCAGAGGAGACGCAGTTGTTTGCGGAACTTAAGGCCACGCCCGAACAGGTGAAGTCGTATTGCATCCAGAAGGAGCGGTGGGCGAAGGTGGGTCTGCCCCAGCCCCTGATGGGAGATCCCAAGTGCCTCATGGTTCAGGTGTGGGGCGAGTCCGATGCCACCAATCTGGATGGCTACTCCATGTGGCTCGGCATCGAACCGGACGGCTATACCCATTCATGAACACCCGCGAACGCATTGATGGTATATTTGAGGGCTTCTGGTCCCGACATTTTGGAAAAGATAGGACCACTCCAGCATGGCCAGAGGGGTGGGACGAGAAGGAAATATACAGGGTGGGCCAGATCAAGAGGAACGCAGCCAATGCCAAGTCAGGGACCATGCAAACAGGACCCGGAAAATTCCCCCCAGGACCCGGAAAATTCCCCCCAGGACCAGGTAAATTTCCCGGTCGGGACGAACTCTTCTACTGATGACCACGAGACAGAGGATTGACAGGCTGTTTGAGGGGTGGAGCGATTGGACGGCTCCCACCTACAGCGATGACATACGTCCCTCGGCGCAGCCTAATGCTGATCCATCTGTGCTCCACGGATTGAGTCCCTCGGAGATAAAGGCTTTTGATGTCCTGCAGGCGTCACCGGACCAGATTGCCGCCTATCGCCGCCTCAAGAAAAAGACGAAGGTGATTTCCGAGCCTTATACCAAGGGTGATTGGAGATTCCGCACTATCCTCGTGGATGTGATAAGTAGCGGGGGTGAGGACACGGTGGCGATCGACACGGAGGGATTCTTGGATCACGTTGCCACATGAGTACCCGAGCCCGCATTGACCATGTGTTTGAGCGCTGGGACCCACGGGATGCCTATGACGAGGGTATCAGCAACTGCTGCGGTGCGCCTGTGTACTACGGGGACATCTGTTCCCGATGCAAGGAGCACTGCGTGAGAGAGCCCAAGGATGACAACGACTATTTTGAGTGGCAGCGCCAGCAGGACCAGATTCATCGCGAGCAGCAGACGCCGCCGGGTGAGCAGGAGAAGCACAAGATGGGCGAGGATTTCAAGGGCTACGGTGCCGTGGGCGGCGTTGTGGGCTCCACT
>Ga0187855_10003973_pt1 | contig 10761 bp, 9 predicted proteins | sample June2016WEW_8_10_2_FD_132969 | JGI IMG/M metagenome (GOLD analysis project Ga0187855, IMG submission 132969) | Peatland microbial communities from SPRUCE experiment site at the Marcell Experimental Forest, Minnesota, USA - June2016WEW_8_10 | ecosystem: Environmental > Terrestrial > Soil >... | reverse complement strand
CTCAATATCCGCCACGGCGAAGAACTTCATGTCGGTGGTTTTGGCGGTGGCGAATTCCTTGACCGTGATGCGGGCTTCTACCTCGCCATGCGCATGCTTCTTCTTGATGGAGAAGAAGTGCAGTTTGGCGAGGGCCTCAGAGGGATCCTTCTGGGTGAACTTCCAATCTTCCACGTTTTGACCTCCGTTTTTCCCCAGTGTACCGGCGAACGGCGAAGGCGAGAAGCGGAGATTCCTTGCTATCCCACCCCAGGCACAAAGACAAAGACGCGCCGAAGGTGGGGCAGCCAGCGAACGGAACCAATGACCGGGATGGTGCGTAGTAAGGGGATATGCAGTGCGTGGGTACATTAAGCTGGAATCAAGTCGGCCTGGCGGCGCCTGCGGTGCGGCACACCTTTGGACAAGGCCGGCGAGACGGCCAACAGCCACCTGCGGCGCGTCGGGCTTTTGGACGAGATGGCCGGGAGAACACGCAGGAGTGTGCGGGCGCGGCGACAGTGCCGGGGGCACTTGCGGCGCGTGCGGAGGTGAGAGGGCTGGAGCAAGATTGGTCCCAAATTGTCCGCCGCTGCATCGACGGAGACTCGAGCGCATGGGCTGAAATGGTGCGCACGCACCAGAGGCGTGTCTACGGACTGTGCTACCGCTTCACGGGAAATGCGGCCGACGCCGAGGACCTGACGCAGGATGTATTCCTGAAGATCTACTCGAATCTAGGCAGTTTCGATGGGGCGCGCGGCAGCCTGACGGTATGGATTGCGACTATGACGCGCAACCTGCTGGTCGACAACTTCCGCCGGACCCGTAACCAGCGGGGAACGAGCTCGCTGGATGATGGATGGGATCAGACCGAGGAGATAAGGCCGGCGGACCGGCTGATGGCTGCCGGCCCCACGCCGCACGAGGCGGCGGCGCGCAAGGAGCTGGCCCACATGGTGCAGGGAGCGCTGGCCAAAGTGAGCGTGGAACTGCGCGAAGCGGTGATTTTGAGAGACTTGCAAGATCTTGATTACAAAGAGATTGCGCAGGTTCTTGGCATTCCCGAGGGGACCGTCAAGTCGCGCATCAGCAGAGGGCGTGCGGAACTTGCGCGTCTCCTTGAGCGTAATAAACGGGAGGTGATGTAGCCATGGCAGAGCGCACACATATTCCGAGTTCGGCGGCCTGCGGCGAGTGGGAGATGCTGCTCACCGATGCACTGGACGGAGTGTTGAGTCCCGAAGCCGAAGTGAAGTTTTCGGCGCACAAGGCGGTCTGCCCGGCGTGCGCAGCGCTGTACGAGGAAGCGCGAAAGGGCCGGGAGTGGATGGAGTTTCTGGGACCGTTGCCGGAGGCACCGGAAGGGCTACTGGAGAGGATCCTGGCCAAGACCGGTCCGGGACACCAGGCGGTCGGTTGGACGGGGCAGGCGATGCCGGTGGCGGCGGGAGCGGCTACGGTTCCGGCGTTCGTTCCGCCCGTGTGGCAGCAACCAGGGTTCTTTGCCCGGATGCGCTCGGGCGTGCAGCCGCGGCTGATGATGACAGTGGCGATGGCATTTTTCTCGATTGCGCTGACGTTAAACGTTACGGGATTGAGTCTTGCCAATGTGCACGTAACACCGCTACGGCTGAGCGACCTGCGGCCGCGGACAGTGCGCGCCTACATGGAACGGCAACTGACGATGGCTTCGGTGCCGATCGTGCGCTATTACGACCACCTGCGATTTGTATATGAAGTGCAATCGCGGGTTCGGGCTCTGCGCGGCGAGGCCGAGGGCGAAGGCGGGCAGCGCAAGGAAGACCAGTCGAGGCCGGGAGAGACCAAGCAGACTCCGAAGGGCAACAAGGACGGCGGGTTGCGAACGGACCCTCAGGAAGAGCCGGGAAATCCGGCGATGGAACCGGCCGCGGAACCGGGAAGTGATGTCCTGGAGACTTCACTCGAGAAAGAGATTGGGCCCACGGCATGCAATAACGCCGAACGGCAACCATGCGAAAGGAGCACAGTATGGATTGCACAAATCATAGCGGCGTAAATGCGGCAGCGTATTGCCAGAACTGCGGCAAGCCGCTGTGCCAGGCGTGCGTGCGCAGCGCACCCGGAGGGCAACTATTCTGCGACCCGTGCATGACGGCATGGCAGAGCGCGGCGCAACGTCCGTTTATGCCTCCTCCTGCAGGAGCGCCCAACCCGGTGCTGGCAGGTTTTCTAGGACTGATTCCGGGCGTAGGCGCCATGTACAACGGGCAGTTCCTCAAGGGTCTCGCGCACGTGCTGATCTTTGCAGTCCTGGTGAGCGCCGCACACGTCTTTGGTGTCTTCGGCCTGCTCATCGCGGGCTGGGTCTTCTACCAGGTTTTCGATGCGTACCACACGGCCAAGGCGCGGCGCGACGGTGAGCCCTTGCCCGATCCGCTGGGCCTGAACGATATAGGGAGCTGGTTAGGTATCGGACAGCGAGGCCCAGGCTGGATGCCGCCAGGTGCGCCACCGCCACCGGGAGCAGGATCGGTAAATGCGGGGCAGACAGGCGCAGATCAGGCGGGAGGGCACCAGGCTGGAACTTACCAGGCTGGGACTTACGGGGCACCGTATCAAAGCGCGCCTTACCAAAACCCGGCTGGGCAGCCGGTTGAATGGCAAACGCCCTACCAGGGGGCGAGCGCAGCTCCATTTGTAGACCCGGGTGCGGCAGGGACGGGCGCAACGAGCGGAGGCCCTGGGGTTCCGCCTGTGCCGCCGATGCCTCCGGCGACGTATTGGCGGCGGCCTGAGCCTATCGGCGCGGTGATTCTGATCGCGCTGGGTGTGCTGTTCCTGCTGAACAAGATCGATTGGTTTTCGGGGCGGATCTTTGAGTATTCCTGGCCGCTGGTGCTGATCGGGCTGGGCATCTGGCTGATCGTCCGCCGGGTTGGGAATACGCATGGAGGACAAAAATGAACCGGTATCTGATGATTCGCCGATTGCGTGGTCCCGCGTTTCTGCTGTTGCTGGGTGTGAATGCGCTGCTGGCAAACGCCAACATTCTGGGCTGGTCGCAGAGCTGGCCATTCTACCTGATTCTGTGGGGCGTGCTGTTGCTGGCCGAACGCGCAGCGCTGGCCACGGACGGGTACCCGGCCTTCCCGGCAGCCAGTTACGCAGGCGCGGGCCAGGCGGCGGGAGCAGGTGCTCAAGCAGCGGGAAGCGCGGAGACCGCGCTTGTTCCCAAGCGGCATGAGGGATTTGAGAACGACGCGAATGGAGGGCAGTCATGAGCAGCATGCCTCCGAATATGCCTCCCGGCGGGTCACAGCCGCCCTACGATCCAAGGATGCAGTGGCAGGTCTATCGCGAACAGCAGCGGGCTGCCTGGCGCGCGCAACGCGACGCGTGGCGAGCGCAACGGCACGCCTGGAAGGCGAACTACGTTGGCGTATACGGTCCGCGCGTGCCATCGGTGGTGGGCCCGGTGATCCTGGTGTGCGTGGGAGTGATCGCGCTGCTGGTGGTGACGGGGCACATCGATTCCAGCGCGTTCTGGAACTGGTACGGCGAATGGTGGCCGCTGTTGCTGATCGGCGCGGGATTGGCCCTGCTGGCCGAGTGGGGCCTGGACATGCGCCGGAAGACGCCGGTGCGGCGCGGCGGGAGCTTTGTGGGGATCCTGATCCTGCTGGCCATCGTCGGCGCTCTGGCGACGGCTCACAACCATATCTGGGGCCCCTGGGGCGGCGACAGCGACTTCTTCAACACCTGGGGACTGCCTGAGCACGATAACGACCAGCAGACAGTGAATCAGCAGATTCCGGCCGACGCCACCATTGACATTCAGGATCCGCGCGGCGACGTGAGGATCACGGCGAGCGACCAGCCTAATCTGACAATGGAGGCGCACGAGGTGGCGTATGCCAACTCCGACAGCGCTGCGAAACGCATCTTCGACAACGAAGCTGCGCTGGTGACCGCCAGCGGAAGTGCCGTGTTCATCAAGTGCAAGGACAACTCCAAAGGACGAGTAGACCTGATCGTCACGGTTCCCAAATCTGCTCATTTGTCGGTGAATTCAGGATGGGGCGATGTGACGGCCGCGGGTCTGGGAGCGGGAATCGACGTTTCCGCGCGCGGAGACATCCACGTCAGCTCCGTCACCGGGCCGGTGCACGGCCACTTCGTGAATGGGCGCCACGACACCTTCGCCGCCCACGATGTGCAAGGCGATGTGACGCTCGATGGAGATGTGAACGACCTGACGCTGTCGGAAATCAAGGGCAACATCAACGACAACGGCAACATCCTGGGCGACGTTCACGTCGAGGTGATCACGGGAGGGGTTCATCTGCACACGTCGGTAACGACGCTTGACCTGGCGGCTCTGCCGGGCGATCTGACCCTCGACAATGACGACCTGCGCGTGACCGAAGCCAAAGGCCCGGTGCACGTGGTGACGCACTCCAAAGACGTCGATCTGAGCCAGATCGAAGGCGACACATATGTGGAAGACCGCAACGGCACCATCAGCGTGGCGCCTGCGGGATCGTACAGCGTGCAAGCCAAGAACGACAAAGGCGACGTGAACGTGATTCTGCCGCCGGATGCCGCGGCCACGGTGGACGGCAGGACCCACAACGGCGACGTGATGACGGATTTCGGCCTGAGCGTGAACGGGGATGAAGACAAAACCGTAACCGGAAAGATTGGCTCGGGCATGGCGCGCATTGTGCTGACGACGGAGAACGGTGATCTGCACATCAAGAAAGGGGAGCCGGCCAGCGGCGCGCCGGAGGCGACGGCCAGTGCTCCGAGCGCAGCCGGCGGCAAGCACTTGAAAAGCAAGAGTGAGCTGCCGAAACAGCCGGTGGCGCAGTAGGGCGGCAGACTGAAAACAAGCAAGACTGAAAAGCCATTCAAACCGGGCGCGGGAAAGGGCGACCTTTCCGCGCCTGTTTCGTTTTATTGGCAGGAGTTGTATGCTCCAAACCGAGGGGGTCGGGGCCATGCACATGCCAGTCAACGTCGTCACGGTGGAACGGGAGTACGGCTCGCGCGGAGCGGAGTTTGCTCACGATTTAGCAGAGCGGCTGGGCTGGCGGCTGCTCGACTCGGAACTGGTGGCCGGAGCGGCGCGCGCGGCAGGAGTGGACCCCAAATATGCGGCTGAGCTCGATGAACGGCTCGACCCCTGGTATTACCGATACGGCAAGATCTTCTACCACGAACCAATGTATGTGACCTCGACTGGCGGCGAGGGGCACGCCTTCGATTCCGAGCACATGCTGGAGCTGATCAGGGAGCAGATTCTGAATGCAGCCAAGGCAGGCAATTGCGTGATCGTGGGGCGCGGGGCGGCATGCGCCCTGGCCGGGCGTGCGGGTTGCTTTCACATCTTTGTGTATGCGACAGCCAGCGCCAAAAAGCAATGGTTCACGCGCGCGTTTCCCAAGCGGGCGCAAGAGGCTGAGCAGGAACTGGCCTCGTTCGACCGGAGGCGCGCGGCGGCGATCCGCAAGTTTTACCAGCAGGAGTGGTGCTCGCGGGGGCTGTATCACATGCTGCTGAATTCGTGCATCGGTACCGAGGCGATGATCTCTGCGGTACAGTGCGCAGCAGGGTTATGCGCGCCGGCCGCGGCGGAGAGTGTGGCTGATTAAGAGGTTCACGCCAACTTCGAATGCGCGTCTATTGACACGAGCGCTGCGAATTTGCCTTGCCGGCCTGGAACCATGGCGGGAGCCTATTCGTTCTTCTTCAGTGGGTGTCGCGCACTCGCAAGCTACTCCTTAATTCGAGATCCGAACACAAGTTTCGACGTGGAGCAGAACCATGGGCGACCTTTGGAACGATGTGAAGCATGCCCTGCATCTTTTTTTGAAGAGCCCGGGGTTCACAGTGGCGGCGGTGCTGGCGCTGGCGCTGGGGATTGGCGCGAACACCGCGGTTTTCACGGTGGTGAATGCGGTGCTGCTGAAGCCGCTGGGCTATCCGCAGGCTGACCGGATTGTGGCGGTGGAGATGAGCGGCCCGAACGGCAATGGGCAGGCCGCTTCGATCACCAAGTTTCACGTGTACCAGCGGCAGACCAACGTCTTCAGCGACGTTGCGGCGTACGATTTTGCGGGGCCGGGCTTCAACATTACCGGCGGACGGCCCGAGTTGGTGCATGGCATTCATGTAAGCGAGGCGTATTTCCGCGTATTCGGTGCGCCGATGATGCTGGGCCGGACATTTACGCCGCAGGAGGATCTGCCCGACGGCGGAAACGTAGTTGTGCTCAGCTACGGGCTGTGGCAGCGGCGGTTTGGAGGCAATCCCGGGGTGATTGGGAGTGCATTGCCGCTGGGCGGCAAACCGTACACGATTATCGGCGTAACGGGAAAAGACTTTGCGCCGGATCCAGAGGCTGAATTGTGGGTGCCATTTCAGTTCGAGCCCAACAGCACCAACCAGGGGCACTTTTTCCTGGTGGCGGCGAAGTTGAAGCCGGGAATCGCGCTGGCGTCAGCAAATGCGCAGATGAAGCTGGCGCTGAACCAGTTTGTGCGGCTTTACTCGATCAAGAATCCCGGGTTTGGTTTTGTCGTGGAACCGTTGCGCGACTCCATTGTGAATGACGCGCGGAGATCGCTGCTGGTGCTGGAAGGAGCGGTGGCGCTGGTGCTGCTGATTGCATGCGCAAACTTGGCGAACCTGCTGCTGGCGAGAGCGACGGGACGCAAGCGGGAGTTTGCCATCAGGACGGCGCTGGGAGCAAAGCGTGGGCGAATCGTACGTCAGCTGCTGACCGAAAGCGTGATGCTGGCTACGGCGGGCGGCGTGCTGGGGTCGGCACTGGGATTTGCGGGAGTGCGCGCGCTTTTGGCGGTGAGCCCGGCGGGGCTGCCGCGCGTGGGCGAGGACGGCGGAGCGATTGGCGTGGATTGGCGCGTGCTGGGGTTCACGCTGATGGTGTCGGCGCTGACCGGCATTGTGTTCGGGCTTTTCCCGGCATTCAGCGCCTCACGAACGGATTTGACTTCGTCGCTCAAGGAAAGCGGCAACCGCTCAGGAACGGGATTCCGGCAGGGCAAGGCGCGGGCGGTGCTGGTGATCGGCGAGTTGGCCCTGGCGCTGGTGCTGCTGGTGGGAGCTGCGCTGCTGATCCGGACCTTTGTGGCGCTGCACGCTGTGAATCCGGGCTTCGACGCACACAATGTGATCACCATGGAGATGTCGCTGACGGGCGAGCGATATGAGAAGACGGCGGGCGTGGCGCAACTCTCGCGCGATGGGCGGGAACGGCTGAATGCGATACCCGGCGTGGAAGACTCCGCGTTTACGTGCTGCCTGCCGATCCAGGGACAGTTCGGTTTACCTTTCACGATCGCCGGGCGCCCCGTGGATCCGGCGAAGGAACAGCCTGGCGCAGGTTGGATGAGTGCGTCGCCGGACTACTACAAACTTTTTCGAATTCCGGTGCTGCGCGGACGGGAGTTCACCAACAGCGATACGGGCTCGGCGCCGGGGGTGATGCTCATCAACGAGGCGCTGGCGAAGCAGTATTTTCCCAATCAGAATCCGGTGGGCCAGCAGATCTATGTGGCCAAGGGCATGGGACCACCGTTTGAAGAACCGGCTCGGTTGATTGTGGGCGTGGTCGCCAACACGCACGACGGCGGATTGGGCCGCGACCCGGGACCGCTCATGATCGTACCGGATGCGCAGGTGCTCGACGCCTTGACGAAGTTGAACGCGAACATCGTGCCGTTGCGGTGGGTGGTGCGGACGAAGGGCGATCCGCGACCGCTGGTCGGGCAGATGACGGAGCAGCTGCGGCAGGCGAGCGGAGGATTCCCGGTGGCCCACGTGCGCACCATGGATGAAATGGTGTCACGATCGACGGCGCGGGAGAGCTTCAACATGATCCTCCTGACGACGTTCGGCGCAGTAGCGCTGTTGCTGGCGGCGATTGGAGTCTACGGCCTGATGGCGTATTCGGTGGAGCAACGCACACAGGAGATGGGGATTCGGATGGCGCTGGGCGCGGATCGGGCGGCGATCCGCAAGATGGTGGTCTGGCACGGCATGCGGCTGGCGCTGATCGGAATCGCCATCGGGATTGGCGCGGCATTTGGCCTGACGCGATTCCTTGCGAGCTTGCTGTTTGGCGTGAAGAGTTGGGATCCTGCGGTGTTCATCGCGGCGCCAATGGCTCTGACGGCGGTGGCGCTTCTGGCGGTATGGTTGCCGGCGACACGCGCCTCGAAGCTGAACCCGATGGAGGCGCTGCGCGTGGAGTAGGCGCGGAAGTTGGCGGCGGCGATCACACCTGATGTAGAGATAAATGCAGGCCCTTCGACTCCCGTCCGCTTCCCTTCGGCTTCGCTCAGGGGCAGCGTTCGGTCGCTCAGGATGACCATCCTCAACTTTCCAATGCAACGATTTAGCTGGGCGGCACGCGTCGACGCGCCTTAGACAGCAGTGCGCCCAACGCGCGGGGCGATGCGCGTGCAGACTTCCCAGGGAATGGTATCGGCGGCCGCGGCGTGATCGAAGGCAGTAATCGTCTCATTGCCGGTTTCACCACTCTGCGATCCGATGATCACAACCTGGTCGCCGGCCTGGGCACCGGGAATTTCCGTCACGTCGAGAACCGTCTGATCCATGCTGATGCGGCCAACGATCGGCGCGCGCTGGCCCCGCACCAGCAGGCCGAAGCGGTTGCCGAGCGAGCGGTCGAGGCCGTCGCCATAGCCCGCGGAGACAAGCGCGACGCGCATGGGTTCGGTGGCGACGAAGGTTCCGTTGTAACCGACGGTGGCGCCAGCGGGAATCGAGTGCACGCCGACGACCGAGGCCTTCCAAGAAAGTACTTGTTGAAGCGCGGAGCGCGCGGCGGCGAGGGACGGCGGCTCGGGCGACGCGAAAGGCGGGGCGAATTCGGGCACGAGACCGTACAGCACGAGACCGGGACGGAGCAGGGCCCTCATGCCGTGGCGAGCGGCGAGATCGGCAATGGTCTGTGCCTGGCCGGCCAGCAGCGCCGCGGAGTTGCCGACATTGAGCCACTCGGCAAAGAGACCGGCAGACGAAATGCAGCTCAGGACTTCATCGAGGCGCGCGAGCTGATCTTGAGTGATTTCACCATCGGCTTCGTCGGCGGCGAAGAGATGGGTCATTACGCCCTCAAGCCGGAGCGGAGAAGAGGGGCCGAAGCGGGTCAGGATGCCGGAGAGTTGATCGGGACTGGCTCCCTGGCGGCTCATGCCGGTATCGATCTCAAGATGGACGGGAAAAGACTCCGGGCCGGCGCCGGCGTCGCGGGCCGCGGCGCGCAACTCATCGAGGTGCCAGGGCTCCCATGCAACGGGCGTGAGCCGGAATTGGATCGCCGCCGCAGCCTGTTTGGGAAAGATGCCGCCGATGACGAGAATGCGCGCGTTGGGGCACAAGGCGCGCGCGGCAATGCCTTCTTCCACGCTGGTGACGCCAAGCCATTTTGCGCCGGCGCGAACGACTGCGGGCGCGCAAATCGCGAGCGAGTGGCCATAGGCGTTGCACTTGACGATGGCGAGCAGTTCGGCGTTCGGAGCGGCGAGCGAGGCAAGAAAACGGAAGTTCTCTTCGAGAGCGCGGGTGCGAATCTCGACCCAGCAGGGGCGCATTGGCATGGGGGGTGGCAAAGAACAGTTTATCGCGGGGGCAATGGCTGACTAAGCATCCTCCGGCTTCGGCAGTTCACCGAACTCTTCGGGATGCTTCGATACATAACTGAAAAGCAGGTCTGTCAGGTTGTGCGGATAGCTAAAGAATTCGCTATCCAATTCCTCCAGCTTTTCTTCTGTGTCGTCGGAGAATTCCGATGCAGCCGAACTGATCGCCTCGGGATCTGCGGGAAGTCCCTCGGGAAATGCAGCGATGATTGCGCGGCTGCAGATGTCAGCTGTGCGCGGAGCGCCGATAGTGTTCAAGGCCTGAACCACGAATCCCGCTGTTTCCGCACTGCCATTTAGGAAGTACTGCGAAAAGCCGCCGTTGTTCACTTCAGATTCGACTGCCCAAATAGAGGAAAAAACCTTCTGTGGAATGGACTGGGCCTCGAAGTCTTCCTTGCCGAATTTGGTCTTTTCGGATTCGGAAAGCCCGATGAGAATTCCGTTCTTATCCATGGTTGATCTCCTTGCGTGTCGGCGGAGACAAATGATCACTACCAGATTAGCGCGAAGGCGACGATGGTTTCGGCGGGCGAGCCAATTTCCCCGCCGATTTCATTGACGAGTTCGGCCTCGAGCTCGTGCGGAACGGGCATCTCGCACGCGGCGATTTGTTCCGGCGTTGCTCCGATGAAGCAGAGCTCGCAATGGCCCAGGCCTTCGTTTCCGTTGGCATCGGCGGAACGGACGGGAGGGCCGAAGACGCGGCAGGTCATGGGTCGCCACGCGTAGACGTCGCAGCGCCCGGTTACGGGATCGAGGGCGGGACAGGGCGCATCGTTGGCGAAGTCTTCAAACCGGGCCTGGTCGGCCGCGGATGTTCCGAGCACGCCGGTGGCTGGGTCGCCGGGAAAGCCGCCGCCGTATTCGGCAAGCCAGGACCGGGCACGGCGCTCGAGATCGGCGGCGAGGGCTGGATTGTTGGTGCGCAGAGCGGCCATGCCGTCGCGGAGGCGCGCGGCGTCGGGCGCGTTGATGGCGAAGGCCCCGTGGCAGCACTGGGTGCAGCCGATGCGGCAGGCGAGAAAGCTGCCGGCGCGGCGTGCGGCATCGGCCAGCGCCAGGTCGACGATCTGGACCAGTTCGGCATCGCGCGCGGGATGCG
>Ga0187855_10003971_pt1 | contig 10764 bp, 6 predicted proteins | sample June2016WEW_8_10_2_FD_132969 | JGI IMG/M metagenome (GOLD analysis project Ga0187855, IMG submission 132969) | Peatland microbial communities from SPRUCE experiment site at the Marcell Experimental Forest, Minnesota, USA - June2016WEW_8_10 | ecosystem: Environmental > Terrestrial > Soil >... | reverse complement strand
TGGGCGCCGACGATTACCTCGCCAAGCCGTTCGGCACCCGCGAGCTGCGCGCGCGTGTGAAAGCCTTGCTCCGCCGATCCCACGTTTACACCACCGACTCCTGCCGGTTCGGCGATGTGGAAGTCGACCTCGGCCGCGGCGAGGTGCGCGCCGCCGGCAAGGCCGTGGATCTCACCCCCATCGAGTTCCGGCTGCTTTCCGTGTTGATTCGCGCCGGCGGGCGCGTCTTGAATCGCGAACAGTTGCTGGACGCCGCCTGGGGGCCCGGCGCCTTCGCCTCCGGGCGCATCGTGGACAACCATATCGCCAACCTGCGCCGCAAGATCGAGCCGGATCCCGCGCGCCCGCGCTATTTGCGCAATGTGCGCGGCCTGGGTTACCGCTTCGACGGCGAATCGTGACACAAACGTGACACTTTCCAGACTGAATTCACACACTGGCCGCGTAGGGTTATAGTAGGGGAGGCCGCCGCTGAAGACGGCGGCCTCGCCGCGGACAAATCCTAACAGGCTGCGGAAAGAGGGGGCCGCCAGACCGCTCCCTCACGGTCGCGGCTCGGTAAGTTGCGGCAAACACGTGCGCACGATTCTGAACCGCGCGCGTTAGCAAGCGGTCCTTGACATTTTTCCGCAGCCTGCTAAGGAATCAATCTTCGCGAATCGGCAGGAAACGCGGGATCGCCGGGCTTTGACTAGTAGCTCGGTTCAGGAGAAAACGATGTTTTCGAGAATGCAAATCCGGGAAACGATAATGCGGCCATGGAGCGTCTTGGCATTGGCTGAGACCGCGCCTCGCCTCGCGCACCGCCCTTGGCTGTATCTGTCTATATTGGCGCTGGTCCCGCTGGCGGCGTATCCGCAGACCACCCTGACGGGAGCCATGCTGTTCTCCACAACCTCCAACGGCGCATGGAACAATTACGCGGAACTAAATACAGTGGGGGGCGATAACTGGTGGGACCTGTGGCTGGCATTGAATCCGGACGCCACCTCGCCGGTGAATGGTCCATCCGACGCGGAGGCGGGTATCTCTATTCCATTGCAGGCGGGCAAGAGCTACAAGTACTACTTCTTCGGCAGCGGTCCCTGCTGTACATCGAGCGAAACCTTCACCGCCCTGAATCTGTTTTTCAACGGTAACGGCTCTACGCCCGGCATCTCCGTTTTCGGCGCTCTAAACACCTACAGCTTTGTACCGGACGGTAACACCACAATCACATTGGCGGGCGACCCCGTGGCGGGTTCTGGCACGAGCTTCTACAACTCCGGCGGCCTCGTCGTGGTGCTCAGCGGCTACGATGCGAACGCGTCCGCGACCCCGCCCGGAGACGTATGCCAACCCTTTGAATTCTCGCCCGGAGACGCGCCAAGTTTCTTCGGATCTTTCAGCTTGCAGGTATTTCCGGCCGCGGCGCTGAGCCTCAGCCAGACCGGCGGCCCGCCGGGAACCAAAGTCACCACAACAGGGAGTGGCTTCGCAGCCGCGGAAACCGTGGGTATCTACATCGACGACATCGGTGGACCCCCATTAATGACTACCACGACCGACGCCAGCGGCGCCTTTACGGTCATTGCTCGCGAACCGCAGGCCGCGTACGGTCCCGCGGCCGTGTACGCGGTGGGCCTGACCAGCGGCAAGCTCGGAGCTGCGTCGTTCTTTGTCACCCCCGCCCTGGTCATGACTCCCCGCGCGGGCGTGCCGGGCGAGACTACCAAGGCGCAAGCCCTTGGCTTTGGCGCGGGAGAAACAGTCGATATCTACTGGGGCGAACCCCGGCAGTTGCTTGGCGCCACGACCGCGAACGGGCAAGGAACCAGTACCTTGACCATCGCGATCCCGGCGGACGCGCCCCGCGGACCGAATGGCGTGCTCGGGGTTGGACAGACCACGCAGGCCACCGGCATCGGCGCGATCCTCGTGAAATAGGCGATGAGACGCCTCCCATCGGACCGGTCGCGTCCGCCTGCTTCACTCCCGGGTACGGAAGCCGTATACTAATCGGAAGGCCTTTCAATTTTAATGGACGTTTCTCCGAACTTGTCGTTCGTCGATATCGGCGCGCTCTCGGCGTTCCTCATTTCAATTGGCTCCTATCATCAGGATCTTGTCTTTATACCGCAGAGTAAGCTCCAAGACGGGACCATGCTGCTGTACCACTACACCGATCTGAGCGGCCTGATCGGCGTCGTTGAAAAACACGACCTCTGGCTGACGCATTCGCGCTACTCCAACGACGATGAGGAGATGACCCACGGCCTTTCGGTTGTAAAAGGCGTAATGGAAGCGGCGGTAAAGGACGGCACGTATGACTCGACTTATCTTACCGAGCTGACCCGCCTCACCAGCGAGCCGGAAGGCGTGTATATTTGCTGCTTTTGCGAAAAAGACAATCTGCTGAGCCAGTGGCGGGGATACGGGGCCAATGGTGCGGGCGTCAGCCTGCAGTTCGCGGCGAAGCAGTTTGCCGATGTGGCAGGGCCGGACAACAGCCATGGATTGCTGCGCTTCTGGAAGGTGTTCTACGGGCAGCCGACGCAAAAGCAGATCGTCGAAACCGCTATTTCAAACTACGCGCCGGCACTCAATCCGGGGAAAACGGTGGCGGAATTGGCACGCCAAGCGGCAGACGCGATCCGGTTTTTCATTCCGACATTCAAGAACTCGGACTTCGCGGAGGAAAACGAATGGCGGCTGCTGTTCACTCCGGCGCCGAATGCCACGGTGAAGCCGCACTTTCGTGTGGGGCGCAGTATGCTGATGCCGTACTACAGCCTGCGCGAACTGATTGGCGTAGGGCTCCCCACGCTGCCGATTCAAAAAGTCACGGTGGGGCCAGGCGCGCACAAGCGCATCAATGCCGCCAGCGTGAAGGCGCTGCTGGAGCAAAATGGCTATCCGGGCATCGTGGAGATTTCAGACACGCCGTACCGCGGTTGAAAACGTGGGCACCGCGATGCCGGCGAATGCCACTGGGTTCTCGAACGCCGGGCGAGGGCGACCCCGCCGCCGGCGATCCAATCGCCGAGTTGTACACTTGGCCGGCTTCAGGGTAACTGCCTTATGGCTTGTTCCTATCGGCGTTCATCTGCGTTCATCGGCGGCCAAAATGCTTTCCTTTCGGCCCGGCCCAAAAATTAAAACCCGATATTGGCCGCCGATGAACGCAGATGAACGCCGATAAGAACAGGCTACTGGCGAGCCTGGGAATTCCAGACTCCCGCGTATAATCGTAGCAATGCGCCCGTTGCCGCGAACCCCAATTGTCATCGCCATGATTCTGACGGCGCGCCTGCCGGCTACCCAGCCGCCCGCTGAGAGTTCCGAAAAGCTGCTGGAAGCGGCCATCTACCGCGCCAAGGTACTGGGCGACCTGCCCGGCGCCATACAGCAGTTCGAATCCATCGTTACCCGATACGCGGGGCAGCCCGCGGCCGCGCGCGCGCTGGTGGAGGTCGGACAGGCCGAGGAGAAGTTGGGCCACCCGCGCCGGGCCCGCGCCGCCTACCAGCGCGTGGTTCGAGAGTATCCGGACCAGATTGCCATGATGACGCAGGCACGTCGGAATCCCGAGTCCCTTGACGACGCCCCGCCGACGGCGCAAGGGGTAAGTTGGGTTAGCCCGCGCCTTCCTGTCTCTCCCTCACCCCGGTGCTGCATGGGCTTAGCCTACGACCGGGCTACGCACTCCGCGCTAATGTTTGGCGGATTCAACCCTTTCGTGTGCTTCGGCGACACGTGGGTCTGGCGGAACGGGTGGCGGCAGTTGTCGCCGGCCACCGCGCCTTCCGCGCGCACGGCTCCCGGAATGGTCTACGATGGCGCGGCGGGGGACGTCGTGCTATTTGGAGGTTACGACAGCAACGGCACTACCCTCAACGACACCTGGACCTGGGATGGCGCCACCTGGACCCAGCGGTTTCCGCCCCTATCTCCGCCCGCACGCCAGCTTGACGCCCATAGCATGGCGTATGACGCGGCCGCGCGCAAGGTTGTGTTGTTTGGCGGCACGCAAGGCAGACATGCCTTGGGCGACACCTGGACGTGGGATGGGCAGGCCAAGACTTGGACCCAGCAGTTTCCGGCATCCAGCCCCTCCCCCCGGCGGACCATGATGGTGTACGACGAAGCCACCAAGACCATCGTCCTCTTTGGCGGCGACGCAGGCGGCATCCTGCCCAAAGATACTTTCTACAACGACACTTGGATATGGGGCGGCACTACCTGGATTCAGCGGTCCCCGGCGTCTGCCCCTTCCGCGCGCGGCATGGCGGCCCTGGCCTATGACTCGAACCTGGGCTCGGTCGTGCTGTTTGGCGGAGTCACTGGACCCGGCGGGCAGTCTAACGATACCTGGCTGTGGAACGGGACTAACTGGAAGGAGATCCGTCCCGCCACCGTACCCGCGGCCCGCTGGAACGCGGGTATGGATTACGACCCCATCGAAAATGAGTTACTCCTGTTCGGGGGATTCAGCAGCACCGCCCTAGGCGACACCTGGATCTTCAGTAAAGCTCCGTGAATGCGCAGCGCCAGCCGGGACGCGGGCCTCCATGTCAGTTGACCGCGTGCCCGCGCACTGGCATGCAGATACGGTTCCAGCGCGTCTTGGTGAAGAAATGCCGGTAGCGGTCGAGGATTTGATCCATGCCGGCGCCCGAACCGGCCGGCGCATCGTACGACCAGTAAACGATCCACGGCGCGCCAATGATATTTGCGCGCGGCACGAATCCCCAATAGCGGCTGTCCAGCGACGCGTCCCGGTTGTCACCCATGACGAAATAGCTGTCCGGCGGCACCACCACTTCCCCGTTCACCACATGATGTTCCAGCATGTTCTGCCCTAGCTCCTCAAGGTGCACAGGGACCGCGCTGGGGAAATTGTCGCGGTAGGAATCGATGTACGCGGTCTTATGATAAGCGTACGGCTCGTCCAGTTTCTTGCCGTTAAGATAGACCTGCTTGTTCACCAGCTTGATGCGGTCGCCCGGCACACCCATGCAGCGCTTGGCGAAAGCCTGGCGGATATCCACGGGATAACGGAACACAATGATGTCGCCGCGCGCGGGGGCGGCCACTCCCATCACCCTCACCAACAACTGGTCGCAGATCAGCAGCGTGTCTTCCATGGCGCCGGTTGGAATCACATAGGCCTTGAAAACCTGGGTTGCCAGAAAAACCACGGCGGCCAGTGCGATCCATCCCCACGTGGACCGGCTTCGCGCGTTCCGCGGCAGCGCGCGCCCGGCCCGGAACAACAGGTAGGCCACGCAGCCGATCGGCACTGCCACCAAGGCCGCCGCGGCCCACGGGGCGCCCGCCCTATCGATGCGCGCCATCGTCGCCACGTCGCCCGCCCAGCGCGCGGCCAGAAAGAGCGCGCCTCCGTAGCCGCTCCATGCATGTCCGCCGCGGAGCCCGAGTGCGGTCCCCAAGAGAACCAGTGCGGGAATTATCCGCAAAAAGTTCCATGGCATGGCCGCCAGATAGAGGCCGGCCAGCATGAGGGCTACCGCAATTCCGATCTTGACCGCTGTCGGCCGGTCCGGCATGGTGGTCTCAGCGCTCATGGGATGTCTTCCCTCTCGTGGCTGGAATTAAGAAATACATTTGCCGCTCCTCACCCATCATATGCGTGAATCGCGGGAGACTGGGTCATGAATCAAAAACATGCAATGTCGTTTTGGTTTGGATCCCTTTCGTTGGCAATACATTTGTTTCCCCTTTAGAGTTGAAGTCGATGCGGAGGAGAGTTTCGATTTCCCCGCTCACTCATCAAATGCGCGAACCGCGGAAAACGGGATCATCGGGATCTTAATTGGTGGGTCCGATACGTTGCACCAAGCTAAGCCCTGAACAAACACAAATACCCGTCCTCGCGGGCGGGCCTTGTATTTGAACGATCCTCGTTTCCCTGGCATGTGTAACCAGGCGATTGCCGGCCGCATGGCCAGTTGAGCCTACGGCTTGCATTGCCTATGGGGGCGGGCGCAGAAAGTGCGCGATCTAAGCCCGCCCCCGCTAGCCCTCGTCTCGTAATCCCTATCGCGAGGGAGCGCCTACTGACTTCTGTTCGAGCGCGGCTTCCAATCTTGCCAGCCGCTCTTCGAGAGAGCGGACCTTCGCCCCGAACTGTTGCTCCTGAGCTTGGATCTGTTCCTTCTGCGCCGCAATCTGGCTGTTCTGCTTTTGCAGCTCGTTCAGCAGCATGGGAGCGAGTGCCTGATACCTAACCGACGAGGGCTGGCCGTCTTTGTCGTATCCCACCATTTCGGGGTACAACTGGGCCACTTCCTCGGCGATGAGGCCATATTGCAGCACGTGGGAGCCATCGTCGTACTGCGGTTTGTAAAAGAAGGTCACCGGACGCAACTGGAGCAGCCGGCTGCTGCTGTCGCCCATGTCGAGGATATTGTCCTTAAATCGTCGCGAGGAGGAACTGCTGCAGCCCGTGCTGACGGTAAAGAGCTTATCACCGGTACTACCGTCGTAAGCGATGCAGACCGGGTAGTTGGTACCGGTAGGGATAGTCGTGGTGTTGAGAATGCCCGCCATGTAGGCGTTGACCTGTTGAGCGGGCCCCGTACCATCCGTGCCAATGCGGATCGTGTTGTTATCCCCGGTGGCACCCATACTGCCAATTAAGATATTGCTGCTGCCGCTGCCGGCGACGCTGGTGCCAGAACTCCATCCCAGGTAGGTGTTGTAGTTTCCGGTTGTGTTGGCGTTTCCGGCAGTGTTTCCGAAGAACGCATTTTGGACGCCCGTCGTGGTGGCACCGCCGGCATAGTAGCCCATGGCGACGTTGCCGTTTCCCCCGGACCCAAGGCTCGTACAGGACCCGTGACCGACACAGGTATTTGTGGCCGCTTGGTATGAGGCGGTGCCCAGGCCGGCGCCGTTACCCACGAAGGTGTTGCAGCAGCCATCATTGATGACGCCGGCCATGTTGGCGCCCGCATTGTTGCCCACGAAAGTATTGCCGGCAGCGCTGACGTTACTCATGCCGGCCTGCCAGCCGATGAAGGTATCGGAGAAACCGCCGACGTTGTTAAAGCCGGCCAATGTGCCGTAGAAGCTATTGCCGCCCGCATTGACGTTGGCGCCAACTCCCCCGTATGTGTTGTTGTATCCAGCTTGGTAGCCGGCGAAGGTGTTCTGCAAGCCGGTGTTATTCGCGCCGGCTTGCGAGCCGACGAAGGTGTTGGAGTTCCCGCAGTCGGAGCAGTTCAACGGGTTGTTCTGCCCAGCGCCGGAGCCGACGAATGTGTTTCCCGTGCCACCGCTTCCGGTTCCGGTGCCAACAAAGAGGTTACCACTGCCATACGGGTTAACGCTGAGCACGGGATACGCCGTGCTGCCACTCTGGATCATGTATGAGCTTCTCGTGTCGGTGGTGCTGATATTTCCGTTAACACCGAGTTGGGCCAACGGTAAAAAAGTTCCGACACCCACATCGAGGGTGGGGGACTCATAGATCACCGAGTTCCCGAGTACTTTTGTTCCCGTCCACTTGGTGATGTAACCGGCCATCCCTTTTCCAGTAACGGGGACGTCTGGGCTCACCGAGGCGGGGTTGGCACGGCCTGTCAATGCGTCAACGGGAGCCGGGGACCCAGTCGGGCTAAGGCCGGGTTGAAGCGTGGAAACCTGCGCGAATGCCGACGCTGGCAGGCCTCCCAGCGTTTCCGCCTCGTGCGCTCGCAAGGCGTACGGCACACTCACCAGCAGCACCCGCGCCTGTTCGGGTTGTCCCTGAACCTGCACGCCCAGCCAGCGCTGCTCCTGGTCCGAAAACAGCTCGGCGGGCACGCCATCGGTCTTGGTGCTGCCCAGCAGCACACTGTATTGGCCGCTGGCGTCGGCTGTGACGTTTTGCGTCTCCATCCAGATGGGCGCGCCGCCATCCTGCTGCTTGTAGATCGCGAAGGTGGCGCCAACTGTGGCGGAGAGAGGGGCGGCCGCGCCCTGCTCGCCCTTCAGGGTTCCGCTGTAGCGGATGAGATTGGGAACGGTGGTGGTTGCAGCTTGCGCGCTGACGGTGGCAGCGGCGGAAGTTGGGGTTTGTTGAGCGAAGCTCATCGGCATGAGCAGCAGGGCCGCGACCGCCAGTTGCAGTGCAGCGAGGATCTTTCTGAATCCTTTTTGTTGGTAATACACCTTGTTTCTCCTTTGGAGTTGAAGTGGATGCGGAGGAGAGTTTCAAGTTCCCCCCTCGCTCTTCAAATGCGTGAATCGCGGAAAACGGGGTCATTTTGCCCGCAAGCCGGAAAGGCCGGCTTGTAACAAATCCCCAACTTGTGTCACTATCAATCAGACGAAGACTTTATGGTCTAAACGGGGAAGGGAAAGATGACCTGTCTGCCGGATCTGCTGTGGGAATCGAAAGAAGGCTCGCCGTCCGCTTCCGAACCGGCGTTTCTGAACCAGGTCTACGATGAGTTGCATCGCTTGGCCTCGTCCCTGCTGCGTCATGAACGGGCCGCCCACACCCTGCAAACCTCCGCGCTGGTGAACGAGGCTTTCTTGCGGCTCTCGGCGGCGCATTCGCTGCGCGTGGAGGACCGCCAGCACTTCCTGCGGATCGCCGCCCATTCCATGCGCCAGATCCTGATCGATTACGCCCGCGGCCGGCATGCCCAAAAGCGCGACGGCCTGGCGCGCGTCGATCTGGAGGACTGCCAGACGGAACTGATTTCAACCGAGAGGACGGAGGATTTCGTGGCGCTGGATGCCGCTCTCGACCGCTTGGCAAAGATGGATGCGCGGCAGGCGCAGATCGTCGAATTGCGATTCTTCGCCGGGCTATCGGTGGAAGAGACGGCGGAGAATCTGGGCATCTGCGAAAAGACCGTCAAGCGCGACTGGGCGGTCGCGCGCGCCTGGCTGCGCGGGGCCATCGAAGGCAGCCGCGACGCATGACCGGCTCCGATCCGGAGTCGCCCGCCTGGCAGCGCGTGAAGGAAGTCTTCGCGGAGGCCAGCGACCTGCCGGTCGAAGCGCGGGCCGCCTGCGTGCATCGATCCGCCGCGGGCGACCAGGCGGTGGAACGCGAGGTTCTGCGGCTACTTCACCTTGATGCGGGCGCGGAAGAATGGCTGGATGGCTTGCGGCCACCCACCGAAGTGGTGCAATCGGCCGCCGATTTGCACGCCTTTTTCCCTGGCCAGATGCTCGCCGCGCGGTACGAAATCCAGCAGTTCCTGGCCGTGGGCGGCATGGGCGAGGTTTACAGCGCGCACGACCTGCAGCTTGATCAGCGCATCGCCATCAAGGTGATCGCCGGCGAACTGGCCACCGCCGACCAGGTCTCCTTATTGAAGCGTGAGGTGCAGGCCGCGCGCCGCATTCAGCACGCCAACGTCTGCCGCGTCTTCGACCTGGTGCAGACCGAAGTGGCGCGCGGCCGCAGCGCCGTCTTCCTGACGATGGAGTTGCTGGAAGGCGCAACGCTCAGCCAGAAGCTGCACCGCGAGGGCGCGCTCACCGAGCGGCAGGCCATGCCGCTGATCCGGCAGATGGTGGCGGCGCTCGCGGCCGCGCACCAGGCTGGTGTGATCCACGGCGACTTCAAAAGCTCCAACGTGATGATCGTGCCGCGCGAGGGCGGATCGGCGCGCGCGGTGGTCACCGACTTCGGCCTGGCGCGGCGGCTGGCGCCGGGACGCGGGCAGACGCTGCTATCGGTGTCGAAGAGCAGCCTGGCCGGCTACGGCACCCCCGCCTACATGTCGCCGGAACAGATCCAGGGTGGGAAGGCCAGCCAGGCGGCCGATGTCTACGCGCTGGGAGTGGTGCTCTATGAGATGCTCACCGGCGAGTTGCCCTACGGGGAAGATTCGCCACTGGCCATGGCAGTAAAGAAATCGCGCGAACCACCGGTGGCGCCGGAATCGCTGTCTCCGGCGCTGCGGCGTACGTGGTCCGCCGCGATCCTCAGGTGCATGGCGGCGGAACCGAGCAGGCGATTTGCCGATGTGCGCGAGGTGCTGACGCACCTGGAGACGCGCACCCGCAGAGGGTTGTGGTGGAAGCTGATCCGGCGCCGGAATCGCCGGTTGCTGCGCATCGCTGCGGTGACGGCGTGGGTGGTGGCCGCACTGTTCTTGGCGCGCTGGCTGTGGCCGGCCGAACCCGGCGCGCAAGCCGTCACGGATTGGCAGCAGGGCGTCTACGATCTGCAAGCCGGCGAACCGGTGGCTGCGGCGCGGCGGCTGGAGCGGGCCATCGCCCAGCATCGGCTCCCGCCGGTAGCGCACGCGTATCTCGCATGGGCGTGGCACGAATTGGGATTCACCGCCAAGGCCGAAGCGGAGTTGGCGAACTCGCGGCGGAAACCGCTGCAACCCGAAACGGATCGCCAGTTTGAAGAGGCTGCCGCGGCCGAATTGCGTGGACAGCCTCAGCAGGCGCGCGCGATCCTGGCGCGGCGCGGTGTGCTGGCCGATCTGGCGTTCATCGACGATCAACTGGGCCGGCCCACGGCGGCAGACGAGTGGAAACAGGTGGCGGCGCAGTTTCCGAATCATCCGGTCGCGCATCTGCGGCTGGCCCAAGCGGAGGCGAAGCAGGGCCAATGGAAGCAGGCTGAGCGGGAATTCATTCTGGCGGAAACCTACTTCAATGCGTTGGGCGACGCCGATATGGTGCGCGCCGTCTCGGCGAGGCGCGGCTTCGCGCGGGTGGAGAGCGGAGACCTCGGTCAAGCCCGCAACGACTTACCGGCGCTCTTCAGCCTGCTACCACGGCTGCCGAATACCGGCTATG
>Ga0187855_10003970_pt1 | contig 10765 bp, 4 predicted proteins | sample June2016WEW_8_10_2_FD_132969 | JGI IMG/M metagenome (GOLD analysis project Ga0187855, IMG submission 132969) | Peatland microbial communities from SPRUCE experiment site at the Marcell Experimental Forest, Minnesota, USA - June2016WEW_8_10 | ecosystem: Environmental > Terrestrial > Soil >... | reverse complement strand
GTCCGCGAACGCGGCTCGGGTGAATGTCCCGCCGGGGAACTCGATGACGTTCGGTTCGACCGTGATCGTTCCACCACGGCGTTTGATCTCCACGCACGCGGCCGCCGGGTCCGGATGCTTGAAAATAATGCCCGACACCGTTCCGGGCGCTCGACCTCCCTCGGCCGGCCCCATGATGTGCATCGCGAGGGTTGCGGAGGACCCCGGGATGGCGAATACCGCCCGACTTCCCTTTTCGTCGAACTGGATCTCCTGAAGGCCTAGGACCTCTCGGTAGAAACTTCGGGCCTTCTGGATGTCCGTGATGTGGACCGTCAGGCTGTGGAGACCGGTGACGACCTCGACCATGCAATCGCACGGGCGATGGCCGTATTAACGCCTCTGCACCCCGGAGTTTGGATCCGACCGCCGGCGAACCATTCCGGCTCGGACGGCGCGGGAGCCAACGGGATTCCTCGCCCGGAGGTCGTCGCGTTCCCGAAGTCCTCGGCCTCAAGGATCTCGCAGTTGTTTGGACGGGAAGACACACTGGGGCTTCGCGGTTCCCTTCGCCGATCCCCAGGGCGACCCTTTGATGGTCTGGTACGAACCCTGAGGCTCGGACGATGCGCGCTCCACACTCGGAACCGCCGGGGCTCCAGGACTAGCTCCGAAGTGTTGCGGCGTCGGAACGGCCCGCGGTCCGATCATAATGCCATTTCATGCCGACCATAGTGAGAGAGAGCACCAACGTGACCGCGTTCGCGAGGATCACCGGGAGCGATTGGATCAGGAGCCCGTAGACGAGCCAGGTGAAGGTCCCGATCGAGAAGGCGAGGAATGCCGTGAAGGAGATCTCCTTGGCGCTCTTGAGCCGCCAGACCCGAAGGACCTGCGGGACGAACGCCCCGGTGGTACATGCGGCCGCGATCAACCCGATGACGGTGATCGACCACTCCGGGAGCACCATCACGCACCGGACCAGCCGGCTCGGGAGAAGAGGCTGACGGAGCGTGAGCCCAGATTTCGGTCCGCTCCCCCCGCCGGTCGACCCCGATCCGGATCCTACGAACCAGCCGGCTCCCAGCCGAGCTCCGCGGGAAACCCCGAAGGCGGGGCATCCTTGTGCCGCAACGGCGCGCGGCGGGATTCAGGGCATCGAATGTTGGGGACCACAGTTAGCACGAGATTGTTCGCCGAGAGGTACTCACGTCCCGGCGCCCGGTCGAACCGGGTGCCGCCCGCGGGTTCGGCCCCACACGGCGAGGAGAGCGGCTACCACCGCAATACCTCCTACGAGGACGAACCCGTCGTACCCGGGAAGTCCGAACAGGCCCTCGCCCGAGGGGCCCGGGGCCGTGGTGAACTCCACCGTAAGATTCTGGTTTGCCTCTAGGACGACGAAGGAGCCATTGCTCGGGGTCCCGACGTACCCATTGACGGGTTCCAGGGCATAGGCGTAAATGCCGCTCGGCTCGGCGAACGTGATTGTCGGACCGGTCGAGCTGAACGAGCCGTTCGCGGTAGACACTCCCCAGACGGTCCCGTTCGGGAGTCCCGACTCCGTGAAGCGGACCGCGTGGGCCCCCAAGGACAGAATCGACACCGTACCCTGATCGAAGTTGCCGACGAACACCTCACCGGTCCCGCTGTCATAGACGGCGGATTCTGGACCCCCGCCCACGGGAACGGTCGCCACCACGGTGTTCGTGACGTCCGACACGACGCTCACGGTCGCGGACGCGGAGTTAGCGACGAACACGTCCCCGTTCCCGCTGTCGTAGACCACCGCAGACGCGGAGACCCCGACCGGCACCGTCGTAACGATCGTGCTCGTTGCGGCCGCGATCACGGTGACATTGTTCGAGTCCGAGACGAAGACCTCCGCCCGGCCTCCGTCATACGCGATAGACGCGGGGGGGCTACTCAAGGGGATCGTCGCCACCACTCCGTTCGTGGCATCTGAGATCACGCTCACGCCGTTCGTCCCCTCCCCGGCGTACGTCTCGCCGGACACGAACAATTCCCCGAGCCCGGGATCGTACGCGATTCCCGTGGGATTGTTGGCCAGCGGGACAGTCGCCACGACCCGGTTCGTGGCGTCCGAGATCACGTTCACGCTTCCAGGAAAGCCCCACTGGGCGACAAAGATCTCGGATTTCGCCGGGTCGTACGCGAGACTCTCCGGAGGATACCCAACCGAGATGGTGGCCACGACCGTCTCCGTGGCTTCCGAGATCACGGTAACGTCCGTGGAGCCGTAGTCGGCGCAGAACACCTCGTCCTTCGCTGGGTCGTAGGCGAAGCCCCAAGTAGAGGACCCGACGTCGATCTGGGACTCAATACGGTCACTGGAATCGGAGATCATCCTCACCGCGTTCGACTCGGCGTCCGAAACGATCACGTCCCCTCGGCCGCTGTCGTACGTCATGGCAAAGGGGTTACTTCCCACCGGGATCGTCGCCACCGCAGAATTCAGGCTGTCTGAGATCACCGTTACGCTGTTCGAGCCGTAATTCGCCACAAAGACCTCACCTGTGTGATTGTCAAAGGCCAAGCCCGAGGGGAAGGTCCCCGCGGGGATGGTCGCCACGATCGAGTTCGAGGCGTCCGAGATGACGTAGACCGGGTTCGAACCGTAGCCCATGTCACATTCGAAGATCTCCCCCCGGTCGGGATCGTAGGTCATCGCCCACGGAAGGCTTTCCGCCGCGACCGTGGCCACCACGGTGTTGGTGGCGTCCGAGATCACGCTCAGGGTCGCGGTCAGGTCCTCAGTTTCGTAGTTCGCGACAAAGACCTCTCCCTTTCCACTGTCGTAGAGCAGGGCCTGGGGATAGGCTCCGGCCACGGGTATGGTCGCCACCACCGTATTGGTGCGGTCCGAGATCACACTGACGTTGTCCGAAGTGCCGTCCGCAACGAAAAGTTCCCCCCGTCCATTATCGTACGCCGCCCCGGAGGGCGCGATCCCGACCCCCAGGCTGATCGAGGAGACGACGGTGTTCGTCGCGTCCGAGATCACCGTCACGTTGTTCGAGTCGAGGTTGGTGACAAAGATCTCTCCCTTCGCGGGGTCATACGCGACCGCGGAGGGCGACGCACCGACGGTGACGGTGGCAACGACCCTGTCGCTGACGTCCGAGATCGCGCTCGCCACCCCCCCGCCGGTGACCCACATCTCGCTCCTCCCTCCGTCGTACGCGATCGCAGAGGGGGAGAACCCTAGCGGAATCGCGTTGACGACCTCATTCGTAGCCTCCGAGATCACACTCAAGTCATTTGAGGCGGAGTTGGCGACGAACACCTCTCCTTTCGCGCCGTCGTACGCGATGGCGGAGGGATCGTTCCCATTCGACGCACGAAAGTTCCCTGGCACCAGCGAGTTGTTGAAGAGAACGAGGGTGGAACTCACGTACGGGGTCCCCGGAGGACCCGCGAGCGGACCGCCTCCGGAATCCGCCGACCCTGGGGTGGAGGGTCCGTGCCCGGTCAATGGAGCCGGTCGTTCTGGAGGAGGGGGATCGAGCGCTCCGCTAAACTTCATCGGGATAAACGTGGAAGGATTCGGGCCTACCGAGGGCGCCGCGACAAGGTGGAGACCACTCACAACCACCACGAAGATGATCGTGGCCGCACCTAGGACTCTCCACGGCGTGGACGCCTGGCGGAACCCCTGACGCGGCATCCCGTCTCCCCCGCGCCCTAGGTCCTTGGGCGCTGTTCCCGGGTATGCAACGTTCACACTTCATACTACCCTCCAGAGGCAGCGGTCCTCCGGGAGAGCATCCCGGGATAACGCAGCAACATGTCCTTCGAAAACGACGTCCGGGCGGTGAGTTAGAGCGAATTCGTGGATCTGGAGTGTCAAAGCGAAGGGCCGGGGCAAGCCGGCCCCGACTCTCGGTTGCTCCGATTCCTACCCAGCGAGCGAACCCCTGGACGCCAATTTGGCTGGGCTGGCGCCTCTCAGGATGCTCTCGATTCGCTCATCTAGCCATTCTCGAACCGGTACGTTGGATCGCTCGTACCAGAGAAGGACCTGCCGTACTCCGGGGAGGTGTGCCACGCGCCCGGCGAGCTCATCGAGTTCCGCCGCCGTTCGCGCGCAGACCAGGGTCTGGACGCTCCCGATCGGTCCGTCCGACCCGACGGGTGATGGACCGGAAGAGTCGGCCGATTGCCTAAACAGCGCTCGAATCGCCTCACGGACCTCCTCCGACCGGTCCGGTGTATCGAGGTACGCCACCACCACCGCCAGCGTCTCGGAGAAGTGCGTATAGTCGAGAATAGGATCGAAGATGATCGCACCCTCGTCCAGCAACGAGTTGAATCGGCGAGAAGTGGTTCGTTGGGACTGGCCGACCTCGTCGGCCAACGCGGCCAGCCTCGCCTCTGGGGCTCGACGCAGCGCGCGGACCAGCCGCCAATCCGTTCGTGTCATCCGTCGGGTGCAGGGTGGGAACTCGAATGACATTTCAGGGCCGATCGTCCCCGTTCCACTGACTTCGCGGAGTTGCAGCAATCGCCGACCCACCTGGGTCTCCGAGTCGAGGAAGTAGACGACCATCAGCGTGTTCCGGGACGGGATGACCTGGATGATCCCGTCGACCAGGCCCAACCGTCGGACGGCCCGTTCCTGGGCGACCGCATCCGGAAATTCGAGCAATCGGGCGGCCAGGCGGCCCCCGAGCAGTCCCGGGTGGGGGAGGACGTCGTACCCGAGCATGAAACCTTCCGCGCGCCAATCGGCGAATCGGCGGCGGACGGTGGCCGGGCTTACTCCCAATCGACGGGCGATGACTTCGGGGGACCTTCGAGGGTCAAATCCCAGCCCCCCGTGAACCACCCGGTACCGTTCGCAGAGGATCGCGAAGTCGAGAGTACGGGGCTGCCGGCCCCGGGACACGGCTCGCGGCTGCTGGGCTTCCTTTCCCGCCACGATTCCGGTCTCTGGCGATTGGGCCACGAACGTCCGATCCGATGACGAAGATACCGGCGAACCTGCCCGTTTTGGCATGTGACGCTACCCGGAGCTCGCTCGGTCCTGGCAGAGTACACTATCGATCGCCGGCTGACGAGAAAACGCCATTCCACGCGGCTAACGTCCGGATCCGCTCCCTCCGGTTCGGCAAGTCTTGAGCCCCTCTTGGACCTTTGGGCAGGCATGTCGATGCCCGGTCCGATCGTCGTCGTCGGTCTTTGCCTGGTCTTGGCGTTCGCGTCGCTCTCCGCGGGCTTCGGAGGTCTCCCCGGTGCCCCCGGTGGGGCGACCGCCCTCCCCCACGCCGTAACGCCGCGAAGCGCGCTCGGCCTCCAGACGCGATTTGTGGGCCACTCCCTCCCGTCGGCTCAACCGAGTCCGTACTGTAACTTTGGGAACGCCTCCGCACCGTTCATCCTTCTGTGCTATACTCCCCAGGACCTTCGGGTCGCCTACAATTTCCCAACCTATCTCAACGGTTCTGGCCAGACAGTCGTCATCGTCGATGCGTTTGGCTATCCGACCGTTCAAGCCGACCTGAACACGTTCGATGCCCAGTTCGGCCTCCCCCACACGCAGATCCAGATCGTCTGCCAGGGCGGCGTGTGCCCCATTTTCAACGCGTCCGACCCGGACCAGGTGGGATGGTCCCAGGAGATCTCCGAAGACGTCCAGACGGTCCACTCCTTGGCCCCCGGCGCCCACATCGTGCTGTATGTGGGCACGACGGATGACGACCTGACCCTGGAACAGGCCGTCCTCTCGGCCGTACAGATGTTCCCGCACAGCATCATCTCACAGAGCTGGGGCGACCCCGAGCTCGATATGCTTCAGGGGACCTGTTTCGACGACACGGACAACCCCGCCGGCCACTGCACCCCGGCGTACGTCCAGAGCGTGCTGGCCACGGGCGAGAAGGCCTATCGCCTCGCGGCCGAGGAAGGTACAACGGTCTTCGCTTCCGCGGGAGACTGGGGGGCGGACAACTCCGGACTTTGCTACGCATTCCCGAGCCCCTGCGGCTTCACCTCCGCCAACCCGATCTACCCCTCCTCCTCGCCCTGGGTCACGGCGGTCGGGGGTACCGAAGGTAACCCGTACTTCAACGGAAGTTCCCCCGCCACCTGCGGAACCGCCCCCCTTTGCAGTCTCGGCTTGGTGAAGTTCCTCAACACTCCGTCGTGCCAGCTGGGTTCGCTTACCCCTACCGGTGTAACCTCGTGCGTTCCCTTCGGGTACGGCGGAGAACAGGTCTGGAATGAGCCCCAGTATGGTCTGGCCACGGGAGGCGCCCCCAGCCTGTTGTTCAGCACTCCGTCGTACCAGGGCGGACTCGGGCTACACTCCCGCACCACCCCGGACGTCTCGGCCGATGCCGCGGCCTCCGGCGGGGGCCTCAACTACTGGAGCGCAGTCCCCTCGTCGGCCGGCTGGCTGGACTCGGTCGGCACGAGCTTCGGCTCCCCGATCTGGTCGACCATCGCGGCGCTCGCGGACCAGTTGGTCTCTCAGCATCACGGGGGCACGATCGGATTCATCAATCCGGCACTCTACCTGATCGGCGAGATCCCCTGGCTGTACGCGCTGGCCTTCCACGACATCACCTCCGGCAACAACGCGGTCGCCGGGAGCTCCGTGGGCTTCTCCGCCGGGCCCGGTTGGGATGACGCCACGGGATGGGGAACGCCCAACGTGGCGAACCTCGTCCCCCTCCTCGCCCTGCTGGGTTGAAAACCGGGTTCGCTGCAGCCAGGGGTCCGGGTTCACCCGCTACGACCGCCCCACGGAGGCCGGTGGGCCAGGGCCCCTGGCCCGCCGGCCCGCGGGTGCAGCCCCGCTTAAACCGCCCGTGCGGAGCTGCCAGTTCGGAAGGCCTGGGACAAGGGGGCCGGACTTCGTCCTAGCTCGAACCGCCTTCGCCGGTCGGAGGATCCTCGGAGGGGGACGCAGTATCCGAACGGGAGTCTCCTGCCGCCGGCGAGCCCTTCTCCTGGGCGCCAGCGCCACCACGCCGCCTCGCGTAGAGTAGCCCCACGATCAATAGAACGACCACGACGACCGCGGCAACCGCGACATAGGTCCACAGGGAGTTACTCTGCGAACCACCGTTCGAAGGGGGTGGAGGGCTGGGGGCGGCCGTGACTTCGATCTTGACGCTCGACGAGACGGACCGTCCCAGGACGTCAGTGACCTGGACCGTCACCGTGTAGTTACCGGCCGAGGTCGGGGTACAGGCCAAGGTCGACATGTTGAGGGATGCGCAACCGGCGGGCAAATCCGAGTAGGCATACGTCGCCGCACCCGCAGCGCCGCTGGCAGTTACCGTCAACTGGGTCGTGCTCCCCACCACGATCGTGTCGGGCGAGGCGACAAACGAAGCAATCCGCAGCGGTGCGGGCTGGATGACTTCCAGGGCCAGCGAAGCGTGAGCACCGATGCCGTACGGGTTCGACACGCTCACATTGACCGTAAAGTTACCGGAACTGGTCGGACGGCAGTCAAGGGCAGAAGCATTGGTGGAGGCGCAACCGTCGGGCAACCCGGTGTAGAAGTAGTGCAGATTGGACCCGCCGGCGACAACGGTCAGCGTGGTCGACTGGTTGAGGAAGAGAACCGCGGGCGAGGCCGTGAATGAGGTGATGGTCGGAGCGGGCGGGGTCAGCACGGTCAAGCTGGCCTGGGCGTGCGTCGACAGACCCCAAGAGTTCGTCACGGTGACGGTAATCGAGTAGTTCCCGTACCCGGTGGGCCGGCACGAGAGGGCGGAGGTGTTGGACGTACTGCACCCGGGCGGTAGGCTCGAATAGGCATAGGAAGGCACTCCGGAACCGGCCTGGGCCACCGTTTCGAAGTACGTCGAATTACCGAATGCGATCGTCACCGGATCCGCCGTGAACGAGGTGATCGTCGGGGGGAGGGCCGGCGTCACGACCAAGGTCGTGTTGGCGACCGAAACTCCGCCCAGATTGTTCGTAGCGGTCACGGTGACATTGAAGCTTCCGGTGACCCTCGGCGCGCAGGGGAGGGTGGAGACATTCGCCGAGGCGCACCCCGACGGGAGGTTACCGTACGCTAGATCCAACCAACTCGCCCCCGAGCCCGGGGTAGCCGCCACGGTAAGCGATGTCGACGATCCCAGAGCGATCGAGGCCGGAACCGCGTCGAACGAGGTGATGACGGGAGTCGGTGCCGGTCCGACCATCAGACTCGTGTTGGCCGACGCCGGGAGCCCCGAGGAGGAGGTCACATTGACCTCCACCGTGTAGTTGCCGGCGGAACTAGGACTGCAGGAGAGGACGGAGACGTTGGCCGAGGCGCACCCCGGGGGCAGCGAGGAGTACGCATAGCTCAGCCAGGTCCCCGCGTCCCCCACTTCGGTGGTGAAATCGGTGGATTGCCCGACACGGATGGACCCGGGGGTTGCGGTGAACGAAACCACGTACAGCGACCAGACTCGAAGGTCTGCGATCGCATACGCGCTTCGCCCTGCCCCGTCCGTCACGGTGACCTTGACACGGAAATCACCGGACTGAGTCGGAATGCACGAGAGACTCGCCGTGTTGGAGGAGGAGCAACCGGGGGGCAACTGAGAGTAGGTGTAGCTGAGGCCCCCGCTCCAGCTCTTCGCGACCACCTTCAGCGTGAAATTCGTGCCGCGCGTCCCGTTCTCTGGGGAAGCGGAGAAGGACTCGATATACGGACCTCCCGACCCTCCCGTCGCCAGGACGGAGATGGTGCCCGAATAGGTGTTCGCAGCGAGGAGGTTTCCGTTCGCGGGGTCATACTCGACCGCCCCGGGGCCGGAGCCTACGCTCACGTTGCCTAGGACCGCGAAGGTGGTCGCGTTGAAGAAGGTCAGGTTGTTGGCGGCATAGTTCGAGAGCACGACTTCATTCGTGCCGCTCAGGAAGGTCCCCCCAAACATGTCAGCGCCCCCCACGTTGTAGGTCGCAACGGCGGCGCCCGAGCTCGCATTGTATTCCTGGACCGCGCCCGTGCAGCCGGAGCAGCCCTCCCCGACAATCATCGCGTTGGCCGCGGGGTCGTAGAAGATCGTGTTCGCCACGCCCGGACTCAACATCGGTAGGTAGGCGGTGACGGTCAGGCTCGTCCCGTTGATCTCGGTCAGAGACGCACTGTATCCTCCAGGGGTGTTGTTCTGCGCCCAGATATCGCCGGTCGCCGGGTCGTAGCCTAGGGCGTTCACCCCGCCCCCGAGGTGAATGGTCGACACGGACGCGTCGGAGCTCGCATTGAGCACCGTGATGTAGCCACCCGGTTGGCACCAGTTGGCCACAAAGATCTGATTGCTCTCGGGGTCGTACGTTACGCCAACGTCTTGGCAACTGTAGGCGAACCCGGCAATCTTTGCTCCCGTGGTGGCGTTGTCCACGATGAGGCCATTGTTCGCGACCACGTACAGCCGTCCCACCTGAGCCGCGTAGGCTACAGGGGCACTGTTGGGGATGGTGCCCGGCGCCCCTGAGTACTGGTAGAACTTTCCCGCGGACGCGAAGGTGGTAAGATTGAGCCGGCTCCCCGAGGGAGTCGGGGTCGAAAGGTAGCCAATACCCGCGACCGGGTCGACCGCAAGCCCCCCCAACACTCCCCCGGTGGCGATATAGGTGACGTTGGCGAAGCCGGGTCCCGTAGCGGCGCTCGCGTTGTTCAGGCTCGCGCCAACGAGCTCAGGACCGTGGGAGTCGAAGATGATCGAGTAGGCCCCCGCAATGGGCGGCGGAGCGGCGACGAGAGTCTGGGAGGTCATGTTGACGGCGACCAGCGTGCTCGAATCGGTCGCCAGGTACAGCGTGTTGTTCAGCGGGTCGAGGGCAATCTGCGAAGGCATCCCCGAGAACGCCAGTGTGCGACCGACCACGTCGGTGGTTGCGTTTACGATCGTAAGATTGCCGAGAGCGCCGTGTCCGCCAAAGGTCCAGCTGACCAGGTACAGCGCCTTACCGTCGGGCGATACGGCCACGCCGGAGGGCACGTTCGGGTAGGCCACCGAGGTCTCGTACTTCAAGGTCGTCGCATTGAAGAGCGAAAGGTTCCCGGTCCCGGTATCCTCGATAGCCACCTCGTTCGTCAGAGAGTCGAAGGCGACATTGTCGAGATTGGACCCGAACACCGTAGTGCTCAGGACGGAGTCGTTGGCGAGGTCGATGGAGGAGAATATCCCGGCACCTACGCCGTTGTACGACCCGGCGAGGATGAGATCGCCGGTGGTCCCATCCAACGCAAACGCTTCGGAGCTTCCCGCCGAACCTCCGGCCGTCAGGTTGGCCACCACGTGACCGAGAGTGAGGTTCACCACCGTAACCTGGCCCAACCCTTCCTGCGCGACGAACAGCTGGTTGGACGCCGCATCTAAGTAATCCGCGAAGGGCCAGCCCGCTGCGATGGGAATCGTGCCCACTACCTCATCTTTCGAGAGATTGATGATAGAGACCGCAGCCTTGGAGAGGCCCTGATTCGTCCCCACAGCGTAGGCAAGGTCCGTGTGGGGGTTCGCCGCCAGGGAGAACGTGTCGGGATAGTTGCCCGGCAAGAAGTTCCCGTTCACTAGGGTTCCATTGAGGGAAACGTAGGTCTCGTTCACGGCGGGCAATCCGTGGCCCGGGGGCGCGGCGGGTTGTGAAGTCGGGCCCACTATGCCCGTCGCAAGCGCCGGGGGTGAACTACTGAAACCGCTGAGCTGGAACGGGAGGCCGCTTCCCAACAAGGCGGCAGTCCCGCTGGTACCGACCAACAGGACGATTGCGATCGACTCCGCGACACAGACGAATCGACGGTGATTCG
>Ga0187855_10003969_pt1 | contig 10765 bp, 8 predicted proteins | sample June2016WEW_8_10_2_FD_132969 | JGI IMG/M metagenome (GOLD analysis project Ga0187855, IMG submission 132969) | Peatland microbial communities from SPRUCE experiment site at the Marcell Experimental Forest, Minnesota, USA - June2016WEW_8_10 | ecosystem: Environmental > Terrestrial > Soil >... | reverse complement strand
TGTCCTGCGCGAGCAACGGCAGCATCGAACTGTTCATTCAACCGAACAATCTCGGCAATGCGCTGTGCGTGCTCGGGGCTACCCCCGCGGCCGATGAGGCGCGGTTCCTGGCGGAGCGCCTCAGGATCCGGCTCACCGACAGCCCGAATGATGCGCCCGTCGTATTGGTCGCGACGCAAGGGCAGGGCGATGAGGAAGCGCTCGAAGCGGCTTTGCGCAGTTCCGCAACGAAAGTGCTGATGATTGCAAGCCGGCGCAAGGCCGACAAGCTGCGCGCCGTCATGCGGATGCGCGGCATCGACGAGCAGGAACTCGCGCGCCTGCAGGCCCCCGCGGGCCCGGATGCCGGCGCGAAGACACCGGGCGAGATTGCGCTCGTCGCGATCGTCGGAGTCTTGGCGTCGCTGCGCGGCCGGGCGCAGCACCTCGCGCACGCTGAATCCCTTGCCGAGACAGCCGCGGTTGGGGCACCGGCGGGAGCAGGGGTAGGAGCAGGGGCGGGCGCGGGCCACCGCGGGAGCGAGCCGGCCGCGCAGAGCCCGCCAAGTGCGCAGAGCGAGCCCGCGCTCGCAGACCTAAAATTCATCAACCCCGTCTGCGGCGTAGCCGTGAGCGTCGCCCATGCCTTGCACGTCGAGAACTACGCGGGCATTTCGTACTACTTCTGCTGCGAGGGCTGCCGGACGACGTTTCTCAAGGATCCGGAGAAATATGCGGCGATTCACCAACTTCGCTTGGGCGCCCGATGATATTGACATCCGGGCGCCGGGGCGAGGATGCTCTGCGCCCATGGCCGGCATGCTCTGGATAAGTACGCGTAAAGGCGCGTTCGCGCTGCGCACCGACGATGCGCGCAAGAACTGGAAACTCGCAGGCCCGCAGTTTTTGGGACACATCGTTCATCACATCGTGCAGGATCCGCGCGAGCCCAAGGTGTTGTTGATGGCGGCCAAAACGGGTCACCTCGGGCCGACGGTCTACCGATCGGAGAATCGCGGCCGCACCTGGCGCGAGGCATCGCAACCCCCGGCGTTCCGCAAGGCGATCGACGCAGAGGCGGCCCGCGCCGTACAACGCGTTTTCTGGTTGACGCCGGGCCATGCATCGGAATCGGGCACGTGGTACGCCGGGACTTCCCCGGCCGGATTGTTCCGCTCCGAGGACGGCGGCATGCGTTGGGAGCCCGTCGCCGGCTTCAACGACCACCCGATGCGCCCGAAATGGGCAGCGTTCGGCACACCCGATGGCGAGTTCCTGCACTCGATCCTCATCGATCCGCGCGATCCGAAGCATCTCTACATCGGTATCTCGATCGGCGGCATATTCGAATCCACGGACGCCGGAGGCGACTGGACGCCGCTCAACGATGGAGTCGAGGCGGACTTCCTGCCTGACCCCGCGGCGTCGTTTGGCCACGATCCTCATTGTGTCGCGCTGCATCCACTCGAGCCCGATCGTTTGTATCATCAGAATCACTGCGGGCTCTATCGCCTCGATCGGCCGGAGCGGCGCTGGATCCGCGTCGGCAAGGCCATGCCGAAGAAGATCGGCGATGTCGGCTTTCCGATCGTGCTGCATCCGACCGATCCCGACACCGCTTGGGTGTTTCCGATGGACGGCCGGACGGTCTGGCCCCGTACCTCGATCGACGGCAAACCGGCCGTCTATCGCACGCAAGACGCGGGCAAGACCTGGCGGCGTCTGGATCGCGGACTGCCTCGCTCGCAAGCGTGGTTCACGGTGCTTCGTCAAGCGATGTGCGTGGACAGCCATGCGCGTTGCGGCCTTTACTTCGGCACGACGGGTGGCGATGTCTGGGCGAGCACGAATGCGGGCGAACGCTGGAGCTGTATCGCCCAGCACCTACCCGAGATTTATTCGGTCACCCACGCGATCTAGTACCCATGACAGCTGCGAATTGCACGGTCAGAATTGCGAGTCCGCTGCGCTCGTATACCTCGGGCGCTTCGAGCGTCACCGCCGACGGGGCGACGCTGCACGAGATACTCGCAAACCTCGACCGGCGCTTTCCCGGAATCCGCTTCCGCATGATCGACGAGCAGGACCGCATCCGCCCGCATATGCGCCTGTTCGTCAATACGAGCGAGGCGAAAGCGCTCTCCGCGTCGGTGCGGGCAGGCGATACGGTGCATGTGATTTGCGCGTTGAGCGGAGGATGAGCGATGAGTCTCACGCCGGCCGAGCTCGCGCGCTATCACCGCCATCTCGTGCTCGACGAGATCGGCGTGGCGGGGCAGCAGAAGCTCAAGAGTGCGCGAGTGCTGGTGATCGGCGCCGGAGGTCTCGGATCGCCGGCCGCGCTGTATCTGGCGGCAGCGGGTATCGGAACACTCGGCATCCTCGATTGCGACCGGGTGGAGGTCTCGAATTTGCAGCGACAAGTGCTGTTCGGCACCGGCGATGTGGCGCGGCTCAAGGTCGATGCGGCACGCGAGCGGCTCGAAAGCCTCAACCCGCAGATTTCAGTCGTCGCGCATGCGGTCGAACTGCGGGCCGCCAACGTGCGCGCGGTACTGGGCGACAACGATTTGGTCCTGGACGGCACCGACCGGCTGTCGACGCGCTATCTCGTCAATGACGCCTGCGTGATCTTCGGCAAGCCGCTGGTCGCGGCTGCCATCCACCGCTTCGAAGGCCAGGCGATGACTTACGTGCCGGGCCGCGGCCCCTGTTATCGCTGCCTGTTCCCCGAAGCGGCCGATGGAGTCGTGCCGAACTGCGCCGAGGCCGGTGTGTTGGGCGTGTTGCCGGGCGTGCTCGGTGCGATCCAAGCCACCGAGGCGGTCAAGCTGATTCTCGGCATCGGCGAGCCGCTCATCGGGCGACTTCTGACCTATGACGCGCTCGACATGCGCTTCACTGAGTTTCCGGTCGAGCGGCGCCGCGATTGCGCCGTTTGCGGCGATCGGCCGACGATCATGGAGCCGCGCGACAGCGAAGAGTTGTGCAGCACCGCGTCGATGGAAGCGGTGCGTCGGTTGACTGCTGCGGATTTGAAGAACCTGCTCGATCATGTGACGAGCGCAGGCGCGCTCGTGCTCGTCGATGTCCGCGAGCCGCGCGAGTTCAACGCGGGCCACCTCGAGCGTGCGATCAACATCCCGATCAACGAGCTGGCGCGGCGCATCGGGGAGATTCCGCGACCGGCGAGTCCGGTGTTCATCTGCCGCAGCGGCGGCCGCAGCCTCGCGGCCTGCGCGATGGCTCAGCGAGCAGGAATCCGGGAGCCCGCACACCTCGAGGGGGGGCTGCTCGCATGGGCCTCTGAGGTCGACCCGACGCTGGCGATCGCTAACGCCGGTTGAATACGCGGCCAAGCCGCTCGGCATCAGGACTCTAGGCGCGTCTGGTCATGGGGAGTGCGAATTTCAGGGAATCCTTATGTGCTCAAGGCATCTAAGGAAGAGTAGCGGGATTAATGTCGTTCTTGAGCATTTACCGAGCCTGTTTGTATACGGGACGGCGTATCCTAGTATCCGAAATTGCGGGGCTGGCAGCGCCGGCACCGCAGCAGCGAACTAGAATTTCTTTTTCGGAGGAACAACCAAGGATCGCCGCACCACGAAATCGCCCAAATCAATCACTCGCGGGTCGCGATCGGGAAGACGGGCTGGTCACAGAGGCCGGCGTGGACATTGAGCTGCCGGATGCGCGCTGGCGCCGCGGGTGCGCAGTGTAGTCATCGAGCGATAGGTAGGCGTAACACAGGAGCAGCGGCCATGCGTATCGAAGTGGGTGCAAGTCGACTATACGACTTGCAGGGATTTGGACAGAGCGTTTGGCTTGATTGTAATCACCCTCGAAGCTTGGCCAGCCCGGGATTTCCGCATCTCATTAGGGATGGCATCGCGGGCGTCGATTCGAATCTGGTTGGCCTTGCCGCGGCCTATGCCGAGGATTCGACCTACCGTGAGTCGATAGCTGGGCTATCGGCGGCTGGTGCCACGCCGCGACAAATTTACGAACACCTCAGTATCGAAGATCTACGCCACGCCGCCGATTGCCTGCGGCGTGTCTATAACAATTCCAGCGGCCGCGATGGCTACGTGAGTGTCGATCTCGCGCCCTCTCTCGCAGACGACGCAGACGGCACTGAGTCCGAAGCTGTGCATCTGTGGAGCGTGATCGATAGACCTAATATCATGATCAAGGTACCGGCCACCGATGCCGGCTTGCTGGCGATGCGCAGATTAATCTCGGCTGGCCTGAATGTGAACGCGACGCTAATTTTTGGTGCGCGTCGCTACCGAGCGGTCATCGACGCGTATTTAGGGGCGTTGGAGAAGCGCGTCGCCGAAGGCTTGCCGCTCGGGTCGGTCGCATCGGTAGCAAGTGTCTTTCTAGGTCCCATCGATTCCGCGGTCAATAGAGAGCTGGATGCGATTCAACAGCCGGCAAAGGCCGCTCACGCAAAGCGCCTGCGCGGCAAAGCCGCGGTTGCGGTCGCACAATTTGTCTACCAGAGATATAGAAGTGTGGTTGCTTCACCGCGGTGGCAACCCTTAGCCGCACACCATGCGAAGACGCAGCGCTTGCTTTGGGCGAGTACGGACATCAACGATGCGGCTGACAGCGACGTGAAATACGTGAACGATCTCATCGGTCGCGACACTGTCATGACAATGTCTCTCAATACATTGAGCGCGTATCTCGACCACGGCGCTGCCACGCCCACGCTCGAACGCAATCTGCTGGAGGTACTTGCACTGTTCGGTGAGCTTGAAGCACTGGGAATCGATCTTGATCGCGTGAGCACGCAATTGGAGCGTGAAAATATTGATGTGATTTCAGCTGGCGTCAATACTGCACTGACGCGACTTTCTCCAGCTGCGTGAATGCCGTCAGCAGTATCCCTTCGTCAGGTCTTGTCCTGTTGCCGGGCAAATGCAACGACTCAGTGGTGCCTGCCGCGTTGCCACCATTCGTAAATGACCGGGACGAGAATCAAGGAAAGCAGCGGGGCCGTCAGCATCCCGCCCACCAACGGTGCCGCGATCCGTTTCATGACGTCGCTGCCCAGCCCCTCGCCGGCCATGACCGGCAACAAACCGCCGACGATCACGGCGACTGTCATGGCCTTGGGACGCACGCGTGTGGATGCGCCGCGGATCACGGCGCGAAGATAGGAAAAGCGGCCCGGTGGGGCGCGCCCGCAGCGCTGCTGCGCTTGCGCCCATGCCTGGTCCAGGTATAGCAGCATGACGACGCCAAATTCCGTGGCGACTCCTGCCAGTGCGAGAAATCCGACGGCGACCGCGACGGAGAGCCGATAGTCCAACACGTAGACCAACCACACCCCGCCGACGAGAGAGAACGGTAGGCAGAGCAATACAAGTCCAACTCGTTCCCAGCTGCGAAAGTGACCGTACAGCAGCAAGGCCGCAAGCACGACCGTCGCGGGAATGAGCCAGCTCAAGCGCGCGCCGGCGTGCTGCATTTGTTCATACTGGCCAGACCAGCTCATCGTATAGCCCGGCGGCAAGGCGATCTGCGCGAGCGCACGGTTGGCAGCTGCGACATAGCCGCCGAGGTCAGTACTGTCCAGATTCAGGTAGACGTACGCGACGAGCTGGGCGTTCTCGCTCTTGATTTCGCTGGCACCGTCCCGCAGCGTAATTTGAGCCACGTCGCCAAGGCGCGCGCTCTCGCCGCGTTCCGTAACGATCGGAATTTCGCCAATCGACTGCGGCGAGTCGCGCCATGAACGCGGGAAGCGTAGATTGACCGAATACCGCTCCCGCCCGCTGATCACGCTTGTAATGTCTTCGCCGCCAATAGCGCCTTGTACGACGCGTTGTACGTCGGCCATCGTCACCCCGCGTTGTGCGGCACTTCGTCGATCCAGATCGATATCCAGAAAGCGTCCGCCGCCGATGCGTTCGGCGAAGGCGTTCCTGGTGCCGGGGACTGCGCGTAACGCGGATTCGGCGCGCTGCGCTAAGGCGATGACAATTTCCTGATCGGGGCCGCTGACCTTCAATCCCAACGGAGTGCGGATGCCGCTTGCGAGCATGTCGATGCGCGTACGGATCGGATAGCCCCAGCCGTTGGTGACACCCGGAAGTTGGACCTGGCGGTCGAGTTTGGCGAGCAGTTGCTCGATACTTTCGCCATCGGGCCAGTGATCCTGCGGTTTGAGCGAGATCACCGTCTCGAACATCGACAGCGGAGCCGGATCGGTCGCGGTCTGGGCGCGTCCGGCTTTGCCGTAAACTTGTTCGACTTCCGGCAACTCCCGGATCAGGCGATCGGTCACCTGCAGCGTGCGCGCGGCCTCGTCGATCGAAATCGCGGGTAAGGTCGACGGCATATATAGGATGCTGCCTTCGTATAAGGGCGGCATGAACTCGCTGCCCAGGTGCCGTAGCGGCCAGGCGGTGCTGATCAACCCCAACGCGGCGAACCCCAGCGCCCAGCGCGGCCGACGAAGCGCCGCCGTGAGCGCGCGTTGATATGCCGAATGCAACAGGCGATGCAATGCAATTGTCTTCTCCGGAGCGATGCGGCCGCGCACCAGGTACCCCATCAGGACTGGCGTCACGGTTATCGCAAGCATCGCGCTCGCCGCCATTGCGTAGGTCTTGGTGCTGGCCAAGGGGTGGAAGAGCCGGCCTTCCTGCCCGGTGAGCGCAAACACGGGCAGGAAGGATACGGTAATGACCAACAGAGAGAAGAAGAGCGCCGGACCGACCTCAGTTGTGCTCAAGCGCACGATCTCCCAGCGATCGACGCCGGACGGCATGCGCTCGAGGTGCTTGTGCAGATTTTCCACCATGACGATCGCAGCATCCACCATCGCGCCGATTGCGATCGCGATGCCCCCGAGGGACATTACGTTGGCGCTGCTCCCTTGGGCAGCCAGCACCCCGAGCGCAATCAAGATCCCCAGCGGCAGGGTCACGATGATGACCAGTGCGGATCGGAGGTGCACCAGAAAAACGCCGCAAACCAGCGCAACGATGACCGACTCCTCGATCAACCTGCGGTTCAAAGTTCCAATCGCGCCGCGGATCAATCCGGACCGATCGTAGGTGACGACGATCTCGACCCCCGGAGGCAAGCTGCGGCGCAAGGAATCGAGGCGCGCCGTTACCCGTGCCGCAACAGCGAGCGCATTCTCCCCGTGACGCATGACGACGATGCCGCCCGGCGCTTCTCCAAGACCGTTCAGATCGGTAACCCCGCGTCGCGGTTCGGCACCGATCTGGATTCGCGCCACATCTGCCAAGCGCAGGGGTTGCCCATGTGCATCGGTTCCCAGGGGGATATTGCGGAAATCGTCCAGGGTTGCTAGATGGCCCTGCGCGCGCACGATGTATTCGGCGCGTCCCATTTCCAACGTCGAGCCGCCGCTCGAGATGTTGCTGTCCTGCACGGCGCGTGCGACCCGGCCAAGCCCGATGCCATTGGCCGCAAGCAGGGTTGGGTCGACCTCGATTTGGAATTGGCGTGCCAGGCCGCCGACGCTGGCGACCTCAGCCACCCCGGATACGCTCTGCAGCTCGAGCTTTAGGAAAAAATCCTGCAGCGCTCGAAGTCGATCCGGGTCATAGAGATGCTGCCGATCCACCAAGGCGTATTCGAAGATCCAGCCGACTCCAGAGGCGTCGGGCCCTAGCGTGGGACTAACGCCGGGCGGCAGCCGAGAACCCATCTGCGCCAAGTACTCCAGCACGCGCGAACGCGCCCAGTAGGGATCGGTACCTTCACGGAAGATGACATAGACGTATGACTCGCCGAACATCGAGAAGCCACGCACCGCGGTGACGGAAGGCGCGCCCAGTAGTGCGGATGCCAGCGGATAGCTGACTTGGTCTTCGACCAACTGTGGCGATTGTCCAGGGTAGTTGGTCTGCACGATGACCTGTATTTCCGACAGGTCGGGAATCGCATCTAGGCTAAGCTCAGGAATGCTCAGCGTACCAAGGAGCGCAATGGCTGCGGCACATAGCAATACGATTGCACGGTGGCGCAGTGACCACGCAATGATGCGCTCGACCAACTAAATCCCCTTAATACGGTAGGGTGTAGCGGCGAATTTGCGGTCTACGCGCGCCGCAGCCTCGCAAACGATCGCCGCAACGGCGGCATTCCCGTCGGTGCGGCGAGCACCATCATTGCATGGATTCCGATTCCAAGGCCATTGCGGTCTTGGCATCGTGGGCGCGCTCCAGGGCATCACTCAACGAGGCGGCCGGGTCGAGCAGAAATTGGGCGTTGGAGGCGACCAGAGCTCCTTCCTGAATGCCGCCGCGAATCTCGATCGTATCGTCGCTTTCTACTCCGGCAAGCACCTCCACGGGCAAAAAGACGCCCGAGTCGCGCGCCAGCATGACGAAATCACCGTGGCCCGTGCGCATCACCGCCGAACTGGGCAGCACGCGCGCCGAGTGCGCTGTTGCGCGTATCGACACATCGACCAGTGTTCCGAGGCGCAGATCCGCCGACGGTCGGTGCAATACGACCCGTGCGTGCGTACGATACGAGTCCAGCAGCGGATTGATGAAGTCGAGCTTGGCCTCGATCGGATCCGCATCTGCTGCCCGGATGATGACCCTGTCGTTCGGATGCACGAGCGCCGACTGGCCCGCGGAAAGCGAAACGTCTATCCACACCGTCGCCGGATCGGTGAGCGTGAGAATCGGCTCCGCCGGCGAGACAAAGCCGCCTTCGCGCGCGTTGATCTGGGTCACCACACCACTACTCGGTGCACGCACCTGGACCACTTCGATCGTCGTCCCGAATTGCTCCAGGCGCTGGATTGTTTCGATGTCCAGATCGTTTCGCATGAGCTCTTCTCGCTCCTTTTGCGAATCGCGCAACAGATCCATGACGTATTCGTTTTCCTGTTGTGAAACGTCCCCGACGCTTTGCAGGATCTGCTTGCGGCGCGTCAGAAATTGGAAATACTCGCGCTCCTTCATCACCAGCTCGGGGGAGTAGATTTCGTAGAGGATTTGGCCACGCTCTACGTGTTCCCCAACGGAGTGCACATGGAGCTTTCGAATCCAGCCATTGAATTTGGTGGTGATGCTGACTTGCGCGCGTTCGTCTTGAACGACCGTACCGAAGCTGCGAACCTCCCGCGCAATCTCCTTGCGTTCTACGGCGACCATCCGTACGCCCAGGTTTGAAAGAGCGGTTGGGTCAACCTGCAGATTGTGCCGATGTAAATGCACGGCGGATTTGACCAGGTCCATGCCGCAGATTGGGCATTTGCCCTCATGGTCGGAGACGATGTTCGGATGCATCGGGCAGATGTATCCTTCCTCGATTGCCGTCAGTTCCTCGGCACTGGGTCCTTGCCTCGGGCCGGAGAAGAATGCATTGCCGAATGCGCCGTACGCAGCTGCGCCGACGCAACAAACCACGACGAATGCAAGCAGCGCCGATCGTGAGTGCTTCAAGCGGAGGCGTTTCATCTGGATCTCCCCGGTAAAACAAGCGGCGTACGACCGCGGGAAGCGGCGCATCCTTGCAGCCCCAGGCGGACTTGCCGGGTGCGCCGAGCCGGGTCCCCGCGACGCGGGGACCCGGACGGTTCCTTTCTATTGCACGACAAGTTCGCCGTGGCCCTTCTTTGGATCCGCGTCGGGCTTGAACATGATGACGGTGATCGCGCCGCGCAGCGCCGCACCCATATTGTGATCGACGATCGCGTTGTTGGTCGGTCGGTCGCTCGGCGAGACCAGATCGAAAGTGTCGCCTTCGGCCACCGCGACGTTATACGTCTGGATCCCGTACAGAGTGTTGCGTGGATTGCCGTTGATATACACGCGGTCCCAGATCCCGCCAATCGGGTGCAGCGCAACCGGCATGTTGATATTGGCGTTCACGAAGAAGATGCGCACGCGCTCGCCAGGCTTGGCTTCGAGAACCTGGCTTGCATTGGGATCGTGCACGGGATCGTAGTGCAGGATCTTGCCATTGATCAAAGATCCTTTCCAACCCGCATTTTCGAGCATGGCGGCGTAGTTCTCGACGTCAGGGAAGTACTGCTGCTGAACGAGGACGTATTCCCGGTCGGCCTTGGGATAGTTCGTCTTGTCCTTCGGGTCGACGATGATCACGCCATTCATGCCGCGCGCGATGTGCTGCACCATGGGGCTGGCGCCGCAGTGGTACATGAAAACCCCCGGGGTTTTGGCCTCGAACTTGAAGTGCTTGGTCTCGCCCGGTTTGATCTGTGCAAACTCGCCCAGAACATCGGCCTGCGCGGCGTGGAAATCTATCGAGTGCGAGTTCTTGTTCTCCGGCGGATTGATGAGCGTGAAGTCGACGGTGTCGCCCTGATCGACCCGCACGACCTTGCCCGGAATCGCGCCGTCAAAGGTCCACGCGGCCATCTTCGTGCCCTTGTTGTCAATGGCGACGTCGACCTCCCTGGCGGTCATGGTGACGTCGACCGTCTTGGCCAATGCGGCTTGAGTGCCGAGGATTGCGAATGCCGCCGCAATGACGGCTGCGGTACGTTGGAACGGATGCATGGTCTTTACTCCCTTGGGTTTCCGGACCGGCGCCCGGGTGTTGATTGAAATGGGTGACAGCGGGCGCCGGGGGTTGCATAGGTCCACGCCCTCAAGGCGCCGGCGCTCCGGGAGTTGCGCCATAGGAGCACTTGCAAAGCTGGCGCAGGTAGGCGACAAGATCGCGGATCTCCTCGTCGCTAAACGTGTCGCCCCACGGCGGCATGAGGACGGACTTGTCGATGGATTGCCCGCCTTCCTTGATGGTCTTGAAAATC
>Ga0187855_10003967_pt1 | contig 10767 bp, 10 predicted proteins | sample June2016WEW_8_10_2_FD_132969 | JGI IMG/M metagenome (GOLD analysis project Ga0187855, IMG submission 132969) | Peatland microbial communities from SPRUCE experiment site at the Marcell Experimental Forest, Minnesota, USA - June2016WEW_8_10 | ecosystem: Environmental > Terrestrial > Soil >... | reverse complement strand
TGATCGGTCGCCTTGGCGAGAACGCTCAGCGCTTGATTGACCAGGGGCGCGTAGATTTCGCCGGCGCCGGTCAGCCGCAATCCCCGCGTTTCGCGATAGAAAAGCTCGACGCCGAGCCAATTTTCGAGGGTCTGGATGCCGTGACTGACGGCGCTCGCCGTCAAGTTCAGTTCATCGGCGGCTTTCCGGAAGCTGTTGTGGCGGGCAGCTGCCTCGAACACCCGAAGCGAACTCAATGGTGGAAGCCGGAAGGCCATGCCGCCGATCCGATTCAATCCGTCAGCTTCGATACTATAAAGCGGCTGCAAGGGCCGGCCAATGCGAGCCGGGCATAGCAGGCCACTCCCGCCGCGGGTTGCGCTGAGAAATTTTGTTTCACTGAAATGTGTCGTTCACCGGCTGCTCAGGCTTGCGGCTGCGCCGCGACGCGGCCGAGACAACGCGCGAGGCTGTTCGGCGGGCGGCCAAGCAGCCACGACAGCGTGATGGGATTACCGACGAGGCCGTGTTCGGCGTAATAGCGGAACATCGCCGCGAGCGTCATGCGCTCGAGCTCGCCCATGCCGGAGGCACGGGCCCGCGCCTCCCAGGCCTCGACGGTTTCCGCTTCCGCACGCACGTTTCGCTTCAGCGCTTCGCCGATCGCCGCGGCGACTTCGGTTTGGCTGAGCGGTGAGGTCCCGACCAGTTCGTAGGTCGCGCCGCTATAGCCGTTCGTTGTGAGCACGAGCGCCGCAGCCTCGGCGACATCGTCCAAATCGACCAGAGAGAGCCGCGTTTCGACCGGATACGGCACGCGGAACGCGCCTTCCGCGACGATCCCAGGCCACACGCCGAGTATATTTTGCATGTAGGCCGTGGGTTGCAGGATGGTCAGATCGAAGCCGCCCGCAAACAGCATCTCCTCGGTCCGCATCTTCTGCCAATGATGCGGCATCGCCTCGATCTGCGGATGCAGCACCGAGTGATAGACGAAGCGCGCGACGTTCTGCGTTTGCGCGGCGGTGGCGACGGCGCGTGCATAGGCGACCTCGTGAGGACTGACATTGGGGCAGATATGATAAATCGCGCGGGTTCCGGCCGCGGCATGCGCCAGCGCGCCGGCATCGTCAAAACTGCCGATACTGATGTCGGCGGCGCCGAGCGCCCTGAGCGCTTCGGTATGCTCCGGGCGGCGCACCAAAGCGCGCACGTTTGCTCCTTTGGCCGCCAACGCCTTGACCACGGCTTTGCCGGTCTTGCCCGCCGCTCCGGTGACCAGGATCATCGCGGCATCATCATGACGTAGCCGGTTTGGTTGTCAGCTCGAACAGCCGGTTCGGGCTCAGCGGTATTTCGTTGAGCTCGATGTTCTGCGCCAAGAGCCCCAGCGCGTCTTCGATCGCCTGCGCGAACAAGGGCCCGACCGGAATGGCGCCGGCTTCGCCTGCGCCCTTGATGCCGAGCGGATTGAGCGGCGACGGCGTCACCGTGTGGGCGATGTCCATGTGCGGCACGTCGAGCGCGGTCGGCAACAAATAATCGGCGAGCGAGGCGTTGAGCAGCTGCCCGTCGTCGTCGAAGACGAGCTGCTCGTAAAAGGCATTGCCGATGCCTTGCGCGACGCCGCCGTGGATCTGGCCAGCCAGGATCAACGGATTGATGACGGTGCCGCAATCGTGCACCACGACGTATTTGAGGACTTCCAGCGTGAAAGTCTGCGGATCGACCTCAACGATCATGGCGTGCACGCCGGCCGCGGTGGCGCCGCCAGGCGGCCCGAAATACTGCGTGGACTCCAGTCCCGGCTCGGTTCCCGGGCGGACCGCGCCGCGCATCGGATTGGCCTTGAGCGCCAGCGCGCCGAGCTTGACCGCCTGCCCCGGTACGCCGACCACGGAGACTTCGCCGTTGGCGATCTCAAGGTCGTGCTCGGCGCACTCGAAATGTTCGGCCGCGAGCCGCAAGATTTTCTGCCGCACGACTTTTGCCGCCTCGTTGACGGCGTTTCCCGCCACCACCGCGCCGCGGCTGGCGAAGGTGCCGGCGCCCCAATAGAACTGATCGGTGTCGCCGGTGACGATATCGACGTCGCGCACCTCGACGCCGAGCTGATCGGCGACAATCTGGGCGAAACTGGTGAAATGCCCCTGCCCCTGGGTACCGATCCCGGTCGCCACGCTCACCTTGCCGTTGGCCTGCACCTGCACCTTGGCGCCTTCGTAGGGGCCGATGCCGGTGCCCTCGACATAACAGGCGATGCCGATCCCCACGTGACGGCCCTGCGCGCGCAAGCGCGGCTGCTCTTCGGCGATGAAGCGATTATAGCCGATCATCTCCAGCGCCTTGTCGAGGATGGGTTCGTAATTGCCGCTGTCGTAGGAGAGCGGCGCAAAATCCTGATAGATGATCTCGTTGTTATAGGGGAAGGCGTCGGGCGGAATGAGGTTGCGCCGGCGGATCTCGACGCGGTCGATCTTGAGCTCGTGCGCCGCGATGTCGAGCAGCCGTTCGATGACGAACACGCCGTGTTGCCGGCCGGCGCCGCGATAGGGCGTGACGATCGGTTTGTTGGTGAAGATCGCGGTAAACGTGCTATCGTAGTTGGGTATGACGTAAGGTCCGAGCAGCGTGCACTGGCTGTTGATCGGCACCGTCAGTCCGTAGGGATTGTAGGCGCCGGTATCGTGCAGAAACACGTCCTTGACGCCGAGGATGCGGCCGTCGGCGGCGAGCGCGATTTCGGCGTCATGGGTCTGGCCGCGCTCCTGCGTGGTGGCAAAAAAATGCTCGAGCCGGTCCTCGATCCATTTGATCGGCCGGTTGAGTTTGATCGCCGCCCACGGCAGCACCACCTCTTCGGGATAGAACAGCATGATCTTCGGCCCGAAGCCGCCGCCGACGAACGGCGCGATCACCCGCACCTGCCGCTCGCTCAAGCCGAGCATGCCGGCGAGCCCGTTGCGCAGGAACACAGGCCCCTGGGTCGTATCCCAGACCGTAAGTTGACTAGCGCGTGCGTCCCAATGGGCGACGATGCCGCGCGTCTCGATCGGCGACGAGGCGCCGTGATCGTAGTGGAAGCGGCGAGCGATGACGCGCTCCGCCCGCGCGCGCGCTGCGACGTAGTTGCCGCGGCTTTGCCGGACATGAGCGGCGACATTGCCGCGCACGCCGTCGTGCACCAGGGCGGACGCGTCCGTGAGCGCCTTTTCCAGGTCGACGACGGCGGGCAGAGTCTCGAGATCGACCGCGATGTCGGCGAGCGCATCCTCGGCGACGTAGCGGCTCTGCGCCAGCACCACGGCTAGCGGCTCGCCGACGTGACGGATCTTGTCCTTGGCGAGCGGCACCTGGGTGCGCTGATTGAAGGTGATGTCGGCGATCGGCGGCGGCGGCACGAGCAGCGGCCCGGGGGCCCAATAATCGCCGAGGTCCTCGGCAGTATAGACCGCGACGACGCCCTCGCGCGCGCGAGCCGCCGTGACGTCGATCGAACGGATGCGGGCGTGCGCGACATTGCTGCGCAGGAACGCTGCGTGCAGCATGCCGGGAAGTTCGACGTCGTCGACGAACAGTGCCTGGCCGCTTAACAGCCGCGCGTCCTCGTTGCGTTTGATCGGAGCGCCGAAGTTTCGCGTCGTCACGGCGATCACCTGCGCAGCCGTTCGGCCGCCAGCTTCATCGCCTCGACGATGTGCTGGTAGCCGGTGCAGCGGCACAGATTGCCGGACAGCGCCTCGCGGATCTGCGCCTCGTCTGGCGCCGGGGTTTCGGCGAGGAATACTTTCATCGTCATCAGAATGCCGGGCGTGCAATAGCCGCATTGCAAGCCATGGCAATCGCGCATCGCTTCCTGCAGTGGATGCAGATGCTCGCGGTCCGGCGCCAAGCCCTCGACGGTCTCGATCGTATGGCCGTCGGCCTGCGCGGCGAACATCAGGCAGGAGCGAACTGGCACGCCGTCGAAGATCACGGTGCAGGCCCCGCAGACGCCGTGCTCGCAGCCGACATGGGTCCCCGCCAGCAAGAGATCGTGCCGCAGGAAGTCGCTGAGCAGCAATCGCGCCTCCACGCTGCGGCGGTATGGCGCGCCGTTCACCGTGACGCTGATATCGTGGGTGTCAGTGGCCACGCCGCGCCCGTTCGTTGGCCGTGTTGAGCGCGCGTGCGGTCAGCACGCCCGCGATGTGCCGCTGAAATTCCTTGCTGGCATGGATGCTGCCGCCCGGATCGATAGCGCGCTGCACCAGATCTGCCGCTTCGTCGATCTCAGGCTTACCGATCTGCCGGCCGACCAGGGATTCGCTCGCCGCCGCGGCCATGATCGGCATCTCCCCCGCATTGCACAGCCCGATCCGCGCCGTGCGGCAGCGCCCATCCTCATCGAGCCGCACGGTGCAGGCCACGCCGATGATGGCGAAGTCGCCGCGCCGGCGCGACACTTCCAGAAAGCAGGCGCCGGAGCGCGGTTGTGCAACCGGTAGTTCCACTTCCATTAGCATCTCGTCGGTTTCCAGCGCCGTGGTCAGCGCGCCGACAAAAAAATCCGACCCGGCGATCCAGCGTTCGCCCCTCACCGACCGCGCGCGCAACTTGCCGGCGAGCGCCAAGACGATAGCGGGCATTTCCGAGGCGGGGTCGGCATGCGCAAGATTGCCGCCGATGGTTCCGCGATTGCGAATTTGCGGGTGCGCGATATGGGGTAAAGCTTCGTGGATCAAGGGCAGGTCCCGAGCCGTTCCGGGATCGCGTTCAAGCTTGCCGTATCGGGTGAGCGCGCCGATGCGGACGCTGTCCGGCGCGCTGGTCCGCACCCCGGCAAGCTCTGCCAGCGGGTTGATATCGATCAGCACAGCCGGTTGCGTCAGCCGAAAATTCATTGTCGGAACAAGGCTTTGACCGCCCGCCAGAAAATGCGCCTCGTCGCCGTATTCGGCCTTCAGCTGCAAGGCTTGTGCGAGGGTCCGGGCGGCGACGTACCGGAAGGGCGCAGGTTTCATGTCGAGGGACGGTAGCAGAAAAGGCCTTGGCTGGAACTGCGCAAAGTGTGGAAAATATCGCGGTGACAAGTCAAAATGTTATCCAAAGGCGCGCGGCCGAGAAAGCTATTGACATTCGAGGTGAATTGGCATGCCCAATATTCTGCCAGCGTGAGCACATATTGGGCGCGGATTCCGCACCGAGGTCTGTCAATATTTTGTAATGGACCAACACACGAAACAGCGGCCGGCCCCGACGGAGCAAGGTGTGGCATCCGGGTCTTTGCCCAAGATATCGGTCCGTCCACTTGAGCCGATACGGCCGGTTGAGAAAGCGACCGGCGGCAGCGGCGCCGCGGCACAAGCCCTGACAGTTGACGCACGCGACGTCTCCTTGACCTTCCACACGCGCGACGGGGAGGTCGAAGCGCTGTCCAACGTGAGCCTGCAGATCAGCGACGGCGATTTCGTGTCGTTCATCGGCCCGTCGGGCTGCGGCAAGACCACGTTGTTGCGCATCATCGCCGATCTGCAGCGACCCAGCTCCGGGACAATTCTGATCAACGGCGTGACGCCGGAGCAGGCGCGGTTGGGCCGCCATTACGGCTATATTTTTCAGGCACCGGCGCTCTATCCCTGGCGGACGATCGAGCGCAACGTCGCCTTGCCCCTGGAAATCATGGGCTTCGATACCCAGGAGCGCCGCGAGCGCGTCGAACGATATCTCAAGCTGGTGAATCTTTCCGGCTTCGAACGGAAATTTCCGTGGCAACTTTCCGGCGGCATGCAGCAGCGGGCGTCGATCGCCCGCGCACTGTCGTTCGATCCCGAGCTCCTGTTGATGGACGAGCCGTTCGGCGCGCTCGATGAGATCGTTCGCGACCATCTCAACGAGCAGCTGCTGCGGCTGTGGGATCAGACCGGCAAGACCGTCGTCTTCGTCACCCATTCGATTCCGGAAGCGGTGTTCCTGTCGACCAAGATCGTGGTGATGTCGCCGCGCCCGGGCCGGATTATCGACATCATCCCCTGCGATTTTCCACGCGACCGCACGCTTGAGATCCGCGAGACGCCGGAGTTCATGAAAATCGCGCAGCGGGTGCGTTCCGGCCTGCGTTCCGGGCATTCGTATGACGAGTAGCACACTGGTTCTGCCGCGGGCAGCCTCGCTGCCGGCCTGGATGACCGAGCGGTCGCCGGTTCTGGTCATCGTCGCGATTTTGATCGTGCTCTGGTATCTCGCCGCTATTCTCATGAATGCACCGCTGGTGCGCGACGCGTTCGAACGCAACGAAACGAAATATACCGTCTCCGAGCTCATCGCCGGAACGCTGGAGGCCGAGCGGCCGATCGTGCCGGCGCCGCATCAGGTGGTCGTGCAACTGTTCGACTCGGTGTTCGATTATCCGCCCGATTCACCGCGCAGCCTGCTCTACCACTCCTGGGTGACGCTTTCGGCTACCTTGGTCGGCTTCGCCATTGGCGCCGTGTTCGGAATTCTGCTTGCGGTCACCATCGTGCATGTGCGGACGCTGGAAAAGAGTCTGCTGCCCTGGGTCATCTGCTCGCAGATGGTGCCGATTCTGGCGATCGCACCCATCGTCATCGTGGTGCTCGGCGCCATCGGCATCCGCGGGCTGCTGCCGAAATCGATCATCTCCGCCTATCTGTGCTTTTTTCCGGTCACCATCGGCATGGTCAAGGGATTGAGCTCGCCGGATCCTATTCAACTCGACCTGATGCGAACCTGGTCGGCGAACAAACTGCAAGTGTTCTGGAAGCTGCGCTGGCCGTCGTCGATACCATTTCTGTTCACCAGCCTCAAAGTCTCGGTGACGATTTCGCTGGTCGGCGCCATCGTCGGCGAACTGCCGACCGGCGCCCAGGCCGGCATCGGCGCGCGGCTGCTCACCGGCTCGTATTATGGACAGACGGTGCAAATCTGGGCCGCCCTGTTCGCCGCCGCGATCATGGCCGCCAGCCTGGTCGCCCTGATCGATCTGACCGGCAGGTGGACGGAGCGCCGGATGGGAGCGCCAACGTGATTTTGCGTTCGCAGATAGCTGGATTCTGGCTGGCGGCGTTCGGCTTGCTGCTGGCATTGGCGTTGCCGCTGTCGTCGGAAACGGTCGCGCCGCTGATGGGGCGGCCGGGCCTGCTCGCGGCGGTGATCGCCGCGGCGTGCCTGTTCGCGCTGGCGCCGCGCTGGCCGGTGCTGTCGGCCGCGTTTGGCGGCCTTGGTGTGGTGCTCGGTTGTTTCGTGACGCTAATCTTGCTCGACGATAGCGGCATCGCCGGCGACGCTGCATGGGGCTTTTGGCTGCTCACGCTTGCGACCTGGCTCGGCGCCATCCTGACGCTGGCCCGCCTCGCCGCATTGCGGACCGCCGACCAATCAACGCACTGGTTGCAAGACCTGGCGATCCCATTGCTGTTCGGCGCGTTCCTTATTTATCTTTGGGAAGTGGCGGTGCGCGGCTTCGGCGTGTCGCCGGTGCTGATGCCGGCGCCGAGCGCGACCGCAAGGCGGCTTGTCGATTCACTGCCGATCCTGCGCGAGGATTTCGTTCAGACCTTCATGCGCAGCGTGCTGTCGGGTTATGTCATCGGCTGCGGCGCCGGTTTTCTCGTGGCGGTGATTGCTCATCGGTTCGTTTTTTTGAAGCGCGGCCTGCTGCCGCTCGGCAATTTCGTCTCGGCGCTGCCGGTCGTCGGCATCGCGCCCATCATGGTTATGTGGTTCGGCTTCGATTGGCCCTCGAAGGCCGCGGTCGTCGCCGTGATGTGCTTCTTCCCGATGCTGGTGAATACCTTAGCCGGGCTCGCGGTCGCCGGGTCGATCGAACGCGATCTCATGCGCTCCTACGGCGCCCAGCCCGGACAGACCTTGCTCAAGCTGCATTTGCCCGCGGCGATGCCGTTCATCTTCAATGCCCTGAAGATCAATTCAACGCTGGCGCTGATCGGCGCGATCGTCGCCGAATTCTTCGGTACCCCGCTGCACGGCATCGGCTTTCGCATCTCGATTGAGGTGGCCCGCATGTCGCTCGATATGGTATGGGCTGAAATAGCTCTGGCCGCTCTCGCCGGAATGGCCTTCTACGGGCTAGTCGCACTGGCCGAGCGTGTGACGACTTCTTGGCACCCGTCCTATCGAACCTGACTCGGTAGTTTGCAGCGTGGAGGATAAGTAATGAGGAAAACGTTGGCTTTTGCTATGGGGCTCGCTTGCAGCGTCGCGCTGGCAAGCGGCGCTTCTGCCGCCGACAAGGTCACCATACAGCTCAAGTGGGTGACGCAGGCGCAATTCGCCGGCTACTACGTCGCCAAAGCGAAAGGCATCTATAAGGACGCCGATCTCGACGTCACCATCAACCCGGGCGGTCCCGACGTGGCCCCGCCACAGGTCATCGCCGGCGGCGGCGCTGATGTTGTTATCGATTGGATGCCTTCGGCGCTGGCGTCGCGTGAGAAAGGCGTGCCGCTAGTCAATATCTCGCAGACCTTCAAAAAGTCCGGCCTCGAGCTGACCTGCCGTAAGGACACCGGCATCAAGACGCCGGCCGATTTCAAGGGCAAGACGATCGGCGTCTGGTTCGGCGGCAACGAGTACCCGTTCCTGGCGTGGATGGCGAAGCTCGGGCTGAAGACCGACGGCTCGCCGGGCGGCATCAAGGTGATCAAGCAGGGCTTCAACGTCGATCCGCTGTTGCAGAAACAGGCCGACTGCATTTCGACGATGACCTACAATGAGTACTGGCAGGTCATCGACGCCGGCTACAAGCCGGATCAGCTCGTCGTGTTCAAGTACAGCGACGAGGGCGTGGCGACGCTGGAAGACGGCCTCTACGCAATGGAGTCGAAACTCAAGGACCCGGCTTTCGTCGCCAAGATGGCGAAGTTCGTGGGCGCGTCGGAGAAAGGCTGGGATTGGGCCAGAAAGAACGACAAAGAAGCCGCCAAAATCGTGATCGCCGCGGACACGACCGGCGCGCAGACGCTGCACCACCAGGAGCAGATGATGGGCGAGATCGCTAAGCTCCTCGATCCGGGCAACGGCAAGCTCGATCCGAAGGACTACGACCGTACGGTGTCGGAGCTTCTTTCGGGCGGTTCCGATCCGGTCATCACCAAGAAGCCGACGGGCGCTTGGACGCACGCGGTCTACGACGCGATGAAGTAAGCTTTCCGGACTTCCCGACGAAAGTACTGCCATGGCCGGCCCCGCGCCGGCCATGTTGCATTTTGGCGGCCTCAACCGCATCCGTGTTGAAGGCCAAGATTCCTTCACCTAGTATGCCACCACCATCCATTGATCGACTTCACCAACAACAGCTTCGGGAGGAAGCCTATGTCCAGCATTGTCAAGCGCAGCATCGACGCCAAGACGGCGCAGGCGGCGATCGAAGCCGCCGCCGCCAAGGCGCGGGAGATGGGTCTCAACATGTGCATCGCGGTGACCGACGAGGTCGGCGATCTCAAGGCCTTCCACCGCATGGACGGCGCGCCGAAGCTCTCGATCGGGATCTCACAGGATAAGGCCTTTACCAGCGCCAGCTACGGCTTCCCGACTCACGGCTGGTTCGACTTCATCAAGGACGATCCGCCCTTGCTCCACGGCATCACCCACACGCCGCGGCTGGTGGTGTTCGGCGGCGGCTACCCGATCAAGGAGAAGGGCGAAATGGTCGGCGCCATCGGCCTGAGCGGCGGCCACTACAAACAAGATATGGAGTGCGCCCGGGCGGCGCTGGCGGCGATCGGCGCCGACATGATGTAGCGGGCGGGCGGCTTCAACCCGCGCGGCCGTCGCCGAGTCCATAGCGCTTTTCGAAGGCATGGACCGCGGGAAAACCCATGAGCGCGTTCATCTCGGAGAAGGGCAGCATCGGCGCCGCGCTGCCCGTTCCGATCCCTTGCCGTTTCAAATGCTCGTAGCAAAGCTTCATGGCGCCGGCCGCGGTCAGCAGCGCCGTAACGGGGAAAATAGCGATCTTGAAGCCTAGCGCGGCCAGTTCACCGGCCGATAGATACGAGGTACGCCCACCCTCGACCATGTTGGCGAGCAGGATCGCCCCGCGGAAGGTCTCGGCGACCCGGCGCAACTCCTCGAGGCTCTCCGGGCTCTCTACGAACAGCACGTCGGCGCCAGCCTCAAGGAAGCGCTCGGCGCGATGTAGCGCGGAATCGAGGCCCTCCGCATAACGTGCATCGGTCCGCGCCACGATCAAAAACTCGCGGCTCGGCCGCGCATCGACGGCGACGCGGATCTTGGCCGCTGCATCGGCTTCGGCAATCACGCGGCGGAACTCGGTGTGGCCGCATTTCTTCGGGAACTCCTGATCTTCGAGCTGGATACCCGCGGCGCCGGCCGCGGCGTAGCCGCGAACCGTGCGCTCGACGTTGAGCAGGCCGCCATAGCCGGTGTCGCCGTCGGCGACGAACGGCAGCGCCGTCGCGCCAGCGATGCAACGCACACGATCGAGCATCTCCGTAAAGGTCGCGAGCCCGGCATCCGGTACGCCAAGCGCGGAGGCGACGGCGCCGTAGCCGGTCATGTAGAGGGCCTCGAACCCGACGGTCGTCGCCATTTTGGCCGAGATGCCGTCATAGACCCCAGGCAGGACCAGACAGCCGTCCCTGCGCAGGAGTTCAGGCAGTGTAGAATTGGGCAAGAGCTTCTCCTGTGATTGTCTGGCGATGCTGGTGGCACTATTTCAAGGATAGCACATCAAGAACCGCTCGCGGCATTCGCGGCGAGTGCGGCAGGCGCGCGACCAGTATGCCGCAAACGCCTTGCGAATTT
>Ga0187855_10003966_pt1 | contig 10768 bp, 7 predicted proteins | sample June2016WEW_8_10_2_FD_132969 | JGI IMG/M metagenome (GOLD analysis project Ga0187855, IMG submission 132969) | Peatland microbial communities from SPRUCE experiment site at the Marcell Experimental Forest, Minnesota, USA - June2016WEW_8_10 | ecosystem: Environmental > Terrestrial > Soil >... | reverse complement strand
TAACCGCCCCCCGCGAAACAATCCCGCAGCTCCCGACCTAAATAAACTTCATCGCTTTTTTGCCAAGGTGTGAGAAATAGCGGATAGATACCGGACACACAGAGTGCTCCAAACCGCACGGTGAGCTAAGATACTCCTGCGATGGCCTCGGAATCCCGACGCGCAGATCAACACAATGCGTTCAAACTTGATTTGACTCAAGCCCACCTGGTAGCTGCCATCGCCTTCGCCAAGCTTGCCCGGCAGTGCTGCGATGAGACGGAATCATCCGACACAGACAGAAAGACTGGTGAGGCCTACCAGGAAGCTCTCCATTTGCTCGAGCACCGTCGCTTGGACGCACCTCGAATGGGAGTTGATCGGGACGAAGATGACACATGACAGCCACCAGGTCCGACATCCTCCAGCTCCGCGACCCGCGATGGCACTCGTCGATCACGATGAAGTCGACGAAATCCTAGCGGGGCACTATCGCATACTGCGAGAAAACGAAATCGATATCTGGTTAAAACTAACCAGACAAAGCTACGACACGACCACAGTCAGGAGTGCGCGCCGTGGGGACTGAGCAAGTCGGCCGACCCCGTGTGAATCGGATTGCCAAAGAAAACGGGCGACGGTCGGTTACTGCGTTACCAAGAAGGTGGAGTGGAGCAAGGCTTCAGAATCCCCGCCAACCCAAAGATCGTATGTGGCGGGCTCTTCGACCCACCTTTTTTTCGCCGCGCTCCAGTAGGTCAGCTCCTCGTTCCCGAGCGAAAAGTGCACTGTCCTGTGCTCGTGTGCTGCCAGGGTGATGCGCTCAAAGCCTTGGAGCTCCCGGACGGGACGGGACGTGCTGCCGGACTGCTGATGGACGTAGAGTTGGGCGACTTCGTCGGCCGAGGATGTACCGGTATTTTCTACCTCGACGCTGACGTCGATGGTCTGGCCCGGCTTAATCTGGGTCCGGCTCAGTTTGAGATTCGAGAAGCTGAAAGAGGAATAGCTGAGGCCATAACCGAAAGGATAGAGTGGTTTGCTCTCTTCATCCCAATAGCGTTTGCCCTGGTCTTCAGGAGACTGCGTCGCGTTGTGTGCGTACGGGATCGGAAGCTGTCCCGCATCGCGCGGCCATGTGATGGGCAGCTTGCCACCGGGAACGGCATCGCCAAAAAGTAGGTTCGCTATGGCGTTGCCACCCTGGGTGCCAGGATACCAAGCTTCCAAAATAGCTGGAATGTGCTGAGAGGCCCAGTTGATGTTGAGCGGACGTCCGTTGAGCAGGATGAGCACGACCGGTTTGCCGCTTGTTGCCACGGCCTCAAGCAGTTGCTGCTCCTGCCCGGGAAGATCAAGCGACTCACGGGAGGCTGCCTCGCCGCTCATATTCTGCGCTTCGCCGAGGACGAGAATCGTAACATCAGAAGAGCTTGCTAGATTGGCGGCTTTGGACATTTCATCCGCGGCTTGTTCCGGTGTCCAGGCTGGTGGCGGTTTCAGAGAAAGAACTTCGTCGAAGAAAGACGGAAACTTGCGACGGATCTGGACGCCGGGCGCATACCTAATTGCCACGTGCGGGCCGAGTTTGTTGTGCAAGCCGTTTAAAACGGAGACGGTTTCTCCGAGATCCTCCTGGAAGGCCCACGAGCCCAGTGTGTCAATCTGCGAATCGGCGAGCGGACCAACCACGGCCACTTTCTTATAGCCGCTCTTGCTGAGCGGCAGCAGCCTGCCTTCATTGCGAAGTAGGACCGCGGAACGTTCGGCTGCGAGACGGGCTGCAGTACGGTGTTCCGGTGAGGCCAGAATCTGCTGGGAGCGCGCCTCATCAATGTAGGGGTGCTCGAAGAGACCAAGCCGGACCTTCATCTCGAGGATGGGTCGGTCGGCTTCCTCGATCTGTTGCACCGTAACTCGGCCGCTGTGAGCGGCTGTGGCGAGATTTTGTGAGTAGGAAGTGGCGCCAATGGCCATTTCCATGTTGACGCCCGCGCGCAATGCATCGACTGCGGCCTCGGCGAGATCTTTGGCATAGCCGTGTGTCCTCAGGCTCTTCACGGCGTTCGCGTCACTGACCACAAGGCCGGTGAATTTCCAGTCTTCACGAAGGATTTCATGCAGGAGCCAGCGATTACCGGTGGCAGGCACATCGTTCAGGTCCATGTAGGCGCTCATGGCTGAGCCGACGCCCGCTTTGACGGCCGCGTGAAAGGGTGGGAAGTAAACATTGTAGAGCTGGGTCTCAGGAATATAGGATGCGTCGTAATCACGGCCACCTTCGGCTGCGCCGTACCCTGCAAAGTGCTTCATGCAGGCGAGAAGGTGGTCGGGCGAGCCGATGTAGTCTCCCTGAAATCCTCGGACTTGGGCTGCGGCCATTACCGATCCAAGGTAAGGATCTTCGCCCGCTCCCTCTACCATGCGGCCCCAGCGTGGATCGCGAGCGATATCCACCATAGGCGCGAAAGCCCAGTTGATTCCAACCGAGCGAGCTTCTTTTGCCGCGACGGTCTGTGCTGTCATAGCAAGGGAAGCATCCCAGGAAGCGGCCAGGGCGATCGGCACGGGGAAGATCGTATGGAAACCGTGGATAACGTCGGAGGCAAATATTAGCGGGATGTGCAATCGCGACTGCTCGACCGCAAGGTGCTGGAGGCGGTTGATTTCCGAAGTTGTTCCAGTAACAAAGACGAATGATCCCACTCGGCCCCCCATAACTGCACGTTCAATGGGCTCCCGTGAGCCCAAAGCGAAAAGCTGGCTGAGCTGTCCTATCTTTTCGTCGAGGGTCATTTCGTTGAGCAAGGCGTCGACGCGCTGACGCACGGTCGTGTCATCAGGCGCCGTCCTGGACGAGATTTGGGCGAAGGCGATGCGCGCAGAAGGGAAGAATGCCAGGCTCCAGACAAAGATTGACTGCGCGAATCTTTTGGCGCCGTTGAGCGCGGTATGGGATATCACAAAGTCTCCATCAGCAATGGGCTAATCCTATCGATTTTCTAGCGAGCGTGCCTATCAGAAAAGTTATGGTTTGCAAATCGCCCACGATCGTAGGAATCATAATGCGGTTACACCCATGCTTCGCATGGGGGCTACGAGCACGTCTGCCCGGGGTATTGGTCTTCGATGCCACATCGTCTGTCTGCACTTGCAGCGACACGGCTGCCGGTCATGCTCGCATCACTTGCCCGTTATTGGCGCTTTGGGGCGGCACAATGGCCTCTATAAGATCTTATCGAGGCGTCCTTTCTTCTTCGATTCCCGCCTTCCGTGGAGCGCGCGATCGAACCAGTACATGAGCAACGGAATTGCCATAGAGTTCCGGCGGGAGCGTTTGTGCGCCGCGGAGGATGGCGGGATCATACGTCGATGGAATGAGAAACACGGCTATCTGATCCGCAAAAGCGTCGTTCCTTCCGGTTACGATATTTGTCGTCCACGTTCCATCGCAGTTAATGAGGGAAAGAGGTGATGTGGCGTACGGCTTAACCCACCAGCCTACGGATCTCGAGTGGATATACACCACGACGAAATAGTTGGCAGGGGCAACATGGGAAACCTGCCCCCGAAGAACACTGTTACTCCCGATCGGAGGCACTGAAGTCAATGCGATTGTAGCAGTGTCTTTTCCTCCTGGTTCTTTTTTGCAGGTCCAGTTGTCTGGCAATGTTTTACCGGAAAAAACGTCACTTCCATATTTAATGACTCCATCCTGGTCAAAGACCCCAAACCGAGCTTGTTGAGGTGCATTCGGTGTGGCCTTCCAGTCTTCGTCGAAAGCTTCAAAATAAAAGGATTTCCGTTGTCCCGATCGAGCCCACGATTCGAAGTTCAGGAAATAACTTGCTGCGTTCTCGGGCGAGGAAATACCATTCCCTACCGTATTGCCCGCACTTGGCCAACCGGTTTCCGAGACGATCACTTCCTTGTCGGGGTAGGTGCGTCTTAGAAGGGCGTCTTCTGCGTTGAGATAAGCAATGGCTCCTGACAGACCTTCGCCTTCCCAATAAGGATAGTAGTTAACGAAGACAAAGTCGCAATCCTTCACTACCTGTGGGGTGTTCAGCAATGAGTGGTAGTCATCCGCAGCGGTAACCGGGACATTCGGGACGGCGGCTCGGAACTGATCGATGTACCCAATCAGCCGGGCTGGTTTGACATCGTTTCGATACAATACCTCACTTCCTACGATCGCGCAGTCAGCTTCGCCCCTCTGGGCGTGCGCGATGAGATTGGACATTTCCGTTGCATTTGCGGACGAGTCGCTTGTAATCCATGCACCCATGCACACCTTAAGACCGAATTTATGGGCAATGGTTCCAATATGTTCTTGGCCAAGCGTCGACCGGAAGGAACGAATCCATCGTGTATACGGGGCGATATTTCCTATCCGCTGTGTGATTTGGTCGGTGCCGATGTCACTTTTCGAATTAAAGTCCTGTCCATTCGCGTAGGGACTAAAGTCGATACCGTATACCTGATAGGCTACCGTCGGCACGTCCACCTTGACCCGAATCGTTGTCGATACGTGCGCGCGATTGCTGTCGGTGACCTGCACCGTGATTGTATTGACGCCACTGCGATACGCGTAGTCGCTCGCAAGCACACTGCCGTTTAGCGAGCACGCAACGGCATGCGGCATCGTTTGCGACACCAGTGAATACGTGAAGGGGGCACTGCCGCCGCGCACGTGCCGGGCAAGGTCGATGGCGTGAATCTTCCTGCCGAGCGAAACGACGACGGGAGCAATGGCAGTTAGGCTAAGAGACAGCGAGGGGATATCTACCGTGACTCTTGAAGACGCGTTTGCGCCATTACGATTGTCACTACAGACAAGAGCGGGCGTGTCACTACCAATCGATGATGCCGGCCTAATCCATGCAGGACCACGCATCAGACCCGAATCGGACCACGCTAGGGTGGGACATGACGTTGCGTTTGTGCTGGCCCTTGACTGGCCTTGAGTGACCGTGCCAGGCGAAGCGCTGATGTTCCGTGTCGGAGCTTCCTCCTTGGAACGGTTTTGATCTGAGCCGCTAGCGCAGTTAATCGGCCAAACTATGAGACAAAACACTGTGAGAAGCTCCCATCGTTTCATGCGTTTCTCCGGCGTTGAATTCTAACGGTATTATATGATTGAGCAGCACGAAGACGTTCTGGTTATATTGAATGTCCGGGATCAATCTGCTCACGCCATCGTGTAGCGATCGGCGAATGGAGCGAGTCTGCCCGATTGCCCGTGAAGTGGGATTAAACTGCGCCGCGATACCAGAGGCTCAGCAAGGGACGCTCAGCGGATTGCTGGCCCGGTAGACTTACTCAGAAGGGATTGTGTTGATTTCGCTGTCGTTGATACCCCGAGCAACTCTCGCGACGTGACGTCAGTGCAACTGGTCTTGTGGACGACATAAAACCAAGTCAAAACTGCTGCTCCCGGTGTACAGGTGACGACTGCTGATACCTACGCCGTCTGGCTCGACGATCCAAGCGTCCTCGCGGCAGTTGGTGACCCGACGCTGCTATTTTCTTAACTTCGTCTTCTGGGCGCGCACTAATAGCGTTTCCTATTTCTACTTGGAAGCGTTCGACGAGGCCTGGAAAAGTTCAGAGAATTCTGAGAGACCGCACTTCGGAATCTGGAGGGCGGTTGGCCCGCTTCTGCACGTGCAGTCGGCCGACTGCAAAACAGGATGTTATATTTTTATTTGCCAGGTTCTCAGTATGTAAAACCTTGCGCTTGGCGTCGGCTAATTCCAATTTCTGCAGATGCGAGCTCGAGCTGTGCCCCGCTCCAACCGGCCGAAACCAAGATTGCCGCTTTCGTCTTCCCCTCACGGTATCTTCCGCCCTGGCGCGTGCGGGATGATCCGCCCCTCGGGTTGTTGTACCACTCGAGGGCGAGTGTCATCGTAACGCGACCGAACTGCCGTTCGTGGACCGAGCGGATGGGTCTTAGATCTCAGGACAACGGTCGACGGTCTCCGGCGCGGGATTTGGGCGACTACGCTTTTCACCGTAGATCGAGCGGCCTGTCGCAATGTCCTCGATCAGAAACGGTACCACCAGAGCCGCTGCCATCACCATGGTCGCGCCGGAATAATAATGGAAGAAATGCGCGATATCACGCACCACAAAACACGCTCCCACGAAGAACAGACAGGCACTCGTGATGCCAAAAATATGGACTCGTACCAGCTCACCGAATTCAAGTGACTTACCGCCCGCTTTCAAGGTTACCGGGAAAGGTTCGTTGCGACCGATCATGGAAAGAAAGGTTCCATAGGCTAATGTGGGCATCAGCGCCGCCATGATTGCTACAAATGGAATGTAGCGACTCAAGGCGCGCCTCAATGCGAAGTTTTCGGCGAGCAAAATCGGAAGAAAGAAAAGTATCAGCATGATCAGAAGGGTGCCACAGGGGATGGGGATGTAGGCGAATAGGATCAAGAAGCCCAACCCGTCGATCGCAAGGCTCGCCATGAACGAAATTAAATCAAGCTTTTCATACCACCTCAAATCAGAACGCAATATCGGAGCTATTTTTTTCCACAAGAGTCGTCCCGTCCCGTAGGACCACTTTCTCCTCTGCTTCATCATCTCCTGAAATCTTTCAGGAGCGATCTCCCCGGTCGAGGTCTCGTTAACAAATCTAGATTGGAAGCCCGCGAGCCGCATTTCGATTGCGGTTGCCAGATCTTCGGATACTTCCTCCGACCAGCCGCCCACCACCTCGAGAGCTCGCCGACGAATCATGCCATTGTGCCCCTCAAAGATAACGAACCCTTGATGATTCCGTAGTCGGGATAGCCGGGTCTTGGTACGGGCCGCCATCGCACCGACACGCGTGATGAGGTTGGTTTCCTCGTTGAGAGTGTCGATGCGGAATTGAACATATCCCAACAGGGGATCTTCAAAAAGTGGGAGGGTCCGTAACAGGATGTCGGATGGAACAGTGGAATCGGCATCAAGAATCAGCAGGAACTCTCCTCGCGTATCGGGCAAGAGCAGATTCAGATTGCGCGCTTTGAAACCTTCGACTCCCGCTCGATGACCGAATACGCCACCCCTCGCCTCAACGTATTGCCGGATTTCGTCAAAAGAATGTCCGGGGTCACTATTGTCCATCACGAGGACCTGAAGACGATCGCGAGGATAGGTCAAGGAAAAAGCTGAATCGATCGACAGCTTCGCCACATGAATGTCTTCGTTTCTCAAGGGTATCTGGACCGTGACATAAGGCAGATGAGCATCGTTGGCGGACAGGATGGCGGTTTCCGGTTCTGCGGGGTCGATGAGCATCCAGACAAACGAGCCCGAGACTTGTAGGGCACGGAACAGAAATAGGGTCCCGATTGTGAGTGAGAAAAGTTGAGCGGGCTTGGGCAGGACGTAGCTAACCAAATGCGGAGTTCGGAGGTACAGGTAAAGGTTGAGGGCTTGGGCGCCGCAAAGGAACAGACAAACTGCGAAATAGAACCGGCCAGGTTTAGTGGCCCAGGCGCTGATGCGGGACAAACCGGCTCGACCAGTCTGTGGTACGTGCATAGGATCGTGGCCCTTTTTACACATACTCCTCGGTTCGGATATGCAAGTGCAACGCAGCTCGCCGGCCAATCGTAAGTCATTTATTTTCAGTAGTCCGGCCGGGAAAACGCTCCTGTTAGTGCTATCTATTACCCAAATCGTGAAAGCCTGTTCTCGATACGGTGGTGCCCGTTTCTGCAAACAGCTCGCCCAAGGACCTCTGCGGGGAGGGCCGCAGGCGTGGAGTTGCTCTGCAACGCAGGGGTATGGCGGTAACCAGGATTCGTCAAGATGGCTTACAAGTTCGGATCCTGGAGCTGCGGCTCTGGTGCAAACCCGCAGGACGGGGATGCGCGACAGCAGGGGAGGCGGGCTCCTAGCCTCTGGGCAGAGCCAGAATCTAGGTTCAACAGGGCCGTGCTGGCCCGTGTCGGGCCAGAGTCGGAGAAGTCAGACCATCGGACATGCTGTTTTTCTATGGCACCGATTCAGATTGTGAGTTTGTGCTTTCTAGCACGAATCTGCAAACTAATGGAGGATATTTAGTGTAGTCACAGCATCTCGCTTTTCCACGTGGAGCGGGATTTTTCCACCTCTGTAATCCGGCGGTGGCGGTCTTAGGGCTCAGTTTAGGGTCTCGTCGAGATTCCCAGGATGCTCTTTGGCCGCAATGCTTCCAGTGAAAAAGGAGATGATGAATGTCGGCCCTTAATGAAGGAGTGTTTCAGCCAAGCGTTTCACCGTCCAGCGAGCCCGTGAATTTTGTTGCGTCGCCCCCGCGCCCGGCGCAGCCAAACCAGAACATCTTTTCGACTTCGATACTTGAGGAAGACGCTCGCGCCCGCGGGAGACGCGCGGCGCAAACCGGCCTGGCGCTCGCGATTCAAGCGGCAATTGTTGGATCGCTGTTGCTGCTTCCGCTGATTTTTACCGAGGGGATGGACCTCTACAAACTCAACTCGACTCTGCTGGTCGCGCCTCCTCCTCCCGCCGCGGCTCCATCTGCTCCGCCACCGATGGCGCGCGCCGCGGCTGCGCCCCAACAGTCCTTCATCAAGGCGCAACTCACCGCGCCCGCGCTGATTCCGAACAGAATCGTGTCCACGCCGGATGCCGGTGTAATGGCACCTCCCATCGCGGGCGTCGCAGGCGGCATTCCGGGCGGCGTCGGGGATCTTCTCGCCGGCTCGTCCGGCCCGCCACCACCTCCTCCTGCTCCCGTCGCCGAGAAACCGAAAGGCCCCATTCGCATTTCGACCGGCATGAAGGAACCTCGAATACTCTATGCACCTCCGGTGGTCTACTCCCCGATTGCGAGGCAGGCGCACATCTCCGGTGTTGTGGTAATCGAGGCGGTCATCGACGAGCACGGCAGCGTGACCGGTGTGAAGGTGATCAGCGGCCCGCCGCTGCTTTTTGATTCGGCCATCAAAGCCGTGGAGGGCAGAAAATATGAACCCACCGTCCTCGATGACCAGCCCGTTGCGATTCGCTTAAACGTCCGCGTCGAATACAAGCTGGCATCCTGAACGATTGTTCCGCCGATGGGACGTTGTTGGGATTCACGCGTCCGTCCTCACCATGCATCGCGTTTTAGCAGGGCACTGGGCAGGTTTTGTTTGCAAGCTGCGCGTTTTTTAGAGCGGGATGAACCGTTGTCTGAGTCGAAATCTCGGGGCACAAACGGCCTCTAAAAACAGGTAGCCGCCTGCGCTTTTCGCGCCCTGAGAGAACAAATGTGTTCACTAAAATGAAGATCATTGGTGAAGACAATCCCGGAGCCGGGAAACCGAATCGCCTGTAGTCTGACGCAAACTCGATTCCTAGGGGTGCCAGTCACGCGATTTACCAATGGGTTAGACCGTGGGAAGCAGGATTTCGGTGACCAATTGCTCCTCAGGGGTAGTCCTCGGATCATGGACGTAATTCTCAATACAGTAGTCATCGCGAAGTCTTATTTTTCTCTCCGAGGCGATCTCCAAAATCCGACCAGATGCTTCGGGTAGGTTTGAATACGGTCCGGTCAAAACAAAACGACTGTATTTACCACCCTCGAATTTTTCGTATGCGACATTCTCAGGTAGGTTAGCGGGTTCTGCCGCAAGGGAAACGCCTGCACGATATATCTGCAGCGATACTTTGTAGAGGCTGATGTACCCCGTGATGGTATTGTGTTGTGCAATTCCAGGAACAAGCAGATGTAGGTTTTGCGAAGCTTGAGGTGCGGTATTCTGAAAAGGTCCAATGCTCTCGATAAAAACATAATGCGTTTCGGGCCAGCGAACAATGTCGGGTACTTGCGTGAGTTTCATGGCTCGGTTTGCGCTTCCCCTGACGCTTTCTCCCGCGTTTTTATGAGCCAGTCAGACCGTTTTCTAGCATATAACGATGTCTTCGAATGGTCCATGGCCCTCGGCGGACTCCCCCTGCGACACAGAGTCACCATTCACCTCGCTTGATGCCGCCAACCATTTCACCGGGCCGGAAACTCCGCCGCGACGCTCGCCTAGGATGGCGTTGGCTCGCGGTGCGCGGGCCGGGGGACGATACGGCGCGGTTCGGCGGCAAGAGTGTGGAAGACACCGCTTGCGAAGCCGCCCGGGGCCTTGCTTCGCCGCGCGACTGCTGGAAGGCCGGGGAGACATCGACCCTTTCAGCGCGGCAGAGGCGGCCCCGTTGAACAGCGATCTGGCCTGCCAGCTTCTCACTGTTCGCGCCGCCATGCCCGGCAGCTCCGCGCTGATCGCTGGCATAACGACTTGAGCGACGAAGCAACACGAGCGCTTCAGGCTGAAAAGGGCATGTTATTTTGCCAGAGGATCGGGCCGGATCTGGAAGTGCGCCAGCCGGCTGGGGATGTTTGGATCTTTGGTGCCTCCCTCGGCCAGTTGCGAACCTCGTGTCTCATCGGCTGCCCACAGACCGCGCCCCTTCCAGCCGTTCTTGGCGTTGTCGATCCGCCCATCGAGAAAACGCGAGAAAAAGCCCATGGGGTAGGGAAGCGTCAGTCGGACAAATTCCTTGGTGTCCTGCTTAAATGCCACCAAAGAATCAGAGTTGGCGCCATCCATTATGATCACGTTATTTCCTAGACCAAGGGTGTTGTAGCGGTCGATGAAATTGTAGTAGTTGTACTCGGCCTTTACAGTGGGATCTGATTGAAAGACGGGGCCCGGCACGGGATAGAACGTCCAGCCCTCAAAGCACTGCTTACCGGTGATCGCAGCTTCGCCTCTTAACTTCGTCTTGCACTTGCGTCGAT